>Ga0315536_1000674_pt1 | contig 17163 bp, 11 predicted proteins | sample SalMarSW160230MG_FD_203093 | JGI IMG/M metagenome (GOLD analysis project Ga0315536, IMG submission 203093) | Salt marsh sediment microbial communities from the Plum Island Ecosystem LTER, Massachusetts, United States - Salt Marsh Sediment SW1602-30 ... | reverse complement strand
GGCCGGTTTCCAGGGTCCTTATTACCGCCACCTTTGGCGAGAGCCGGGGGGACCATTTCCATTCGGGCATAGACCTGGCCGGAGAGGAACAGAAGATAACTCCCGTTTCTCCGGGTAAGCTGGTATTTCGTTATGATGAAGGGTCCTCATATTCAAGTGTTCCGGTGGGGCTGGGCAGCTTTGTGGTGCTCGAGGATAAGACCGGTATCCGCAGCATTTACGGACATATTAAAAAACGCACTATTCCGACGGACAAGAAGAGTTTTCAAAAAAATGATGTGATCGGGATCATGGGAAATACGGGATATTCAATAGGCAGGCATCTGCACCTGACCATAATCGATCACAGGGAAAAGACCATCCTTAATCCCCTGACCGTTTATAAAAACGAGGCAAAAGTAATAAAAGACAGGGTGCCGCCGGTAATCGAGGAATTGTATTATAAAAACAGCGTTGGGGAACTGACCGTACTGCAAAGTAATGCGGTCGTTGATACGGAAAAATTGCTGCTTTATCTTCGGGGCTATGATCTGATGGGGAATACCGATATCCGGGTTGCCCCCCTTGATATCAAGGTTGTACATAATGAGATGAAGATCATTGATATTCGTTTTAACGCCCTTCAGTTCAAAGAAGGCGTTTACCGCCTGAACAGCTGCGGAAAAAGTTTTTCCGATATATACACACCGGGTGAATCATTCAGCGATCTGTTGTGCCTCGGTGAGGTTGGACTGGTAAACGGAAAAAATACGTTGACAATTTCTCTGACCGATTTTTATGGAAACACCACTTCGCGGGAGGTTGATGTTTGGGTAGGGTCTCCCCGATAAAAACATTCACCAGCCCGACGGTAAAAGGCGGGTTCCACAAGATAACATGCAATCTCTGCGGCGCGGATGATACAAGGCCGTACTTACAGGACAAGGATTACCTGTTTGTACGCTGCCGGAGCTGCGGGCTGGTGTATCAAAATCCGCAGCCGAAGCCGGATGAAGTGGCCCTGCGCTACAATGACAGTTATTTCAATTATGAATATAGTAATGAAGATAATTTTTTCAACCTTATGCTGCTGGGGCTCGCGGACGCCGGATTTCATAACAGTGAATTAGAGCGCTGGCAGGACAAAACCTTCCTTGATATCGGCTGTGCCACGGGAAAACTGCTTGCGTATATGCAAAACCGCAATTGGAAGGTCAGAGGGGTCGAAATCTGTAAGGAATCCGCCGAGTACGGAATAAAACAACGGGGTGTACCGATTTTTATCGGGACCCTTCCACAGGCAAAACTAAGGAGCGAATCCTTTTCCCTCATTCATTTCTCTCACCTGATTGAGCATGTGGCCGATCCCCGTGCCCTGCTGGCGGAGGTGCGCCGCATTCTGAAACCCGGCGGCCGGGTGATTATTACCACGCCGAACTGCACCGGCTTCCAGGCCAGGCTGTTTAAAAACGCCTGGCGCTCGGCTATCGCCGATCATCTGTTCCTGTTTTCGCAGAAAACCCTGATGCGGCTTTTAAAGTCACTGCAATTTAACATTTATAAGGTGGTTACCTGGGGCGGACTGGCCAAGGGGACCGCCCCGCAATTTTTAAAAAAACCGGCCGATTACCTGGCAAAAAAACTGGGTGTAGGCGATGTTGTGCTTTTTGTGGTGAGTAAGTAAACGTAAAAATCAAGTGCCCATGATACGCGGCCGGTTGTCCCGCCGAAACCGCCGGAGTTCCCGGTCAGGTTTTGCCGGCCGGATGGGATCAGGGATTTTTTCCGGTGAGGTCCTCATACCGCTTCAGCACCGCTTTCCCATGAAAATACAAATCCTCATACAGGGCGAACCGGTTTATTTTCGGCGCATTTTTTCGTATGGCTTCTTCCGTGTAATAAATCAACGAGCTGCGTTTTACAAAATCATATACGCCCAAGGGGGAAAAAAAACGCGCGCTCCCTCCCGTAGGCAGCACATGGTTTGGTCCCGCCCAGTAGTCTCCCACCGGTTCGCTTGAGTAGGGGCCGACAAAGACGGCCCCGGCGTGTTTGATGCCCGAAAGCACGGTTTCCGGCTCCCGCACCAATAGTTCCAGGTGCTCCGGGGCGATTTTGTTTACGATTTCAGCGCCCTGCTTTATGTTATCGACCACAATAATGGCGCCGTAGTCTTCCAGAATTTTTGTTATCAATGCCTTGTGCTCCGATGTCTCCAGGTACTGCTTTATCCAAGCCCCGACCTTTTCGGCCAGCGCCGTCGAATCGGTGATCAGGATGGCGGATTCGAATCCTGTGCGGTGTTCGGCCTGGCTTAACAGGTCCAACGCCACCCATTCGGGATTTACCCCCTCCTGGGCCAGTACCACCACCTCCGACGGTCCCGCGATCATATCTATATCCACAAACCCGAACACTTCGCGTTTGGCCAGGCTGACATAGATGTTGCCCGGACCGACGATCTTATCAACCTTCGGGATGCTCTCCGTACCGAAAGCCAGGGCGGCGATCGCCTGTGCCCCTCCCACCAGGAAGACCCTGTCGATATCAAGCAGGGAGAGCACCGCCCCGAGCAGCGGTTTGCTGAAAAAATGGACCGGCGGGGTAACAACGATTATCTCCTCTACCCCGGCGATCCGGGCCGGGATGACATTCATAAGAACCGTGGAGGGATAAAACGCCCTGCCGCCGGGCACATAAACACCAACTTTTTGCATGGGAAGCACTCGTTGGCCCAGTTTTACCCCGTCCGGAAACTGTTCCAGCCAGGATGATTGTTTTTGCAGCCGGTGATACCGCTCGATATTTTCCTTGGCCTCTCTGACGATGGTTAAAAACTCCGGATCGGCCTTTTTCCTGCATTCCAGCAGATATTCTCTGCCCACCGTGATGGTATCGGCAGTATGGGTAAACCCGTCGAATTTTTTGGTATACGCAAACAGGGCCCGGTCCCGATTGCGTTTTACTCCGCGAATAACGGATTTTACGGTTTGTAACACACGTTTATCGGCAGTCAGATTTCTGTCCAGAATACGCGCAATTTTTTTTGAATCCGGTCTGTAATTTATTATTTCCATGATGGCTATTGAAAAAATATAGAATAATCGGTAAATTGTCAATTGCAGTTTGGACCTGCCGGTCCGTAGAGTATAAAAAGGTTATTTAACAAATCAATAAAAAAAGATACTATACCCGTAGCACTAGGTTAATTTTCTATATATATAGAAAATATTATATATTAAACAGTACCTGACAGAAGGAGATCAAGGCGGTGATCAGAGTAAATGAAAATTATCTGACATTACAATCATCATACCTTTTTTCGGAGATCGCAGGGCGGTTGACGGATTTCAAACAGAAAAATCCCGGGCGGGAGATTATCAAACTCGGTATAGGAGACGTTACCTGCGCCCTGCCGGAGGCTTGTATCAAAGCGTTTCACAAGGCGGTGGATGAAATGGCGGATGAGCGAACCTTTCACGGTTACGGACCCGAACAGGGGTACGGATTCCTGCGCGAAAAGATCGCGCTGCATGATTTCAAGGAACATGGGGCTGAGGTCGGCGCTGATGAAATATTTATCAGTGACGGGGCAAAATGCGATTCGGGAAACATTCAGGAGCTTTTTGCGCAGGATGCGGTGGTGGCGGTGCCGGACCCTGTCTATCCCGTGTACGTTGATACCAATGTAATGGCGGGCCGCGGGGGCAGGTGGCAGGACGGCGGTTACAGCGGTCTTGTTTATCTCCCCTCCACCGGGGAAAACGGTTATGTCCCTGAAATTCCTTCCGCGCAGGTGGATGTGATCTACCTCTGTTTTCCGAATAATCCCACGGGAGCGGTAATCGGCAGGGAGCAGTTACAGACCTGGGTGGATTACGCCAGGGAGAACAAATCACTCATCATCTATGATGCCGCGTATGTGGCGTTTATTCGTGATATCAGCCTGCCGCAGAGTATTTTTGAGCTGCCCGGTGCCAGATCCGTGGCCGTAGAAATCAGGAGTTTCTCCAAAACCGCGGGATTTACGGGTACACGCTGCGCCTATACCGCCATCCCGAAAGAGTGCACGGCCTATACAAAAGACGGGTCCGCGGTTTCGCTTCATGATCTCTGGCTTCGCCGCCAAACCACCAAGTTTAACGGGGTATCCTATCCCGTGCAGCGGGCGGCCGAGGCGGTGTTTTCCGCTGAAGGCGGGAGACAGGTCCGGGACCTCATCAATTATTATCTGCGCAATGCACAGCTGATCCGGGATACTTTCTCCGCTCTGGGCTACCACTGTACCGGCGGGGACAATTCTCCTTACATTTGGATAAGGACGGGTATGGAATCCTGGGATTTCTTTACGCTGTTATTGGAAAAAGCGGGGGTGGTATGCACCCCCGGCAGCGGATTCGGTCGCTGCGGCCGGGGTTATGTGCGGCTCAGCGCGTTTAATAACCATGAACAGGTGGTAAAAGCCATGGACAAGATAAAAAAAGTGCTTTCGCAGACGTAAAATATGAAAAAAGTTATTCAGAAGGAGAGCAGAACCATAGATAATCGTAAAGAGGTATAAGAATGAAGACGTCCGAGGAGTTGTTGAACGGAAAAAGCAAAAGCATGCGCACAATCCTGTTGATTGAGGCAGACAAGAAACATGCCCGGAAGTTTAAAGAGATAATCGAACCGTTGGATTTGGCTTGCACCCATGTGACAAACTTTGATGACCGAAAGCAGATATTTTCACAAACCCCCTTTATTTGTCTTGTGGATGTAATTAACAATAAGAAGAAGCAGGTAAAAGATTTTATCCATCGCTACCGTGTCACCAATCCGTATGCGGTATGTATTGTCACGGCCGAGGCGGAGCAGCAAACACAGGTGCTGGAATACCTGGACCTGGGAGTATATGACTATCTGCTGAAACCGTTTGATCCGCTGACGGTGAACAAGGTCTTGGAGCACTGCCTGGAAAGGATCACCGTGCAGATAGACAACAACCGGCTGCAAAACCAGTTGTATGAGGTAAGAAACGAGGCGGGTCTGTTCAGTGACATGCTTTCCATGGTGTTTAACGCGGCCAAGCGTTTCATCTCCTGTGATTATCTTGATGAGCTCGGCGGCGTGATTATGAACGAGTTCTCCAATATTTTCAATATTATGGGCGGCAGCCTGTTTGTGCTGGAGAATGAGAAACTGCAGCGCCTCTATTCGCTGGATCCGGGGCACACCCCTGAAGAGATTCGTCTGCCTTTGGAACGTTCAAGTATTTTCGGCCAGGTCATGCAGCGTAAAGAGCCGCTTTTATTTAAGGATTTTAACGAGGAACAGCAATATTCTTCCAGCGGGTGGAAGGGGTATAAAAACGAGTCCTTTCTGGTGCTTCCGCTTATTCACAATACCCATCATTTTGTGGGCTGTGTTTCCCTTCATAACAAGGAGAATAACGGGTTTACGGCTGACGATAAAAAAATCGGCGGTGTGTTATCGGGCCTGAGCGCCAGCGTCATCCATGCGGTCAAGAATATTGAAAAGCTGCGGGAAAGTGAAGAGAAATACCGGTATTTCTTTGAGGAGAACCCGGCTGCCGATTTTATTGTTACCCCCCAGGGGAAGATCACCCTCTGTAATCCATCCTTCACCAGTATTATCGGACCGACCCGCAACAACGATGGGATTGAGTACGAATTACCGGATTTATACGGTGATAAAAAAGAATGGGAGCGGGTGGTAGAGATAATAAAAGACAAAAAAAAGGTAGAGTCATACGAAACCGAGTTTACCAGGCATGACGGCAGTTCGGTGAACGTTATCGGTAATTACCACGGCAGGTTTAATGAGTTGGGTGACCTGTTGGATATTAAGGGGGTGATTATCGACGTGACCCAGCGAAAACGCCTGGAAGAACAGCTTAACCATTCCATGAAGATGGAGGCCGTGGGGCGTTTTGCCGGAAGCATCGCCCATGATTTCAACAACCTGGTTACCGCCATTTTGGGGTATAGTGATCTCTGTCTGCGCGTGCTGAATGAAAATGACAGCCTCTATACCGACATCAGTGAGATCAAACACGCCGCCACCATGGCGGCCGAACTGACCCGGAAACTGCTGTATTTCAGTAAAAAACAGAAGACCAAATCGGAGAAAATCAATTTAAACCGGATTCTGGGAGAGATGGACGGTATGCTGCGGCGCCTATTGGGCGAGGAGGTGGAGTTTACCACCTTTTTTGATCCGGCTTTATGTCCGATAAAGGCCGATCCCGGCCAGATTGAGCAGGTGATAATGAATTTGGCCGTAAACGCCCGGGACGCCATGCCCAATGGGGGAAAACTCATTATACAAACCGAACTGATAACCGTCGCGGATGCGGATGAAAAGCGGGATATCGGCTTGCTGCCCGGCAGGTATGCCGTGCTTTCGATTATGGACACCGGTCTGGGCATGGACGCGGAAATCAGATCACATATTTTTGAACCGTTCTTTTCCACCAAACCCAAAGACAAGGGCACGGGACTGGGGTTGTCAACCGTGTACGCCATCATGGAAAAAAACGGCGGCATAATCGAGGTTGAGAGCGCCAAAACAAAGGGTACTATCTTTAGATGTTATTTCCCGTCAATAACACAAAAAACAAAAAACTCCATCCGGACCGCGGCTGAAACACCGGTACGGCACGCCACCATACTCCTCGTTGAAGATAAGGAAATAGTACGCAGTATGGTTGAGCGGGTTCTTTTTGGTGAGGGTTATGCGGTGGTAAAGGCACGCAATGCGGAACAGGCACTTATTATGTTCGCCAGAAAGCGGCTTGCGGTGGACATGCTGATTACCGATGTCAACCTTCCGGAGATCTCGGGATATGAGCTGGCGGAAAAGCTGAAAAAGATCTATCCTGATCTGCGTATTATTTTTGCCTCCGGACATCCTGAGAAAAGTGAAAAACAGAAAGAGCGGGAGACGAGGGATGATATTGATTTTATCGAAAAACCCTTTACCGGCGAGAAGTTGCTGCGGAAGGTAAACAGACTGTTTTCAAAAAAAACCACATGAACCCCCTGGTAGCCATTATTGACAGTGTATTTGATTCATACGAGCAGGAGAAAACGGTCCTGGAACAAATCAATGCCAGGATAGATATTTCAAATCCCGGAAGCGAACGGGAACTTATCTCCCGTGTCAAACACGCCGACGCCGTTCTGGTAAATTTGCATGGTATTAATAAAACGGTAATCGAAGAGATGGACCGCTGTAGGGTAATTTCCCGTTACGGTGTCGGGGTAGACAACGTTCACCTGGAGGCCGCCGCAAACCGGGGAATCTGGGTGGCCAACGTCCCCGCCTATTGTGTCGAAGAAACCGCTGATCACGCTCTGGCACTGCTGTTTTGCTGCATTCACGGCATTGCTTTCAAGGACCGGCTGATCCGGCAGGGGCACTGGAAGCTTGAGAAACGCTTCCCCCTTTCCCGGACCGGGGTATGTACCCTGGGTATCATCGGTTGCGGCAGAATCGGGCGGCGACTGCACGCTAAAGCCGTTGGCTTGGGGTTTCGTGAGATATTGGTATACGATCCCTATGTGTCCGCGGAAGAGATAGCCGGGTTGGGGGGGAGAAAGACCGTACTTGAGGAGCTGTTACGAGAGGCGGATTTTATTACCCTGCATGTGCCGTTGAACAAGGAAACCTTTCACCTGCTGGCCGCACCCCAGTTCCGGCTGATGAAACCGCATGCCGTCCTGGTGAACACCTCCCGCGGACAGTTGATTGATGAGACAGCCCTTGTCCGCGCTTTAAAAAACGAACAGAGCATGAGCGCCGGCCTGGATGTGTATGAGCGGGAACCCCTGCCCGACAACAGCCCTTTGAGGATGCTTGATAACGTGGTGTTAACCGACCATACCGCTTATTTCAGCAGCCAGTCAATCGAAGAGTTAAAAACCTCCGCCGCACAAAATGTGACGCAAGTTTTCCTGCATGGTTCACCGGTCTCCCCGGTAAACACTCCCTACGAACTGCCGTAAAAATCCTTAGCCACCAGGCTGTAAAACTCCTGGGTACGCCTGCCGAACTCCTGGACCGTATAATTTCTGGACGCGGCCAGTGATTTTTTTTGCATTGTTTCAAACAGCCGGGGTTGTGAAAGAAGGTTATCGAGCTTGCGGGGAAAATCCGGCGCGCCGTCAAATACGATCCCGTCGCTGCCGTTATTGATTATTTCCAGATTTGTCGGATCCTTCCGCACGATAACCGGGAGGCCGCTTGCCATGGCCTCAACGGATACCAACCCCTGCGTCTCGGTGGTTGAGGCATTCACAAATACATCCGAGGACTTGTAGGCCAGGGGGATTTTGTCCCACTGCATATATCCGCAGAAGATAACGTGGGCGGCCACGCCCAGACCCCGCGCCAGCTTGCGAAACTCGTCTATGGCCGGCCCCCCTCCGATAAGCAGTAGTTTAATATTGGGATAGTGTTTCCTGATGGCGGGGATTGATTTTATAATCATATCTATGGATTTCTCTTTTCCCATCCGGCCGACAAAAATCATGACCTTGTCATGTTCACCGATACCCCATTTTTTTCTGAAGGCGGTGCGCTGCTCCCTGGAAATGTCAAAATCATAAAAATGCTCAAGGTGCAGTCCGGTGGGGATGATTTCTATAACTCCCTGTATGTTCATGACCTCTTTGAGGTAGGTCTTTATTTTTTTTGAGGGCACGATAAAGTAATGGGGAATTTTATACAGCATAGACAAGAGAAAACGTATGGTACTCCGGGGGAAGATATCCCAAAAAAAGTAATGGCTGTAACATTCCCATAACGTGTGGAAGGTAAACACCAGCGGAATGTGCAGATACTTGGCAATGCGTGACGCCACCACGCCCATGGAAAATTCGGTATGCGAATGGATAAGCTGGATACCCCATTCCTTTGCCTTCTTCAAAGCACGGTGAATGAATATACTGGCAAAGTTGAATTCAGGTTGAAAAAAATAGGTGATGGCGCGTTGTCTGAAAAGCAGGGGATTCGTATCTTTGTAATGATTACGCCGGGGGGCGAAAATATAGATGTTGTTTCCCCTGTTTATCAGCTCGGACTCAAGATTTTTCATCGAGGTAATTACCCCGTTAATCTGCGGCTCCCAGCATTCCGTAAAAAACGCGATATTCATCAGTTTAATTTTTCCTTTTTTTGGCTGCATGGTCTTTCAATATCCAATTATAATACTCGATGACTCTTTTTCCAAACTCTTGCAGTGAATATTTCATGGCGCCGGAAAGCGCCGTTTCCCGCAGTGAACGGCACAGCCGCGGACGGGACAGCAGGTGATCGACCATGCGGGAAAAATCCTGATCGCGCTTGAAAATCAGTCCGTACTTTCCCCGTTCAATGATGTCCAGATTGGCGGGATCGTCCTTTACCACCACGGGCAGTCCGCTGGCAAGGGCTTCGACGGTTACCAATCCCTGGGTCTCTGAAACCGAGGCCAGGGTGAACAGATCGCTCGATTTATATACAATGGGGATCTGTTCCCAGGGAATATACCCGGTAAAAATAACAGAATCCCCGACACCGGTCTTTATTGCCAGGTTTTTTAAGGAAGCGCTCCCCGGCCCGTCCCCCACAACCAGCAGTTTGATCCGCGGATATTTTTTCTTAAGTTCCGGCAGGCCGCGGATAAGCACGTCTATGGATTTTTCCTTACCCACGCGGCCGACGAACAGCATCACCGTATCATCTCTGGAAATACCGTATTTATGCCTGAACTCCTGTTTTTTCCGGGGGGTTATGACAAAATCGGAAAAATGGTTAAGTTTAAGGCCCGTGGGGATGATCCGAATCGGTACCCGTACCTGCATTTCATTTTCCAGGTATGATTTGACCTTCTGTGAAGGCGCGATAAAATAATCCGCCGATTTATAAAGCGTCTTCAAAATAAAGCGGAAGAGGTTTTTCGGCAGCAGGTCCCACATAAAATAATGGCTGTAATATTTCCAGAAAGTATGGAAGGTCATTACAAACGGCAGACCCAGTTGCCGGGCGATTCCACCGCCGATGATACCCAATGAAAACTCCGTATGGGAGTGGATAATATCCAACTTTTTGCTCCCGGCAAAGCGGAGGGCTTTGTGCCGCAGCATGCCGGCGAATTTGAATTCGGGCTGAAAAATATATGTTACCGCAAACTGGCGAAAAACATGGGGATCTTTGTCATGGTAGCCTTTATACCGCGGGGCAAAAATATAGATTTCATTGTTGCGCCTGATAAGTTCATCCTGCAGATTCTTCATAGAGGTCATCACGCCATTAATTTGAGGATCCCAGCATTCTGTAAAAAACCCGATATTCATAAAAACCCGTCCGTTTTAAAAAGAATAATGTATGAGTGAAAATAACATATTCCGCTTGAATCTGTCTATAGACTGTTATTTTGTAAAAAAAATCACTTTGCAGTTTTAGAAAAACCTATCATAATATAATTAGACAGTTTTAAGTATTATGATTGAACCGCTTGAGATTATTGCAGAGCTTTTGATTCATTATTACCCTCCGATCGGGAATCTGGAGCATAAATACAAAACCAAGGTTACCGCCATCGGTTTGTTAAAATCCGCGGATATGATAGGCACCATGTTTTATGCCCCTTATTATGAACGATTAATGAGTTATAAGCTGCTTGTCAAAAATCTCATGGACCATTTCAAGCTTTCACGGAATGTGACCAAAAATATTATCGCGGATGTCGTCTGGAAGGCCGCCCACGATGAAAACACCCCGCCGGACCAGCGGTATAAATCGCCATTGCTTATCATGCTGATGCTGCTGCTGAACCCGGAATTCGAGAAACAGGGCAAGGAACAGATATTCACGGTCAGCAAAAACTTTCTGGCCAATCTAAAGGACGATCAGGCCTGCCTCAGGATTGCCGACTACATCATTCTGCATTTTCTCGAGCTGGACAATTCCTTCGATGAGCTGGCCCAGCGCATCGTAAAAAAGTGCCTGACCGGGGTAAAGCAGGAACAGGTGGTCCAGCGGTTGGAGGGGGCCATATATAATTTTTTCGTCTATGCCTATTTTGATCAGCCCAAGAGGCAGCTGCGCTATGAGATCACCTACCAGTATAAAAACACCAAAGAGCGGATTGATCCTTTTTTTAATGTAAAAATGGTGGCGCGCTCGATTATCAGCCGGGTGGGCCGCTATAAAACGAATGTGAATATTTTCGGCACCCGCATCACCAATTATGATGAGATCAGGCAGTTCTTTCGCAAATACAGCAATATTACGGTGATGTTTTTTTGATTATTCCACAATATAATGGTGTTTCTTTGACGAGGCATCCAGGCGATAGCGCAACACCAGGGAGTTTCTGTTCGGACTGTAGCTGCTCCGTTTTTGTTCGGGAAGATCCTCCGGAGAGGCCTTTTTAAAGCCCAGGCCCAAAAACCAGTCGGCGGTCTGGGTGGTCAGGACAAATACCTGCTTTAAACTATGTTTTTCCGCCTTGTCCAGCAGGAAATCGATGATTTTTTTTCCTATACCCAGGCTGTTATAGGTTTTATCGACCGCAATCCCGGCAATCTCTCCCTGGCGGTTGTTGTAGAGGTGCAGGGCGCCGCAGCCGTGGGTTGTGCCGTCTACCTCGTAAATCACGTAATCATTGATCTTTTCTTCTACCTCGGCGGGGGTGCGGGGAATCAGGATTTTGTCCTCAATCGCCGGCTGCATAATCCGGATAATATCCGAAATGTCATTGAAAGCGGCCGGGCGGATGTTTTCGTGCGGATCATTATAGACCATGGTCCCCAGACCGCGGTTGGAAAAGATTTCTTTGATAAGCATCCCCTCAACACTGCCGTCGATAATATGGACACGTTCCACCCCTTTCATGCAGGCGTTGTAGGCGAGGGTCACCAGCTCATACTCTTTTCTATCCGCTTTATTTTTATTCATGTCCAAAAATGCCCTGGCCTGCGGCGCCGTCAGCTGGGTGATATGCCCGTTATCGTTTACCAAAACATCCTGCGGCACCTTCAGACCTTCGGCCCCCACCCCGCTGAAATCGACAATAAAGAAAAGCTTACTGGCTTTCAGGTCCCTGCTTACCGTAAAGGCCAGCTGGTTGGATGAGATATTATAGGGTTTGCCGGTGGCGCTCCAGCCGATATTGGGGAAGATGGGGATAAGCCCCTGGTGCAGCATGGCCTCGACAATCTCGGTTTTCAGTTTTTCCACTGTTCCCGAGCTTTGAAAATCCACCCCGTTTACCACCCCGATGCTTCGGGCCTTTACCCAGTTGCCGATAATCGCGTTGGTGTTGTTTTCCGCCAGCAGGGTCATCAGCTTGTTCGAAACGTCGAATGCCGCCATTTTTACGAACGGCATGGCGTTTTCCGGGGTGATGCGGATGTTGTCGACCGTTTTACAGGTGATGTTGTAGGTGGCAAGGACCTCATTAATCCGTTCGCGCGCACCGGGAACAATCACAATGTGGATACCGATTTTGTGCAGCAGCACTATGTCTTTGATAAGCAGGGGAAACAGGGGATGTGAAAACAGGGTGCCGCTTATTTTAATGACAAAGGTATGGCCCTTAAAGCGTTCTATATAACTGAACGCGGTGCGTATGGTATCGACCTGGTCGGATAAGGACAATACATCCATGCCCTGACCATAGTTTTATTCCTCAAAAAAGTCAAGTTGGTTTTTATAGGCTGAAGTGATTGTCCAGAACACTCTCCCTGTAGTATCTTATAGGCAATTCGTAGATCCGCGGAGTGTGTAAGTTTGCAGAAAAGAGAGTTTCATACCGATTCGGAATATCATTACAACCGCGAGGGACCGTTTGTCTGGATTCTCTCACACACTATGCGCTACCCTGTTTTCCCTCTGCTGGCCGTGGCTGCCGCGGTGATAAACAACTTCTCGTACTCAAGCATTCAGGTGCAGATCGGCAGGGGTTTTGATATCATTGTGCATCCGGGGTGGGATTTCTGGGCGCTGTTCGGGGTGGTGCTGACCATTGCGGCGTTGGCCGTAAGCCAGGGGGTTTTCGGCCTTGCCAGGAATTTTTCCATTGAGTTTATCGCGCAAAGAATCGAGCGGGATGCCAGGGAGGAGCTGTTTGCCTCGCTTTTGGGCAAGAGCCAGACCTTTCACGGCAGGCAGCGGATCGGCGACATCATGGCCCGCAGTACCAATGACGTGCATATGCTTAACCAGATGTTCAGTCCCGGGGTTATGCTGATTATCGATTCGGGCATGGCAATTGTGGCCCCGTATGTGCTGGTGGGGCTGATCGATTACCGCCTGCTCGCGGTTCCCTCACTGTTCCTGGTGTTGTTGTTCATCACCGTACTGGACTATAACCGGCGGCTTTCACCCGTAAGCATCGGCGAGCGTCAGCAGTTCGGAAACATGAACTCGCGGCTGGAGGAAGACCTTTCCGGGGTGGAGATAATCAAATCCAACGCACAGGAGCGCAAGGCCTGGGGCAAGTTCAGGCGGGAGGCGGCGGGATATCGTGACCTCTATATCCGCCAGGGCATTATTCAGAGTAAATACTATCCCATGCTGGCCTTCACCGTTTGCTGGGCCCTGGCCTTCCTGCACGGTCTGTTCCTCTGGCATACGGGCATTATCAGCATCGGCAGGTTTGTGGCCTTTATGGGGCTGATGAACGCGTTCCGCTTTCCCACCTTCATTTCCCTGTTTTCCTTCAACCTCGTGCAGCTTGGTCTGGCCGGTGCAAAAAGAATCCTTGAGCTTATTACGGCTGAGACGGAGTTGGATGAAAATACCGGCGGTATTGCCCGGCCCATGCAGGGTGGGGTTGAGTTTAAAAATGTCAGTTTCAGCTATGAAGACAAACCGGCCCTGGCGGGAGTGAGTTTCCGGGTGGAGCCCGGTGAGACAATCGCCATAGTGGGAAAGACCGGTTCGGGCAAAAGCACCCTCACCAGGCTTTTAAACCGTATTTTTGACGCACAGCGCGGCTCGATCCTCATCGACGGCATCAATGTCAAGCGTTGGAGCATGCAGAGCCTGCGTTCACAGATTTCATCCATAGAACAGGATATCTTTCTGTTTTCCAGGAGTTTGGCGGAGAACATCGCCTTCGGTGACCCGGGTGTGGGCCGGGCCAGGATCGAGGAGGTGGCCCGGGCGGCCTGCGCCCATGAGTTCATTATGTCGTTTAAAGACGGGTATGATACCGAGGTGGGCGAGCGGGGGGTCACCCTTTCCGGCGGCCAGCGTCAGCGGATTGCCATAGCCAGGGCCTTTCTTAAGGACCCCAGGATACTGATCCTGGATGACAGCACAAGCGCCATAGACAGCCGTACCGAGGAGGAGATCCAGAAAGCCATGCGCAACATCAGTAAGGACCGGACCACCTTTATCATTACACACCGGCTCAGCCAGATTCGCTGGGCCTCGCGTATCCTGGTGCTCGACCGGGGCAGAGTCAGTGCCTTCGGTACGCACAAGGAACTGCTGGATTCAAGCCCGGAATACCGGCGCCTATTTATCCGGGATTAACACAAGCTAAGGAGGACCCATGGCATTTATTCTTGACGGACTTGAAACCGAAGCGTATGACCGCAACTACAGCGACAAGCAGTTGTTTGCCCGGATTTTTCGGTATTTAAAACCCTTTCGCCGTAAAATAACGGTCATCTGCCTGGTGCTTTTCTTAAACTCGGTTGCCTCCGGTTTCGGGCCCATTCTGATCGCCAAGTCACTTGATATTCTGCTGCAACAGGTAACGCCCCTGGCCGTCATCATGTTTACCGCGGGTATTCTTATCCTGGGCGTGGCCGCCTGGATATTCAATTTTTTTCTTCAGCGCCTGGATACGGTGGTGATCGGAAACCTGGTGCTGCGCCTGCAGGAGGATGCCCTGTCCGCGGTGCTGAACCATGACCTGTCCTTTTTTGATCAACATCCCACAGGGAAGATCGTCAGCAGGATCACCTCCGATACCCAGGACTTCTCGTATATTCTCACCCTGGTGACCGACCTGGGAAACGAGATACTGCTTTTTTTGATTTTATTCGTCTGGCTGGTACTGATCAGCCCCCTTTTGACCGTTATTCTTATCTGTTTTGCTCCTCTGGCCGTATTTATCGCCCTGGGCTTCCGTAAGGTGGCCCGCCGGGTAACCAAGTACGCCAAACGCTTCACAGCCAAGATCAATGCCCATATCCAGGAATCAATCAGCGGTATCATCGTAGCCAAAACCTTCCGCCAGGAGCCGGCCATCTACCGCAGTTTTGAACAAAATAATATGCAGGGGTACAAGGTCGGCCTGCGGCGCGGACTTGTGCTTACCATGATCTTTCCGCTGATGGGTGTGCTTTCCGGCCTGGGACTGGCCGCACTGGTATACGCCAGCGGATTTCAGCTGACCTGGTTCGGACTTTCACCCGGCAACTGGTACCTGTTTATGCAGACCGTGGGCTTCTTTTTCTTTCCCCTGATCAGTATGGCCTCGTTCTGGAGTCAGTTTCAGGACGGCCTTTCCGCGGCCGAACGCGTGTTCGCGCTTATCGATTCCCGGCCCAAAGTGACACAGCGGGACAACAAAAGGATCAAGCCGGGATCATGGGAGATAGAGTTCAGGAATTTCAGTTTCAGCTATACGCCCGGGACCCCGGTGCTGGAGGATTTTTCCCTTAAAATCCATAAAAAAGAGACCGTGGCCCTGGTGGGGCATACGGGTGCGGGAAAAAGCAGCATTGCCAGCCTGATCGGGCGTTTTTATGAGTTCCAGGGCGGGCAGCTCCTGATAGACGGCTGTGATATCCGTGAGCTCGACCTGGTTCGCTACCGGCGCCACCTGGGGGTGGTTCCGCAGGATCCGTTTCTGTTTTCGGGAACGGTGCGTGAGAATATCAAATACGGACATCCGGGAGCCACGGACAAGGCCATCAGCGAGGCCGCCTACCATATCGGAAACGGCGAATGGATCGCCGACCTGTCCGCGGGCCTGGATACACAGGTGGCCCCGCGGGGAGCAAACCTGTCCATGGGACAGCGGCAGCTGGTGGCCCTGGCCCGCATGCTCCTGCGCGATCCCTGCCTTTTTATTCTGGATGAGGCTACGGCATCAGTTGACCCGTTCACCGAGGTGCTGATTCAAGAAGGACTGAGAACAGTAATGGAGCACCGGACCGCACTGATTATCGCCCACCGCCTTTCGACTGTACGCCACGTAGACAGGATTATCGTGATCGATCACGGCAAAATCATGGAGCAGGGGACACATGACACGCTTCTGGCCGGTGGTGGGTATTACGCCCAGCTTTACAATACCTATTTCAGACACCAGTCGCTTGAATATGTGGAGCACCGCCCGGATGAGGAATAAAACAAATGCAGTACTACAAAGACTGCACTTCTGATCAGGCAAAATCAACAATGGGAGCGGAGATTGTATCCACCACGGTGTCCGTCGAATACGCTGCCTGTATATTTCCGCCGCCGGACAGGGTCACCTGCCGCAGAGGGGGCACGAACAACTCGGTTTCCTGGCTGCTTATAACGGGGAATCCGTAATGTATATTGGTGTGGTGCAGAGGTTTTCCGGCCTTCTCCCGTTCATATACGAAAAGTGTATGTTCTTTTAATCTTTGGGTGATAAGATCGTTTAAATCGGGTACGATCAACGCGGCCCGTTCGGCGAACATCCCGCACAGCGATGGATCGATCTCAACTCCCATGCTGTTGCGGCAGGCCGCGATGGCGGCAAACATGGTGGTTCCGGTACCCAAAAAGGGGTCCAGTACCGTATCTCCCTGTACCGAATACATGTTGATCAGGCGGTAAGCCAGTTCCAGGGGAAAAGCGGCGCTGCGTATGCGGGTATTCGGGGCGGCACCGGACCCGCGGCTGTTTTCGGCGGCGGCGCGTATATGACGGTTCCCGGTCTGACCGTTTTCCAGGTTCTGTTTCTCCCCGCTTAACTCCCAGCGATCCGCGTACCACCTGTTTCGTTCCTCCCAGAACAGGGCGCTTCTGCGGCGCAGCAGTTTGTCCGCCGGGGTGGGGAACACCCGCTTTTTACCCTTACGAAAAATAAGAATGTACTCATGTTCCAGTGTAACATATGCGCCGGCGGCAAGCATTCCTGATCCCATGAACTTGTTGGGGGAGTTCGTCGGTTTCCACCATAGTATCAGCGGCAGCACG
>Ga0315536_1000673_pt1 | contig 17168 bp, 10 predicted proteins | sample SalMarSW160230MG_FD_203093 | JGI IMG/M metagenome (GOLD analysis project Ga0315536, IMG submission 203093) | Salt marsh sediment microbial communities from the Plum Island Ecosystem LTER, Massachusetts, United States - Salt Marsh Sediment SW1602-30 ... | reverse complement strand
GTATAGAAAACGGGACAAAAGGGTTCCAACTCAATCATTACATCAAATCTCTCAATTCCTGGTGCAAGTTCCGCGACATCACCCACACCTTCACCACATACAAAGCATACGAAAAGCCCATTAAAACCCCAACATCACAAGACATCAACCTTGTTCTACGTAGCTGCGATCGAAGTAGGGCAGGCAAGCGAACAAAAGCCATCATCTATCTCCTCGCGAACACAGGCATGCGCATCGGTGAGCTCTGCAACCTCAAACTCGATGACATCGACTGGAACAAAAACGAACTCATCGTCACCGGCAAAGGACAAAAAACAAGGATCATCCCAGTCAAAGACTATGTTCTCCACGGAACCCAACATCCAAGCCTCATCAACTACGTACGAAATCACCGCTTCAAAACCCATGCATCCTATATCTTCACCCAGAAATCAGGAAAAATCACCGAAGCACAAGCACGTAAGGACATCAAAACCGTCGCACGAAAAGCAGGCATGGGCTGGATTCACCCACACTCATTCCGCCATTTCTACGCAACAAATCTCTTGAAACACGGCATTCATGTCAAGATCGTCCAAATCCTCCTCGGCCATTCCAACATCAAAACGACCTCACGCTACCTTCACGCAGTGGAATACGACATCAGGAAAGCAATACAAGAAACAACCCTGGATAACGTCTTATACACTGAAGGAGTGTCAACCGATCCTGTATTTTTCGACAACCTCGACGCAGACACCAGAAGGAAATGAAAATGGGCCAGGCCGAACCCACCAGAGTCAACAGGAGAGAAACAGACCAAGAAAACACGATTTTTACCCCATTTTGGTCTTCGACGAACAAACCTATTTCTCACTAAAAGCGTTCTTTCTTTTTCTTTCTTTTTTTCACTTTTGTGAGGTTTGATAATGAAAGATTCATCATCAAGGATGACCTATCCTGAGAGGAAAGTTGCTGAGTATCTACGGAAAATGAACATCGAATGGGTGTACGAACAACCCGTGTTCGTCTGGGACGGTGATGGACGACCTCGCGTCTGGACACCAGATTTCTACCTCACCCAGTTTGGCGTTTACCTTGAAGTGTGCGGTTCGAAGGATTTCAACTATGATTACAGAAAACGTGTCTTCCTAGAAAATGGGTATTGTGTGATCTTCCTGCATATTTTTAAGGGACCACATCAATGGGAGAAACATTTCAAACGATTCCTTAATTATTTCCTTCTACGGAGAAATGAAGCATTTTTCGATATCTTTCAGAGAAACAAGAGTGAACTTAGTAAATAAAATAAGGTATGAGTGAGTGGTCGTAACTTTGTCTTAACCTCTGTGTTTTTAACGGAAAAATCGACGAGAATCTCAGCGATATTTTTCCACGGATTCTTTCTCTCTTTTTTTCAATGAATTGATTTTCTGATTTGATTTTCGGAATGAATTTTCTCCTTTTTTATGATAAAAAATAGTAATAGTTACGATTTACTTTTTATTCGTTAGAAAAATTTCCAGACATCATTTAATGTTGCCCAACCAGTATGCCCTTTAATGTCATATACACATATGTCAATATGATGTGGGTATCGTGAGAGTTTTTCCCGTCCCCATGTCCATGTAAATGGTTCTGATGTCACCGTCGCTTTTACAACATCATCAACACCAAATATTACTTTCGTAATTTCGAAACCATCCTCTTGAAACGCATTGATTTCGATGGTGATTCGTCCAATGATGAACGGTGTTTTCGCTGGAAGAATCTTGATGTTTATAAAATAGAATGCATTAGTTGGTTTCAGAATCGAGACTGTTGGTAATGCATAATCAACAACAACCGATGCAGTATCACTACTGCTGTTCCCACCAGCATCCGTGACTGTGAATGCTGCTGTGTAATTCCCATGGTGGTCATAGTCATGTTTCGGGTTCTGCTCAGTTGAGGTCGTCCCGTCACCGAAATCCCAATGATAACTATAGGGGAGAGTGCCACCGTAAATGGTGCCGGAGAACTGTATAAGGGAATGAGCATATCCGCTATAAGGCCCATTAGCCTCGACCCAGAGTGGTCCTTTCCCGAATGCATATAGCGTTTGACCTCCACCGATATAGACGGTTCCGTCTGCACCAATTGCTGGTGGGGAGTCTGTACCACCAATAGATTTTCTCCATTGTTCGGTACCATTTGGGTTGACTGCAATGAGATAACCTCCTTCCCATGTCCCTAGGAAGATGGTTCCGTCAATGGAACTGCAGGGTGTACCACCTTCAACAGTCCCAGGGATATCATAAACCCATTTCACTGAACCATTCTCAGGATAGAATGCATAAAGGTCATATCCTCCACAATAGATGGTGCCATCCAAACCGATGGTCGGTGATGTTCCTGCACCACAAAAAGATTTCCATTTCATTGTTCCATTGGGATACACTGCATGAAGGTATTCATCAAATGAGACGACATAAATTGTGCCATCATCCCCGATACAGGGACTTACTCTTATCCAATCCCCAGTTTTATATTTCCATTTCAGGGTCCCATTCTCCGGGTAGAGTGCATAGAGGTAGGTGTCATGGCATCCGCAATAGATGGTGCCATCCGGTCCAATCGCTGGGGAAGAAAGCACCACATGGTCCGTGTTAAACATCCATTTTCTGGTTCCATTCGGATAAATCGCATGAATGGTTTTACTTCCACTTCCAACATAGATGGTTCCATCATCTCCTATAGCCGGTGAGGAATCAAGATTTCCTCCCGTTGAATAGGTCCATTTTACAGTTCCATTCGGATTCATTGCATAGAGATATCCGTTACCATAAATAACACCAAAATATATCGTACCATCCTGTGCAATCGCAGGAGCGCATACAATACTACGTTCCATGACATATTTCCATTTCAATGTCCCGTTTGGATATACTGCGTTTAGGTCGTACGAACCAATGTATATAATTCCATTATTATCGATTGTCGGGCCACCATTTGCGAGTCCATCGGTACTTATAACCCATTTCACAACACCAGTTGCATTCACCGTCGAATACGGACTTCTCCCCGTATGACGAGTATCATGACAGTACATTGGCCAAGCGGAATCCATCAGGCCATCGCGACTATTATCAAGTATCTCCGACATCGTATTTGCTTCAACGAAAGAATCAACAAAGAACTGCGTTTCTTTTTTCCCATAATGTCCAAACGTCGTCAATTCAGAAGAATCATATGGCTTGCGAATATAACCATTATATGTTTCATAAGAAGATTCATTCATCGCATCGGAATGAGGTACATTGGATGTGAATCCTTGTATCAATGGTAAATTTATCATCAGAATTAAAAAGATGATAACGATGAATACGACAATACTTTTTTTCCACCCAACTTGCATAGTCAAAATTCACCCTAATAAATATTAATACAATGCGACTTTATTAGATTTTGCCAGAAAAGAAATGTCTATTTTATTATCATGAGAGCAGATGTTGTCATCATTGATTACCAAAAACTTGAGACAAACGTAACAAAAAAAGAGATAGTATCTCATTCATATGGCTTCAATAAGTGATTTTTTTACCAAAAAAAAAAAAAAAAAAAGATTATTTTTATTAAAAATATTTTTTACGTTTTAATTAATAATTTAAAACAAAAATTTTTAAAGTTATTTATCATTCAGATAATGTGGAGGTCAATTATGAGGAAAAAAATCATAGGAATCCTAATTTGTATAATGCTATTGATAACAAGTGCACTGACGACGCTCATCATTCCAGAAGACACCAATGTAGTCGCATCTTCTGAAGAGGAATCCAAAGAGGAGATGGGACTGGATATGGATTACATCTGGACCCAATTAGGTGACTTTTCAAATGTAATTTACGATGCCTACCTTCCTAGCGATATTCCGAAGGGGAGGAGTTTCGGATCCAAAGGAGGAAATTACACAATATGGAATATTCTTGAACCCGAGATGAGAAATACTTCAAACTTAACGAATATTAAAATTGAACGATTACAGACCATAGACGCACTACATAATAACTATTCTTCAATCATCAACGTATCTGATTTTTCATTCACCGTCAATTCAATCGGAACCCAATCCTATCTGTACGAGAATCCAATCCCAAAAAAAGAAATGTTCCCCATAGCAGTCAAAACAAGTAATATCAGTTGTTGGAATGATGATTACGGTTTTTCAAATGTTGAAATCAGACCAATCAATATGACAAAAATATTTCCCATTTGGGGAATATTCGAAGAATCTATTAAAAATATAGACTTTGAATTCTTAAACAACGATTATTCACCACTACTCGGCAATGTAACCTATATATCACAAAACGGTTCAATACCATCACCTGTTGAACAATATGCACGGGTTTTTTTGCTGGATGATGTGAACGGAGTTCAAGAGAAACTTGAAAACATCACCAATGCATCAGGAGTTATCGTCATCGATACCGGAAATCCAAGAATCGCGGATGCCTCCGACTGCCCCTGCCCTGCTGTTTTAATTAATAATACGAATGGAAATGTTGTTAAAGAGCTCTTAGAAGACTATACGGTTGTTGTTGATAATGTACGAAGCTTTTCAAGGAAGTTAACATTTACCTATGACCCAGAAGAATCATCACGACAACCATATTTTGTTATTGATAGAATCCCTGATTATAATGAATTTCTTAAGTTCACAAAATTTCCAAATATATGTAATAATTTATTCTATAATATAATATTGCTTGGGTCTCAATTTAAATTGGTTAGACAAATCACAGGTTTATCAAAGTTGGTCCCTGGTTTTCAAACGTATTTAACATGCCTGCAAATAAAGACATCGTTTCTTTTGAGCAGGAATATATCCAATTGTGTGGGAGTTATACTCTATGATTCTCACGATTATCATTTTATGTGGTCAATGAATACTCAAACAATGGGTATTGTATTTGATTTACCCACTATTTGTGTCAACAAATCAGTTGGAGAATTCTTACGAAATAACTGTGAAGATTTTACATTGTCTGGATATATTAGTCAAGAATATTTAGAAGAAAACGTAACTACTCCTGGCGCCATTGGGGAAAATATCTATGGCAATATAACCATTGATAAAAGCCCGAGTGACATGATAGCAATTGTCTCGAATAGATATGATGGGATGTTCGGCCAGACTTCGGGCGACTCCGCGGTTGGCACTGCTATCGTCCTTGGCCTCGCGAAATTTTTTAAGGACCATCCCTCCGTCAAACCGAAATACAACCTCACCTTTCTCTTCACAACTGCCGAGGAATATGGATTCCACGGCGCAAGATACCACTGCGATAAACACATAGACCAGAAACAGAAAGTCAAATACTGGTTGATGCTAGATCAGCTTGGATTTAAACAAGAGGACTGCCAACTCTGTATCGATTACAATGATACCAGTAATAACTCATATTTTGATAAGATATTGGATCAGATACGTGAAGACAGTGGATATCCGGAGGATAAAACCATTAAAAGAACGGGGGAAGAAATCAGTTCAGGTTCCGAACAAGCTACCGTTGATAAAAGATTCACCGATACCACAACTATCGGGCTCGTGAAAGATCAGGATAGACGATGGGATCAATGGCATAGAGCAGGAAATAATTACACTGAGGGTGATAGCCTGAAAAATATTGATCGAGATGATGTCAATGCCACCGCTCGATTAACGCTAGGCTTGGTAAAATATTTCATGATTAACCCCGACTGCTGGTTTAACGGATCAGTTACGTATACTGCGGAGGATTCACCCTACGACATTGGTGACGAAAATGACTCCATCAACGTCACTATATCACTAAAATCGTCACTCCCACAGGACCGGGTTAGAGTGAATGCGACCATGAAAAGCTGTCCCTCAAATACCACGGTGTTCTGGAAGAACTATGATTTCAACATCACCTCTGGGGGGACCCAAAAAACCCTCATCGTCACTTTGCCACCCAACTCAACAGGAGCCACAAACGGAAATTATTCCCTTACGCTTAATCTGTTAAATTCAACAGGAAGGATTAACGACATCACTCTTAATACGAGAGTGTACAACGATACCGATACCCAATCAGGGTATGTGTATCTCTGTCCCCGAAACAACAGCATTCCGAACAAACCTCGGGATATTACCGGACCTTCAGAGATACCAGTGGGAGAACCAGCGAACTATACGACGAATACCACCGATTCCAATCTTGATCAACTACAGTATCAATGGGCTTGGAGAAGGGACCTTGAATACCTCTGGATTCTTGATACCACCGAAACCGGTCCGTATGATTCTGGTCAAAATTGTACTGTAGAACATACGTATTGTTGGTGTGGATGGAAAAAAATCCAGGTTAGGGCACGGGAAGATTTCCGATATCTCTTTGATGGGTCACCGATGGGATGGGACCGATATGGGACCTGGAGCGAATGGTCAGACCCCCATTATGTGCTCGAGCAGTTCCTTACCAGTTTTGATATGTCATGCACCGTTCTTTCGTCAGCAGTGAACGCTCAATCAGCGACCGAATTACCCTCCATACAGCAGTTGGATTCTATCTACGAAGCGATCGCATGCGGAGGTACCGAACCATATAATTATACATGGACATTCAACCATGAACGATACGCAAAGCAACAAAAAACCGTTAATTATTCGTTTGACGAATCAGGAAACTATTCAGTTGTTCTAAATGTCACGGATAGTAACGATTATTGTAAAGAATTTTCCGTGAACGTTTCTGTCGTGAACTTAAGTGCAAGCTTCAACCTCAGCATCCCATCACCTTTTGCTGAAATCGACGAGAACATTACGTTTACCGATACCTCAGCGGTGGCAAGTGGATATAATATGACGATTTGGACGTGGGATTTCGATGACGGCACAATCTCTTATGACAGAAATGTTACACACGCGTTCACCCAGGAGGGATTCTATAATGTCTCCCTCACGGTCATGGATAACCAATCGAACTCGGATGTCTCCAACCGGTATATACTCGTTTTCATTGATGAAACACCACCTGAGATCCAACAGATCAACGATGAAATAAACGTGAAGAACCGATGGCTGGAAGTCATGATTGCGGGATTATTCAACGATATGGAAAGCGGTATCAATCATACCATGGTGAACATCACCTATCCGAACGGGACTCATGCGAATTACACCATGAACCATTTCGTCAACGATACCTACTGGTATGTCTTTAATGACACCGCGCAGACCGGCCAATACAACTACACGATCTGGGTAACCGACTATGAAAAAAACACGAACACCAGCACTGGTTATTCCTTCACGATCCCGACACCGCCAGTCCTTTTCTATGCGACGACAACACCAACTGATGACACCATTTCCAATGACCCCTGGGCAGACATCAACGTCACCATCCTAGATCCAGTGAACACCTCCGCGTTCATCGACTGGGACCACAGCCTCAAAGGATACTGGCCCATGGAGTCGTACAACGACACCGGGGTGTACGACAACTCCACCTACGAGAACTTTGGCACATTCCAAAACGGGATGAATACCAGAAACATCATTGCAGGAAAATACGGGGATGGACTAGAGTTCGATGGCTCTGATGATTATGTTGATGTAGGCACTAGTGATAGTCTTGATCTAGGTACTGGTGATTTCACGTTCATGGTCTGGGAGAAAAGCCATACCACCTTGTATTCGAAGAAAGCGATGATCCTGACCAACAACCCGGCGTCGGAAAGCTGGAAAGGCTACGGGTTCGGCATCATAAACAGCCCCTATCTCATCGTCTCACAATCCGCGGGAAGTAATGTCACATTACAAGGGACAACCGATGTAACAGATAATACTTGGCATCATATTGCATACGTCTGTCGCTCAGGGGCATACTCTATTTATGTTGATGGGGAGGAGGATGCGAGCAGCGGAGGGATCGCTGTAAAAAACATCACCAACGCACAGCATACCATGATTGCCTATGACGGACACTGTTCAAGCTGGTGCTATTTCGAAGGTGCGCTTGATGAACCACAGCTCTACAACCGTGCGTTAAGCTGGGAGGAGATCAATGCTTCCTACAACAATGGTATCAATCGGTTATCCCATAATTTCACAGGTCTTTCTGATGGAACATATAGTTATTCTGCGCATGCGATCGATACTACCGGAAACCAGAGCTCCACCGAGACACGGCAGATCCTTATTGATACCACGCCACCAACAATAACAGATGTTACTGCTTCTCCGCATACCGTCGGATTCGGGTATCCCGTGACGATTACTGCGGACATCGTTGATAACGGCAGCGGCGTTGATCTCGTGACGGTCCAGATTGCACATCCCGATGGTGGTAATTCAAGCAATCACACCATGACCTTTGTCGGGAATGATACGTATCAATTCGTGTTCACTGATACCTGGCTCGTCGGGCAGTACAATTACACGATCTGGGCGATGGATAACGCGTACAATATAAATATCTCCACCGGGCATCACTTCCACGTCTCTGCAGATGTATCCATTAGCATCGCTACTCTCCAAGACAGCTACACCAGCAATCAATACATCAATATCACCGATCCACCGAACCCACCGGAGAACTACACCCTAGTTGGTCGGGGGCTCACCTGGGATGAATATTATAACGCACTCACAGGACAGAACATCCTGGAGACCTATCAGGGACCAGTGAACTACCAAGAGGAGAATGAGATTTGGACACCCATCAACAATACCATCAGTCAACTCGCAGAAAACCATCCCGCGTATGTCTATGGATATCGTAGTGGAAACAACCGTGGATTATACGGAGCCTACTTTAAATCAAATGCACAGCAGGAATGGCCAGTCGCCTTCACCTTCAACCGATCAGACGACCCAACCATCTATGCTATCAGGAGCAAGCTTGTTGGAGTTGGTTATGTTGACCCTCAGAGCAACTGGGCATACCAATACCTGCAAAATGTTCAGAGCAGCCAAGGACAGGTTAGCGATTATTCCATCACCTACCCAGCTGTCTTCACTGGTACAGACGTCACCTGGAGCTACGGGAATGTCGGGCTCAAAGAAGAAATCACCCTGAGCAACACCACAAAGACCATCCTGCAGAATCATCCACCATCGCAATACGGATTGAATGATGCCAGCTCCTATCTCGTATTTATTACTAAACTGGACTATCAGAATCTTAATCTCTACAATGATTCAGGATTGCTCGAAGAAAATGTCACGATCTCAGAAAATGGAGTGGAATTCAGAGATCTGCTAGGTCAGTTCAAATGCGCCCTTCCACTTGGTGAGGCATATGAACTGAACAACGAATCAGCTCGGCAGAATCTGACCTACCGTATCATCCACCTGAATGGGAATACCTATCTGCTCTCGGGTTTGAAGGTCTCTGATCTGAATGCGATGACCTTCCCCGTGGTCATCGACCCGACTCTCACTGTATATTCCAATTCAAATGACGGTTACATCTACAGTTATAGCTCCGCAAGTTACAGTGCCGCGAGAAATGCGACCTCTGGCACCATCTTCAATACCAGTTCTTCGATTACCATCGGACAATACAAACGTGCCAGCCCAACCTATTATTATGTCTACCGAGGATACCTGTTCTTCAACACGACTGCATTACCTCAGAACGCCTACATCGATAACGCCACTCTCTCCCTCTATAAATACTTGGATTCTTCCACCACCGATTTTGAAATAACCGTCCAAAATGGTCAACCCACCTACCCGCATAACCCGTTACAAACCACCGATTATAACAAAAACCTATACTCCGGGAACGGAGGAAGCAAGAACACCAGCAGCCTGGGAACCGGATATAATGCTATATACTTGAACAGTGATGGAAAAAGTTGGATGAATCGAACTGGATGGACGAAACTCTGTCTAAGAAGCAACAGGGACATCAACGGGTACACACCAACAGGTAATGAACATGTTTATGTCTACTCTAGTGAACAGGGACTGGGGTATCAACCAAAACTGGTGATCACCTATCGCAATCAATCAAAGATCAAAAACACCGGATCCACGGATATCACAGGCTACCTATTACTACAAATTCAATTCTATGATTCAGGGAAAGGTACTGCCCCACATTGGATCATCGACAATGACACTATCAACGAAACCACAACACGGACCATCATCAGTGGCAATCAACTCGCACTCGATACTATATTCAATGGGCACGTCCGAGCATCGGATCTGACACATGGCACAGGCACCTATCGAGTCTATGCTGTTTTTAGAGATCCAGAAGGAAATATCCTGAGAACGAATGATGGTTCTGAGTTGAAGGCTTGGTGGCAGTTCAGTAAAACTTAACAAGAGTAATCTTCAACAATAAAAAATAAGGAAATCAGGTTCTTATGATTCCATCTGATTTTCCCTATCTTTTTTTATTAATTAAAAGTGCAAATCCACTGCGGATAAATATCTGAGAATAAGAAATGAAGGTGGGAATCGTCGAACAAACAACTTAAATATGAGTAATAGATAAATTACCTTCTATTTCGAGACATTGTAATAACCTAAACTCCCGGAAAATTAGCAACAAGGACTGATTTCTCATACTCAATCCTCGATAGAAAACTTTATAAGAATACTTGTTATTACTCTTAACGATGACATATATTGTGAAGCAAAAGATCCATGGGAAGCTTTACGCCTACGAAGTCAAAGGTTACTGGGATAGCGAAAAAAAACAAGCGAGGCAGAAGCGTAGATACCTTGGAGTATGGGATGAAAAAACGGGAAGCGTGAAACAGAAGGAATCCCAACGTGATGTCAGAACAACAAAGTCCTACGGCCTGGTATATCTTCTTGACAAAGTATGTTCTGAACTTCAATTGAAGCAACAACTCGCCGCAAGTTTTGGCGAGGATGGCGCAAGCATCCTTGCGCTAGCGATGTCGAAGGTGATCCATCCTTCAGCATTGAAGCATATCTCACACACGATGGATGACACGATGATCGGCGAGGTCTGCGGATCAACAGATGAATTGAGTTCACCACGTCTCTCTGAATTGCTTGAACGGATTGCATTGAACGAAAAAGGCATGGATTCCTTTCACCGCACGCTCGTATCCCCTGAAGACACGAAGGCGATGATCTACGACATCACCAGTCTTGGTTCATACTCTGAGAACATCTCATGGTTCGAGTACGGAGATGATTACAGGAAATTAGACCTGGCGCAGGTAAATCTCGGAGTCGTGATGTCCGTAGAACGGAAGATCCCGATCTACCACAAGTTGTTTCCTGGTAGCGTGAATGATGTCGTGACATTGAAGAACCTCATCACTGAAGTGAAACAACTTGGGATTCAACGCGGATTGTTTATCCTTGATCGAGGGTTCTACAGTGAGTCGAATGTGGAAGAGATGTGCAAGGAAGAAATCGAATTCGTGATGCCGTTGCCCTTCAGTGTCAAGATCGGCAAGGAGAGTATCAGCGAGACAAATATCGACATCGAGGACGCAAGATACGCGAGGCGATACGACAAAGAGATACTGCACGTGATCCAGAAGGACCTCGCGGTCGGCAAGCAGACATTGAGGGCATTCATTTTCTTTAGCCCGAAACGCAAGGCGGACGAGATCAGTTCCTTCTACAATCGCCTCATGGACATCGAAGCGAAACTTGAAGGTCATCGGACATTTGAAAACGCCTACGATCATTTCAAGCGAGTTGCGGGTGATTTCCAACGATTCTTCGAAGTGAAGATCGACAACAGAACAATTCATCTGAAACGAAAATCAAAAGCAATAGCACAGGCAAGTAACAGGATGGGGAAAATGATACTCCTGACCACGCTTCAGATGACCTGGAACGAGACACTCGCACTGTATCGTGAACGTGATTCCATCGAGAAAGTCTATGACGATCTGAAGAACGACCTTGACGTCATGCCGCTACGGGTTCGCAAAGTCGAGACTTTGAAGGGACTCATCTTCATCTCCTTCATCGCGATGATATTGAGATCAATTCTGCTTCAACGCCTCTTGAAAACAACACTCGCAGACAAGTTTTCGATTGAAGATATTCTACTTGACCTGAGCAAATTGCGGGCGATTCACATCGGGAACTCATGGAAATTAACAGAGATCACAAAGAGGCAACGTATCATTTTTGAGAAATTATTGATCCCTGTTCCTATCGATGTTACCTGCATGAACCTTGTTATTAAAAACTCGGGAGTTTAGGTAATAACTGAATTGAACTAATCACTTCATAAATTGTCGGGATTTATCAATAAAAATAATACTAGAAGAGTTTCCAGACTTTGATTTCAGCAACAGAACTCTTACCCGTGGTATCATAAGCAACGATTCGTATCGTACGTTTCTGGAAAAGAGAGCCTCCTACTCTCCATGTCCAGTTGTATGGATAGGTAGTATCAATTTTCCTTAAACTGTTACCGATATAAAATTCGACTTTTTTTAGTTCTGTCACTGGCTTGACGTCTATCGAAATCTTTCCGATGATTACTATTTTATCCTCAGCAATCAGGGACTCATATTCATTATCAAAAACATATAGACGGCTGGGGTGCGGGCGTGTAATGGCAGCAAGACCATGATTATTGATGAATAAACGCACAACTCCCTGAACGCCACCTGCGACAAAATCATCATAGCCGTCGTTGTTGAAATCCGCTGTAGTCAAGGCACCGAATGTTAAATCCTCAGGTTGATCTTCTGAATTCATAGGGATTCTGCATATCTTAAAAGGATCATAAATCCCTTGTTTGTCGAGGTAGAGAAAGAGTTCAAAAAAATTACCGGCGATAAAATCCGTCTTCCCGTTTTTTTCATAATCAAGCGAGGTTAAACTTACAGTCCCAGGAACGTTATAAATATCGGAAATAATCTCTCCTGGACCAGGCTCAAAAATGGTAGTCGCATTCGACTCTATCACCTGGTTACGTTTTAAATATACATAGCCCCAATTGCTATTGAGTGCTACCGCAGCAATAAAATCAATATCACCATCATCATCATAATCCGCTGAGGTTACTCCCCAACTACAAAGACCCCAATCATGGATGACTCCGGCACTCGTGAAATTCCCTGTTCCATTGTTCAGGTACAACTCGACTTTACCACTATTATCACCTACCAACAGGTCTACGTCTCCATCACCATCGTAATCCGCTGACGTCACTTTAGGATTGCACCGTTCCTCAGGGTCATACGGAATCCCTGACCCCCGTTTTGCAATCATTGTAGTGTTCCCAAAATGGTTCTCACCATCGTTGTAAAGCATACTAATAATGCCATATACATAAACATATGAACCCTGATAGTAAATGTATTCGGAATAACCGAAGATGAGATCTATATCGCCATCGTTGTCGTAGTCACCTGAATCTAATGATTCGATGTATGTATATGAAAAAGTAAACACATCATCCCGGGTAAATTCCAAATCATCATTGTTATAAAAAATAGAAATCGTAGAATGGGTAAATGGAACGGTTGCAGAGGCGACAGCAAAATCAATGTTATCGTCATTGTTGAAATCCCCAGAGGTCAAACCCCATGCAGCCTGTCCAAAATCAATAATTTCGTAGACATCAAACAACTGTGCATTCATATCCAATATTGTTTCGACGTCCTGACAAGTATTATGTACTTTGTATGTTTCCCAGATATTTCTATCGATAACCGGTGCAACACGGTGTTCGTTTGACATATCATTTATTAATTGAATGTATGGTGCTTCTATTTCGGTTTTAATTTCATTTTTTTTATCTATTGAATCGTAAGATTTCACGTTTTTGCATGGTATATTTTGTACGACACTCGATCCAACAAATAATATCATAATAATGCATATTAAAAATTTTTTCAATGTATATAGTTTCGTTATTTTTCCTCCGTTGTGTTAAATATTATGTTACTATGCTATATAAATATTTTCATAAATATTTTTTGTCGATTACATGAAAAAAAATTGTTTGAGAAAAAGAAAGAAAAATAAGGAAAGATGACATTTAGAGACACTATTTATATGATTTAACCGAAATTAAGTGCTGTATCGCATTTATTGTTCCTGAGTGTTCCTGAAATATTCATGATACCAATTATTATCTTCATCGGTTTCATATACACTATGCCGCCAGTCAACTTCTGTATAAAGATAGTGACCGCCTTCTTGCCACGAAAAATTTATGGGATCTGTTATGTATGATTCTGCAGGTGACAAATCCTCAGTGACATATACCTCGCCCAAATATCGTCCTGTTGGGGAATCCTGTCGTAGTTGAACCCAAAAATTCGTTGTTATTACCTGATTCGGGTCATTATTTTGAACTTCTATGGTACAATAACATTGATCTTCTTCAAAGTATCTATCTATATCAATGGCGATTAAATCACCTTCCGTTTGAGGTTGTGCACCTTCTGGGTCATATGCGTTTATTGCTGGCATTAAAACCATTGTTGCTGCAAACAACAATATTACAGTTTGAATTATTTTTCTCATTTTTCCTCTCCTTTATTATCTAATTTTTTTTAATTATATTATTACCATGCGAGGTTGGATTCTTTTCCGCCTTGCTCGTTCAAATCTTTTTTTTAAAACATTTGCTTTAAAAATTTTATCATAGTATTATTTTTTTCCTTGCCTCCTGATGAATATACTAAATAGAAATATTCACCATATCAGAGATGACAAATGGGCATATAAACTTTTCCCATCAACCCATAAACCCAACAAACATAAATATCAGGAATTACATTACCGGACTCTTAATGGGAAAACTACTTGGAAAACCACGGCCGCTGGACAGCAGAAACAGGGTAACGCTTTCTCCTGAAGTGCTTGATCTCCTGAAGCTGAAACCAAACGACGAAATATTCTTTCGGCTTGATAACGGGAAAATCACCATAGGAAAAGCTCTGATAAAATACGAACTTATCGACGAGATTCTCGGTGAAAAAAAGAAATAAGATTACAAGCCAAGTTCATTATTTATCTGTTGCATCATTTCGTTTTTCACATACCAGAGAACCAATTTCGTCTGCTCGATGACGTCCTCAAGAGTCTTTCCTTGTTCATTGAATCTCCACAATACTACAAGACCGTACTCAAGGTATTTTTCCAGCACATCTTTCCTGTGATTTTCGAGCATCGGATCGGCCTCCCGGATACCCAGAATGCTATACGTTTCTTTTTCCTCCATTTTTCAGTCCCTCCCTCAAATCATTCTTTCCGTATATTGTTTCAAGGTGATATAAAGCGGTAGTCTCAAATGTTCCTACAAAAGTAAAAAACACTGCCTATTATCTTCGATTTGATGGATTGTAGCCGTTTTGACTCGCTAAAAAGTAATAGAAATTCATTACATCGATATCTGATCAAATTAGTATTAAAATTTAGAGACAACAATCCCTTTGCATCAAACCTCATTTTTTATTTATTTTCTTCGTGACTACGATTACTACACTTTTACCAGCATGTTTCGTCAGACCACCGACTTTTCCATCCTTTGTTACAATTTTTTCCAGCATCTCCTCAACATTATCAATCTCAACTTGCCTCATAATATCAGAAAAGTAATATTTTCACCGGTATATGACCTTTTTGAATACTTTCAGTGACCCTCTCAAAGACTTTATAAGGCAGAAACACCTTATCTAATAATAGAATACAAGCCTGTAGTACATTAAAAGATTCAATAAAAGATGACCACCAGAGTGTATCGAGCACCCTGGTGATCTGGAGCCATGATACGATGAATATCACAGCCCCGTGGATGATTAAAGAAGAAAGCAGTTATAAACATTATTCAAAATCAAAGCTTACTCAAACTTCAATCACCTTTTTTAACAATCCATTCGATTCATATTTAACCAATTCACCAAAAGGTGAACTGGTGGGAGGTCTAAATCAAAAATGGAAAAACAACATCATAAACTTAGGCAAAAATATATTCGATCACACCAACCCCCATCAAGGGGAGGTTATGGGTGATCTCGAGTATGTCAATACTCTAAATAGGTTTGAATGTCCCATCACCCTCAATTCACAGATCGCATCGTTCATCGAAGTTGGTATCCATGCCGTCCTCAGACAAAGACTCCAACGATCAACCGTGGAAAAACACCTCCGCTATGCACGATACATGGAGAACCATCCCTGCCCTGTCAATTTCAGAAGCCCATCACTGGAAAACTTCATCAGACACATGGACTACCGGGAGCAAATCGAACACGCAGGACCACACGCCCTCATCCACGAATGGAAAACCATGAGGATGTTCCTCAAAGCCTACGGGATCCCGCTATGGACGTACAAACCACCGAGCACACCCAAAGCCCACATACGGATCCTCCCGTTTCCAGATGTTGCCTACAAGTTTTTCCACTATCGATACTCTGAGGATGACTACGAAAACACCCTCTACCAGTATCTCTTCTGCCACAGCTTCCTCATCGGCTGGCGTGTCCCCAGTGAAATCTGCGAACTGACCACCAACGATGTGGTCATCAACGACAACGGAACAGGATGCATTGTGATCACCGAAGTCAAGAAACACCGATCACAACGAACACTCTTCCCAGGAAAACAACTCCTCATCTCCAAAACACACAAGAGCTTCAAGAACTGGATCGATCATTGGCGACCCAAAGTCGCAAACCAACACAGCAAAGACGCGTTCTATCTCCAACCAGATGGACGACCACTCACCGCTAGACACCTCGGCCACAAACTCAGCAGCTACGGTAAACAGATCTGGAAAGATTTCCAGCCTTATGACATGAGGCACTGGTGCGCAGTCTCCCGACTCATCGAACAGAAAGTATCCACCGACACCTTCGACGTCATACCCGTCAAAAACTGGCTCGGACATGAGAAGATCCAGACGACCATGAACTACGTCCAATATGCGGAACAGTACTACAAACAAGCATCGTACGATTGGGTGAAGCGTGTCCTTAAATTCCATGAACAAGCGGAAGAGGAAAACACGCTAAAACCAACAAACAGCCAAAATACCTTGGTTTCGACTGGAAACCCTCCAAGAGAGAAAAGTGGGCCAGGCCGGAATTGAACAGGCGATCTCCGCGTTGTAAGCGCGACGTCATAACCACTAGACCACTGGCCCATGTTACTAATGTAACATAAATATTATTTAACTATAAATTATTATTCACAT
>Ga0315536_1000672_pt1 | contig 17193 bp, 20 predicted proteins | sample SalMarSW160230MG_FD_203093 | JGI IMG/M metagenome (GOLD analysis project Ga0315536, IMG submission 203093) | Salt marsh sediment microbial communities from the Plum Island Ecosystem LTER, Massachusetts, United States - Salt Marsh Sediment SW1602-30 ... | reverse complement strand
GACCTTTCCAAGGTGGCATCACTGGTAAAACCAAAGTATTTTATACCCATTGGAGGTGGTGTGCGGCATATTCACGGCTACAAGAATATGATCGGCGAGCTGGGCTTTGACAAGAACCGTGTTTTTGAGCTTATGGAAGGTGATGTGATCGAATTCAGCCACGGCAATGCCAGACTAGGCAAGAGGATGGAAGTGCACGACCTCTTTATCGATGGTACAGGCATCAGCCCTGTGGTTATAAAAGACAGAGAACATTTATCCACGGACGGGGTCTTTGTTATTGTTATACCGGTATCTCAACAGGAGAGGAAAGTTCTGGGCAAGGTTGATGTAGTGACCAGAGGTTTTGTCTACGTCAAAGAATCCAAGGACCTTATGGGGCAGGCAAAAGATAGGGTGAACAAGATCCTGGACAAAAACGGCGACGCCATCACCGATTGGGGTGGGGTCAAGACCAAGATAGAAAAAGATATACAGAAATTCCTTTATAAACAAACCGGCAGGAATCCCTTGGTCATAGCACATTCCATTTTTATATAAAGATTGATAATATAGGAGCAATGGCCAAGAGAGGCAGAAAAAAGAAATTCAAAGTAAATTTTGACGTCAGCCCCAGTTCCCTGAGGTCCATTATGGCAGTGGTTCTGTTGCTTTCGTCTTTACTGATGGTCATTTCTTTTGCCGCTCCCGGTTATTTCATTAACGCGCAGATCCAATCGGTGCTAAGGAAAGTTTTTGGTTATTCGTCTTTTTTGGTACCGCTTGTTACCGGAGTTTCAGGCCTCTTATTTATCGATTCCATCAAAAGTAAGATCAAAGATGTACGTATATTGATAGGTTTTTTGGCCTTGACCGTCACCGTGGCGGGATTTTCTCACTTATTTATTGACAGCCAAGAAGCCAGACAGATGGCCTTGGACGGCCGTGGCGGCGGTTTGGTGGGATTTTTCGTTGCTACTTCGCTAAAGAACATGATAAGTGTGTATGGTGGCGTGGTCGTTTTGTTGGCTTTGGGGATCGTTTCCCTTATTCTGATCTTAAATATCTCTATCGATGAAGGCATCGAATTTTATAAAAGCCACATAGCTACCGGAGATATACTAAGATTTAAAAATAAGCCTCAAGATCAGATAGAAATGCAGGAAGGCATGGGAGAATTTTCTGGTGATGATGAGGATGAAGCAGTTCAGCCTGAGATACCGTTCTCCAAAGAATTAAGAACGGAAGAAAAGCAGGTCAAAGTGAAGGATGAGTTTGAGATCATACCTACCATGTCCGAGCCACAGGCGGTTGTAGAGCCTGTTTTAGTCGATAGTGATAAGGAAGTTCGTACTATAGCCCCCGGAACGCTTCCCTATATTGATAGGGTATGGAAACTACCCGGTGCGGACTTGCTGGATGATGTCGAAGAAGAAGCACCGGATACTGGAGACGTTGAAACCAATAAAAAAATAATCAAAGATACTCTAAGCTCGTTTTCCATTCCAGCTAACGTAGTGGATGTGGAGGTTGGTTCTTCTGTCACAAGGTATGCTTTGGACACGCCACCGGGCATAAGGATCAATAGGGTTTCCAATTTGCAGCACGATCTGGCGCTGGCGTTGGCTTCGCCTACCGGATCTGTGAGGATCGAGGCTCCTATTCCCGGAAAAGCTCTTATCGGCATAGAAGTACCCAACAGGATCAGAGCAAAAGTGTCATATAAAACCATTGTTACGTCAGAACCTTTTAAAAACAGTAAATCTAAACTTACGGTTGGTTTGGGGAAGGATGTAGGCGGCGTGACCCATGTTTACGAAATTGGCAGAATGCCGCACCTTCTTATTGCCGGAGCCACTAACTCAGGAAAATCAGTTTTCATACACAATATAATATTTTCCCTGCTATTTAGAGCTACCCCGCAAGAGGTAAAGCTTATTCTTATGGATTTTAAACGAGGCGTGGAGTTAAATGTTTATGATGGTTTGCCCCATCTTTACGCACCTTTAGTCACGGATATAGATAAAGCACCGGCTGTATTTAAGTGGGCGGAAACTGAGATGATGAGAAGATTCAGGATGTTGGAAAGTGCCAGGGCAAAAAACATTGAAGCTTATAATGAAAAGTCCGGCTTTCAGGCTCTACCCTATATTGTAATCATTGTCGATGAGCTAGCTGACATCATGGTGAGAGATCCCACTATGGTGGAAAAGAGCATAATACGTTTGGCTCAGTTAGCCAGGGCAACAGGGATACATCTGGTTTTAGCCGTGCAAAGGCCTTCTACGGATGTTATCACAGGACTGATCAAAGCCAACATTCCGTGCCGAGTAGCCTTCAATGTTATAAATCAAGTCAATTCACGGGTCATTATAGACCAGGCCGGGGCGGAAAAACTTTTAGGTCAGGGCGACATGCTTTTCATTCCCCCCGATAGACCCACGCCCACCAGATTGCAAAGTGCTTTCATTTCAGATGACGAGAAAAGTAGGGTTGTACAGTTTCTGAAAGATCAGGGGGTGCCACCCGAATACAAAGAGGATATATTCGATACTCCCACTGATGGGGGTAGGGGAAAGAGTATAGCCGCCGGTGGGGACGAGAAGGATGATCTGTACGATGAGGCGGCGCAAATAATAATCTCCGCCGGTAAAGGTTCTGCCTCATTATTACAGAGAAGGCTTTCCATTGGTTATGCCCGTGCTGCCCGTATCATCGATGAGCTGGAAAAGAATGGTATAGTAGGGCCGGCGCAAGGCAGTAGAGCGCGTGAGGTGTTGACCGAGACTCTGCCCGAAGATGTGGGAGGAGAAGCAGACCCTTTTGATGAGCTTGACGTTGACGATGAAGAAGATCAATAATTCCTGCCAGAACAAATATGAAAAATATAGGACAGACTTTAAAATCAGCACGTTTGAAAAATAACTTTACTATTGAAGATGTGTACAAGTTCATAAAGATCCATCCTAAATATATTAAGGCCATGGAAAGCAACGATTATTCCGTATTCGACGGGAAAGTGCATTCTAAAGGCTTTCTAAAAATATATGTTGAGTTTTTAGAGCTTGATCAGAGTGAGTTGATGGCCTTGTGGAGGAGGGAATATGAGTCGTCTTTCGATCCTAAAGGAGATCATAAGAGTGATAAGCTGTCCAAGTTGAAATCTTTGGAACCGGAGAAGTTTGTCATCACGCCCTCAATTCTCATCATCACGGTCATCGTGGCTCTGTTGGTCCTCTTTTTTTCCTATCTCTTCATTCAATACAGGCAATATACCGACGCACCTACCATTGATATCTACTATCCGGAAGATAACATAGTCGTCGAAGATGATGTGCTGGATCTGACAGGCAAGGTAGATCTGGATTCAGAAGTTTTTATCAATAATCAAAAGATCCTGGCTAATCCTGACGGTAGCTTCTTGACATCTATCAAGCTGCGTGAAGGCATCAACACTATAAGCATAAAATCGGTCAACAAGTTAAATAAGGAAACGGAAGTAATTCGAAACATTATTTACAGACCGGTCAAGGAAGAAATAATTTTCGATCAAACAGTACCGGTGGTGATTACCCAGGAGCCGCCCCAAGAGTAAGTTTCTGCTAGTATGTATATATGGCTAAGAAGAAAAATAAGCAGGAAAAAATAGAAAGAAGAAGATTGGAGATCCTAAAAGCGCAAGCAAAAAGCGGATCCAGAGGCCAATTCATGGCTGAAAAAGAAGTGGTTGTGAAGACGGGGGAAGCTGAGGCCAAACAACCCAAAAAGCTTACACAGAAACTTCATGTGGATATAATCAAGACCGATCTTATCAAGACTGGGCTATTTGCCTTGTTTGTGATCATGTTGCTTGTGATCATCAAGACCAGCGGATTACAGCTTAACTTGAGCATCTACAAATAGGTCCAGATCTCCATCCAATACAGCCTCAGGATTAGTGCTTTCCACTTCAGTTCTCAGATCTTTCACTAATTTGTAAGGATGTAGCACATAATTTCTGATCTGGTTCCCCCATCCCGGTGTCACATAATCACCTTTGAGGTCCTTTTTCTCGGTTTTGCTTTTTTCCTGCTCCAGAGCGTAAAGCTTTGACCTGAGTATCTTCATGGCCTGTTCTCTGTTCTTGCCTTGTTGTCTTTGACTTTGGTTTTCGACTACGATACCTGTAGGGATGTGCTTGATCCTCACGGCTGTAGAAACCTTATTCACGTTTTGACCGCCGCTTCCGCTTGATCTGAAGGCTTCGAACACTATATCCTCGTTTTTTATCTGAATGTCTATGGAGTCATCTATCACCGGTATGACCTCAACCAAGGCGAAAGATGTTTGTCTCAGGTTATCGGCATTATAAGGAGACTGCCTTACGAGCCTATGAACTCCGGCCTCATGTTTGAGAAAACCATAAGCATATTTGCCGGAAACTTCAAAGGTCACGGTTTTTAAACCCGCTTCTTCTCCGGGTGTGGATGAAATAACCTCAGCCTGCCATTTTTTCTTTTCCGCATATCTCAGATACATTCTCAAAAGCATATCTACCCAGTCCATGGCTTCAGTGCCGCCCTGTCCGGCATGAATACTTATAATGGTGTCTCCGCTGTCGTGTTCTCCGGAAAGAAAGGCCTTTAATTCCATTTTTTTTATCTCATTTTCGAATTCCTCGGGCGTACCCTCATGTAGCAATAGCTCCAGCATGGCAAATTCTTCCACATCCCTTTTAAGTTCGGCAAAATCCTGAGCAACTTTTTGCCCGTCCTCCCAATCGTCCCACAAAGTCTCATCGGCCATTCTGGCCTGCAGTTTGGCTAGTTTATCTCTTTTTTCATTGATAGAGAGGCTATTTCTTAGTTCTGCCAGTCTTTCTGCTTGTTCTTTCATAACGTAAACTATTATAGCAACAAAAAACTCGTATGCTATTATGGTATTAACGACAAAATTTTTAACAAAGTCAAGGATGGGAGAAAAGAAAATGCTTGTTTACTTTTATTTGGCAGCATATTTCTTGTCAGCAGCTTTGCTTTTCATGGGATGGAGGCGTGTTATCAATTTTACTCATGATCTGGAATTTTGGTGTGAGTTCGAGAACGACAAGGAAGCCATAAAATTCATTTCTGCCGGAGAGAGAAGAAAGGAGCCGTTGACGGTCAGAAGGAAGAAATGGGCTTTGAGGAACAGAGGTATCGGGTATATTTATATAGCTGTGTCTTTACTGCTGGCTGGGGCGACCCTGGTAACTATTATCACCACCTAGATCTTAGGATCTGGTGCTTATAGTTACCGGGGTGTTTTATTTATCAAAAACCTCAATTCCCAACTCAATCACATCACCTTGCTTAAGCTCCTTGGAGAGTATTTTATCGGCCACATAAGTCTCTACAGATTCTTCGATCACCCTGGCCAGAGGTCTAGCACCCCACTCAGGACTAAAACCCCTAAAGACCAGCTCTTCAATCAGTTTGGGGGTGAATGACAGCTTGATCCTATTTTCTTCGGCCCTAAGCCTCACATTTTCAAGCAGGATCCTGGCGATCTTTTTAACATCGTCAAAACTTAAAGGTCTATAAACAACTATAGCTGTAAATCTGTTTAGGAATTCCGGCGCGAATTTCTCCCGTACGGACTTTATGGCCGATTCTTCGATCTCCTCATATGTGCCGCCACCGTCCGTGATATCCTGGATCTGTTTTGTGCCTACATTGCTAGTGGCAATAATGATGGTGTTAGTAAAGTCAATGGTCCTACCCGTAGAATCGGTGAGACGACCATCATCAAGCACTTGCAGAAAAGCCGTTAGGATCTGATGGTGGGCTTTTTCTATCTCATCCAAAAGTATGACGGAAAAAGGTTTGGTCCTGACGGCTTCGGTCAAGATGCCTTTAGAATTACCATCAGACGTCCCGATCAGTTTATCTATGCTGTCGTGGGTTTGATATTCGCTCATATCAAGTCTGATCATGGCTTTTCTATCACCAAAATAGGCTCCGCTTAGGGTTTTGGCCGTTTCCGTCTTTCCTACGCCTGTGGTACCCACAAAGAGGAAGCTGGCAATGGGCTTGTTATCATCTCTCATGCCCACACGGGCACGTTTTAGGGCCGAAGCTATCTTATCTAATGAGTGGTCTTGACCGATGACCCTTTTTTTCATTTCCTTGGCAATGTTCAGCAGTTTTTGGGATTCATCATCACTAAGTTGAGTAATGGGAATGTGTGTCATTTCGGCCACTTCCTTCTCTACATCGTTAGAAGTAATAAAAGACCCCTTGCCTTTGGCTGAAGAGACGGTTCGGTTCAAAATATCAATGGCTTTGTCAGGCAGGACTCTGTCGTGGATCAACTTTTGGGAAAGCTTGATGATCTTCAATAAGGCGTTAACGGTGATGGTCACGCCATATTCGTGTTCCATCTGCCCGGCTTTGAATTTTAATATGCCCAGGGTGTCCTGAGGATCCGATTCGGGGATTTCTATAATCTCGAACAACCTGGAAAAAGAACCCACCGGTTCAATATATTTTCTATAATTTTCGATGTTGGTAGCGCCCATGAATTGGATCCTGTCAGAGGCCAAATGAGGTTCCAGAATGGAGAATACGGTAGAGAAGCCCGATCCCTCATCAACAGAGGCTACCAGAGAGTGAATTTCGTCAATAAAGAGTATGATATCTCCGGAACCTATCACATCATTAATAGCCCTGGTGAGCTTATCTGCGATCTCGCCCCCGGTCTTGGTTCCGGCTATCAAGCTGCCCATTTCTAGGCTGACAATTCTTTTATTTTGCAGGGACTTATGGTCCGTACCCAGCATGACGTGATGTGCCAAGCCCATGACAATGGAAGTTTTGCCGCAACCCGGCTCACCTATGAGAAGGACGTTTTTATTGGAACCGCCCAGGAAGTGCGCGATCTTATCGATCTCCTTTTCCCTGCCTATGATATTTTTGATACGGCCCTTTTTTACCAATTTGGTGTAGTCTACTGAGATCAGATCCAGGTCAGGCGTTACTCTGCCTACCAATCCGTGCCCGAATCCTGCCATGGGGGGCATTTGGTAATCATCTTGCCAAAAATATAACGAGGCCAAATATTCTCTTTCTTCGACTATCCATTTAACACCCTGTTCAACGTCTTTTAATTCCAGATCATAGGTGGAAAGTAAGGTATTGATGTTGGGCATAGCGGCTAGAATGCCTAAAAAGAGATGTTCCGGTTCCACAAATCTTGTGCCCTGCTTTTTTGCGTATTCGTAGGCCAGGTCCTCAATATGGTTGTATTTAATGTTCTTGGTCTTGCTCATCTTGTCTTCAAAATCTTTGCCCAAAAGCTCGGTTTTTCTCAACACGAAGGTAATTTTTGGCGTGGTGAAAAACTTGTAGAGATCGTAGGAGGATCTTTCGGAGATCTTACGCAGGTATTTTCTTATACTGGGACGAAAGGCCTTCACGTAATCCTTATTTGTGATCTGAGAAACCTTGACGTCCGGTACATCAAGATTTAGATAGGTCACGTAGGCAAAAGTTCCGACTAAAATAAAAAGTGACCAGAAATCAAGAAAATATACAGCCAAAAAGGGCAGAGCGTACCACGATAAAGGCAGGGCTATAGTTACAACTGCCAGAACAAGGATGAATAAAAAGCCGAAGACAATGAAGATAATTCTTAAGACGAAGCCAATGATGCGGCCTATGATGGTGTAGTCCCCGTATAAAGGAGTAAATATCAACCTAATGTTAAGAGTAAAAGAAAGCTCGTAGTTGACAAGATAGGTAAGGCGCTTACAGGCCGTAAAAATTCTTTTTGGCGTCAGATACACCCACCAGACAACGAATTTAAAGAGACTTTTGGGCAGTTCCATCACAAATTTAGCATATCAGAAATTGTTATTATTTGGTACTTGGCGCAGCCCCTCCCGGGATAGAGGCTGGCCTGGCTTTTTTACTCCAAGCTCAATGAGTCGAAGATAAAATCAAAGATGGCACTTTTTCCTTGTTTGGTATCGGATATGCTTTCGGTCGAGAATCTTAGTACTAGCCCTTTAGCCCCTCCGGGGTTAATAGGACCAAGATCAAAGCCCTCAGTCTTCCACTTGACTATGGTCTTTCTTCCGTGGGAAACGCCCAGCTCATCTTCCTCTACGCTACCATCATTGTTCAGATCACCCCAGTCAAAAAATTCTACAAATATGATCTGTCTAAGCTCATCCGGATCGTTGGCCGTTTCATAATCAGCGTTAGATGTAAGCTGCAAGGAGGAATTGGTGTTGTTGTATATTTTTAAGGTGTAGTCCTGGGACCAGTTTGGGCTGATATCGGCAAAATTCGGACCGGATAGCTCATCGACCAAATTATCGACGGATGTTCCCCCGGCCAGATCAATAAGGAATTTTATGTCGGCCGAACCAATGGAAAAACTGGAGCCCAATATTTCTCCTTTATCGCCAAAGGCAGCCGCGGTCACTCCTGCCGCTACAAGCAAAAGCAGGATCAAGGCCAAAGAAACGTATAATCTCTTTTTCATTTTTTCACCCCCTTTCCTTCATCAACTTTTTACTATCGAACAAATCCAAACTTTTTATGCTCACATATTCATTACCGGCAGTTATGATGTGGTCCAGTAAGGCAATGCCTGATATTAAGCAGGCCTTGGCTATCTTTTCCGTTACCAGAATATCCTCGTGGCTGGGCGAAGGGTCGTTAGAGGGGTGGTTATGCGCTAGGATGACATGAACAGCGTTTTTCAGCAAAGCTTTTCTCACGATCTCACGCACGGGGATGAGAGTTTCGTTTATGGAGCCGATACAAATAAGATCCTTGGAAACAAGATTTTTTCTGGCATCGAGGGATATCAGATATAAGTATTCCTGCTTTTTACCAAATAGGTCCTTTTTAACGATCTTAAAAGCATCCTCGGGATTTTTTACAAGATTGTTGGTATTTTTCTGTTCCAGGTAAGCCCTTTTTGCCAGCTCGGCCACAGCTTTAATGACAGCACACTTTGTTTTGCCTATATATTTTTCTTTAGTCAATTGGCTGGCATCGGCTTCAAAAATATTTTGCAGGGACTTGTAGGTGCTTAACAGCTTGGTGGAAAGATCCATGACAGACAAGTTTTTCCCGCCGGAGTTTAAAATTATAGCCAGAAGTTCTATATCGGATAGAGACTCGGAACCCTTATCTAGGAGCCTTTCTCTGGGCTTGTCATTTAAATTCAGGTCTTTGATGAGAATGTTCTCGGCCATTGATACAATATAGGTTATTGCAACGTACATAACAATATGATAATTTCTATTAAATTGAGATTATTAACATGTCTGAAAGAATAGGGATCAAGATCAAGAAAATCAGAGACAGCCACAATCTTTCACAAGAGAGGTTTGCCATGAAATTGGGTATATCAGGCAAAACTATTTCTGCCTACGAAACAGGCAGAACCGCACCGCCATTGAAAGTTTTACAAAAAATAGTTCATACCTACAAAACACCTATCGTTAATCTAAATCAGGAATTAAAATCAGAACTTAGCAAAAAGCTTGAGGTTTTGGAAACCGAAGTTGTAGGTTTGAAAAATATTTTAAAAGATAGCTTATCTCTTTGAGTACTGGGGTCTTTTTCTGGCTTTTCTCAAGTAGTATTTCTTTCTTTCCACCATTCTCGGATCTCTGGTCAGCATGCCACTTTTGCTTAGAGCTATCTTATATTCTTCATTCATTAACGCCAGAGCTCTGGAAATACCGTGAACCACAGCACCCAATTGCGCAGCCGGCCCCGATCCCATGACCTTGATGGATCCCCGGAACTGATTTTCAGGGTGGGACACGCCAACTATATGAAAAGGTTTTTTCCAAGCCAGGGAATCTTTCTCATTAGTGTAGTATTCGTCGATCTTTTTATCGTTGATGTAGAAATCTCCCTTTTCCGGATACATGAAAACTCTAGCTACAGCTGTTTTTCTTCTGCCCGTGGCAATGGTCAAGTTTTCTTTGGAGTCTACTTTAGGCATTTATTTTCCTACCTGTGCCTGATGTGGGTGTTCAGGTCCCGTATAAATATACAAATTGTTCATTCTTTCTTGTCGAAGCTTATTTTTTGGCAGCATACCAAAGACGGCTTTTTTTATGACCTCAGTTGGCCTTCTGTTTAAGAGCTTTTCCAAAGATTCTGATCTCACACCGCCGGGATATCCTGTCACCCTATGGTAAATCTTGTTTTTAAGTTTGGTTCCGGTCACGGCCACTTTTTCCGCGTTTATGACCACTACCTTATCGCCTACATTAATATTGGGTGTATAGGTGGGTTTGTTCTTACCGATGAGGATCGAAGATATATCCGCAGCAATTCTGCCCAGCACTTTATTATCCGCATCGATCAAATGCCAGTTAGGTTTTAATTCTTTTTGACTGGGTGTATAGGTCTTATTCATCTTTAGCCTTTACTTTTGTACTTTTTTTAACTTTTTTCTTAGTTTCCGTCTTTTTATCCGTCTTTTTTCCTGCTTTTTTAACCAGGTTTTTCACGGTTTTCTTTTCCACTTTTTCCTCTTCACTTTTGGCCTCTTTTTGTACAACCTTCTTAGCAGGTTTTTTAGTGGACGGTCTTTGCACGAACTCAATTCTGGCCATGGGGGCATTGTCGCCGGCTCTATTTCCGGTCTTCACGATCCTGGTGTAGCCTCCAGGTCTGGATCTGAATCTGGGGCCAACATCGGACAAGATCTTTTCCACAGCCGCGGAGGTATCCAGCATTTTCTTCATGAACTTGACATTATTGAAATCTCCGCCTTTTTTGGCTTTAGTGATGAGCTTTTCCACATGAGGTCTTAGGAATTTTGCCTTAGATTCGGTGGTGGTGATGTGCTCATGGATCACAAGCTGCGTGGACATGACCCTAAGCAAGGCTTTTCTTTGGGAGCTGGTCCTTTTTAATGTTTTCTTGCCGATCCTTTTGCGCATTATTCCTTTTCCGTGAGACCTTCCTTTTCCAGCAACTTTTTAATTTCAGAAATAGATTTCTCTCCCAGATTCTTTATATCGGACAGCTCTTCTTCGGTTTTTTGGGAAAGTTCGGCCAAAGTCTCTACATTGGCTTTTTTCAAGGCATTGATAGTCCTGGTTTGCAAGGGAAGCTCATCTACTAATATTTCTTCGAACTGGGTCACGTCAAGGGTGCTGTCTTCTTCTTCGACTTCTTCCGGTAGCTGTTCCCACTTAGCCAGCACATCAAAGAACTCGGCTAAAATGCCTGCCGATTTGTACACCGCTGTGGATGGTTTTATACTGCCGTCTGTCTCTACGGTTAGGATCAACTTATCCAGATCTGTTCTCTCACCGGCTCTAGTTTCCTCAATTTTAATATGAGCTTTCACGACCGGTGAGAATAGAGAATCTATGACAATGACGCCAACTTTTGAGGTCATTCTCTCTTCGCTGGGTGAGTAGCCAACGCCTGTTTCCACGATCAGCTCCATAGATAAAGTGGTCTTTTTGCCGGCTAAAGTAGCTATATGTTGGTCCTTATTTATGATCTCAATGTCAGCTGGGGCTTCAATATCTTTGGCTGTGATTTTTCCGGGACCGGTCACCTTTAAAGTAGCTACTTCCGGATTGTCGCTGTGTTTTTTGATACGAATCTTTTTTAAGTTCAATATAATTTCCACCATATCTTCTTTGACGCCTTCAATAGTGCTGAATTGGTGACTGATACCATCCACTTTGATCTGGGTGATGGCCGCCCCATCCAGTGAAGTGAGAAGCACTCGGCGCAGGGTATTTCCTAACGTGTGACCAAAGCCTTTTGGCAAAGGATCGAACTCAAACACCCCCTCGGTCTTTGATTCGGAAATTGTTTTGATCTTTAGATCTTTAGATGTAACTAGCATAAAAACTCCTTATCTTGAATAATATTCAATTATTAGTTGAACATTTATATTTTCTAGAGTGTCTTCCAGTGTTGGAAGCCTCACAAATTTTACATACTTTTCGGAAACATTAGCTTCAAGCCAATCAGGCAGGACGAAACCTTCTCTGAGGTGTATCTTTTCAAATTCCACAGGTTTGACTATATCTCCGGTGGAAAGCTGGGCCGAAGGCACATTGATCTTTTTACCGCTAATTTCAAAATAGCCTGATCTGATGAACTGCCTGGCCTGAGCTCTGGAGACGGCAAAACCGCTTCTATAAACTACATTATCCAATCTGGTCTCAAGGTTCCTCATGAGCACGTCTCCGGTGACACCTCTGGCTTTTAGCGCTTCATCTACATAAGTTTTGAACTGCTTTTCCAAAACGCCATAGATCCTTTTAGCTTTTTGTTTCTCCCTAAGCTGCTTGCCGTAGTCTGACAACCTTCTCCTTCGGGAATTACCGTGCTGACCAGGAGCGTAAGCCCTTTTATCCATAGCGCATTTTTCACTATGGCACCTAGCTCCTTTAAGGTAGAGTTTTTCCCCTTCGCGTCTGCATAATTTACATTTTGGTCCTTTATATCTTGCCATAATAACTAAACCCTTCTCCTCTTTTTGGGCCTGCAGCCGTTGTGGGGAATAGGAGTGGCATCAGAAATGGAAATAACATTAAGCCCGCCGGTTTTGAGGGCTTTGATGGCCGGGATCCTGCCCATGCCCGGACCTTTGACAATGACCGAAACCTCCCTGAGGCCGGCTTCCGAGGCTTTTCTGGCTATCTCTTCTGTAGCTTTTGTAGCAGCAAAAGGTGTGGATTTTCTGGAGCCTTTAAAGCCTGCATTACCTGCACTGCCGGCAAAAAGAGCATTACCCTCAGCATCAGTGATAGTGACGATCGTATTATTAAAACCGGCCTTCACATAGACCCTGCCCGTGCTGGGCGTGACTTTTTCTTTTCTTTTTTTACTTTTTGTTGTTTTAGCCATAATAATTATATGAAGTTACTTCTTGGCCAGTTTTTTCTTCATACCTCCCACGGTTTTTTTCTTGCCCTTTCTGGTGCGGGCATTCCTTCTGGTATTTTGACCTCTGACAGGAAGTCCCAACCTGTGTCTTGACCCGCGGTATGATTTTATGTCCATTAATCTTCTGATGTTTTGTCGAACAATTCTTTGCAACTCTCCCTCAACGGGAATGGCCATGGCATTAATGGCGGATTGTATACTTGCCAGATCACTCTCAGACAGATCCTTGATCCTGGTATTAATATCAATGCCCGCTTTATTGAGCACAGCTACGGATTTTGTTTTACCAATGCCCTTAACGTAAGTAAGCGCTATTTCTGCTCGTTTGTTATCGGGAATGTTTACACCTGCCAGTCTTGCCATACAGTTAACCCTGTTTTTGTTTGTGTTTGGGATCTCGAGAGCAAATAACTCTGACGACACCCTTCCTTCTTACAATTTTGCACTTTTCGCAAATTTTTTTTACAGACGATCGTACTTTCATGATAAATATTTCCTACCTGTATCGGTATGAGATCCTCCCCCGGGTCAGGTCATGTGGTGAGAACTCAACTTTGACTTTGTCACCGGGCAGTATCCTAATATGAAACTTACGCATTTTACCAGAAATAGTGGCCAAAGCAACTGTTTCATCCTCGAGTTCGACCTTGAACATGCCTCCTTGAAGTGTTTCGGTTACTCTGCCCTCTTTGACTATTAATTTTTTTGTATCATTATTCATTATTGTTACGGCCTCGATTCTAACAAAATGTGCCTATAAGGTCAACAAAACTCCGCCTTTAATTGTTTAATGCTCGATAAAAGAGGCGCGAGATAATATAATAAGGATTATGTTAGACCCCAAACTTATCAGAGAAGATCCTCAAAAGGTCAAGGATGTTATAAAGTCAGGCCGAGGCGATGCCAAAAAAGCAGATGTTGACGCCTGGCTGAAGCTGGACCAGGAACGAAATAACCTTATCCTCAAGATCGAAGAAGTGAATCAGCGTAGGAACGAACTAGCAAAAGTGGGAGGAAAAGGTGATGTAGAAAAGATCCGCCAGGAGGGCAGGCAAGCCAAAGAAGATGCTCAGAAACTGGAAAAAGAGCTGGTCTTGGTCACTGCCAAGTGGCAAGCCGTGCTGGATTGGATGCCTAACATGCCTGTAACTCCTTTCCCTGAGGGAAAAAGTGAAGAGGATAACATTGTTCTCAAACTGTGGGTGCCCGGGAAAGGGTATATCAAGGAAGCCGAGGGCAAAAAAGCCCGCGGTGAGACCGAACAGTACATGAGTGAAAAACCCCTGCACGCCAAGGATAAGGATTTTATTCCCAAACACCATTTGGACATAGGTGAAAACCTGGATGTGATCGATGTGGCGCAAAGCGCCAAATCTTCTGGCAGCCGCTTTTCTTACCTCAAAGGAGATATTGTCCTCTTGCAGTACGGTCTCCAGCAGCTTCTCTTCAACGAACTGATAAAAAGGGGATATACACCTTTTATGCCGCCGCTGTTGGTCAGGGAAAGGGTGCTGTATGGCACTAGTCATTTTCCGGAAGGCAAAGATCAGGTGTATGCCATACAAACCGAGAACGTGGAAGAGCTCAACCAGCTATATCTGGTGGGGTCATCTGAGCCATCAAATTTTGCTTATTTCATGGACAGGATCCTGGATGAAAAAGATCTGCCCTTTAAACTTTTTGCTTATACCACAGCCTTTAGAAGTGAAGCCGGCTCTTGGGGCAAGGACGTCAAGGGCATAAAAAGAGTACACCAGTTCGATAAAATTGAGATGAACGCTGTCACAGCAACAGAGCAGTCAGGGGATATTTTTCAGGAGTTCTTGTCCATAAACGAATGGTTGTTGCAAAGCCTAGAATTACCGTATCAGTTAGTGGTAAAATGCGCCGGAGACGCCGGTTATTTGGCCAGTGCCCAGCAGGTAGATCCGGAAGTGTGGCTGCCCGGGGAGAACCAATTCCTGGAAGTCATGACGGACACCAATACCACGGACTATCAAGCCAGAAGATTAAATATCCGCTATAAAAATAAGGAAAATAAGCTTCAGTTTGCCCACACGGTCAACGATACAGGCTGCGCTATGGGAAGAATGCTCATTTCCATTCTGGCTAATTATCAGCAAAAAGACGGTTCGGTACAGGTGCCCAAGGTGCTAAGTAAATTAATCTCGTTGAAAGTGCTTAAAAAAGATTGAGTAGCATGAGCACGGTAAATGATTTAAAATTCAATTAATGGCAATACCAAGCTTTCAGGGTCTGATAGCACCAAAAGTTATTTTCTCTGCTCAATCCGAAATAAACGGTCAAATTGATGTGGTGCAGGTAGGAAAAACCCGCAAGATCAAGGTTGACGGCATAGAACAATCTTTAAATTGGGATGCGCCCAGCACTAACAGGCTTGTTTGGGGGAGGGCGGTGGATGTTTTAGAGCAGAATGAGCCTCATTTAAAAAACATCCTGGTTTTGGGACTAGGGGGAGCAACTGTACAGCATCTATTAGCCAAAGCCTTCCCGGGAGTTTTTATTGTCAGCGTGGACATTGATCCTGCCATGAGAGATATAGCCCAGAAATATTTTGATCTCGATGCCATTCCCAACCATAAGGTGCTTATTGCCGATGCCTGCAGGGTAATTATCGAACCGGAAAACTTTGGCTTGACCAAGAAGAGCTTTCAAGCCGTGTATGTGGATATTTACGTAGGCAGCTCTTATCCGGAATTAGGCAAGTCCGGGAATTTTGTGGCTGCTATAAAGGAAATGGTCATGCCCGGTGGGTTGGTCATTTTTAACCGGTTCTACACCGAGCAGCATCAGGATGAGGTCAATCTCTTCACGGACTTTGTGGAGGGGTTCCTGCACGATGTCCAGACTTTGGTGGTGGCAGGCTACACTAATTCGGATAACATTTTGATATACGGCCGTGTATAATCTAATGCCATGAGTGTTTTCCAAGCTTTAATATTAGGAACTTTACAAGGCTTGACCGAATTTCTGCCGGTCTCTTCCTCCGGCCATCTTATTTTACTGCCTAGTTTGCTAGGCTGGCAGGTACAATCTCTGGCTTTTGATACCGTCCTGCACATGGGAACGGTGGCGGCCCTGATAGGATATTTCTGGCGAGATCTTTTAGAAATAATAAAAAGCAAGAATTACTTGATATTACTTGTCGTTGGCTCATTGCCCGCAGCTATATCCGGATTACTATTGCAGGATTTTATCGAAACAACTCTTAGGAGTTCTGCTTATGTGGCCGCCTTTTTACTGGCGGGAAGCCTCATTATGTGGCTGGCTGAAATAACTTATAAGAAATTATGGCACGAACAGAGGATGGACGACCCGCAAAAACTTGGATTGAAAAAAATAACTGCTATTGGTGTGTTTCAATCTCTGGCATTGTTCTCAGGAATATCCAGATCAGGTGCGACCATCTCCGGAGGTATGTTCATGGGCATGACCAGGGAGGCAGCGGCTAAGTTTTCTTTCATTTTATCCATACCTATAGTATTAGCGGCTGGGATGTTCAAAGTGGTTGATTCTTACCGGGAATTGAATTTTGATCTGGCTATGCTGACGGGATTTTTGGCTAGTTTTGTGGTGGGTATGCTGGCCATTAAATATCTGTTGAAGTTTTTAAAAAGTCATGATCTTTACATCTTTATTGTCTACAGAATTATCTTAGCCGTGGTAGTACTCATCACTTTGTTTTAGACTATTTATCATTGTTGCAACTAAAATTGTAGCTTATCACTCAAGGTACATGGAGTGATATAATCATCCTGTTATGTTTGGCAAATTATTTGACTCGAACGAAAAACAAATTAATAAACTGGAGCCTTTGCTTAAGGAGACCAACTCCTACGAAAAAGATTTTGAACAACTTTCTGCTGACCAGATCAAGGAAAAAACCAATAAATGGAAATCCGAAATTAAGGAATTGTCGCAAGAAGAGCAAGAGAAATATTTGGATAAGATACTTCCCGAAGCCTACGCTTTGGTCAAGGAAGCCACCAGAAGAACCCAAAATATCAGACTGCACGACGTGCAAATTCTGGCGGGCATTACTTTGCATCAGGGAAAGATCACCGAACAAAAAACCGGCGAAGGAAAAACCAACACAGCTACTTTACCCCTCTATTTAAACTCATTGACCGGCAGAGGTGTACATCTGGTGACCCCCAACGATTACCTGGCCAGGCACGGTGCCGGCTGGATGGGCCCTATTTACGATGTCTTGGGAGTGACTGTGGGCTGTATCATGCAGGAAAAAGCCTTTGTCTATGACAGTTCCTTTCAGGGACAA
>Ga0315536_1000671_pt1 | contig 17207 bp, 17 predicted proteins | sample SalMarSW160230MG_FD_203093 | JGI IMG/M metagenome (GOLD analysis project Ga0315536, IMG submission 203093) | Salt marsh sediment microbial communities from the Plum Island Ecosystem LTER, Massachusetts, United States - Salt Marsh Sediment SW1602-30 ... | reverse complement strand
CAAAAAAAATTGAAAAAGCTTTCAAATTGTTCACTGGGAAGATCTACCAAACACCTCCGCTTAAATCCTCAGTAGTACGAAAAATGAGAATAAGAGAGATTTATTATAATAAAATATTAGAAATCGATAAACAACACGTTCTTTTTCGGGTGGGATGCGAAGCAGGTACTTATATTAGAAAATTATGTTATGATATAGGAGAAACTTTATGTACTGGAGCAAATATGTTAGAACTTAGAAGAACACGAGTGGGTAATTTTCAAGAGGATAACACTTTAATGACACTCCAGAATTTAAAGGATGCTTGGGACATATTTCAAGAAGAAGGCGATGAATACTATATTCGTAAAATAATTCTTCCAATGGAAGAAATGGTATCACACGTTCCTAAAATATATTTAAGGGATACTGCAGTTGATGCAATTTGTCATGGTGCAGATGTTGCCGCAGCAGGTATTTGTTATATTGATGCTCGTATTAAACCAAGTATGCAGGTTGCTATAATGACATTAAAAAAAGAATTAATTGGGTTTGGTACATCTATATTCAATGCTATGAAAATCTATAAAGCAAAATCTGGGATAATGGTAAAAATTGATAAAATTTTTATGAATCGAAAAATTTATCCTCACTGGAAAGAAAAGAAATCAAATTAATGTGATATTTAGATGGTAAATGATCATCAAGATTACTCAACGACCTTTCCGGATGTTTCTATGAAAATACATACCGTTCCTGTAAGTTTAAGAAAACATCTATATATGTTTAAAACTATCACTGGTGTTTTTTCGTATAAAAAATTAGATTTAGGAACCAAAGTGTTAGTAGAACATATGATGATCCCTGATATACCAAGTATATTTTTGGATTTAGGTTGTGGTTATGGAATCATCGGAATTGTTTTAGCTTACGAATCACCTTCTAGTTCTGTATATTTTATCGATGTAAATAAACGTGCCATTTGGTGTACCCGCGAAAATTTGCGATTAAATTTAACACAAACTAAAAGTAATTATCGAATTTATACGGGGAATTATTTTAACCCTATAGAAAAAGTAAAAATAATGTTTGATGCCATATACATGAATCCCCCCCTCAGAAAAGGTCGAAAAGAGTTTCTAGATCTTTTTAGAACCCTGCCTAATTACTTAAAGCCAAATGGTTCATTTCAATTTGTAATTAAGAAGAAAATGGGGGCAGAATATGTATATAAATATTTAGTTGACCGATTTTCAGATGATAATATTAAGATTTTATGCAAACGAAGTGGATACTGGGTATTTTATTATAATCAAATCTAATTATTTTTGAAATTATTTTTATTTTCGAAGAATAACGTAAAATTTTTTAGAAATACAATATTTCTTCATCTAATACTTACGTGAGATATGAGGATTCCTTTTGACTAAAAAGAAAAAGATTGACGTATTGCTCCATGAACTTGTTCCTAAACATTATCTTTTAACAAAGGAAGAAACTAAAGAACTATTAGATAAATTTAAAATAACCGTGACAGATCTACCTCAAATGTTTGATAAAGACCCAGTTGCAATAGCAATCGGTGCAAAAGAGGGAGATGTTATTAAAATAGTGAGACAGTCTCACACTACGGTGAAATCAATAGATTATTACCGTTTTATTAAAAAAGAGAAAGTATAATTTCATTCTGATTATAAATAATGAATAAGGTATATAGATTTGAGTACTGAAAAATTATCTAACATTGATAAATGGACAGTTTTAAAAAGTCTTTTTGATGAAAAGGGTTTAGTGCGACAACATCTTGATTCTTATAACAACTTCATCGAATATGAGATGCAAGCAATTGTGGATGAATCTAGTGAAGTCGTTCCTGACATTCCAGGATTTAAAATAAAGTTTGGAAAGATCAATGTAGGAGTTCCGAAGGTTAGAGAAGCTGATGGAGCTACAATGGAAATAACTCCAATAGAAGCACGTATCAGGGAATTAAGCTATGCAGCCGATATAACTCTCGAAATGACCCCAATCACTATTGATGAAAGGACGCAAAGAGAAGAATCCGAAGAAACCTTGGATATTTATATTGGAAAGATCCCAATAATGTTAAAGAGTTGTCGATGTCCACTTGAAAGCTTGACAGAACAAGAACTGATTAATCGGGGTGAAGATCCGCTTGATCCAGGTGGTTACTTTATAATCAACGGCACAGAGCGCGTTCTAGTCACTCAGGAAGATTTAGCACCCAACAGGATTTTAGCAGAAGAAGCAAGCAGAAGTTCTAGCGCAACTCATCAAGCTAAAGTATTTTCAACTAGAAGTGGATTCCGAGCACCTGTAACAATTGAAAGAAAAAAAGATGGAAATTTAAGAGTTTCATTCCCTTCCGTTCCAGGAAAAATTCCACTCGCAATTTTGATGAGGGCTTTAGGGTTGCATTCTGATAGAGAAATTTTTCAGGCTATATCTGAAAATGATGAAATTCAGAAAGAGTTAATTCCTGTAATTGATGTTGCTTCTGAAATCCAAGTTTTAAAAGACCCAGAAAAATCTCAACAAAATGCTTTAGATTATATTGGTAAAAGGGTTGCTATCGGGCAAACAAAAGATTATCGAATTAGAAGAGCTCTTCAAGTTCTTGATAGATACTTATTACCTCATATTGGTAATGCTGAAGAAGATCGGATTAAAAAAGCATATTATCTAGGACAAATGGCACAAAAAGTTATGGAGCTTGCTTTAATTCTCAGAGAACCAGATGATAAAGATCATTATGCGAACAAACGATTGAAACTAGCAGGAGAGTTGTTTACATCTTTATTTAGGGTTGCTTTTCTTAATTTAGTAAAAGATATCAAATATCAGTTGGAGCGAACAGCAGTTCGAGGAAGAGCACCAAATATTAAAACTGCAGTTCGCGCAGATGTAATAACGGAGCGTATTAGACATGCTTTAGCAACCGGCAATTGGGTCGGAGGGAAGGCAGGTGTTAGCCAATTACTAAATCGAACAAACCATGTGGGAACATTAAGCCATTTAAGAAGAGTGATTTCACCATTAAGTCGTAGTCAGCCTCATTTTGAAGCTCGTGATTTACATCCAACTCAATGGGGAAAAATTTGTCCAGCAGAAACTCCTGAAGGCCCTAATTGTGGATTGGTTAAAAATTTAGGTTTAGCTTCAATAATATCGGTGGGGGCAGATGAAAGGATAATTGAAAATATAATTATCGATTTAGGAGTTATTCCAATAAATGAAGTGAAAAACGTTAAAGGTGATAAATCTAAAGTCTTCTTGAATGGTAAACTTGTAGGAATTCACCAACAATACAATCCATTTATTCGCCAATTACGAGAAAAACGAAGAAAAGGTGAAATAAGTCAACATGTTAACATCGGTTTTTACATTGATTCAAAAGAGATTCAAATTAATTGTGACGCTGGAAGAGCAACCAGGCCACTTTTTGTTATCAAAAATAAAAAATTATTGATTACAAAAGAAGATATCGATAAGTTAAAACAAGGAAAGTATGTTTGGTCAGATCTGATTCAAAAAGGATTAATCGAATATTTAGATGCTGAAGAAGAAGAAAATGCATATATAGCAATGTTTGAGGAGGATATTTCTAGTGAACACACTCATTTAGAAATTTCACCAGCAGCGATATTAGGTATCTGTGCCTCAATTATTCCCTTCCCGGAACATAATCAATCACCTAGGAATACCTATGAAGCAGGAATGGTTAAACAAGCTTTAGGTTTGTTTGCGGCAAACATGCATTTAAGATTAGACACTCGTGGACATACCCTACATTATCCACAACAGGCATTAGTAAAAACAAGTCCAATGGAGATAATAGGGATTAATAAACGTCCTTCAGGACAGAACTTCATTATAGCAATGATGAGTTTCGAGGGTTATAACATAGAAGATGCTATTGTAATCAATAAGGCTTCAATTGAAAGGGGTCTCGCCAGAAGTCATTTTTTCCGAACCTACGATGCTGAAGAAAGAAAATATCCGGGAGGAGAAGTTGATAAATTTGAGATTCCAGAACGAGGTGTGAGAGGTTTCAAATCTGCTGAGTCTTATCGTTTACTATCAGAGGAAGATGGAATTATTGAGCCCGAAACAACCGTAAATGGAGGTGATGTACTCATAGGTAGAACTTCTCCTCCAAGATTTATTAAATCATATGAAGAATTTGAATTAATGCAACCTAATCGACGTGAAACTTCAAAAAATATGAGACATAACGAACAAGGAATAGTTGATACGGTAATCATCTCCGAAACTGTTGATGGAAATAAATTAGTTAAAATTAAAGTAAGGGATCTAAGAATACCTGAATTAGGAGACAAATTTTCGTCGCGCCATGGTCAAAAAGGTGTGCTTGGATTAGTTCAACCTCAAGAAGACATGCCTTTTACTTCTAATGGTGTGATTCCGGATATTATTGTCAATCCACATGCTATGCCATCAAGGATGACATTAGGTCAACTTTTCGAAGGAATTAGTGGAAAGATCGCTTGTGCTACGGGAGAATTAGGAGATGCAACCGCTTTTGAATGGAAAGATATAACTAAACTTCAAGAACAACTAGTACAAGCTGGGTTCGAATTTAATGGGCGAGAAATAATGTACAACGGAATTACTGGAGAAAGGTATGAAGCAGGAATATATTGTACTCCAATTTACTACCAGAAACTTTATCATCTGGTTGCTGATAAACTTCATGCTAGAGCACGTGGTCCAGTCCAGATTCTGACGAGACAACCTACAGAAGGTAGAGCAAGAGAAGGAGGATTAAGGTTTGGAGAAATGGAGCGAGATTGTTTAGTAGGACACGGTTCTGCCTTGCTATTAAAAGAGCGACTGTTAGATGAATCTGATAGAACTGTAATATTAGTCTGTGAAAAATGTGGATTGTTAGCGGTATATGATCGAAACCGAGATAAACGTTATTGTCCCGTGTGTGGTGAAGGAACCATTATTTCTAAGGTTGTGTGTTCATATGCATTTAAGCTATTGTTACAAGAAATGATGTCATTAGGGTTAGCACCACGTTTAAAATTAAAGGAAAAAATTTAATTTATTTTCAAATAAATTACTTTATTTTATTATTTTAATATTCAGATTCCAGATTCAATTCTTCAAAATAAATTAAATTCCAAATCCTAGAAATGAATAAAGACCGGGTATCATTGTATATAGAAGGAACAAGAAGAATAACGTAGTTAAAGAAATCCATACTGCATGATCCCATGTAATATCTATGAAAAATTTTACTAGGATTAAGATGATTAGGAATCCAATAATAGGCGTTAATTGAGTTAGATAATTTGAACCACTGAATGCGATTAAATTACCTATAACGCCTAAAACGCTATTTATTGCCCCCAGAACTATCGGTAAAATTAAGACACAGATGAAAGCTAAGAGAATTATCAAAAATCTTTTATCAGAAGCTTTAGTTTTGGACGTAATTAGTAATACCGCTATGTAGATGATCAACGCTACAACTATAGTTGCAATTATTAGCCATAAAACAAAAAAAAGTGTTTGTTCGCCTTGAAATATCATTACTTTTCACTCTTTTATATATTTGTATTATATTTTAATTTGAGAGTATTTACGTATCCTCTTTTTTAAATTTTAACTCTTTTTTTAAATTTAATTATTTACATTCCAAAGCTAGTTAGGAAAAAGTGAGTTGCAAATCCGAGAAAGACTGAAGAAAACACAATTGATATCATAGTTAATTTCATTGATAATTCTCTGCCATATTTTGTGTAAAGGATTAGTAAGACTACAGAAAAAATTCCGATCAGTAAAAAGATCCACGCTAAGACCCACAATGTTATTGAAGGTATTTCAAATCCATTAATTTGCATTAAACTTATAATCATTATAAATAGACTCAAATTGTTATGATTATAGTAATTTAACGTTTTATTTTTTTTTAAGTTTATTAATATAGTAGTTTATTAATTCTGAAGAATGGCATAATAAAGCAACTTTAATTGCTCAAAGCTATTAAGTATGGATATATTAAAAAGCATAAATGATTAAAGTTTAAAGGAATGAGAACTTGTTAATTTATATTTAATTTACTTGTTAATAAAGAGATTGTTATATGCATTATTTGAAGAAGCTTATAGAAAACCCTAATTTAGAAGCCCCTGCTCAAAAGCATATGGATATTCATAGACATTTCAATAGATATTCACGGGGGGATTTCCTCGGACCAGCATTAAAAATTAATACTACAAGTAGCAAGATTACTCTTAAAGGAACCCATGAATATGAGGATCTAATATTAGAATCGGTAGTGAATTCAATCGAAGATGATATTGGAAAATTTGAAATTAAGGGAAGTTTAATCACAGGAGGTGATATTAGTAAAGACCTTTCTAAATTAGGTTTTGAATGGAAGTTAAAAAAATCTACTGGGCAAACCAAGAATTATAAATCAGATATATTAGATACCGTAACAAAAGATCAATTATTAGAGGGGTTAAAATTCTTTCGCTCCAATAGCTATTTTCTTATATCATTTAATATTAATCCGTCTTGTAAAATAACAACAAAGAAGAACATTCCTCAACCTTCAAAAAAAACCCCAGAAGATGATGATTTGACCAAACGAATTCAATTTTCTACAGGTTATTTAACAAATAATAAGAAAAATATCGAATTTATTTTAGAATCAACACTTTCAGATTTCAAATCAGAAATACCAAACAGTTGGAAATCGATTTCAATTTTAAATAATTATAAGATAACTGAAATTGAAACACCAAAAGATTTAAAAGATTCTCGTTTAATGCGAATTTATGCAATAAGGAAGGGTAAGATGACGCGCTCAGTTGAGATAGACCAAGAAGTTTATGAAAAGCAATATGATTTTATAGCTTAATATAACCCGAAAATTTAATTTTTAAGAAATATTCACATAATAGTGAAATAAAAAGAAATACAAAAAAGGAAATAATGTCTGAAAAAGAATTGAATCCTCTATTGAGCTCGTTTCTATATATCATAGGAGGAGATGTAGCGGTTGAAGTAGGTATTGAACTCCTAAATTCTGAGAATAAAGATATCACAGATGAAGATATAACTGAAAACATCAAGCAAAGATTAGAAGATAACGGTAGTGATGTAGATTTTGAACCAGATGATAATGAAATCTTGAAATTGAATACAGTCCGCAAGACTTTATATAAATTATACAGCGAAAAATTAGCTCAATTTAGAAGAATTCGCGATAAATCTACTGGTTGGTTTATATATTATTGGTGGCACGAGTTTGAGAGGATAGAAGAAATTTTAAGGGAAAAGAAAAAATTGAACGAAAGAAAACTGCGAGAACGACTCCAGTATGAAGAAGAAAATTATTTTTTTATATGTAAAAATTGTGATGATCAAAACGTAAAATATGTTTTTGAACAAGCTTTTGAATTTAATTTTAGTTGTCCCGAATGTGGTGGTCCTTTAGAAGCACAAAATAATCAAGAAATTATACAATTCTTAAAGGAGAAAATTACTTTAAATCAAAAAATTAAAATAACTAAAGATCTTTAATTTAGCCTATTTTTTCTTTTTTACAAATGCTATATCTCCTAAAGATGTCCCTGAAGATTTTTTCATATATTTACTTACTTGAGCAGATGTGTCAATAGTCTCTGATTTTGTAATTAATTTAATTCCATATACTTTCTCTATTTTTTTAGCTAATTTGATGGAAGGTTTTGCTTTCCCCGTTTCGATCCTTTTAAGTAATGAGGGTTTTTCATTCAATTTTTGTGCGAATTGATCTTGATTTAATCCCATTGATTGTCTAACTTCTCTTATTTTTGTAGTATAATCTACAACAATTTCAAGTTCTGATTGAGGTTCAATTCGAGATTTTATAGGTTTTGATTTAGTTGTTTTATTATAAGGTTCTACTTTTCGTTGGGGTATAGCAGGCGTTTTTTTTACTATCTTTTTTCCGTGTTGTGCACAGTTTTGGCAAACCGTTATTTTTGCTCCCTCTATTATTACTTTAACACCTCTACCCCAGATTAAACCCCCACAAATCTGACACTCCTTTTCTATGTCGTTTGTTCTTTTGCTGCTCATATACTTACCTCTTGTCCAAAAATAATAAAGGATGTGAATATAATTATAAAATCGCTAAAACAACACTTATATTTTTCGGTTCTAAAGCAAAATTCATTATAAAATATAACCTATAAATTTTTTAGATATCTCCCTTTGTTGATATTTAGAGAAGCCCTTAAATTTAAATGAATAAAAGTTTATTATTAAAATAACTTTAATAAAATTACAACACATGCTAGGGGTTAATATTATTTGACTGTTACTAAAGAAAAAAAGAAAAGAGAGGAAACTAAGGATGGAGAATATCTAATCACCTATACTAGGCATCTGGAAAAAAGACTTCGTAATTTAGAGACTGAAAAACAGTTATTAGATGCAGAACGTATGAGATTAGAGCAAGAACTGAATGGTTTAAGGAACGAAATTGATAGACTGAGAGAACCTCCGTTAGTTTCTGCTACCATTATTGATTTACTTGATGATAATGGTAAAATTATTGTCAAAAGTTCTACGGGCCCCAGTTTCGTTGTAAATGCAAGTCGGAAAGTAAAAAATGAAAAATTAACTCCAGGAATGAGAGTTGCACTAAATCAAAGAACTTTTGCAATTATGGAAATATTGCCTTTAAAATTGGATCCATTTGTTAAGGGTATGGAAGTTATTGATTCTATCCCTGATTTATCTTATCAAGATATTGGAGGTTTGACAGATCAACTTCAAGAAGTCAGAGAAACTGTTGAATTACCATTAAAACGACCTGATTTATTTGAGAAAGTTGGAATTGAACCTCCAAAGGGTGTATTATTATATGGTCCCCCTGGTACGGGTAAAACTTTAGTTGCAAAGGCTATAGCTCACGAAACAGAAGCAACTTTTATTAGAATTATCGGATCCGAATTAGTTCAAAAATTCATTGGAGAAGGTGCTAGATTAGTTAGAGAAATCTTTAATATGGCTAAACAAAAAGCCCCCACGATTTTATTTATTGATGAATTAGATGCAATTGGGTCTCAACGACTAAAAATTGCAACATCAGGGGATCGTGAAGTTCAAAGGACGTTGATGCAATTATTAAGTGAACTAGATGGTTTTGAACAACGTGGAGATGTAAAAATTATTGGCGCAACGAATAGAGTAGATATTTTAGATCCCGCTTTATTGAGACCCGGCAGGTTTGATCGGATGATCGACTTTCCAATACCGGATGAGGCGGCACGTTTTTCAATTTTCAAAATTCATACTAGATCTCTCACTATAAGTGAAAATATTAATATAAAAAAGCTCGTAGATTTAACTGAAGGCGCTACTGGTGCTGACATTAAAGCGATATGTACAGAAGCTGGAATGTTTGCAATTCGAAAAGAAGCTGAAGCAATTTGTGAAATTGATTTCATTGATGCTGTTGATAAAGTGATGTCTAAAGTAAAGGGCAATAGAAACGAATCTAGGCTTTACTCATAATAACAAATATCTTCATAAGAACAAAACTTATTTTATCTTTAATCATTTAACTCATTAAAATATGAAAAATGTTCCTTCTTTTCTCATTTTAAGAAAAATAAGAGCTATTTCAGATTATCAATTTGGAACTGCAATAACAGATGTTCTTTTTGAAAATACGGAGAACCTTAATTTCATTTTTTCTAAGAACACAGGTAAAATGAAACATATTTATGAAAACGATAACATTCTATTAAATTTTCGTCCAACGATCGGATTATTTACAATTACCTTTCATTCAGCATCAAAGATAATATCTGAATTACCTTTACCTAAAATGAGAGCCGTGGTTCTAAATGAGGTTGCAGAATTCATTCGAAAAGGTCGAAATGTCTTTTGTAAACATTTACTGGAAATTGATGTTAGTCTACGACCCTTAGATGAGGTTATTATAGTGAACCAAGAAGATGAGATACTTGCCATAGGTAGGTTATCAATGCCCATTCTATATATTAAAGCTTTTAAGACAGGAATTGCAATTAATGTTCGAAAAGGTAATAAATCAAAATTATAAAGCTCAATTAATTATATCAAATTATAAGTATCAAATTATCTTGTGATTATAATGGTAAAATTACCAAAAGATTTACAAAATAAAGAAAAAAGTAAACCAAAAAGACCACAAGCAATTAAACAAAGAGAGAGCTCACAGGCAGGCTCCCGACAGATGCGTAGACGCATGCAACAACAAGGAATCGATATGGATCAAGTTGAAGCAACAAGAGTGATTATTGAAGGTCCTGATAAAACCCTCATTATAGATCAACCAGAAGTAATTTTAATGAAACAAATGGGACAAGAGATTTACCAAGTAATAGGAGATGCTCACGAAGCTTCGCAAGGAGAACAAATAATCACTGAATCAGATCAAGACGAAGAATTATTTTCCCAAAATGAATTGAAAGCAACAATCACTGAAAATGATGTGATGTTAGTAGCTAGCCAAGCAAATGTGGATACTGAAGAAGCTCGTGTAGTACTATATGATTGTGATGGAGACATTGCAAAAGCTATTTTATTTTTAAAAAATCGTCCATAATAAAATAACAAAAAAAAAAGTTAAGAATCATAAAAAATTTAAGACACCATAACTCATTAGGTTTAAAAAATATGTCTAGTGCAAAAAAAAAAAAACCCTCTCCTACTGATTCAAGTATTGAAGAAGATATTGTGTTTGAAAAAATTATCCAATTTACTGGTTGGATCTTTTTACTTGGGCTCTTAACGTTCTTAGGAGCATGGTTCATCTTAGATTTTGCTATGAACATAATAGATATTGTACTTAAAGCCCCAGTATTTGCAATTATAATATTTTTGGGGATAAATTCTGCAATTAGTTTTGGTTTATCCTCTGTGATTAAAAGCAATAGGGATCTAAAGAAGAAATATTACTATGATTGGTTAATTGGGGAATTACTAATCTGCTTGTTTGCAATTTTCTCTGTTGCGGCGTATCAATGGTAAAATTTATTATTTATAATCATCTCTCGCAGGATTAAAGATATCTATAACTTCCGAATCTTCGATTATAGCAGCCCCGTGTTTTTCATTTGCGTTAAAAATGTAACTGTCTCCTTCTTGTGCAATAAATTCTGATTTTTCTGTAAAGAAACGCAATTTTCCTTTAATGACATACCCAACTTGATGTTGTTCGTGGGAGTGTAGCGGAACATTGGAACCTTTTTCAAGATAAAAATGACAAAGCATTAAATTTTCATTGAAGGTTAAAGTTCTTCTGAATATTCCATCTAAAATTTTTATTGCTTGGATATCATTCTTGCTAATTTTATTCATAATTTCCTAAAAGAAATCATTTTTTTTTAAATATACTCGTATTTAGTATTCTATCAAATAAATAATCTTATAAATAAATCAAAAAACCATCGTTGACGACATTTTTTTAACTTGGAAGGCTATATTTAATAAAAGCATCAGAGTATCGATATTATATAATGTGGTGTGTTTACTAATAGTAAAAGAGTTAACTGATTTTAAAAAAAACTTTCATATAATTGATAAAATAACTTTATATTGGAGAAACAAATAAATTTTTATATTAAAAGGTGTAAGATATTTACGATAGAGATTAATTGGGTATAAGCTTGCATACATCATTTGAGCCGACAAATTAAAATAACAAATAATCCATTATCGACAAAAAAATCTGTATAAGAATATTTAATCATAAAAATTAGATGGAAAAATATGGTCTTAATTCATAAATCAGAAGAAATAGAAGAAAACAGAAAGAGTTTAGGGAAAAATGGTTTCTTAAATAATTTATTGCCAAGAGTCTTCAGAACTGAAGGAGACGTAGTGATTTTTGAACCTTCCAAGATAGAGGATAGTATAATAAAGGAAACGGGGATTAATCCTGATTCTGCAAATAAAATAACTCAACTAGTTGTTCGAAGGATAATTTCTTCTGGGATTAAATTTCTCTCCGGACCACATATCAGAGAAATAGTATGTTCTATTTTATCTGAAGAACATTATGAAGAGGCAAGAAAATTATATACTCGAATTGGAATGCCTTTAATGGATTATGAAGCCATTTTAGAAGACGGAATTAATGAAAATGCGAATCAGGATATGAATCCTGAAAGTATTCACCATTGGGCTGCAAATCGGATTTCAGATGAATACACTCTTTTAAGAATTTTAGACTCAGATGAAGCTCATGCTCATTTATACGGTGATATTCATATTCACATGCTTAGGTATTTTGATTTAAGACCTTTTTGTCAGGAATGGGATCCAAGAATGATTTTGGAGCATGGTTTACCTCCCGTAGACAGTTGGGCACATTGTAGTAAGTCTGGACCCGCAGGAAGTATAAGAGTGGCAGTAACTCATCTAGCAAAGTGGTTAGGGATTATCCAAGGTGAATTTTCAGGAGGGCAAGGATATGATTATATAACTACATTTCTAGCACCTTATGCAAAAGGATTGTCAAAAAGAAAAATTGAACAATCAATGCAGTGCTTAATTTTTGAAACAAACCAAATTTTCGCGGCACGTGGAGGGCAAGTCCCATTTACATCAATATCTTGTACACCTACTATTCCTGATGGATTAATTAATATTCCGGCTATTGGTCCTCATGGAAAAATAAATGGCACCTATGGCGATTATAAGGGTGAATGCTTGGAGCTGTTTGATGCTTTAACTGATATTTATATTCAAGGGGATCATAATGGAAAATTATTTGCATTTCCAAAACATGAAATTAAAATAAAAAAAGAATGGCTTAGAGAGTTTGAACCTTCTTACTTGAAAGTTATGGAAGAAGTTGCAACAATGGGCACACCATATTTTCTTAATATGTGTCCAGATTGGATGCCTGATGAGATTCATAGTCAATGTTGCCGGAAATTTTTAAGTGGAAACCAAATCATTAAACAATGCATTTTAGATCCAGAAAAAAGGAAAAATGTTAATATTTGGGAAAAGTACGTTACTATAGGCTCTTTACAAAGTGTAAGCTTAAACCTGCCTCGATATGCATATCTTTCTAATAACGAGGAAGACTATTATCATATTTTAGATGAAAAAATGGAATTAGTTGCAAATATTTTAAGAAAAAAATGGAATTTAATAGAAAAAAGATTAAACTCAGGACATTTGCCTCTATGTAGTGGCAAGATTAAGGGTGAACCGATATTTAAATTGAAAGATCAAAACCTTTCTATTGGTTTTACAGGATTGAATGAAGCAGTTCAAAGTTTAACAAATTTTGAATTGCATGAAAATGATGAAGCTTATTCTTTAGGAAAAAAAATTCTTGAATATATGGTTGCTAAATGTAACACTATGACAGAAAGAGATGGAAAATCATATTCCCTTTGGGAACAACCAAGTGAATCGGCGAGTAACCGATTAGCTAAGTTGGACCTTAAACATTTTCCAAATAAAGCGCATGTTCAATCCAAAGGTAAATCTGCATATTATACGAATTCAAGTCACTTACGATATGATGCGGACATAAATCTTTCAGAGAGGATTAAAAAACAAGGTGATTATCATCTAATCGTAAATGGAGGCGTGATAACACACATTTGGTTAGGCGAGCAAAAACCTGATATCCAAGGACTCTGGGAATTAACTAAAAATATCTGTCTTAACACAAATACTGCTTATTTTGCATATACGCCAGATTTTATCTTCTGTCCTTCTTGCAAAAAGATGTTTCGAGGCAGTCAATTTAAATGTCCTAAATGTCAATCTATTGATGTTAAAGTATATTCTCGTGTCACAGGATATTATAGTGAAGTAAATAGATATAATCAAGGTAAAAGAGCGGAATGGGAAACTCGGAAAAGAGAATCTCTCTTTACATAATTTGAGTAGTTTTAAATAATTCCCAAGAAAAAATAAAGATAATAATATATATAAAAGTTTGATGAGTACTTTTGATTTTATTGTTAAGCTAGATGAAGGCTCATAAAAAAGAAATTTTTAAGATTTTTATTTTATCCAAAATTATTTCTTTTATGAAGAATAAGGTTTCTTTTAGTGAAATTCAATCAAAAATAAACGATTGGATTCATAATCATGGGGATTATTGGCCTCCACTTTCAATGCTCAGTGCTGTAATGGAAGAATTAGGTGAACTTGCTAGAGAAATAAATTACCAAGAAAAATTTAAGCCGAAAAAATTACAGCAACCGGAATCTAAATTGGAAGAAGAATTGGGAGATCTTCAATTTTCAATAGTATGCATAGCAAATTATTATAAAATCGATCTAGTTGATGTTTTAATGAAGACTATGAAAAAGTATTTTAAAAGAGATTCTATTAGATTTATAGAATAATTTCGATTCTAATGATTTATAGTTATAAAATTTTAATTGCTTGTATATTTTTATATTCTATAAAACGAATTTGAAGCAAAAATGTTAAAAGACGGTCTTTCTAAACAGGAAATAACTGAAATACTCGAAAAGAAATTGAAAAAAGATTTTTCTTATGATTCGGGATCAATATTAGGATCAATGTGTACGGATCCCCACGATTTTGGAAAGGAAATTTTTATGAAATATATAGCTAAAAATCTTGGTGATCCAGGCTTATTTTTAGGAACTACTAAATTAGAAGAAGAGCTTACTAGAGAAATCGGGAATTTATTCAACGGAAAAAATATAAGCGGAACGTTTACTAGTGGAGGATCAGAAGCTAATATTATTGCTATGAGAATTGCTAAGAAACTACATCCTGAGATATCTAAACCTGAAATAGTCTTACCGATTTCTTCACATATCTCTTTTGATAAAGCAGCAGATCTTTTAGGTATAAAATTGAGGAAGGCTAAGTTAAAAGAAAACTTTGAATTAGATCTCGATCACTATGCGGGTTTAATTACTAAAAATACGTGTGGAGTAGTAGGAATTGCTGGAACAACATCATTAGGACTAATAGACCCAATAGAAGAAATAGGAAACTTAATTGAAGACAAAGATATCTATTTTCACGTTGATGCTGCTTTTGGAGGTTTTATTTTACCCTTCTTAAAAAATATTGGCTATAAAGTTTCTTTATGGGACTTTTCAGTGAAAAAAGTTGACTCTATAACAGCTGATCCACATAAAATGGGTCTCGGTATTATTCCATCTGGTGGATTTTTCTTAAGGGATGAATCAATTCTACAAAAGACGGGGTTTGAAATTCCTTATTTAGCAGGAGGAAATTTCAAACACTTTCATTTAGTCGGAACAAGACCAGGAGCTTCAGTAATTGCTTTTTGGGCTATAATGAAATACTTGGGTATGGATGGATTTACTAAAATGATCCAAAGCTGCATGCAGAATACTGATTATTTAGCTAATAAAATTTCAGAAATTAAAGGGATTAAACTTGCTACAAGACCTGTTCTTAATTTAGTTGGTATTACAACCGAAAATAATGACTCGATATGTGAAATTGATAATAAATTACGTAAAAGGAATTGGATGTTAGGTAAATTTCTAGATTTTAATTTGATAAGGGTAGTAATGATGCCTCATGTTAAACATGAACATTTAATTAAGTTTATTGAGGATCTTGAAGAAATTTTAACCATCTCAAAGTAAATGTTAATAAGAAGGAGTAAATATTATGTACAAATATGAAAAGATTTATAAAAAAAATTTATAATCCTTTAGAAACACATATATTTACTAAAAAGTACTTTAAGACTGAAATAAAGAATGGCGAAAGATAAGAAAAAGTCATTGGGAATTAAAACAACAAGATATTTTACAAAAACTTGCTTAAATTGCAATTATGAATATCCCAATTGGTTTACAAATTGTCCAAAATGTAATCTTGCTTGGGATGAGTCAAAAAAAGAAGAAGGAGAAAGTACTTTAATTTCTTTAAAAAAAACCATTAAAATCATTGTTAAAATTACTGAAGAAGATTTTGATGAAGCAATTGAGCGTGTCCAATTGAATTTTTCTGCAGATCATGGAAATTCATGGTATCAAATGGAAATGTTAAGTAAAACTGATTATTTCATTGCAGAACTTGCTGATGTCCCTACTGGATCTACAATCATCTACTTTGTTGAAGTGCGCTTAAAAAATGGGGAGATCATAGTAGAAAATAATAATGGAAATTATTACTATTACATTGTGGGATCATCTGAGGGTGACATTCCTGAATCATCACCAAAGGCAAAAAAAATTGAAAATCAAGAAAATTCTAAAAACCTAAAAATGGAGCCCCCAAAAAAGACAAAGAAACAAGAAGTAATCACTCGACCTATTAAAAAAGAATATTTCAAACCTAAGACTGAATCCTCAAAAATATCCGATCAAGTATCTAAAGTTCAGAGCCCTCAAAATTTAATTGATTATCGAGTAGAGGACAATTTAACGATATTTGGTAATCTTCAAACTGAAATAGATCCTGATCTAAAAATATGTCCTCACTGTAATTCTAAAATAAAGAAGATGTGGAATACTTGTCCTATTTGTGGAAAATGACCATTAAGTGATAAATTTTTATGATAATTTATTCCCACATTTATTACAAAAAGCGTAATCTGAAGACAATATTGCTCCACATTGAGAACAAGTTAAGAAATCTTTAGTTTTGGGTTCTTCATCAACAATCGGTTCGGAGTTGGAAGTTATTACTGTGAAAGAATTAAATTCTGTATCAATATCTGCCACATTTGGAATAATTCTCAATGTAGATGATTCTTCCTGTTTTGGTTTTTCACTTGCTGGAAATGATACGAATGGGGTCGACTCTTCTTTTTTTAATAATTCCGTTTTCTGTGTTAATGCTTGAAATAACGAAGGTGTATTCATTGTTGCATCAGATTTAGGAGAAATTAATTCTTGTTCAGGTCCCCCTCTTTTCTTTTCTTTTATTGGTTTTTCTTTTTTACTCTGCTTCATTTCCTCTATTAATCGTTCTTGTTTTTCCTTCTCCGCTTTAATTTTAAGTTCTTTTTCCTTTTTCTTCTTTTCCTTATCAAGTTTTTTCTTTTCTTTTTTGGATATAATATTTTCAGGCATATAATCATCTAATGATTTTGAAAGTGGTGCTGGTTCAAATGTCATTGAAGCGGGTTTAGGTTTTATGGGTTCTTCTTTTTTTGAAACTATAAATGGGATTGTCTGTTTATTAGAAGT
>Ga0315536_1000670_pt1 | contig 17210 bp, 19 predicted proteins | sample SalMarSW160230MG_FD_203093 | JGI IMG/M metagenome (GOLD analysis project Ga0315536, IMG submission 203093) | Salt marsh sediment microbial communities from the Plum Island Ecosystem LTER, Massachusetts, United States - Salt Marsh Sediment SW1602-30 ... | reverse complement strand
TCCGTGTTAGCATTTGTATTCATTCTCTGTACCAGCAATTAATCTGTGGAAATGATACTTAAAATATAGATCGACTCCTGCTTCTTTCTCAAAACTGTCCTGTCCGATAAAACATCCAAATGAAGTCCATGGTATGCGATATATAGGACCAGCTGAGAACTTTTGAAAATTTGTCAAAATAGAATTTTTTAACCCAAAATTTTAATATACTATCTTAAAATCAATTTTTTTCAAATGTGTATTAAACAAATATTTCGATTCAACTGAAGCATAAAATATTTGATTGTCTTTGAAATCGCTTCGATATCCAATTTGACTAACAACTCTTTTCAAAAAAAGTGGATTATAATCAATACTTAATCCAAAATTTGGTGATTCAGTACCATAAATAATCTTAAAACCTAGTTCATTACAAATAATTGGGTCCGAAATTTTACCCTGTAAATGGGAAAGCATGACAGAATCATTGAGGAAAATATTTTTGATCATTACACTTTAAAATTTTTGCTAGTTCGTCTCTAATATCTATTTCCAATCAAAGGTAATTATGTCTTTTTATAATTGTCAACAGATTGAAATTTGCATTTGTTGCCAGCAGTTTATATTTATTTATCTCCAATTTTATCGATTATTTTTGAATCAATCCAATAAATATCATTGTAATTTGAATCTGTTGCTCTTGTAAAAAATAGCATTCCTAAATCCTTTGATACACCAGGAAATCCTTCTTGTTTGTCAGTATTCATCTTATCTCCAAAGTTAATTGGTATTGTCCGATTATCATTATCACCTCCAGGCATGCGTTTACAATCGGATGTATTGGTTAATAACTATTTCTACTGAGATCCCGGAGTGACTTTCCTTTCCGCAAATTTTTTTAAGCATCACCCGGGTTTCTCTCTGCAACGAAAGTAAAATTAACAGCAAATAACAATCTATTTTGCAACGATTTTCAATACCATAACTGAATAAGGCGCCAGTGTTATTTTCATGTCTTTTCCGTAAGGCATGGACGATTCCACCGGTTTAATTTTATTCGGTTCAACCAGTGATGCTTTTTCGTTTTTATCTGTCTGAATAGTATAAATTTTAACGGTGACCTTTTCGGGTACTTTTGAGCCCTGTATCCGTGTAATCAGTGTGTTTTTAATTCCTTCGTAATTTACGGCCTTTATAACAATCCTTTTTCCGTCGGCGCTTCCCGTTGCAATGGCGTCAACCGTACCTGGCCGCCAGTCCACGGGTTTAAACTGCGAAATATTGTCGATATAATTTTTAAACGGATCTTCCACTTCCTTGAAAGTGCCTGAAGTGGATGCATATTGTATTTCAGCATAATGTTCGCGGAACAGTTTTTCAACCACATAACCGCCTCCGGGGAACCAGGAAACATGATCATGGTAAATCCACGCTGTCCATGTTGGATCGTCGCTGGTATTCCGCATCAGCAGCGCCGGACAACTGAATTCCAGTTCTGATCCAAGTTTCTCATAGCTGATTAAACTTCCTGCCGCATGCATTCCTGCACGCCAGTCATATGTTCTGCTGAGGTTCCATTCAAGTATTGCAATTTTGATATCAGGATGACCGGATTTTAAAATGTAATTTCTCAGCTTCACCAGGTATTCCTCAATTCTCCGTACGCCGGCTTTATACTTGTCCGGTTCATATTCATAATTGTGACATCCAAGGATATCGAAATTATCGCCGGCAATATCAACAATCTTTTCGCTCCAGTTCATGTCGTTTGAACGTTTCTGCCCGCAGGCCACAATTTTTACTTCCGGGACAATTTTTCGTATCCGGCTTCCGTAAATATTTACTATTTCAGCATACTGATCGGGTGAGAGCCCGTGGTTCATAGGCTCATTATCAATTTGAACATAAGGCACATCATACGGTTCCGGATGCCCGTTTGCAGCTCGCTGTTTTCCCCATTCAGTAGTTGCCGGATCTAGCAGGTAATGAACCCAGTCAATAGCATATTGTACTGCTTCAGGATTTGTTGTTGTTGCCGGAAGTACTATCAAAGGATCGGCGCCCAGTTTTTTGCAAAGGCCCATAAATTCTTCCGTACCAAACCCGTAATAATCGGAATATCCTCCCCAGATTTCATTCGGATGGTATTTTCTGGAAACCTGTGGCCCGATCCCGTCTTTCCATTTATATACGGATGCATATGAACCACCCGGCCAACGAATAAAAGCGGGTTTTAAATCGTCAAGGGCCTTAAACAAATCGGGTCGCAGCATTCCATTTTCACGGGCATCTTCTAACATCATCGAAATATAATCAAACAAAACAGAACCGTTGCCGGTTGCTGAAATTTGGATAGAGGCCATTGTATCAGTCGTGTCTGCTGTAAAACTATAGGGCACTTCCTGCCAGTCGTTACCCGAAGTTTCCAGCGTTTTTTCTGTAATATTTTTACCTTCCGAACCTTTTATTTTCAAAGAAACTGAAACGGAACCTTCTTCCGGTTTTAGCCACATCGAGCCATTATATCTGCATCCATTTTTAATATAAAACCGCCCCTGCCGGATACCGGCAGTTCCATTATTCACTTTGATACGAACACTTTTTTCACCATTCTTGAAATTCACGTCTTCAATATTCACATTTCCGTCTTCTGAAAACGTATCCCAGTAATCTTCAAAATCTTTCCCTTCAAAACCCTGTCCGCGAACCTGCTCTGCATACAACCCGTCAACTACCGAGTGATTGATGTGTTCAAGAAACTGACCGTAAACATTTTTGCTGATTTTTCCCATTGACCGGTCGGTATCAACCAACAAAACTGCAACACCCGGTTTTTCATCATCCTTTTTTACTAGCTTTTCAGTACAGGAATTTATAAGTTCGGAAATTATCCCAAGTAAAACAACCATTAAGATCCATCTGAATTTGTTAACCTGAATATTCATGATTTTTTTATTTAATGTATTTTAATTGAACGATATGTTTAAACAGCAACTGGTTTTTGTTTAAAATACTGGCATTTGCTGTAAATATTTGTGCTAACGGCCCTGCAATAAAGGGGGGCCGAGCGTTAATAAACAGCCCGATGGGCTGTTTTAGCGAAGGAGCCAGCCTGCCGCGTGAGCAAGTTACCTGGCGCAGCCATCCGGCCACCGGTCCTGGTGCTTTAGCCGGGATATAGTCCCGGTAGATGAAGCCCAGAAAAGGCACTGGCGCAGTGTCGCGCTTACCCCGTGCGAACGCAGTGAGTAGCGGGGGTATAATTTGTCTCGGAGCATGAAATTTGTCTTGGTGCAGGATTTTAATTACTTACAGCTGTGGGTGTCCGGGTGCCCGGGTTATTACGCGTTCTGGTAAGTGGCTCAGAGTCATGCAAAAAGCATGACAAGCAACTTACCTTTGTCCGTGTTAGGTGTTGTAATATTTTACATTTTAAACATTCCTCCTATAATGCAAAGTATTTAATAGTCAGGATTTGATTCAAATGATTATTCAATTCTTATACCAATTATGTAATAATGAGGCATTTCGTCAAATGCCTTGTCAGAAAGATTGCCAAGTAGATCAGCATTTGACGAACAAAAGCGTTCTATTTTCATTTTCCCGTCTTTTGATGTAGAATCCCAAAATGAACCAATTAGGAGCAATGGTATTTTATTTCCAATATTATAATCTTCCGGTAGTTTAAAGGATTTACAAGCATGCGGTTTCTTATAGGTGGAGTCAATTTTTATTTTGTAATCATTAAGTCTGAATTCTCCCATATTAATATTCAATAAAAAGGTAGAACTTTCTTTCTTTGATATTATTCTAATAAAATTTAATGGGTTTTCAGTAACAGTTCCATCTACAGTAGCACGATATGGATTATTGGTTCCCCATATAGTGACTTCTCTTAGTTTATTTCTTTTTTCATATTCTTCTTGGTATAGCATTACCTTACATTTTTGGTCACTTGAAAAGTTGACATTGAATTTGAATAACTCAATATTTAGTATTTCCAATACTGCTTTTAGATCATCCTGTGATATCAAATCACTCATGGTGTCTTTTGTATCTTTATTGTTTTGTCCTTTTACTGAAGAAGTAAGACTAAAAATTAGTATTCCCAAAAGCAAGAATTTTAGAAGACTGTATAACGTTTTCATTTTACTATTTTTTTAATTATTGATAGTCTATTCATCGTCTGATCACAAAAAAAGAGAGTCGCATTTATAACACCTAACGTCCGTGTTATATTTAGGCCATTGTTAAAATTTTCTTTAATGGATTAATTGTCTCGTTAAGTGATGATTACTAATAAAAAATTTTATGGTTAAAGAGCACAGAGCATACAAAAGTCGTGATTAATTTATTTAACTCATTGTCAGAATTATAGAATACTGTTATTGTCTTTTATTGAAAATGTTTCTTAAGAACTGTTTCCCAATCGAATATTTCAAAATTGTCAATTATACGTCCATCCGGACCAACTAGAAAACAAGTTCTGGAACAAGCATCAGGTCTATATGTTTTTCTTATCATTGGATTATCTGCTGCAATAACAAATCTATTTGAAATTTTTAAGTCTTTTATGTTATTCCTAAGCGCAATAGGAGAATCATCAATTCCGATATATGCGAATTTGTTTTTAAAAGTTTCTGTCAAATCCATAAAACATTTATAGCTACTAACTTTAGACCAACAAGCAGAAACATTGATAAGTAATAGATATTTTCCTTTATAATCTTTAAGTGAGATTGAATCACCTTCAATTGAATGACAATTAAAATCAGGTGCTATAAATCCGACTTGTGTTCCGATCTTGTTACTAACATCTTTTTCTTTAACCAAAGTGACCAATATACCATTATTTGAAACATCTGCCAGGTAATAGTAATTTTTGCCTAATTTAAGATATTCACCAGTGGTAGCAATATCACTATTATTTAATGAATCTTTTTTGAGTTCGCCTTCGGAAAAAATCGCTATTAAAGGATTCTCGTAACAGAAGCGGAGGTATGGAAGCCCATTAACAATGCCTATTTTGTATAAAAGATTATCGTATGAAAAATCACATTCCAAGTAATGTGCAACTGAAAATACTAATTTGTCAGATTTATCAGTGCCAATGTTTATCCATCCGGAATCCTCAACTATTTGGGTTCCATTATAAATGTTGTATTTGCAGGGGATTAAATCAGAGAAAGATTTAATATTAAATTTTTGGTAGGTTCTTATTTTGTCATCTGAAAAGTCTTTGTTGTTATTTTCATCAACAATGAAAACATTCTCTCCTGCTTGCTTTCCACTTAATATGCAAATTGAATTTTCTCTAAGGGAAGGAATATTTATGGTATCAAACTTATTGGGGAAATAAGATTTCAAAAATGTAGGCATATAATCAGATTTATTCCTTTTAAGATTTCCAAACCAATATGGTTTAAAATCAATAAGTTCATAAGCAACTTTAATATCAGAAACATTTCCGGGGTAAATTAATCTGAAACTCTTCTGCTCAATTGTGTCAATAAAATCGAGATTATAAGAAAAGGAATTAAATAATCCATAACCTTTAATCTTTTTAGTCTTAATTAGTAAGGTATCATAATTTGAATTAAAAACATTATCATGATTTTTCTCTTTATTACACGCCATTGTAATTAAAAGAATAAGTGCAATGATAAAGGTGGTTTGTTTCATATCGGCGTTTTACAATTTTAAAACCAAGATATATTATTATTCCATGCTTTAGGAGTTATATTTAGGCCTGTTTAAAGTTCTCTTTTATAGAAAATTGTCTATGTAGTATTGACTTATTTTTTTATCGACTTGATGAATTCTCCAGCAGTCATGACTGGTATTTTGCTTTCTTTAAAATCTTGCTGATTTCTGGTTATTATTATGTCCTGATCGTTTTCAATCGCGGTATAATATTGAATGGCATCTTCGAAGTCACTGAACTCGGAATTGAGTGCTAAATCTATGATTTTATTGTCAAGTGAAAGAACATTGACAAGGACTTTAAATTTTCTCAATATGCTTCTAGACTCCATCTCAGGATTTTGTTTTGATAGAATATAGTGAGCATCAGCCAGGCATAGAGAAGAAATTGAAAGCTTTAATTTTTTCTTGTCAGCTAGGGAAAAAAGTTTTGCAGCCTCTGTATAAAAGGGCATTCTATTAGCAAGAAGGTCAAGAATGATGTTGGTGTCAAGAAATAGATTCTTCATGAGTACTTTCTTATCAAGTAATCTGTACGATCCTTTTTATAATCATAGTCTTCTGGTAGGGAGATTACTCCACTAAGACTTTTAACCAAAGGAGTTATCTCAATATCATCAGAATCTGGTTTTGTAACAGAATCAAGATAAGATTCAATCATCTTTGAAAGACTGGTCTTGCGATGTTGAGCGTATCTCTTTGCTCGAGAGATTACGTCATTGTCAAGTTTTATTGTAAGTTTTGTGTCCATTGTAATTTTAATTTGTCCGTACAAAGATATGAAATGTGTACGTATTAAACAAATTATGAGATGTAATTATTGCTTCAAACTTAGATGTAAAATGAATCGATACTTATTGCGTTATATTTAGGCCATTAAAGTCGAAGTGTCTCTCTATTAGGTGTTTATTGGCTTAAATATAACGGCCCGGCAATAAAGAGGGCCGAGCGTTAAATCCCGACATGTTATGTCGGGATAGCGAGGAGCCAGCTTGCGGGGGTGGCATGTTACCTGACGCAGCCATCCGGCCACCGGTCCTGGTGCTTTAGACGGGAAACTATCCCGGTGGCAAGACAAATACGGTGCAGTTTTTGCCGTCCTGGTGTGAATTTTATTGCGTCCAGGCGCGGTCACGGTACAAGCATTACGGATTTGTCTTGGTAACAGGAGTAAAAGCAAAAACCGTGACAAACAACTTACCTTTAGCATTGTCCGTGTTAGCACAAGTATAGCACTTATCTTTCGTTGATAATCCAATTATTATATCAATACAATATTTTTATTTTTTTTACTAGACTGTACATAATTTTAAGGTTTAAGAAAACTATCACAGTCAAAACGGCAGTAAATATTAGCGTACGATTAAAACTCAATAACTCACTATTCATCATTTTAACAAATGCATAAGCACAAAAAATGCTGGTCATTAAAGTTGTGATTATAGCAGGAGTATACCTTTTCAGAACAATTGATTGGATAAGATGTGTCAATAAATGAATAGAAAAGGCTAGAATTAGTCCGATATATAAATCATAATTGTTTGTGAATGCAGAAAAAATCCCGATGAAAGATACAATGAGAAATTCTTCAGCCACAATAAGTGAAAATGCTTCTGTTGAAACGATATCAAACTGTCCAAGTACCTGTTTACCAAGTTTTGGATATTTGTTTAAGATCTGTTCTTTGTTTTTTTTAACCCACCAACGCATGAAAATGATTTCTTCAAATTCATGAATCATGAAAACAATCGGAAATAGCCAAATTAAAATTTCTGGTTTCATTATTTAAATGTTTTAAAACTTAATCAAGGTACTGATATTCTATTTGTTTTTATCTATGATCTTAAGTAGGTCTGTATAATCACAATATACCTGCCAATGTTTTACTTTATTATTTTCTACAATTGCTTTCCAAGAGGCAGGAATTCTCCAGAAATTACTGTTTAAATTGTATACTAAGTTTTTATATGTAGCTTTTGCATAACCAAATAGTCCAATTATAGATTCATTTTCGGTTATTTCGGAAATCTCAATTTGATAATCAGGGAATAATTCATAGTATCCTTTCCACCCTTCCTTCATACCTTTTTTACCAACCGATTTATTGTCTGTGGCGTCTATGAAGATATGATCTTCTGATATCAGATTGACTATCTCATTTACATTGTGATCATTGATGGCTTTCACAAATTTGAGTACGATAGATTTATTTGATTCAGTTCTCATTTGGAATTAAATATTATTTACAATAATTGGCCGTGTTAGGCTTTCGTAGCAATTTTTGTCTCTCGTCAGGATGAATGGTTTTCTTTTTTTTTGTCCAGATATGTGAAATGCCAGTGTTTTTAATCATGCTTTCGCCACGTCAGTCACATTGTAACTAACTATGTAATTGTCACTATGTAAGTACCGTATATATGGGGGATATATGGTCAGGTTTATATTGCTTATCAAATTTATCAAATAATCTCCGCATTTGAAACAAGTCAGGGTAATTGTTTGATAAATGTCAATCTGTTAACTGTGGGTCGGTCTTTTTAATGTTTTCTAAGTGGCCGGGAAGATACTCGTCCAGACAAATTTATCCGTGTTATATTTAGGCAAGTATTCAATGTGTCTCCCTTGTCAAATTTGTCATGGTGAATGGAATTGTCTAGGTTTTGATGCTAATGTTTTATTAATGTCTCCGCAGAGAAGTTTGTCTCAGACGTTTAGAGGAATGATGGACAGTCAAAATATGAACAGTCTGAGGGGAGGTAATCTTGTAAATAATTCTGTAATTTCAATGAATAATCTCCCGGAATTTGTCCTTTCTTCCCATTTCAGGAACCATTCTACCAATTCGAGGATTTGTCTCAAGATATAGAGTTACGTTTATTAATCTCTCGAGGGTTAGAGAGGCATATTTTATTGAGTCTTGGGAGAAGTACTCAGCAATAGATTTTAAATCTGTTAGAGAACGCTGAGTCCAGATTATTTTAACCATGTTTTAAGCTCTTTCTTAACTTGATTTGTTGTAAAGACTCTATCCTCCTCAATATCTTTAAGTCCTTCCTCAATCCGATTAAGAATCACAAGTTCCTCAACTATTTGATCAACTGTAAAATTCTCAGGTAATCTGTCAACTGTCTTTCTTACTTTGTCTTTTGTTAACATGATAGTGAAATTATTGATGCAAAGATACTAAAAAGTGGCTTCGTTTGAAGACCTGATATGTTTTTGTGAGTTATATTTAGGCAAGTCTATCTTGATTATTTAGTTCTGGCTGACATTGCTTAATTATATCGTCCGTGTTAGGCGTTCGTAGCATTTATCTTCGTCCAGTCACAAATCTGTCGATGAATAATTTGTCTAGGTTTGAAAAAATTATCTCGCTATACTGCATGTTCTTTTAGCCTCTTAATATGTTTGAATTCAGGTGCTTTTGACTTTTTTTCTTGCTCAAGATCATAGTCATTCTGAAGTCCAAGCCAAAATTTGGCAGAATTGCCAAAATAGTAACTTAATCGTATAGCCGTGTCAGCAGTAATGCTTCTGTTGCCTTTAATAATCTCAGAAGTTCTGGTCTGAGGTATTCCGAGATCCTTTGAAAGTCTGTAAGCAGATATATTCAAAGGTTTAAGAAATTCTTCAAGAAGAATCTCTCCAGGGTGAATATTTGCTAGTTTCTCCATTTGTCTATTTATGATAATCCATTATTGTCACATCACTCGAGTTTCCATCGTCCCATCTAAAAACAATCCTCCATTGATCATTTATTCTGATGCTGTAAAAGGCACTCATCTTTCCGGAAAGTTTCTCCAGTTTATTCGATGGAGGAACTTTTAAGTCTATTAGATTCTGTGAGTTATTAAGCATCCTTAATTTTCTCCTTCCAATTTGCTGAATTTCCTGCGGTAGATTTTTAACTCTATCCCCATTCCATATTTTTTCAGTCTTTTTGGACCCAAACGAAGTAATCATATTCCGTGTTGCGTTACTAACGTCAAAGATAAGTATTTTATTTGATTAGACAAAATCAAGTAATAAAAGAATATTTATTCTTAAGACCGTTAGGCGGCATAGCATTTTAGGTCCCGCTAAACGAGCAAGTACCAGGCTTGTGAGCGTGGGCAAAACTTGAAGATGATGCTCATGAGCCGGTTTTGTAAATTTCAAAAACAAAACCGTGAATTATCATATGCAAGTGAGCGTCGGGGCAAGCCGCACATGTAAAGCAGAATTTAATAGATGGTGGAGTCCCGATAAGTGGACGAAATATAAGTGCTAAGATAAATTATCTTAAGTAGTAAATCTCTCATTTTGTGTTTGCTATGACGCCTAACGGCCTGGCGGTATAATAAGTAAACGTTACTCGACGAAGCATCCGAGTTGTGTCCTGGTAATTTAGCAGGGAATCTGTCATGGTACAGGATTTTAATTAGGCGCAGCTGTAGGTGTCCGGGCTTAACTCTCATTACGAATCTCATTGGCCAGCCGACTGTTATGATGATAAATAATCAAAAGAAAAAAGAACGTTCGGGCCCATAGTCCACTTGCGGTTTTAGCTCGGCTGGCGTTCACGTCACCAAGCAAAAACCGTGACAAACAACTTACCTTTAGCATTGTCCGTGTTATAAGCAGGCCATTTTTATTCTATTGGATTATTTTGTATCAAAGTATTTATAAACCTTTGAAATTGCATGGCAAATCAAAATCAAAAAGAGAAACCCATATTACTTTTTTTCATCCCAGGAGAAATAAAAGCCGGGACGTTCGGAGGTTTTTCCAGGGTTTGGTCGACGAGATGGATTTGTCAGGAATTCGCGCATGATCCTGACTGCTTCTGGATGTCTGTACAGGGGGACGTGTGAATATCCAGCAAATTTAATGAAGTGAGCATTCGGAAGATAAGAGGCAGTTTGGAGAGCCCACTTTACTGGCGTGTCAGGATCAAATTCACCTGATGCAATTAAGACTGGAACACGGCTTTGGACAGGCTTATTTTCTTGAGCATCGGGCTGGTCATGAGGCCATAACTTGTGGGCTTCTAAGGGAACTTGGGGTTGGATAAACCGCTCAAGTTCAGAGGGCATTCCATCTGGTTTAAGAATTTTGTCCAGCCGCTCGAAAGGAAACTCTTCGTTGCACCACACCGCTAGTCTCATTCCCCATGCAGTTCCTTGTGAAGAGGCCAAATAGTTTATCGCAAGAGGTGCTAAACGGTTGATCTCACCCTGGCAGACAGCATCTATAATTAAAGGGAGACTTGGAATGACAGAGGCATCCTCAAGCCCGGCATAGATACAGTTCATGATGCCCGCACCATTAAGATTAAGGGTAAATAGTTTACCATCTATGGGATTTTTTAGAGAAATTTTGAGAGGGTGACTATTAGCTTCTGCCAATAAATGGAAAAACCTTTTTCTCAGTTCTGGAAAACGAGTGCTCAGACGCTCGTCTTCTTGGCAGAGTGTAAAGATTTGTTCCAAGGTTTCAAGAATGTTGGCTGGAGTTTCCTCATCGCAATTCGCCTCAAGAGGCAGAACGGAATCTAAGATTACGGATCGGACGCCTTCAGGATAATCTCGGAGGACAACCAACATCAATTTCGCACCATAGGAAGCCCCATAGAGATTCCATGACTTTATCCCCAACAGCTGTCTCAGGTCAGCTATATCGGCTGCACTCTCCTTTGTTGTATAACCAGACAGATCGATTCCGTCTTTCTCTATAGAGTGGATTATTGTAGTTAATGCTACTGTGATTGCTTGAGGATCAGGGTCTCCATTAAGTCGTGTTCCCCAACCCGAACGGAGTGCGCTATCGAGATCCTCACCGAGCAGAGCCGGTTCACTAAAGCGGGTTCCACGTTGTTCTAGGAGGATAATGTCACGGTCGTCTCGAAGAGGAGAATTCTGAAAGAACCTGGTCCGGAACAGGGTAACACCACCAGGACCTCCTGCCGCGTAGATTATCGGGTCTGGCTGCGGGGCTTCACTCCGACTTTTAATTATAACAAATGGCAACTTAATTGAACGTTTATTCAGGTTCGATGACCTGTTTTCGGGAACAATGAGGTAACCGGTTTTCACATCAGGACTTTTCTCCACAATCATTGGAAGGTCAGTCCATTCAATCCGGGGAACGATGAGCTGGCTTTTCCCTGGATAAGAGAAGAACAGGAACAAAAAGGAAAAGGTAACTCGGGCAAAGAGATGGATTCGAATCATGGACACTTTATAGTTTAATTAGTGTTATTAAATAGTATTTTGTTTTCATGTTTTTATTTTAATATGTTCGATAACTACCTTATATCTTGAATCAGCATATCTTTACTCATTTTTTGTGGATTTGCTACAAAAGTGAAGCTGCATAATAGGCCAGTAATAAGTAAGGTCTTGATTTTCATAATTCTCCTTTTTTAGTAAAGGTATGATCCATCTCCATTGGTTATTGTTAATACTGAGTTAATGCTAGGTTAATCATTATGATAAATTTGTATTGAACTCTTATTTTAAAAAAAGGTTACAAAATACTTGTTCATTATTGTTTCTCAGAGTGATATCGATAATTAGATGAATATGATTTTTCTTTTTAATATGTCAAAATATTCAACCTTAAGTATTAGTTATTACGATATTATGCAGGAGACTTACAAATAGTCGAAATTGATCGTATTTTATTGTTGTGTCGGCTTGCTTATAACTGCCCGGCAATAAAGAGGGCCGAGCGTTAAATCCCGACATGTCATGTCGGGATAGCGAGGAGCCAGCTTGCGGGGGTGGCATGTTACCTGGCGCAGCCATCCGGCCACCGGTGCTGGTACTTTAGCCGGGAAGTTGTCCCGGGGGTAAGACAGGTACGGTGCAGTTTTTGCCGTCATGGCACAAATATTATTGGGTGCAGGCACTGTTCCGAACAACTTACCTTGTCCGTGTTATAGTGCGTTATATTTTAATTTGTCTCTGGATTGAGAATTACAATAGTTTAACGTCTTGGTTATTTAGTAACAAGAACAGGGGAAGCATCGTCCCCAGCATATTTCGATAATGGGTTTTGATTTTTCCCATCAATTCCCATTACAAAGATGTCAAAGCTGTAAATTAAGTCCCGGTTTGATACAAATATTATAAAGTTACCGTCTGCTGAAACAATCGGTTGTTCATTTCTCCTATCAGTATTGGTAAGTCTAGTCTGATTTGTACCATCGCTATTCATAATATATACTTCAGGCAGACCATCATAAGCTTCTGATTCGTAGACTATCTTTTTCCCGTCAGGTGTCCATTGTGGATTACTATTACCAAAATTTGGAAAACCAGAATCCCAGGATTTAAGATAAGTTGATGTTAACTGCTTAGAATTACTTCCATCAGAGCATGCGACAAATATTTGAGGGCTATTCAAATCCCCAGCTGATATATAAGCAATTCTCTTACCTCCAGGCGACCAAACAGGACAACAGGCATCAGATATTATTAAATGCTTATTGGTGCCATCTGGGTTCATTAGGAGAATATCATTTGTGGTATTAGTTTGTCTGCAAAATGCGATCTTATTTTCAGGCGAAAATCTAGCCGAAAAATTATTGTCAGCATCAGTTAAGGTTTGTTTAGTGTTGGTGGTGACATCAAATAGGATTAAATCTTTATCATCAGTTGATTCATTTCTGCTTTTAGAATAAATAACTTTTGAATCATCTAAAGACCAGTCAGGTGAACCACAATATCTTCTCGCCCTATCGATCAGATTTAAATTGGTTCCATCAATATCTATTGAATAAAGCTCATAGAAATAATCCTCAGAATTATGAACGAATAAAACTGATTGTCCAGAGTGGGAAACAACAACTTTCTCACATCGTACTGTTAAATCGGTAATTTTAAATTGATTGGACCCATCAACATTCATTGAAAATAAATTCCAATCAGCACTGTTTTCAATTCTGCGCGAAATGAATAATATTTTTGAGTCAGTTATATTGGTAACAAAATCATCTTCCTCACAGGGGTAAGTAGAAGTCAAAAGAGGTTCACAGCTAGTAATCGAAACTGTGATTAGTAACAGAGAAAGAAATTTTATTGTTTTCATGGAAGCAGGTTTTTCAAGATATTGTCTTACAAAAATTGAACCAAAGTTATAGTGCGTTTGTCCAGATAAATTTAGAGTCTGGGGTTTGTTGAGAATGCACTATAACGGCCCGGCGGTATAATTTAGTTGACACCTGTGCGTGAGCCGGCAGCCCTATTGACTCTGTCTCGGTAGCAGGATTTGTCTTGGTACAATTACGGTTCAAATCTGTCTTGGTTTTGCAGATTCTTGAAAAGGAGTCTTAATATTCCCTCTTAATTACAAAAAATGAACCACGAATAATTCCTGCAAGTTTTGATTTTTGTTTTGCAAACTTGAATTTCTCTCCGAGCTCTTTTGGTACTTCCATCCCTTCTGAAAGTTTAAAGCCTACTGCCCTTTTTTTGGGATCATTCATTGTATACATTACGTTGATGGAAAGTCCGCTCTCATAGAATACGTATGTCCATTTTATACCGCCAACTACAAATTCTGAAGTTTCAAGGGGCTTTGATGAAATTTTAATATCACGTTCAGTTAGAAGAATATTATTAACATAGTCAAGTATATCTTTGTTTTTGGCTGCAGGGCTAACAGTAAAATCATGATTGTATTTGTTCTTAAAATACCTTGATTCGTTAGCACGTAAACCTGCAAGTGACTTCGAAACAGGTGATGACTCTAATCCTGCTAAAGATACATTTTCAAAATCAACGATATCTAACATGGTAATCCTCCTTTTTTAATAGAAAACAAATCATAACTCATTTTGTTTCTTATAAAACATTGTGGCTTCGGATTTATGAGGGCTGGTATATGTAATAAGCGTTTTGGGAGTGTTTCTTCAAAATTTTCGTGGTTTGGAAAGCTTATTACATGTACCAGTGAGTTAGCTGCTGGGCAAATTTTGTGTTTGTCATGATGAAATAACTTTTTATACTTTAGCGAAGGGACGGTTTGGCTATAATTTCAAGAATGATGTTGCTTTAATAATTTCGGTCTTACAAGTTTAATCCTATAGAAGACGTAAACGCCAATTCCAAGAAGCAGCATTCCAATGTCAGTTGCAATAGCAGTTGTAAAAGAGTGATTATATAAGCCAAGTCCGACTTTCTGTGAACTATTGAAGAAAAGAGGTAGATCTGGGTGTAAGGGTTTCCCGCCCAATATCGCACCCATCGGATGTTGTGATGAAATCTATTAACCAATGACTGAAAACAAGCAATCCAGTAACTATGCCTGAACGATTATCATGATAGATACGTCAAACCAGAATCGCTGCCAGCAAAGACCATATCACAGACATGAGTAGACTATGCGACCATGGAAATGAATTTGTTTCAAGGTTTCCACGGTCTATACCAGTGAAATAAAAAATACCCCATAGAATATCAATGAGCTCTGAAGCAATTAATAAAACCACAAGATGTACTTTGGGAGCAATGGGCTTTGCAGCAAAACCGAATCCAAGATGTCCTAAACCTGCCATATAATTTTTTCCCTTATTTATTTGCTTACTGCGTTAGTAGTAACATGACCTAGTTTGAATAGTCTTATCGTAAACATTATCATCCAGGCCATTAGTAAGAGTCCACCGGGCATTGCAAACGCGGTTGCAAAATTCTCAACACCTGAACCAAAATTGACCAGTATTACATACAGCAACATTAATATACTGCCTATAATTCCAACCCATGAATTGATTTTGCTGAATATTGTCCCTTTTAGCATAACAAATGACATTATCAGATTTGCTATGTTAGGAATGAAAAAACCAAGAAATATTCCCGGACTACCATGAGCACCCTGAGCAAGCATTGATTCTCCGGCCGCAGTATAAAAAGCTTTTTGCGATTCAATTGTTGTTGAATAATATTTGTGACTTAGTTCAAGCATAGGCAAAGCAGTATTGTTTGCAATCATAATAACAGAACCGAAAAGGAATACTACTAATGCTAAGAGACCATAAGCTTTATTAACATTACGATGGGCTGCATAAAGTGCATAGTACGCAGGTATTAAAATCATCTGAATTATTATATTCAGTAAATCAAGATTATATAAGCCCATAAATTTGCTAGCATGAAACTGAGCAAACCTGTCAATTGCTGTTTGTGGCAGAGCTGATAAGTTTCCGCCAGCGACACTGCCTATAATAATATCGAGTAATATACCTGCTAAAGCAATAATGGTAACAATACCGCCCAGAATGTAAATGCTCTTCCATTGTTTGTCGATGGTTTCATCATAAGAAAACTTGTCCTGAACCTGGGTCATTGTATTCTTCTTCTTCTTTTATATTATCGATGATTTTATCATAACTGGCAATTTATCAAATATAAGCAAATCATGATAAGAATTGGGCAACACGTTTTGGTGAATTTCTGGTTTTTAAGGTTCCGTTTGAAAAAGATTTCAAAATTATCTTAAATTTTTATTTAGCTAAAAGAGAAGGAAAGGAATTGTTCAAAGATTACAAAGTTGTTAGGATGAAAAAGTCCCGATAAGGTAGCAGGATTTGTCATAGTATGATAAAATTGGCCAGATTGCGGAGTACTGGCGTGGTCGCGGTACAAACCATTACAAAATTGTCTTAGGTGCAGGAGCAAAAGCAAAAACCGTGACAAGCTTATTAATTAAACCGTCCGTGTTAGGTGTAGGATTAATTTTAAAATTGTCAAGATGTACGTGTAGTATGTCATTGAGTCCTTCATCTCGTCCAGTGGTAGGGAAGGGCTGGAAGGCTCTTTTGCAGTACATAATTTATCGATGTATTCTTGTTCGTAAACTGCAAATGTGCCTGACAAAGCAGGGAAAGCTTTAACTACTATTAAAGAAATGCTCTTCGAAATATTTATTCATATCGTAATGCTTCCACGGGGTTTCTTGTTGCGGCCCTCCAGCATTGCCAGTTGATTGTAAATAATGCAATTCCAAAGCCTATAATTGCAGCAAATAAATAAATCCACCAGCTAATGTCTGTTTTATATACAAAATTTTGTAACCATTTATGCATTAAGTACCATGCAACAGGTGAGGCAATAGTAAAGGCAACAGCGATCCAAATAACAAATTCCATATTTAGCAATATAAGTATCTCTGAATTTTTTGCTCCGGCCACTTTTCGTATTCCGATCTCTTTTGTACGTCGAGCGATTGAAAATATTACCATACCGAGAATTCCAAGAACTGAAATTATTATTGCCAGTATTGCAAAAGCTATTGTCATGTTTTTCAAGCGTGTCTCAGGTTGATAGATTTGGTTAAGTAGGTCATCAAAGAAAGTGTAAGAAAACTTCCTGTTATCCCTGTTTTTTTTGTATGTCTCTCGGATATAATTAAGGGTTTCCGAGGTATTTCCTGGAGCAATGCGTACATTCATTGTTTGTATTGCCTCTGGATTATTTGACATAATCAAAGGTTCAATGCGATAATGCAACGATCTGAAATGGAAATCTTTTACAACACCAACTATT
>Ga0315536_1000667_pt1 | contig 17255 bp, 14 predicted proteins | sample SalMarSW160230MG_FD_203093 | JGI IMG/M metagenome (GOLD analysis project Ga0315536, IMG submission 203093) | Salt marsh sediment microbial communities from the Plum Island Ecosystem LTER, Massachusetts, United States - Salt Marsh Sediment SW1602-30 ... | reverse complement strand
GTCAGACTTTCTCTGAGATCCCTGATCGCACCATCTATCCTGGCTCTGACCAGGCCTTGTTTTCTCAGATTTTCGAACAAACTGCTGTACTCCCCTTTTCTGTCTTTAATGATCGGAGAAAGAATAAAGTATCTCACTCCTTTAGCTGTATTGAAATCTTCGCTCATCTCCAGAGTGGAAACTATTTGCTCCGTGATCTCCTGCGCTGACTGTCTTTGGATCTCTCTTCCGCACTCCGGGCAATGCGGATGTCCGACTCGGGCAAACAGCAACCTCAAATAGTCGTATACCTCCGTGACTGTACCTACGGTAGAGCGTGGATTCCTGGAAGTAGTCTTTTGATCTATGGCAATGGCCGGGGCCAGTCCCTCCACAGAATCAACATCCGGTTTGTCCATAATGCCTAAAAATTGCCTGGCATAGGCGGAAAGGCTTTCCACATATCTTCTTTGCCCGTCCGCATATATAGTGTCCATAGCCAGTGACGATTTTCCTGAGCCTGAGACTCCGGTAAAGACAATGAACTTATTTTTAGGGATACTAAGATCTATATTTTTTAAATTATGTTGTCTGGCACCCTTTATAACGATGTGTGTCAAGGCTGAAGGCTTGTCCATAACATAGAAAATTCTACGGTATTTCTTTGGGTTTGTGAAGAACTTAAATTATCAGCTTTTTAATTATTTTCACCATTTTTGTCCTTTTTATCATCTTTTACGGCACACAAATGGTCCGGTACTTTGGAACCTTTAATGAAAACCTCGCTTTTCTTACAGCTTTCGTCATATTTCATAAAAACATTTGACGGCATTACCATTTTTTCATCTCCTTTATCTTTCAGCACCAAAGTCATGATCCTGTTCCACATGGGGGCTGCGCCACTCAAGCCTGAGGCCAGGCTTCTATCCAGAGGTGTACCGTCATTGTTGCCTACCCAAACACCTGTCGTATAACTTGGCGTGAATCCCAAAGTAAAATTATCCTTGATCTGATCCGTGGTGCCTGTTTTTACAGCTACCGTCTTACCGGGAATGTCCAAATAGTTATTAGGACCAAAGGCCGGTAGCCTGGAAACGCTATCCGATAAAATGCTCCACAAAATATAGGCTGTGCCTTCATTAATTACTTTTTGGGGCTGCCTCTCATCCTTATAAACATCAAACCCCATGCCGTCCACAATAGAAAGATATGGAGTTGGCTCTAAATAGTTCCCCTGCCTGGCTAGCGCGGCATAAAGATTTGTGTGATCCAATAATCTTACTTCCTTACCGCCCAGTGTGACCGAAAGGCCATACGAACCGTCAACTTCCCAATTAGTCAATCCGAACCTCTTCCCGAAAGCCACAATATTGTCCGGGCCTAAAGCTTTGGCTAACCTCACGGCCGGTATATTATAGGAGTTAGACAAAGCTTGTCTCACAGTCACGTTACCGTGGTATTTTCCATCATAATTTCTGGGAGTGTAATCAGGCTGACCTTTAATTTTATAACTAACCGGCTCATCTTTTAAAATAGAAGCGGCCGTGTATCCGTTCTCCAGGGCCAAGGCGTAGGTCACAGGTTTTATGGAAGACCCCGGTTGACGGTAGGAAGTTATGACATCAAAAGCTCCCCAATTTTCTTTAAAATAATCTATAGAGCCAACATAAGCCAGAATTTCCCCGGTTTTCGAATCCAGGACCACGGCAGCTCCATTGGAGATCTTAAGCCGGGCGTTCTTTTCCACCTCCTCCTTAACTATGCGCTGCACTTCTTCCTGCAGGTCCAGATCTAAAGTAGTGGTCACGGTCAGTCCGCCCAGATCAACAAAATTCTTGCCGAACCTTTCCTCCAGATCTTTGCGTACATAGGCCACAAAGTGCGGTGCTCGTATATATTCTGTCTGTGGAGCGAAGATCAACTCCTCCGCATAAGCATCCTCAGCTTCCTGCTTGGTGATATAACCCAGGTCCTTCATCCGATCCAATACATACTTTTGTCTTTGCTTGGCCACCTCGAAATTTCCCGTCAGGGGAGAATAAGTGGTTGGCGCTGTTGGCAAACCTGCCAGTAAAGCAGCTTCGGCCAGGTCTAATTCCCAAACATTTTTAGCAAAGAACTTTTGCGCCGCTGATTGGATCCCCCAAGCGGATCCTCCGTAGGATATATTGTTCAAGTACAGTTCCAAGATCTGTGCCTTAGAATACCTAGCCTCAGCGGCAACGGATAGGACCAGTTCCTTCAATTTCCTGGAAATCGTTCTCTCCGGAGAAAGTAAAACATTTTTTATCAACTGCTGAGTTATAGTGGAACCTCCTTGCAGGTTATTATCGACAAAGGTTGACTTGGCTGCCCTAAGCATGCTCTTAGGCTCAAAGCCCGCGTGGGTGTAAAACTGGGCATCCTCTACAGCAATAGTGGCATCGATCATATGCTGAGGTATTTGCTTAATTTTTACGGGCTCGTATCTTTTTTCGATGAAGATCTCGTAAAGTAATCTGCCATTCCTATCCAATATCCTGGTAGGTGTGGGTATTTGCCGAGTAACTAAAAGGTCAGGATTGGGCAGATCGTGGAGCCAGACCAGAACATGTGAAGGGATGAGCAAAAATATTACAGCGAACAAAACACCGGAAAAGAAGATCAAAAATCTTCTGACCAAGATCCTGAGTGTCGTTTTCCTGGGTTTATACTCTACCTCCTTATAACCGGGAACCCAGTTCTTTTTTACTTTTTTTCTTACGCTTAAAGTTGGGGCTTTTAGTGCAGTCTTTTTGTCCAATATTTTTTTTAGTGATGAGAAGTCCTGCTGTTTTTTTATCTCTTTAGCTTTGTTTCTCAGTCTCCCAATTAAAATGATAATTTCATCAAAAAGGGAAATGAGAACTTGCCCGATCAAAATAAGGATATTTTTGATATGTTTTAATAGTCCGGAAGCATTTCGTAGATATTTATTTGTCATAATTGAGACAGCTAAGTTTTATTGATTGTACAAACCAAAATAAGACTAGTCAATATTGGAGTTTTTCTTGATCCTAATTATTTTATCTCTAAGCTCAGCCGCAGCTTCAAAATTCAACATTTCGGCTTCGAACTTCATAAGCTTTTCCATTTTCTTGATCTCGGCTTTCAATTCCCGTGGCGGCAACTGCATATAATCGATCTCCGTATCTCGGTCATGGTCTTTTTTAGTGATCTGTTCTTCGATGACCTCGTCTATGAGCTTGTCTCGGAAGGGTTTTTCGATCTGCACCGGGGTCACGTCATGTTCCTTATTGTAAGCTACCTGTATCTCACGACGCCTGTCGACTTCGTTAATAGCTCTCTCCATGCTACCGGTGACCTTATCGGCATACATGACCACTTCTCCTAATATATGCCTGGCTGCTCTGCCCATGGTCTGCACCAAAGAGGTGTCCGATCTTAAAAAGCCCTCTTTATCGGCATCGAGGATGGCCACTAGAGACACTTCCGGTAAATCTAAACCTTCTCTTAAGAGATTGATGCCAACCAGAACATCATAATTACCTTTTCTCAGATCGTCCAAAATGTCGGTCCTTTCCAAAGTATCTATGTCCGAATGTAGATAAGTGACGTTTATGCCTTTTTCCTTGAGATAAGTGGAGAGCTCTTCCGCCATTCTCTTGGTCAAGGTTGTCACCAGCACCCTTTGCCTGTCCTTGACCCGCTGCTGGATCCTTTGCAACAGGTCTTCGATCTGATTTTCGGAGGGCAAAATGGTTACTCGTGGATCCACAATGCCGGTGGGCCTGATAAGCTGTTCAGCTACCAAACCCTGGGACATGCTTAGCTCCCACTCTGCAGGCGTAGCGCTTATATAAACCGCCTGATTGATCTTTCTTAAGAATTCCTCAAAGTTCAGGGGGCGATTATCCAATGCTGAGGGCAGCCTAAAACCATAGTTGATAAGATTCTCCTTGCGGGACCTGTCGCCATTGTACATGCCTCTGACCTGGGGGACCGTGATGTGAGACTCATCGATCACCAGCAAATAATCATCAGGGAAAAAATCCATTAGTGTATACGGAGGTTCGCCCGGTTTTCTACCATCAAAATATCTGGAATAATTCTCTATACCTTTGCAATAACCTATTTCCTGCATCATTTCCAGATCGTAATTAGTGCGCTGTTTTAATCGATAGGCTTCAATGTTCTTTCCCGCTGATTCCAGCTCTTTGACCCTAAAGTCCAGATCGTGACGTATCTGCTGCAGAGCACCTTCTCTTTTTTCTTCAGCCGTAATATAGTGCTTGGCGGGAAAGATGCTTATAGGACTGTGGCTTCTTAACATATCTCTCAGGTGCTGCAGCTCGTTCTGAGTGAGAGCTTTTATGTAACTGCCACGTCTTGTTTGCGGTAGATCCTCAAACCCCACACTTGTTCCTGTAAGAGGGTCAAAATAATCTATATCGATCAGATTATCATCAAATATTTCCAGCCTGAGAGCGTAATCAACATAGGCAGGATAGACATCGACAATATTACCCCTGACTCTGTAAGTTCCCCTTTTAAAATCAAATTCCGATCGTTCATAAAAGATCTGATTGAGTCTTTTGAGAAGATCCTGCAACCTTATCTTCATGCCTTTTCTGAGCTCTACAGCAAATTTGGAATACTCAGCCGGCGAACCAAGGTTATAAATACAGGACACAGAACTCACCACGATCACATCCTGCCGCGTCATGAGAGATGTGGTAGCCGCCAAGCGCAGCCTATCAATGCGTTCATTGATGTCAGCATCCTTTTCAATATAGGTATCGGTGGCCGGCAAATAACTCTCCGGCTGATAATAATCATAGTAGCTCACAAAATATTCGACGGCGTTATGGGGGAAAAACTCTTTGAACTCCTGATAGAGCTGGGCAGCCAGAGTTTTGTTGTGAGATAGAACTAAGGTTGGCTTTTGTACTTCCTGGATGACATTGGCCATGGTAAAGGTCTTGCCGCTGCCGGTGACCCCCAGCAACACCTGATGACGCGCTCCCTGCTCCAGATTATGCTTGAGAAAGTCTATAGCCTGGGGCTGATCGCCCGTAGGCACAAAGTCTGCCTGCAATTTGAACATAAAAAGATTTTAGCACAATGTTTGGGTTTTCTATGGAAAGTTGTTGACATGTTTGGTGTTTGTTCGGTAGCATATAATTACCAAAGAAAATACAAAGTTTTTACGAAAGGCACCACATGAGCCCAATTACACTATATAAAAGACAAAGACAGATCCTAGATTATATTTCCCAGTATATTCAGCTAAACGGCACCTCACCCACATTACAGGAGATAGCCGATGCCATGAGTCTTTCTTCTTTGGCTACCGTACATGAACATTTACAGGCTCTCAGTAAAAAAGGTGTTATAAAAAGGTATGAGGGAGCTGTCAGAGGCATTGAGGTGATAGACGATGCCTTCAGCACATCCATGAACGCCATAGAACTGCCTGTAGTGGGCTACATAGCCGCTGGCGAACCTATTGAGGCTATTGAGAATCCCATAAATACTGTCTTGGTGTCTTCGGACCTGGTTTCCAAGACAAAAAGGTGCTACGTGCTGCAAGTTAGAGGAGATTCGATGATCGATGAGGGTATTTTTGACGGCGATAATGTGGTCATTCAGCACCAGGACACAGCTAACAACGGTGATATAGTGGTGGCCTTATTGGATAACGGCTTTGCTACCTTGAAAAAGTTCTACCGTGAGGAAAACGGCAAGATAAGATTGCAGCCGGCCAACCAGAACATGGATCCCATCATAGTCAAAGCCAGCGAAGTGCAAGTCCAGGGTAAGGTGACGGGTATTATCAGAAGGTACGATTAAGCACCATATTTTATCTTATTCCTGACCTTTTCCCTTAGTTTTTCGTGCCAGGATTCCTTATTTTCCTTATAAACATGCCAAATGGGAGGCAACACGGAAATAATAATGATCACCAGTACAATAGGTAAGAGATATTTATCAACATCAGGTATTATGCTACCCAAATAGTAACCCAACCAACTCATGCCCCACGTCCACATGGTCCCGCCTAAAAAATTAAAAAAAGTAAAACGTTTATGGTCCATCTTGCCTATGCCCGCCACCACCGGTACGAAAGTTCTCACAATAGGCATGAATCTGGCGATGACTATAGCCTTACCACCGTGCTTTTCGTAGAATTCCTGGGCCTTGATGACATTTTTCGGTTTGAATAACAGGGACTCTTCCTTCCTAAACAACTTCCTGCCTACTCTCTTGCCGAATTCGTATCCTACATTGTCGCCCAACACAGCGGCTATATTAGCACCAATGGCTAATGTCCAGATGCTAAACAAATGAAATCCCGGAGAAGCCAGAAGACCGGCTGTGAAAAGCAGGCTGTCGCCGGGTAAGAAAAATCCGATCAAGAGACCTGATTCGGAAAAGACGACCGTAAATACACCCACCAGCCCTATAAGCTGTATGAATCTCATGAGATCATGATTTAAAAAGGCATCGACTATTTGGTTCACAAAGGTGATGATATCATAAATTAATTCATGTGCTAATATTTATACATGGACCTTACTGCCTTCTACCAAAGATATTCCCAAGAAGAAGTGGACAGAGCTGTTGAACTTCTTACTTACAAAAAGGTCGATCCCCTACCTAAAGAAGAATCAACAAAATATCCGGTCATGTATATTTTCAGGCATGGGCAATCGGAAGATAATGCTAATTTTATCTTCAGCGGTTGGCGAGACTGCGATATTACTGAAAAAGGAAGAGAACAGGCTGAGGAACTGACACCTAAATTAAAGGATAAGAAGATCGGCATGCTTATTTCTTCTGATCTAAAAAGAGCTATAAAAACTATGGAGATCGTCATGTCGCAAAATCAAACAGCCAAGTCTCTGGAGATCGTCAAGGATCCACGTATCAAAGAAAGAGGATACGGTGTGCTGGAAGGGTACAGTAAATTGGAACTTTATTTGTGGAACAAGGAACTGCTGCATGCTTTTAGAAGAGATTATAATGTCATTCCTCCCGGCGGCGAGAACCTAGCCATGGTCTGCACCCGGGTCAAAGATTTTTGCGATGAGATCGTGCCTTTAGTAAAGCAAACAGGAGTGAACGTGGCTATTTCCTGCCATGGTAATTCCATAAGAGGCTTTAGAAAATATTTTGAAGAACTTTCTGACGAACAAACAGCCGCCGTGGAAACTCCTTTAGGTAAAGATTATGCCGCTTATGTTTTAAGGTAAGCCGCTCTTTTAAGACGAGATCTCAGAAAAAATATCCAACAGCCTATTGTACTTGACCACTCGTTCTCCCCTTACGGGAGCACCTGATTTTAGAAATTCCGCCTCCACGGCCAGGGCTAGATCGGCTATAAAACTGTCTTCGGCTGTGTCACCGCTTCTGTGAGACACAACTATAGCCATGTTATTACCCTTGGCCATTCTTATAAAATCCAGGGTCTCGGATAACGTACCGACTTGATTTGGCTTTACAATGACTGCATTAGCCAGCCTCTTATCTATGGCTTTTTGCAGATATTTTGTGTTGGTCACGACCAGGTCATCAGCTACTACCAGCAAACGCTGAGAAAATCTCTTGTAGAACTTGTCCCAACCCTCATAATCTTTTTCGTAGAACGGATCTTCAATGTAAATGAGCGGGAACTTGTTGATCATTTGCTCATAGTAGTCTGTGAATTCACTCACGCCCAAAGACAGGTCCTCTTCCGAGATCTTGTATTCATCGTGTTCGACGAAGGACTCGGCTGCCACGTCCATGCCCATGAACACATCTTCGCCCAATTTATACATACTTTTGGCCGCATCTCTTATAAAAGTCAGTGCTTTGTCGGCCGTAAATCCTTCAGGAGCAAATCCACCTTCGTCACCCACTCCAACGCTGTACTCCTTTTTGAGCAAATTATCTTTAAGCTTGATGTAGACGTTCACACCCATCTCCATTTGCTGGAGGAAATTCCTGTTTTGCGCCGGAATAACCATAAATTCTTGGAAGGAGAGATTATTGTAGGCATGTTTGCCGCCATTGAGAATATTGAAAACCGGTGTGGGAAATTTCATGTGCGGATCTTTTACGATCTTCTTGCCATAGAGATCAGAGACATATTCGAACAGCTCAATGCCTAAAAACCGGGCACTCAACTGAGCTATGCCCAAGGATACGGACAAAATACTGTTACCACCCAAATTCTTCTTATTTCCCGTGCCGTCCATTTCCAACAATATGTTATCAATGCGTCTTTGCTGTGTGGGATCCTCCCCTTTCAAGGCGTCGTTGATGACAGTGGATATGACGCTCACAGCTTTTTCTACAGGAAGATAAGCAGCCTCATTTTCTCCTCTGGAAGCTCCGCTGGGGACAGGTTGCTCTATGAACATACCATCCTCCAGAGTGATCCTGGTATCAACAGTCCAACTTCCTCTGGAATTGACTATCTTATGAGCTTTGATTTCTTTAATTTTGGGCATAAGGCAGTGCTATTTCTTGGGCTTGCTCAATACTTTCTTTTCCATTTCATAGACAATGGCTCTGGTCTTTTCTATAACGTCCGGGCTTACCGAAACCGAGGTCATGCCCCAGTCCACTAACATCTTCACCAGCTCAGGATAGACCGAGGGTGCTTGTCCGCAAATGGATGAGGTTATGCCTCTCTTTCTGGCTGTGGTAATGATCTTCTCCAAGCTATTAAGTATGGCTTGGTTCATTTCGCTGTAGACGTTGGCCACGCGCTCATTATCCCTGTCCACCCCCAAAGTGAGCATGGTCAGGTCATTCGTACCTACGGAAACACCATCAATACCCACATCTATGAAGTCGTCCAGTAAAATGACGTTGGAGGGAACCTCCACCATCATCCAGACTTTGAAGGAACCACTTCGTCTTAGACCGTATGAGGCCATAATTGTTTTAACTTCCTGCAGCTGCTCAACAGTTCGTACAAAGGGGAACATGACGTGCAGATTTTTATAGCCTTTCTTATTGCGCACGATCTTAATAGCCTCAACCTCAAGCTTAAAGACATCTGCATCTTCTATGTAGCGGCTCACACCTCTGTAACCTATCATAGGATTAGCTTCCACATCCTCAAACTCCTCGCCGCCTTTAAGGCCGCGGTACTCGTTGGTCCTGAAATCGGTAAATCTGTAGACCACCGGCCTGGGATCAAAGGCTGAGGCAAATGTTTCCAAGTCTTCAGCCAATTGTTCGATGAACTCTTTCTGCTTTTTCTCCTTGATGAACAACCTGGGGTGCTTGCCAATGTTAGCGATCATGAACTCTGCCCGCAGTAACCCTATACCGTCAACGTTCCTTTGTGCCATCTCCACCGCCAGCTGGGGTTCGCCTAGATTAAGATAGATCTTGGTGGCAGTTTTCATTTTTGAGGTATCGACTTTTTCCAGCTCGACCTCTTTGGTAAGATCCCCGGCATAAACAAAGCCTTCAGAACCATCAACTGTGATGATCTCACCGTCTTTTAGCATTTTAGTGGCTTGTCCGGAACCGACCACCGCCGGCACTCCCAACTCTCTGGAGACAATAGCCGCATGGCTGGTCCTACCTCCTTCATCGGTCACAATGGCGGCGGCTCTTCTCATGGCCGGCACATAATCGGGGTTGGTCATAACGGCCACCAGAACATCGCCCTCTTTAACCTTGTTGATCTCGTTGGGATTGCCAATTATACGCACCGGTCCTGAAGCAGCCCCCGGTGAAGCGCCTAAACCTTCCAATAACTTCTTGCCTTTTTTGGAAGCGTCCATCTTGGTAGTAACGGTTTCCTGCTTGGTCAGAGAATCCAACGTGGTCACCGGTCTGGACTGCACAATATAAAGTTTGTTATTCTCCATACCCCATTCAATGTCCTGGGGATGTCCGTAGTGCTCCTCGATCTTCATGCCTATCTCAGCCAACTCAACAATCTTTTTATCACTTAACTTCTGCTTTTTCTGGTGAGCTTTAGAAATGGGTACTTTCTTTTCTATGGTGTACTGCCAGGTCTGTTTCATGATCTCCTTGGATAACACTTCTTTGGTCTTTTTCCTCACGATATACTGGTCAGGCGTGATCTCACCGGAAACTATGGGCTGGCCAAGGCCAAAACCTGCCTCTATGGACACTTCTTTGGGATTATTGGTCAGGGGATTGACCGTGAACATGATCCCCGAAACCTCAGACTGCACCATGAGCTGCACCGGTACGGCGATGCCTATCTTAAAGTGGCTAAACCCCTTTTCCGTACGATAAAAAATAGCTCTGGAAGTAAAAAGCGAAGCCCAGCATTTCTGAGTATTCTTAACAACTTGTTCCCAACCCTTAATATTCAAGTAAGTCTCCTGCTGTCCGGCAAATGAGGCATCGGGAAGATCCTCGGCCGTAGCTGAGGACCTGACGGCTACCAGTTTATCGTGGCTACCGCACAGCTCGTGATAGGATTTCTTGATCTTTTCCGCCAATTCGTCAGGCATCTTAGCTCTTAAAATAGCGGTCTTCACTCTTTCTGAGGCTTGCTGCAGCTTTTTAGAGTCATCTACATCCAAACCCGAAAGTTCGGTCAAGATCTTCTGTTTTAACGATGTGAGCTTGAGAAAATCGTAATAAGCCTTAGCTGTAACGATGAAACCATCAGGCACGGGGATGCCGGCGTGAACCATTTCTCCTAAATTGGCACCTTTTCCTCCCACCAATGGTATGTCAGTCTTTCGAACCTCATTAAATCTCAATATGGGGGCAGTTTTTTTGTTCATAAGAAAAATATCCTAACTTTATATTATATTTTAAAAATTTATTTCCAACTGTACAATACTAACACTTTTTAAAGCGCTTCTCACAATTTCCAATATTTTTTCCTTTTCCTCCTCGTCCTTACCCTCCACCCTGATACTTAAATAAGGCGACGTATTTGAAGCGCGGATCAAAAACCAGCCGGTATCCGTAATGTTGGCCCTCACCCCATCAATATCTATCATTTTTCGGTACGAAACTTCGTTCATGAGATATATTTTTATGCCGTTCACGACTTTGAACTTTTCTTCATCCGGGCAACTGACCTTTATCTCATGCGTGGAGGCTTTCTTAGGGTACTTAGCCATAAGCTCAGATAAACTTTTACCGCTTTCCTGCATGATCTTTAATACCCTGCAGGAAGCATATACACCATCGTCATAGCCAAAATAGTCGTCGGAAAAATACACGTGACCTGAAAACTCCGCTCCCAGTACTGCCTCGGTTTGCACTTCTTCGGCAAAATAGGGATGTCCGGTGCGCATGATCTTAGGCACACCTCCCATCTTTCTAATATAGTCGTCCACAGCCGAGGAACATTTTACGTCGTAGCACACTATCCTGCCGGGATTTTCCTTGAGCACATACTCAGCGAAGAGAAGCAAGATCATGTCCGTGTCGTAAATATTACCTTTTTCATCTACCACACCAAACCTATCCCCGTCAGTGTCATAGCCAAAACCAACATCGGCCTTATGTTTAAGGACATTTTCTTTTATCTCATCCATAAAAAGAGTGTTCTCGGGGTCGGGCACACCGTGCGGAAAGTTACTATCATAATTGCAGTTCACCGGGATGACGCTGCAACCAATGTTCTGATAGATCTTGGGCGCTATCTCACTGGCCGCTCCGCAACCACAATCAATGACCACTCTCAAAGACGACTTGAAATTGAATTTATCCGATAAATAGTCTATATAATAAGGCGAAAGATCTTTTACTTCCGCTGAGCCTTCTCCGCTCAAGAACTCCTCCCTTTCGATCATGAACCTCAGCATAAGTATAAGGTCCCCATACATGGATTTGGCGTGTTTGTAATCTATCCTGAAACCATTGAACTGCTTGGGATTGTGGCTGGCTGTTACCACCACTCCCAGATCAAAATTCTGTGTACAAGTAAGAAAATGTATGACCGGTGTTAAAGAGATGCCTATATCCGTTACATTACATCCCGTGCTGATCAAACCTTCGATCAAAGCCTTAGAGATCTCGGGCGAGCTTTCTCTGTCGTCTCTGGCCACAACCACATTATTAAAACCTTTTTTCCAAATATGAGTGCCCAGCACTCTGCCTATAAGCTTTGAATTCTGGTAGTTTATCTCTTCTGGATACGTACCTCTGATATCATAATTTCTGAATATATTTTTTGGAATTTCCATGACTATACGGGATCGGACACAGGTATAGTGAATATGAACTTAGCTCCCACCGGTTGATTATCCTCCACCCAAATGCTGCCGCCGTGTGCCTCAACAATTCCTTTAGCTATTACTAATCCCAGGCCGGTTCCCTTCTCCTTAACTTCTTTCCTATTTTCCATTTGCACAAATTTATTAAATAATTTGCCTTTCATATCATCCGGAACGCCGCTGCCCGTATCGGACACAATAACTTCAACATGGTATTTATCAATGGAATTAGACTGGATCACTACCTTTCCCCCAGCCTCAGTGAATTTTAAAGCGTTCGATAATAAATTGTTCATGACATGCTTGATCCTGTCCTCATCAAATTCAAATTCAGGGATCTCGTTAGAGAGCTCCGTTTGCACACCGATCTCTCTATCTCTGGCTAACGCCATATAGTACTCCGCCTCTTCCTGTAAGACTTTGTTAATATTGCCTTTCTTCTTCTTGATCTCAAATCGGCCTGATTCTATCTTGGAAACATCCAGGATGTCATTGACCACTTCCAGCAGATCATTAGCTGACTCCTTGATCTGCCCTAATAAAGTATATTTTTGATCTTCTTGTAAATTCTTCTCTTCCCGCACCACCAGATCCGCCGAACCTTTGATAACAGATAGCGGAGAGCGTAACTCATGCACCATCATAGCCACGTAATCATCTCTTTGCTTGCTTTGCTTGAAGTGCTCAGATTCCATTTTCAGTAGGTGCTCATATTTTGCTTTAAGCTGCAAGAGGTCTTGGTCTTTTTTCAAGAACAGGAACAACAGCAAAAAGAACATCAGGGTTAAAACGCTCATAGCGATGACTAAAAATAGGCTTAGTGTAGGGTCTATCATATTTAACCAGTCAGAGAAACACCTGCTTCTGAGTCTTCACCCAGATAGGAAGCAAGTTTTTCAGGCAGTTCTGAGGGTACCAGGTTATATTTCATGAGGTAATCGTCGGCTCCTAGCTCTACGGCTTTGGAAATATTCTCATCCGTACCAAAATTAGTAAGCATAATGACAGCAATTTCTGCTGTCTCTTCAGCTTCTTTGAGTTCTTTTAGGATATCCAGGCCATTTATTCCCGGGAGAATGATATCGAGCAGTATGAGGTCCGGCAGCTCTTCCCTAATACGCGATACCGCCATGTTACCGTCGGCCACATGCACCACATCATAGCCCTTGAGCTTGAGTTCGGTGGCACACAAATTGTAAAAGGCTTGATCGTCTTCGACCACGACTATCTTTTTGGGCATAGACTAATCATATACAAAGTCGCATCAATCATCAAGACTATGTTGTTGAGAAAAAAAGGTATTTAAACTATCCTTATTCTTATGTGGAAACGAGTATTAGCTATTACTTTAGTAATTTCTCTTGGTGTTTTGGGCTATGTGGCCCATCAAGCTAATAAGGAACCAAGATCCGCTGGTGCTGATACCAGCGTGACTATAAGTCCTTTTTCGAGGATGGCCAAAGAAAAAGAGCAGCCGCAAAGGCTCGAGGAACTTTATCCGCTGGGCAATCCCATCAATATTCTACTTTTGGGCATAGATAGGAGAAGCAAACTGGAATATGGTTTTAGAAGCGACGTCATGATCCTGGTGTCTATTAATCCTTTAAAGAACAACGTGGTCCTGGCATCAATTCCCAGAGACTTGTGGTATGAGGGAAGTAAAATAAACGGTTTGTTCGTAAATTCCGGCTGGGAGGCTATGAAAAGAGCCGTGACCGAAATTACCGGTCTTGAGCCCCAGAGATACATTTTGACCGATTTTGAAGACTTTTCCTGGATTGTAGATGCCATGGGCGGAGTTCCGGTCACTGTGGATAGAACTTTTACTGACCCTAATTACCCGGTCGATGAGACCTTGGACATACAAACAGTCACTTTCACCCAGGGCGAAGAACAGCTTTCAGGCCAGGATGCCCTTGTCTTTGCCCGGTCAAGAAAGGGAGATAACGGCGAAGGCAGCGACTGGGCACGCATGAGAAGGCAGCACAAGATCTTGATCGGTATGCTGAGGGCGATCATGCAGCCTAGCAGCCTTTTTAATCCCATGGTAGTGGAAAATGCTTTCAAAACCGTGACCCAGGGCAGAATGAGCACCAATCTTGAGCTAGCGGATACCAAATATCTCTGGGATTTTTACAAAGACAAGGATAAATATACATTTAGTTCTTTATATCTCGACTATGAATACCTTTATTCACCCCCGGCAGAAGATTACGGAGGTGCCTGGACGGTAGTGCCGCTGGACGGTAATTACCAAACCTTTAAAACTGATATCCTGAACAAGCTCCAGAGTGACGCACCGGTAGATCGTTAAAAATCCACAGATCTATAATGCTCTAAGTGGTAACGTCCATTTTCACCCTGTATGCTGATAACATCAAGACGACAGGGACGGTCGAACTTGTCGTATAAATATAGATAACGCCAAATACTTCTTTTTAATGATCTTAACTTGTGCTCATGCACAGCACTGCTGGCTGCGCCAAAATTATAAGTGCATCTGAACTTGACCTCCACAAACACCAAGTGTTCTTGATCCAGAGCAATGATATCTATCTCTCCCCAACGGCAATACCAATTTGTATCCACGATCTTGTAACCTTTCCTTTGCAGATAAAGCGCGGCCAGTTTTTCTCCAACCGATCCTTTAGCTTTTTTTTCCACATTTTTAATTTACCTATTGTCACAAGAAGAAAATAATGCAAATTTCTCGCGGGAAGAGAATTTACTCAGTGGGAAGGTCGGCTGGTATGCCAAAATATTTTATCAGCTCATCGGCCGTATCCATCCAGAGAGGGACGGCTGTTTCAGCAGCATAAATGCTGGCCCTGGGTTCTTCAAGTTTAACTATCATGGAAAATCTTTTACTATTGGCCAAATATCCTACAAAAGTTGCGTTGGTTTTCTCAGCGTTGTACTTACCTTCTTCAGGAATTTGCGCGGTACCTGTTTTGCCGGCTATTTTATAGTTCTTCATGACAAAATATTTAGCTTCACCGCTTTCCGTGGCTTTGATGAGCATATTGGTCATGGTATTGGATGTTTCTTTGGAGATCACTCTATCCACTTGTTTCGAAGGCATAACAATTTCTTTATCCTCATCAACGATCTTGGATATTATCTTAGGCTGAAGAAGGAAACCTCCGTTAGCAATAGTATTAAAGCCGTTCAGAACCTGTAAGGGAGTGGCTGAAATTCCTTGCCCAAATGAGATGGTGGCCAGGTCAATATCTGTCCAAGTATTATAGTCTCTTATGTTTCCCGTATCCTCACCTTCTAATTCGATCTCTGTTTTATTTCCAAACCCGAATTCAGTTAAAAATCTGGTCAAGTTCTGTGATCCTACTTGATGTCCTACCCAAGCCGCACCGATGTTGTTAGATTTCTCCAGTAACTGTTCTATGGTTTGTATACCATGGTGCTTGCCATCCCAGTTATCAATTACATAATCCGAGTACTGAACCGGTCCTTTGTCATTAAAAGTGGTCTGGGGATTAACCAAACCCAATTCAACAGCCGCTGAAATGGTAAAGGGCTTCATGACCGAACCAGGCTCATAAGTTTGTGATATAGCTAGATTCTTCCTTTCCTCCAACTTTCTATGAGCGTCCTCATCTTCCTCATCGTAATCAAAGACATCAGGACTGTAAGTGGGATAGTTTGCCATAGCCAGCACTTCGTCGGTGTACGGGTCCATGACGATAATACTACCTGACCTGGCGTCGTATTTTTCCACCCCTTCTTTAAGTTTTTTTTCCACAACGTACTGAACGGTACGATTTATGGTGAGGTAAATATCTCTGCCTTTGATGGGGTCTGCCTTTTTGTAGCCGCCTATAAGTATAGGTTTTCCCAAAGCATCTCTTTCCTCCAATATTCTACCCGGCTTACCTTTCAGGTCACCGTTCAACGAGCCTTCTATGCCAAAATACCCCTGCTTCTCACCCTGTTCGTTAAAAGCTACAAACCCCAGTATATGCGAGGCCAAGCTGCCCTCAGGATAATATCTGACCGGTTCTTCCTCAAAACCTACCCCTTCGATGTTTAGGGATTCTATATGTTCTTTGTCCAAAGGAGTCAGATCATGCTCGACTATTACCCAGTAAAGATCCGAGTTCAGATCATCGAAAATACGATCATAGTAATCCTGGAAAATATACGCTTGACGAAACTCCGGGTCCAGAGGTTCGCTCTCCGGTTCATTAACAGATTGTTCCTGCATACGCACATTAGTTAGTTCTTCCGCTAGTGCTTGGGCTACTTTCTGCGCATCCGTTACTTTTTTAGGTTCCAGGTACATCAAATAGTGTGTTTGCGTTCCAGCCAGTACAAATCCGTCAGAGCTGACAATGTCCCCTCTTTTTGCCGGTATGACGGACAAGTTCCAGTATTGATTTTGCGCCAGAGCTGTATATTGACCGTGTTTAAGGACCTGTATGGAAAAGAGGCGTACTATAAACACCAGGATAGCTAAACCGTATGTTATAGAGATAAAGCTAATGCGCAGGTTTCGTATTTTAACCTTTTTTCTGGCTGTCATAGTGTAGGTTCATTATATAGTTATTGTGTGCTCAATGAGGCTAAAGCTGGCGACGATATGGAAAGAAGGGGTTCCGTCATATTTACAAATCCCATTTGCAGAGCTTTTTCCTCTACGTATTCCAATGAGGAAAGTTTAGAGTCTTCGTATTTTAATAAGGCTAATTCTTTGTCCAACCTGGCTTTTTCATCGTTTAAGTGCTGAAAAGCCTTACCCTTGAGAGCTGTGGTGTTCGAGATATACATCTGTGATAACAAGCTGATAACAAAAATTCCAAAGGTGAAGACACTTATTTTTTTACATATTGTTTTCGTCTGTCGATCTTTCATAAATACGCATTTTGGCACTGCGTGCCCTGACATTCTTTTGCACTTCCTCAGGTGACGGAGTTAACGGTTTCTTGGTCAATTCCACCATTCTAGGCTGCACGCCGTGGCGGCCAAACTGTTTGACCACTCTATCTTCTAGCGAATGGAAACTAATAGCTACCATTCGACCACCAGGCAGTAGAAGGCGTGCAGCCTGAGGCAGTGCTT
>Ga0315536_1000666_pt1 | contig 17263 bp, 15 predicted proteins | sample SalMarSW160230MG_FD_203093 | JGI IMG/M metagenome (GOLD analysis project Ga0315536, IMG submission 203093) | Salt marsh sediment microbial communities from the Plum Island Ecosystem LTER, Massachusetts, United States - Salt Marsh Sediment SW1602-30 ... | reverse complement strand
CTGGACGTTTCTGAATGCCGTGCTGTTCTGAAGGGTTGTCCTCGTGAACATATCAGTCCCCGTCAGGTTTGCCCTTATGTACTGCAGGACATCGTTGTTGTTCGGAACCGATATAAGGACCACGCCAGTCCTTGTAGTATCTGTATCAACAGTCCCGTCGTACAGGTAAGAGCCGGTTACCTGCTCCACTATGTAAAGCCTGGGTCCTGTCAGGGCAAGCGCACCCGATGAAATTAAGACTGAGAATACAAGGAAAACCGTTAATATACCCGCAAATCTGGAAAAGGACACTTTACCCCCCGAACATCTATATAATATTATATTAGGTCGGCAAACAATATAAAGATGGTTATCCGAGGCTTCTCAATTTCTTCTTGAGACTCTCGATTCCTGCCTCGTCCTTCCTTCTCCTTATCCTAAAGACCAGGTAGGCAGTTATAACAATGGCCGCTCCCAGGAAGATAATCCAGCTCACTGACGTTATGTCCCTTTCCGGGCACTCTATCGTGAACTCTATCTGGTCACCGAGCATGGTCTCGAAATCCCTCTTGAACCTGGTGTATACGAAATACCTCCCGCTCGGAAGCTCTGAGATGTCCATGGAGACGGGTATCCTTATCTCTTCCCAGCTCTCAACCTCACCTATTTCCTTGAGCTGGGCATGGACAGTCTTGAATTCCGGTTCTGGCCCGTCTATCTCAATCTCTATGTAAGAGCCGCTCTCTCTCTGCGAGGGGATTACTATGGCGGTTATGTTTACCCTGTTCACGCACCCATAGCTTATAGCGTCCATTGCCGTAATAAGTATCGGGGGCTTCTCTTCATAGACTATCGTGAGCCTCCTCCTTTCCCCGCTCTCCATGTCACCTACGAATATCTCAGACAGGCCCTCATCATACCATGAAAAGGGATACTCGTCCGGCCCGTCTATTATGTACAGTATCTTCTCAGGACTTGCCCTGAAGATGAATGAGACGTTGCTGTAAAACTCCTCGGCAAAGTTGTCCAGCGTCACGTTGACCATGAACCTTATTATGGTCTCGTTCGAGCTTATCACGTCAACGTACCTGCTCGTTTCCATCACCGGAGGGGTGGTGACTTCCATCACGTAATCAATGGTCTCGCCCGGAGCAAGCTCCATTATCCAGTCAGTGTAGGTCTGGTCTGACTTCTTGAGCTCAAGCCTGGTCTTGCCTTCCCCGGAACCGACCTCCATCACGTTGATGCTGATCGTATCCCGGAACACACCAGTCATGTACGCTTCCTTTACCGATACGTTATTTGGGTTGTGTGCCCTGAACCACTTCGTCCAAACCACCGGCCTTCCAACAATCGGCTTGTCCATGACCCACCCCCTCTCCGTCACCATGAGCTCCTCGAGGTATCCCTCCCTCCTCACGGGTTCATATGAGTCCTCGAAGACATACTTGTCATTATACCAGTTGTATCCATACACCCTCGTCAGTATGAAGTTCGTCCCGAAAGGTATTGTGGTGTTGTATGAGATTTCTATCTTGTCCCCATTGAACAGGGTGAACGAAACGTCAAACACATCGGCCCCCAGTAGGGGGATTATATCATATTCGGTGTATTCTACGTCACCCAGAAGGGTCTTCCCCTTATCAACGAGGCTGTAATCCCTTCCCTTCACCCAATCTTTCCAGGAGCCTGTGCCGATATCATATATTCTTACCATGAGGCTTGCTTCATCGAGAATCCCCCCGGAGGGTATTAACAGGCTCGATTTCAGGTCCCTTATCCCCTTGTCCCCGTCATCGAATATCACGTCCCTCACCGTTATCCCTACCAGGTTGTCCGCAAAGACGTCCAGGTTGCTGAACTCCTTTATTATCTCGGCGTGCCTTACCACTGCCCCGCCGGGAGCAACCCCCCCACCCCCCGGGGTCGGTTCAGGCCCGGGGCCCACGCCGGTAATAGTGACAGTATCGTTCGTCTCCCTCGTCATCGGCGTCCCCGAGATCGTATATATAGTCGATGTCTGGGTTAAGTTATACGTCTCCGTATATACCCTCGCCGGTCCGCCCAGGGTGTAAGAGATTATGATATCCTGGTTCTGCATAAGGGGATTTCCCACTATCGATGAGAGGTTCGATACCACGACATTGACATACCCGTCAGAGGATGAAGATGCCTGCGTGCTTATCAAGACCCCTGACGTTATGTCATGGCTTCCTGTTTCATTGACATACCTGACGGAAACTCCGGACGGCGTCCACGGCGTCATTGTCCCGTCAACGGATGCCGACGGAATGACGGAATTTATCTCTATCCTGTCCGACACAAGGGAACTGTGACCAAGATGCCTGACTCTGTCAGTGACTGTTATGACAGAGCCTCCCCCACCAGACGACTGCAGGACCGCGCCCTTTGATACCCAGGAATCAATCTCGAACATATCAGGAAGGTTCATTTCCGCTCTGGTTGTCCCGCTATAGAACGACGGCCCCCACAAAACCTCCCAGTCGTAATACGCTGAGAAGTAGTCCTGCTTTTCAAAGCTACCTGATGAGCCGGTATCGAACCAGTCTGTCGTATGGGTCTCGTCAGGATACAGCCGGATGTCAGGCGACCCGCTCAGGACGGGCGTGCTTTCACCTATCCTATATAGCCTCCATTCATGTATCGAATATTCCAGCCCCTCTGCGACGTTGGTCAGAAAACCCCTCACGACCCACGTCCCGGGATACACCATCTCTATACCCTGCCTCACAGAGCTCCTGCTGAACCTGTTGGAGAAGGATATGCCAGTAAAAGTGCTGGTTCCGGTGTATGAGGTGCGTGTCATGTCACCGCTGTCAAAATCCACGTACATGAAGCTTTCGTCAAAATTATATCCCGGTGTCACGTCCCCCCTGAAGCTCACCTCGACGTAACCCGAATCAGGCAGGTCCCCTGACCAGTAAATCCTGTCGCGCATCCCGTCCCCGTCAGTGTCCTGCGCAGATGCAGAACCACTGGTAGCAGAGACGCTATAGAACGATGTCACATCCCTCGTCCCCACGGTGTTCCTTGCCGCGCGGAGATACATCACGACACCGGAGAGCGGGGACGTAGAGTTCATGGTAACGGTAAAATCGAACGTATTGGTCCCACCGGCCGCTATGTCCCCTCCACCCAAAACATTTGACTTTGAGAAAGACATCCATATCACAGGGGTAAAGGAAGGATTCGTTATCCTGTACGATATGTCCTTGTCAGTATCAGTCGTGTTTACATACATCCTCGTCCTGTCCCCTGCGCCGGGCGAGGCCGCAACGTTCTTGTATGCCTCTGTTGAAAGGAGGTTCGTCCCTGTGGTGGTGGTCAGGTCGAGCCGTATGTACTGGAGCACGTCCATGTTGTTCGGAAGCCCCACCTCAACTATTCCCGTCGCAGAAACAGGAGACTGAAGAGTCCCGTTCGGATAGTAGCTTGCCTGGACGCTCTCTGTTATGTACGGGGACGGGGTGGCAGCCCTCACCGAAGCCTGGTTTAAAAGCACTGGCAACAATACTATTGTAAGGACTAGCAATTTCCCCAATCTCATATACATATAATTAAAATCCGGATAATAAAAAGGGGTTCTGATGAAGAGAAGAATCGTGATAATGGGCGCTGCAGGAAGGGATTTCCACAACTTCAACCTATGCTTCAGGAACAACGGAGGCTATGAGGTTGTCTGTTTCACGGCAGAGCAGATACCCGACATAGCAGGGAGGAGATACCCGCCGGAGCTCGCGGGAAGGCTATACCCGAGGGGCATACCCATCCTTCCAGAGAAAGAGCTCCCGGACATAATCAGGAAGCGCAAGATAGACGAAGTGGTCCTTGCCTACTCCGACCTTCCCCACATGGAGGTCATGCACAAGGCAAGCCTCGTTAACGCCCTTGGACCTGATTTCGTCCTCATGGGAACCAGGTACACCATGCTCAAATCAAGCAAACCCGTGATAGCCGTAACCGCCGTGCGGACCGGTGCGGGAAAGTCCCAGACCACCAGGGAGATATCCATGATACTGAAATCTCTCGGAAGGAAGGTCGTCGTCGTCAGGCATCCCATGCCCTACGGTGACCTCATGAAGCAGATATGCCAGAGGTATGAAACCTATGAAGACCTTGACAAATACGAATGTACAATCGAGGAGAGGGAGGAATACGAACCCCTCATAGAGGACTCTGACCTTCTCTTCGCAGGCGTTGACTACCAGAGGATTCTGAAAGAGGCAGAGAAGGAGGCTGACGTAATAATCTGGGACGGAGGGAACAACGACACGCCCTTCTTCAAACCAGACCTCCACATAGTCATGGCAGATCCCCACAGGCCCGGCCACGAGCTTTCATACTATCCCGGAGAGACCAACCTCAGGATGGCTGACGTCATAATCATAAACAAGGAAAGGACGGCCCCGAAGAGGGGAATCAGGACAGTCAAGGATAACATAAAGAAGACCAACCCCTCCGCGCTAGTCGTGGACGCAGCATCCGCCATATCGGTCAGCAACCCTTCCCTCATCCGGGGGAAGCGCGTCCTCGTGATAGAGGACGGCCCCACCCTCACCCACGGCGGCATGGCCTACGGCGCAGGAACGATTGCCGCCAGGAGGTTCTCTGCCAGGCCGGTTGACCCAAGACCATATGCTTCCGGCTCCATAAGTAAGGTCTTCAGGAAATACCCCCACCTGGGGAAGGTCCTCCCCGCAATGGGCTATTCCGACAAGCAGCTGGGGGAGCTGGAGAGGACGATAAACAGGACGAAATGTGACGCCGTCATAATAGGCACGCCCATACGCCTCAGCAGGATAATCAGGATAAACAAGCCCGTGGTCAGGATACGCTACACCCTCGAGGAGATAAGCAGGCCGGACCTCGACCAGATAGTTGCCCGCTTCCTCAAGAGCGTTAAAACAGCTTCTCGGCGCAGGCGACTTCCTTGACAGGGGTGCATATCACCACCACGTCGCCCTCAAGGACCTTCTGGTCAGGCCTCGGCTTTATGAACTGGCCGTCCCTGAATATCCCCGCTATGGAGAACTCATGTTTGTCAAAGTCCTTCACTTTCTTGTTGGCTATCTGAGACTTCTTCTTGACGGTCATCTCAAAGACCTCTGCCTTCTCCCCTGCCACGAAGCTCACCAGCCTCTTGCTCGACTCGTCCAGTATCCTCTTGAAGGAGAGTATCGCAGAGGTCGTGGTGTTTATGCTGGCCGTTATACCCAGCTTGGTGAATATGTTCTCGTTAGAGGAATCCACTATCCTCGATATTATCTTGGGGACCTTGAAGTCCTTTGCAATCTCGCATATCATGAGGTTGGTCTTGTCGTCCCCGGTCAGCGCAATGACGGCATCGCACTTCTCTATGTTGCCGTCCTTGAGAATCTTCCTGTCGGTCGCGTCGCCCCTGAGGACGAGAGCGTCCAGCTTCTCCCCGAGATCCTCTGCTATCTTCTCGTTCCTCTCCACTATGACGACGTCATACTTCTCATTGACAAGTAGCTCTGAAAGCTTCTCCCCTACCCTGCCCCCTCCAACGATTATTACCTTCATGAGAACACGTTAAACCCGTTATTATTTATTAAGAAGACAAACATATTAATATTGATTTTTATGGCATGGGTCCAGGACGTAAGGGAAAGGTCACTCTCCCCAAAGCCTCCAGTCCTCGGGGGGCGCTCGGAAAAGCTCGGCAAGGTCAGCTTTGATGACCTCGTTTTCGTGCCTGCCCAGCTCGCAAGGAGGCCGTACGACTACTTCAGGGACAAGATAGATTCCTCTGTGGTCCTCGGCAAGACGAGCAGGAAGCCGATAACGGTCTCGATGCCCATAGTGGTTGCTGGCATGTCGTTCGGAGCGCTCAGCAAGGAGGCGAAAATAGCGATAGCAAAGGCCAGCTCATCCGTGGGGACATGGACCAACACGGGCGAGGGGGGGATGCTCCCTGAGGAGAGGAAGAGCGCCAAGATTCTCGTTGCCCAGTATTCCACAGGAAGGTTCGGCGTTGATGATGAATACCTCAATTCAGCGGATGCGATAGAGATAAAGATAGGCCAGGGCGCTAAGCCAGGCCAGGGCGGCCTGCTCCCTGCGAACAAGGTCACGGACGATATAATGAAGGTGAGGAAGCTCAAGGCCAGGACGGACGTCCATTCCCCGCCGGCCCACCCGGACATAAGGACTCCGCTTGACCTGAAGAAGAAGGTTGCCTGGCTCAGAAAGAAGACCGGAGGCAAGCCCATAATCATAAAGCTCGGCGCGGGCGACGTTGAGAAGGACGTGAGGATCGCCATCAAGGCGAACCCTGACATGATAGCGATAGACGGCCTCTGCGGCGGGACTGGCGCGGCGCCAGAGGTCATGCTGGATGATTTCGGCATCCCCATAATCCCCGCCATTGTCCAGGCAAGGTCTGTCCTCAGGAGGATGCGGGCAAAGCAGGAGCTTATCGTTGGCGGGGGGCTAAGCTGCGGGGCTGACATGGCAAAGGCCCTGGCGCTCGGCGCTGACGCGGTCTTCGTAGGCTTCCCGCTGATGGTTGCCATGGGATGCAAGTACTGCAGGCTCTGCTACAAGGGCGAGTGCCCGATGGGGGTCGCCACACAGGACCCTGAAAAAAGGAAGAACCTGAACGTTAGCAAGGCAGCAGAGGGCGTTGCCAACTACCTCCGCAACTGCAACGAGGAGATAAAGATGGTCGCTGCCGCCACTGGCAGCAATGACGTCAAGGCCCTCACGACCAATGATATCCGTGCACTGACCTTCAGCATGTCAAGGATAAGCGGCATAAAGCTCGTCGGTGACTAATCCACTACCACGTCCATACGGTCACCCTCAACAGGCTTCCTGACTCTGACAGAGCGATTCTCTCGACCACGGCATTAATTCTTCCTCTTGCGAGCTGCCCGCACTCCATGATATTCCCCCCGTCTGTTATCGCAATCCTGAAGCCATGCAGTTCAGGGCCCACACCCATCATCTTTCCAAGGTCCGTGTAATTATCATTGCAATAAGAGTCCATCCATCCGATTCTGGTCAGGTTCAGGAAAGGCCACTCAACGGCAAGCCCTGGCGAGACAGGGCTCTGGTTGTCCCAGACACCGGGATTCTTCACAAGGATTTCAGAAATCTCTATGGCTCTTGACTCCAGGGTATTCATCATGTATTCGTTCCCGTACAAGGAGACCGCAAAATTAAGCTGGTTTATCACGTACATTATTATCGCCAGGAAAAACACGGCTGCCACTATGAACTCGAAGACCATCTGCCCCTTGCGTTTCCTCATGGTTATATATACATTTCATGATAAATAATATACAATGTGGCGCAAAACAATGCTCCTGCTACCGCTGGTTCTCATCATAGTCACGTCCGGCTGCACCCTACCGGGAGGGTTCTGCATCCCAGGCTTTCCCTGCGCCCCGACCCATGAAGAGGAGCACGATGTCTATGTCATAAGCAGCCTGAACGCCTTCCCGAAGGAGGTCTCTCCGAACCAGGACCTCCGCCTTGTAGCCATAGTGGAGAACAAGGCAACGAGGGCCCTGGAGGGTGGCGACAGTTTGGTGACAGTTGAGCTTTACGATTACTGCGAGGGCCTCTTCACGACAGATGATGACGAATCCCGGGAGATAGGCTTAATCCCGGGGGAGAAGGCAGAAATATCATGGACCCTCCACTCCAATGAGAACACCAAGCTAGTTTCCACGTGCAAGCTAAAGATACGCGCGAAATACAAGTACACGACCAACAGCGTCACCCAGGTCTACCTGATAGACTATGCCGAGATGCAGAGACAGCTCAATGAGGGAACCTTCACAGAACAGGCCTCTCCTTATTCAGGCAGCTTCGGCCCATTGAAGCCATACCTCACGATAGAGGACACCCAGCCAATACCGGTCCAAAATACAGGGACTGACGATTCAACGGTCAGCACGGTATTCGGATTCCAGATAAAGAACAAGGGCAACGGCTTCCTCACGAACTGCGGGGACGAGAAGGAAGGGGGACAGAATCCCGGGATAACATCAGAACAGATTGCGATAACCGCCCAGGGTGGGGAAGGAAACCAATTACAAAAACTGCTCGAGGATGAGATAGACAATCTCAACAACAAGAAGCTGATTCTGATAGGCAAGGAATCACCGAAGCTGATACTTGCCGTCAATGACTGGGACGTCGGGAACATACCGATAAAAACGACCAAGGTAATAGAGGCAACGATAAATGGCTATTGCTACGAGTTCCGCAAGGAAATTGACGTGAATGTCCAGCCAAAGGTCTGAATCCAAATCAGAAATCCGCCGGTCTTTGACCAATGGCAACCGATAAACCCGCGGAGTGAAACAAGCTTATAAGTTATTTGCTACCAATTATATAGTAATGAAAGCCAAAACATCTGACCTTGGTTTGATTCTCCTGCTGGTTCCGTTAGCCGTTGTCGTGATGGTTTCCGGATGCACAGGAGGCGATACCGGCGTCTCATTCGGCAACGGAATTATCATAACCGGATGGGAGCCCGATTTCACTTCAGTGGAGTCAGCAGAGCCAGTGAGCCTCCAGCTCAGGATACAGAACACGGGAAGGGCTGACGCAGAGAACGTGGTTGCCCAGGTAATAAACATAAACATGGATGAGTGGGGAACGGGCTTCGGCTGGTTCGGTGATGAGAAGGATTTCGGGACGATGGTCGCTCCTGATGAGCAGACCGGAACGCCCGGCCAGACAGAGACCACGATGTGGAACCTCGAGGCACCCGAGCTTCCGGAGGGGATGCAGTTCACGTACGAGCCCATGGTAAGGGTAACCTATGACTACAAGACAAAGGCGGTGAAGCCCATAACCATTGTTACGACAGAGGAGCTGAGGAGGCTGGTACAGAGGGGCATGACACTATCAGGCGAACCCACGACATACACAGAGGGTCCCCTTTCGGTTGAGATAAGGACAGGGAACTTCGTGAAGACAGGGGACATTGACCAGGAATTCCCGGTATACATACTGATAACAGACATCGGCGGAGGTTATGTAATCCCCTCTTCAGGATTCTGGGGAACCGGATGGTGGGGAAGCGACGACGAGAGAGCACCGGTCGAGATGACGATAACCCTTCCTGACAGGATGTCCCTTGGGAGCGAAGGAAGCGAGTACTGCAGCACCTCAGGAGAGACAATCGAGCTCTGGAAAGGAAAGACGGCCGAGATAACCTGCATGGTGAGCGTTGACGACCCGCCTGATGTCAGGGAAGAGGCCCTCATACAGGTCGAGCTTGAATACACGTACTACATCGACTCATCAACTTCCGTAAAGGTCATAGGAACAGAAGAAGGCGGCTGGTGGTAGGTCGCCTTTACCTTGATTTTTGATATTTTAAGCTTAAACTACATAATATTATCATGTCGCGTGCATCAGCAATCCTGATTCTGCCAGTCTTTCTGGTACTCGTATCGGGCTGCATATCCAGCCCTGCTGTGGAGAAGGGCAACGGCGTTATAATAAAGGAGTTTTCCCCCACGTTCACCGAAATCTACCCGAACGAGCCGGTAACATTCAACCTCAAGATAAAGAACGTGGGCTCTGTGGAGGCAGAGGGCGTCTTTGCCGAAATCCTCGGGATAGACAATGACTGGTATGATTCTTCCTTCACCACCGGTGGACCGTGGCTTTATAATGAGAAGCTGCCTGACCAGGTGGCCTGCAGGTACAACCAGGAGCACGGTGACCTGCTCTCCCCCAACGAACAGTACGGGACAGAGGGAGAGTCAATGACATGCTCATGGACGTACAGGGCCCCGGACATCCCCGAGGGAACGAACACGGTCTATGACGTCTGGGCAAGGGTATTCTACACCTATTCCACTATAACGATAAAATCCATAACAGCAGGCTCCCAGGCAGAGATAAGGAGATACACGGATGAAGACAAGCAGATTCCAATATCGACCGTGAGCACGACGAACTCACCCATCCAGCTCTCAATAAGCACGCTGGAGCCGGTGAGATACTGGGAGGACACCACGCAGATACCGATAAGGATAGGAATAAACAACGCCGGAGGAGGGACCCCGTGCAGGAAGGACCAGTGCAAGGACAGGGAGCATTTCGAGGAATCGTGGGGCAAGGTCACCGTGAGGGTTGGCCTGACCGATGGCATGAACCTCCTCGACGACTGCTCGGAATTCGAATCCGGGAAGGACTTGCTGATACTCCCCAACGAAGAGAATTCCGTCACGTGCACGCTCGAGCTCTCGGACCTCGGCGGCCAGGGCTTCCAGCAGAGGATGATTAGCCTGAGCGCGGAATACAGCTACTTCATCGACGCCAAGACCAGCATAAAAATCCTATAATCACTGGCTAGAAGTCCATTATGCTCTTCTGTTTGCCCTCTGACTTTTCAGTCACGCCCGTTTTCACAGGCTCCCCCCCGAACAGCGGTCTTCCGTACTCACCATCATAGCCTGGCTGCATCCTGACGTTCCCGTTCCTGACCTTTACTATGGCCTCCGCTATCTTCGGGTCCACAACCCTTGCCATCTCCTGCTGGCCTGCCTCAAGCAGGACGTTGTATTCAGAGCCGAAGGCCCTGACCAGCTTCTCATGCTCCTGCCATACCTTCTTTGAAGCAACCATACCAGAGCCCTTCATGGCGGCGATTATCTCAGAAAGCGGGATGAGGCTCCTGAAAGATATCGCCCCCGCGGGCCTGAAGCCCTCTTCCCTGTCCGCAAGCTCCTCTACCCTGTGGAGCACGCCAATTGTGAGGGGTTTCCTGCACACAGGACAGACCTTCCCGGCCTTTATGGAATCCTTAGGGTCCATGCAAACACCACAGTTCCTGTGCCCGTCGAGGTGATATTTTCCCTCTTCAGGGAAAAACTCGAGCGTCTGCGCCAGGCCCTCTCTTGTCCTTATGGATTTTATCACGCTCCCGTAAGTTAGCTTTTTCAGGTCAAGCACGGTGGCTTCTCTTCCCAGCCTCCATGGCCACGCTGAATGGGAGTCGGAAAAGGAAACAAGCGTATACTTATCAAGCGAAGACAGTCTCCAGTTCATTGCAGGGTCAGACGAGAGTCCCGTTTCCAGCGCGTGTATGTGTTTCACCTGGTCGCCGAAGCATTCCTCAATTGAATCGAACCCCGACCTGCTTCCAAGAATCCCGAACCATGGGGTCCATGCATGCGCCGGAATAATCTCAATATCCCTGGATATCGACATCAGTTTCTCAGCCATCTCAACGGAACTGAACCCAAAAATAGGGCGGCCGTCATAATCGAGCCTTCCCCTCGTCAGAAGCCACTCGTTTATCTGCTCAACGACATCAAAGCCGGGCGCCAGCAGGACGTGATGGACCCTCCTTCCCTTCCCGCCCTGTGTGTATATCAGGGATATCTCTGCGGAAAGGAGGAAATTCATGCCATTGTACTGGTATATCCCATCCCCGGAATCAGAAAGAAGATTTTTTAATTCTTTAAAATGTGTAGGAAACGTAAAATCGCCAGTTCCCAATAAGTTCAGCCCTTTAATTTTTCCGTATTTTTCCAAGAATTTTATATCCATGTTCTTGCTTGTCGCTCTTGAATATTTCGAATGTAAATGAAGGTCTGCAAACACTTTCATGATATCACATATCTTTCAATTGAGGGGTTTGTTTTGCTGCTATAAGAAGGTTCTAAAACCCGAATTTTTCCAAACCTCTTGAGTTTTAGAACAATTCTCCTCGAATGTCTCACACTCCGATTCGTTGCATTTGCCAACTCAATAACATTGAACGAACCCCTTTGTTTTATAATCTCTTTCATTTTTATAAAATAAGTGGTATCCCCCCTGTATAATTCACGTCTTTTGCAAAGCAATATTTTTTCCGAACGAAATAGCTTTTCTTTGCTTTCAAGATTCGTTTTTGAACAAAATTTTTCAGCATTTTTATAAGAAAAAATACCAAGGCGCCACATTTTTCTTTTAGGTCCATGTTTTGATTCATATTTTCTTATCGGGAAAAGACAAGAATCTATTCCAAAAATTTTAAGAAGATTCTGAAGATCATATAAAAGCCAAGGTTCTTCTGATGCTTCAAAGGCCATATCCATCATTATGCGACCATTGTTTATCCAACCATCATCATCAATTAAGGATGAAACAAAATCAAAAACCCTTTCTTCTTTAAGACTAAAAACATATTCTGGAATGCGTGTTTTGTTTGTTATTTTTGATCCCGGCATAATCCCAACGCATTCTATAGTTTTTCTGCATATTGTTGGCAAATTCACAATAAGAACTTCGTTCTTGCCTTTATTTATTCGGACTCTAACATTACCAAAAACCGCATTTGAATATTTGATAAAATTGTTTATCAGCTTTCTATTTTTGTTATAATAGCGAATGCCTTTCTTGTGGACATGACCATCACCAAGTATAGATGCAATGAATTTTACACCACTTCTTGTTGTGAAATCAAAAAACGGTTTTGGTTTTTCGATTGAAATTGCCGCTTTGCCTTTTAATGCCTCTATTTCAAAATCTTTGAAGCACAAAGCATTAGAAATTTTTTTAAAATTGTCAAGCCTAATCGAATTAGATTTTTTGCCAGACCACCAATCCCAGAAGCAAGCGTTTATTTTATTCTCTTTTAGGAATCTTGATATGGATGGCATCTTTCTTATCAAAACCTTTAGCTTCTTTTTCGATTTTTCATTTAACTCTACAAAAACCTCTTTTTCAGGCAAATCATCCAATTCCACAATGCCGGATGTTTTTATTGTTGGTTTTGAATCAACCATGTATAAAATTGGATATGCCTTATTATAGGTCTATGGATAGTACCGTTCCGCTATTCCGCTAGAAATCTTTCACTCGTCTTTCTTCCTTCTCCGCTTCTCCTCTTCTTTCATCCTCTTTTCGTTCTTATCGACCCATTTCTCTACTTCCCTGGCAGCCTTGTCATCGTTCCCCACGCCGGACGTGTTGCCCACACCCACTATTATGATGTTGTCGCCCTTCCTTGTCCTCTCAAGGCTCCTCTTTATCGACTTCCTGACCTCCGGGATTGCGTCCTTTATGGCCTTCCTCATTGGTGTGATGGCCTCCTCCTGGGACATCTTGACCACTATTGAATCCAGAGGAATCCCCTTCTTAACGACCATGTCCTCTATGTAAGTCCTCTCGACGCCGGGACCTCCCATGGCGACGCCAACGCCCTCTGCAAGGGAGCCGGTCTTCTCGCCCTGCAGCTTTGCCGCAGCATCGACCGTTATGACCCTGGCAATCTTGTTCCCCTTTATGACCTTCTCCACTGCCTTTCCGGGGTAACCTATCCTTCCTCCGGGTCCCCTTGCCTTCAGGACGAATGCGTTCCTCCCGTCCATCTTGATTTTCGCCATCAGTATCTCATCTTCTATCTCCGTCGTCTTCGCGTTCCCTATGAGGTCTGCCACGACAAGAGGCCCTAAACCGTCGCCTATCACCTCCCCCTTGGAGAGGGACTTCGTGCCCTTGAACATGGCCTTCGCTATCTTCTCTATCATCGGGAGCTGCATCTGGAGGACCATGGCTATCTGGATGTTCTTGGTCTCTCTCACCATCTCAACATAATGCCTGACTATCTTCGATATCTCGTGGACCGTTATCCCCCCGGCAAGGCCCATCTCCAGGTTCGCCTTCTCCTCGGAATCCGCCTTGGGTGCCACCTGGCTTACGAAATACCTGAACCTGTCCCTCTGCCCCTTCAGGAGGTGGTCCAGCTTTGGCACGTAACCGTAAGGGTCAAGCCCCGCCGGCTGTATCATGAAGAACTCGAAGAACCTGCTCACAGAGTCCTTGAGCCTCTTGTCAGGATTCTTCGATATGGTCTTTATGACGAACTCCTTTGACTTGTCAGACATGCTCTCCAGGTCCCTCGCGGTCCTCTCGAGCTTCCACATTATCTGGGATACCATTATCCTAGGATAGAAGAAGAAGAATATTATGATGAACAGGAACCACACTAACCATGATACCCAGTCTCCCCCCGGCATAAGCTGGAAAAGCTCCATCAAAATCCTCTTAATCTATTGACTCGTTCTTGATTTAAAGTTTTGCAGACAGTTTGCAAATATTAAGTTGTGGATATTAATATTAAACCACAAATATAAATGTGTTCTCATGCTCGACTGGAAGATTCTTGCAGCCTCCTTCGCAGCGCTCCTGATAGTCTCATCTGTCCTGATAGGCGGGCTTGGGTTCACTGAGATAGTGGACAACATAAGGGACTGGCTGGGAGGCTCACCTTTCGGGGGGATTGTGGACTTCCCTGAGGCAGGCTCAAAGGAGGCAACCGTAATAATATACTCTACCCCCTTCTCATTCTCGCCTGACAATCCAATAAACGCGACAATAGGAGGTGCTTCCGTAGAGGGCTTCTCCGGAATCGTCTCCGCAGACTTCGAGACCCTCTCCCTTGCGTTCTCGAGCGAGGGCTTCAGGCTGAGCTTCCCAATCTCGAACATAACCCTGGAAGACGTCTCAGTCGGAAAGCTGGATATCACCAACGCTGATTTTGCAGTAAAGGACGGCGAGCTCGAGACCTCTGCAGAGAACGGCACACTGGAGATATCCGACTTCGTGGGTAGCATGGAATTCAGGGATACAAGGGCAACACTGACAGGAAACTTCACGATGGTCAAGGGCAACGGCAAGCAGATTATCTAGTTCTGCTCACCCATAAAAGAAAGGATGGGGCGAGTGGGATTTTCAACTCCGCTGAAAGCGCCTGTTCAGCAGCGTGTTTGAACCCACGACTCCTTTAGCCCAGACATGCCTTTCAACATGCCCGGTATGGTAGCTGCCAGCTCTGTCTTCAGCCATGTGCTCTCCCGGACTGAGCTATCGCCCCATCAGTTTAGGTATTTGTTGCTTCTGTTTTTATACTTTTGGATTAAACCTTTTGGCAAAAACCAGGATTCGTCATCGTTATCTGCCATGTGGTTAATCGGCGAACCTGTTAATTGTAAAAGGTTTAGGCGCCTTAGGCTGGACTCGAACCAGCGACCTATCGGTTAACAGCCGATCGCTCTACCTGCTGAGCTACTAAGGCATGTTTCAAAGGTTTCTTGCGGAAGCGGTGTTTCCGTTAACGCTTTAGCACGTTTACATGTGCTAAAGGGTTATGATAATAAATGACAAGCAAATATAAATGTTTCCCACGGGCGGCCTAATGCTAGGCATACAAAACCTTTAAATCCCCTGCATGCCATTATTGTAAGGTGGTTTCATGGGAAGGGTAAAGAGCGTTGCAATAAAGACGCTCGGAGACGAGCTGATAGAGGCGCATGGTGCCAGGTTCACCACGGATTTTGACAGCAACAAGAAGGTCCTCGAAGAGGTAAAGAAGATAGAATCAAAGAGGACCAGGAACATCCTCGCTGGATACATATCAAAGAAGATGCAGAAGATCCAGAAGAGCGGCATATAGGTGGCTACATGAACCTGCTTGATGTGGCAAGAGAACCCCTGATACTCAGGCACGACGACAGGGTAAGCCACGCAATATCTTCCATGATATCAGGGAAGAGCCCGGAGACCCTCGTTTTCAAAAAAGGCTCCCTGCTGGGCGTCCTTCTCTCCAGGGACCTCGTCAAGAAGAGGATAACCGACCCCAGCAACGTGACAGTAGAATCCTATGTCAGGAAGATTGATGCCTTTCCTGCTTCTTCAACAAGAGATGAAACCACAAAGGCCATGCTGGTTAATGATTACAAGGCAATCCCCATAGCGGACGAGAAGGGAAAAATGAAGATTCTCAGGAAAAGGGACCTACTCAAGCTCTTCCTCAAGGAACCCTCCCTGAAGAAGGCCCGGGCAGGGGACGTGATGAGGTTCCCCTTCTGCGTCAGCAAGGACGATGACATATCTACCGCACGCTCGATATTCACTGACATGAACGTCATAGCCGTTCCTGTGGTCGAAGAAAACAACAATGTCATCGGGTTGGTGACTTCTACCAGCCTCCTCAAATCGGTAACAGAGAAGCGCAGGGTAATGAAAGGGGAAGCCTCCGGAGAGTCGTTCAATACGGACTCGGCAAACGTGAGTATTGTGATGTCGCCTGACATACCCAGGGTGGATTATGACTCGAGCCTCATGGAGGTCGCCACGAGTATGACAGAAAGGGATTCCGGCCTCGTCGTCGTTGAAAGGGAAGGAAGGATGGTCGGCGTGATAACACCGAGGGACATACTGAAGACCCTCAGCAGGGATGTCCGGACCGTTCCCGTAAACGTGACCGGTGCCCAGCAGGAGGACCCCTTCATAAGGAACGTCATGGATTCTGACATAAACTCCCTCCTCAGTAAGCTCTCAAAGATGGCTGACATAGACAACTTCACCCTTCACGTTGACAGGTACCGCCAGGAGGGAAGAATCAAATACTCCCTCAAGGCAAAGCTCGTGACCAGGAAAGGAATCTTCTTTTCCAGCGATCACGAATGGGACATAACCAAGGCCCTGAAGGGCGTGCTGTCCAAGATGGAGCGCGAATTCATGAAGAAGAGGGAGAAATCACTGTTCTAGAAAGCCTTTAAAAACCAGCATCCATAAACTTGATACTATGGAACTGAAAGAGCTCAATTCAAGCGTCATTTATGTCGTGCTTGGAATAATCTTCGCGTTCGGGACAAACCAGGGTCTCGCGTTCGCGCTCTCAACTGACATGCCAATAGTGGCGGTTGAATCAGATTCCATGGTTCCCACCTTCTACAGGGGGGACATACTCGTCCTGCAGGGCGTTCCAGCGGACCAGCTCATTGTCGGGGACATAATAGTCTTCTCTCCGCCCTCCCAGCCCACACCAATCGTTCACAGGGTAATCGGGATAAACCCTGACGGGAGCTTCCAGACAAAGGGCGACGCCAACTCGGGCCAGCTATCCTTTGAGAAGAGCATAACAGAGAATCAAATCCATGGGAAGGAGATACTGATAATACCCTACCTGGGATGGATAAAGATAGGCATGATGGAATACCTCCTGCCCAACATCCTGTGGGTTATCCTCTTTGCAGCAATAGGCGCGGGAATATACGTGGGAACGAAAACGTTTATATAATAGAATATCATATCTGTTGAAGTAAGCATATTTTCGTGAGGGGAATAATGGATTTTTGCAGCAAGTGCGGAAGCGTGATGGTAGCGAAGAAGGAGAGGAACAAGACCTTTCTCGTGTGCAGGAAGTGCGGCACCAAGGTTGACGATTACAAGCCGCTCGAGATAGCAGAGGACGTCGAGAAGAGTCCCCTTGACGACG
>Ga0315536_1000660_pt1 | contig 17396 bp, 15 predicted proteins | sample SalMarSW160230MG_FD_203093 | JGI IMG/M metagenome (GOLD analysis project Ga0315536, IMG submission 203093) | Salt marsh sediment microbial communities from the Plum Island Ecosystem LTER, Massachusetts, United States - Salt Marsh Sediment SW1602-30 ... | reverse complement strand
GCGCTCTTTCTGCACGATAATTTCAGGGAAAACGGGTTTGAATTCAAAGCAATTGTAGATAAAGATCCGAAACTTATTGGCAAATCCATAGAATCTTATTATATTCAGGATATTCAAAACCTGAATAACATAGTTAAAAAATTGAAGATAAAAATCGGGGTAATCGCCGTACCGGCCCAGGCGGCCCAGGAGGTTGCCGACCAACTGGCGGCTGCGGGGGTAAAGGGTATTCTCAACCTCAGTACGGCCGATATTCAGATCCCCGACGGATGTGTACTGGTTAACTCACGCATTCTTTTGGATTTTATTCGGCTTGCCTTTCAGATTAACAATGAAAATGAGCGAGTAAGAAAGCCAACTGTTGTGTAGTTGTGTAATAGACGTAAGGAGGATTCCATGAGTATTCAAAAAATCAGTGAGGAGGGTTTAAAGACCTGGGTAGCCGGATTGATAGAGAAGTCGGCGGTATACGGCATTCAGGCCAAGGGCGACAAATTCGATTTTGCCCCTTTGGACGATGCGCAAAAACTCAGGCTTGATTATGATGTCAGCAATATTCCTCCCAAAAAATATTTCCAACCGGCCGGGGAAGAGCTTGTCCGTTTTGACGAGCAGGGCTTTAAAAGCGTTGTAGACGCAGAGCCCTTTATCCTGCTGGGCGTGCATCCCTATGATGTGGCCGCCATAGCACAGATGGATAAACTCTTTGCCCTGGGGAACAAGGACACACATTATCTCACCCGGAGGCAGAACGCCACGATTATTGCCTGTGACGTGCAGAACGCTTCCAAAAACGTTTTTGCCGGGTGCCTGGGATTTGCCGCGGTGGACAAGGGGTTTGATATCCTGCTGACCAAGATAAGCGACGGCTACCTGGTAGACTCCCGCACGGAAAAGGGGAATGAGCTTTGCCGTAGCCTTGCTGCGGCCGCCGCCTCTGAAAAAGATCTGGCGGAACGCGCGGAAATCCAGCAGCGCAATAAAGAGCTGCTGCAGAAGCATGCCTTGAAGGCCGATCCGCAGCAGATTGCCGCGGGCCTGGAAAAGGGCTATGACAATCCCATCTGGGAGGAAAAAGCGGCCCTGTGTTTCTCCTGCGGTTCTTGTAACCTGGTCTGTCCCACCTGCTACTGCTTCGACGTGCAGGATGATATGAACTGGGACATGAAGAGCGGTGTGCGCTCCCGCTCCTGGGACGGCTGTATGCTGGAGAACTTTGCCACGGTTGCCGGTGACCATAATTTCAGAAAAAACAAGGCTGACCGCTATCGCCACAGATACTATAGAAAAGGGCTGTATGTGCCCCAAAAAATCGATGAGATTTCCTGTGTGGGGTGCGGACGCTGTATTACGGCCTGTGTCAGCCATATTGCACACCCGGTTGAGGTGTTTAACAGGATAACGGAGGATGCCCGATGAGTAATAACGGAAACAAAAGTATTTATTTGCCTGAGAATGCCACGGTACTGAAGAACCGGCCCATGACCCGGACGGAGGCCTACTTTGAGTTCAAACTGGATTCCGGTAGCGAGCTGGGACATATGCCGGGGCAGTTCGCCGAGATCAGCGTCCCGGGAATAGGGGAGGCCCCGATTTCGGTTTCATCATCTCCCACTGCCGGGGGCAGTTTCGAGATGGTGGTAAGAAAAGCGGGGAACGTGACCGCCGCCCTGCATGCGGTAGCGGAAGGGCAGAAGATCGGCGTACGCGGACCGTTCGGGACCTCCTTCCCGGTGGAAACCGAGATGAAGGGCAAGGACATCCTGTTTATCTGCGGCGGCATCGGTCTTGTTCCCCTGCGTTCGGCCATCAACTACGTACTGGACAAACGCGGGAACTACGGTAATGTGACCATCCTTTCGGGGACCAAAACCCCGGCCGAGCGCTTGTTTACCGATGAGCTTGAAAAATGGCAGGAACGACAGGATGTTACCCTGCTGGAAAGCGTGGATACGGCTGATGAGGGCTGGAAGGGAAACACGGGCGTGATTACCACGCTTATTCCCAAGGTAACAATCGATCCGGCCAATACCGTCACCCTGATTTGCGGACCGCCCATTATGTATAAGTTCGTATTACTGGAGTTGATGAAGATACCGGTGGACTTTCAGAACGTGTATGTTTCCCTGGAGCGGCACATGAAATGCGGCGTGGGCAAATGCGGCCACTGCCAGATCAACGGGCTGTATGCCTGTCAGGACGGACCGGTCTTCCGGTACGCGGACATCGCCAAAGTAAGGGAGGCCATCTAATGAGTAAACCACGCGTAGCAATTTTCGATTTTGCCTGCTGCGAAGGCTGCCAGCTGCAGATTGTGAATCTGGAAGAGGACCTGTTAAACGTCCTCAGTCTTATTGATCCCGTGGAATGGCGCGAGGCCATGAGTGAGCAGAGCGAAGAATACGACATCGCGATCATCGAGGGATCGATCACCCGGCCGGAGGATGAAAAGCGGATCAAAAAGATAAGGGAACGGGCCAAGGTGCTGATCGCCTTTGGTGCCTGCGCCACCATGGGCGGGGTAAACAAGCTTAAAAACATGTTCGCCTTCGACGACGTAAAAGAGACGGTATACGGTAAGGACGCGGGGCTCCCCCACCTGGCCACCGCCGCCACCAAGGCGGTGCATGAGGTGGTGCCGGTGGATTATAAGATCCACGGCTGTCCGATCGATAAAAAAGAGTTTACCTATATTCTGCGCTGCCTGGTGCAGGGCAAAAAACCGGTGATCCCCGACTACCCGGTCTGTGTGGAATGCAAGAAGAACGGGACGATCTGCCGTTATGAATACAATGAGATCTGTCTGGGTCCGATTACCAGGGCGGGCTGCGGGGCCAAATGCCCCAGCGACGGCGGGTTCTGGTGTTTCGGCTGCAGGGGTCTGGTAGACAACCCGAATGTAAACGCGGCCAAGGACGTTATGGAGACCTACGGGAAAACCATGGAAGATTTAAAAGCAAAAATACTGTTATTTAACCAGGGGCAGGAGTAAAGCAATGGCGAAAATAGACATCAATGTACATCATATAACAAGAGTAGAGGGGCACGGAAACATCAGGGTCAGGGCAACCGACGGCACCATCGAAGAGGTGCAGTGGCAGGTTCCCGAGGCACCCCGTTTTTTCGAGGCCATGGTACGCGGCAGAAGCTATGAGGACATTCAGACGATCGTGTCCCGTATCTGCGGTATCTGCTCGGTAACGCACTCGCTGGCGGCCACAAAGGCCGTGGAGGACGCGCTGGGGCTGGAGGTCTCGGAACAGACCGACGCCCTGCGGATACTTATGCACTACGGTGAACAGCTGGAAAGCCACAGCCTGCATGTGGGTTACCTGGTAGCCCCGGACCTGTTGGGCCAGAAGTCGGTGGTGCCGGTGGTGGCCTCGCATCCGGACGTGGTCAAGACCGTGATCAAGATTCACCGCCTGGGGAATGAGTGGATGGAGCTCCTGGGCGGGCGCATGACCCACCCCATTACCCTGAAACCGGGCGGAATGTCAAAGCTGCCCACGGAAAAACAACTGTTGGGCTTAAAGGAACGGCTGACGGACATCGTAGCCGATCTGAATACGCTGGCCGGTTTTGTGGCAAGCGTGGCGGACAAACTGCCGGCCTTTGACCGGGAAACCGAATATATCTCGCTGAAAAGCGGAGACAACTATACCTTTTACCACGGCAATATCGCCAGTACGGACACCCCAAAGGTGGTGGATATCCACGAGTTCGAATCCGTGGTGAACGAATACGTGACCCCGCATTCAACCGCGAAATGGACCAAATGGCACCGGGATTCCTATGCCGTGGGCGCGCTGGCCAGGTTCAATATCAACAGTGAGCTGTTACTGCCCCTGGCAAAGAAGACCGCGGAGATGTTCGGACTGGTGAAGGGAAGCTGTAATCCCTATTTAAACAGTGTGGCCCAGGTGGTGGAATGCGTGCAGATTGTGGAGCATTCTCTCCAGCTCCTGGACGAGCTGCTTACCAAGGGGATCAGGCCGGAAACACCCAAGTCCGCCCCCCGTGCCGGTGAGGGAGTCGGTTGTGTGGAGGCCCCGCGCGGTATTCTCTTTCACCGCTACGCTTTCGACAACAAGGGTCTGTGTACGCGGGCCAATATTTGTATCCCCACGAATCAGAACCACGCCAATATCCAGAAGGATTTTGAGGCACTTGTCCCGCAAATACTGGATCAGGGCCAGGACAAGGTGCGCCTGCTGCTGGAAATGCTGGTACGTTCCTACGATCCCTGTATCTCCTGTTCCACTCATTACCTGGACGTGGAGTTTGTCTAGCCTACTATGAACGGCACGGTCGTTATCGGGTTGGGGAATCCGCTGCTGCGCGACGAGGGCGTCGGGGTGTACCTGCTGCAGCAGCTTGCCGAGCGCTACGACTGCGACGGTATTAAGCTTTCCGACCTGGGGACATCCGGCATGTCGGTACTGCACGTCATCGCGCATAAAAAAAAGGCGGTGATTATGGACTGCGCCTTTATGGGTGAAAAAGCCGGGACAATAAAACGTTTTACCCGGGAGGATGTGCGTTCCGTCAAACCGGTGCATGGAATCTCCCTGCACGAGGGAGACCTGTTCTCCACCCTCGCGCTTTCCGAATCCCTGGGCGAATGTCCGGAGCAGGTGGTGCTTTTCGGCATTGAACCCGCGCACATCGAGGCCGGGGAAGGGCTGTCTCCGGAGCTGACACGGCAAACCGCACACTACCTCGCCGTATTGGCGGCGGAGCTGGGGCTGGCGGAGAAACAACCCCCGACGGCATAATCATGCATGAGTACAGTATCTGCCAAAACATGGTACGAATCGCGCTTGACGAATTAAAAAAATTAAACCGTGCGGACGCACGCCTTTTAACCATGCGGATCAAAATCGGGGACCTGCACGCCGTTATTGATGAAAATATACTTATGGCCTATGATGTGCTGACAAGGGAGACCCCGCTGGCGGGTTCCCGGCTGGAACTGGTACATGTACCGGTGGAGGCCCGGTGCAAAGACTGCGGAGAGATGATCCGGGTGCGGGACAACTTTTTTCTCTGCCCCCGCTGCGAGTCCGTAAGAGTGGAGATTACCGCGGGCAGGGAGCTGTTTATTGAAAACCTGGAGGTAAGCTATGACGAACAGCAAACAGATTAAGATATATACCGATATTATGAAGGCGGAAGGGGAATGGGCGGCCAAAACACGGCAGCTTCTTGCCGATCACAAAATCACCATGTACAACCTTATCGGTTCGCCGGGCTGCGGTAAGACCGCGCTGCTGGAGGCACTGCTGCCCCTTCTGGCCGCGAACCGGCGCTGCGCGGTGCTTGAAGGAGACGTGGAAACCGACCGGGACGCCCAACGTCTTGGCCACCTGGGAATCCCCGTCAGCCAGATCATCACCAGCGGCGCCTGCCATTTAAACGCCCAGGTGGTACATCGTGCGGTATCCGAGCTGCCGCTGGAGGAGCTGGATATTATAGTGGTAGAGAATGTAGGCAACCTTGTCTGCCCGTCGGAGTTTGATATCGGGGAAACCTGCAAGCTGGCCGTCTTAAGTGTTACCGAGGGTGAGGACAAACCCCTTAAGTATCCCCTGTTGTTCAGGGAGGCGGGAGCCGCCGTGCTTACCAAACTGGACCTGCTGCCCCACGTTCCCTTTGACCTGGACCGGTGCCTGGATTTCATAAAACGGGTAAACGGCGAGCTGTCGGTATTCAGGGTTTCTGCGCTGCGTGGTGAGGGGCTTGATGCACCGGCCGACTGGATGTATGCCCGTTCCGCGGAACCTCCGCAGCCGGCGCACTGAACAGGTTGCCCTGTGAATAATCGATTCCCAGCTCCATTATTGTTTCCTGGATCTCCCTGCTTTCCACATGTTCGGCAATGACCTTTGCCCCGATGCTGTGGGTAAAATCCGCAATGGCTTTCACTATTTTATAGGTGTTTTCATCGTGGGTAATATGCTGGATAAACGCACCGGCTATCTTGATATAATCGGTTTCGATTGAGAGAATGCGGGAAAAATTGGAGTATTCCGAACCGAAATCGTCAATAGCAATCTTTACCCCCAGTGATTTCAGGTTCTTGACAAACTCAAAGGCAAACGTATCGCTTTTCAGACTGAACTCTTCAAGCACCTCAAAAATAACCCGCTGCGGCTCTATGTTATGGGTTGTTAACTGGTGCTCTATGTATTCCAACAGCTTGTTGTCCGAGAAATCCTCTCGTGAAAGGTTGATGGAAAACTCCGACGTCTTGTCCCTGAAATAAGTGAAGCATTTGTCGATCATGCAGTAGGATACGGCGTTGTAAAGCCCGACCTGTTTGGCCGGTTCCAGAAAGAGCTTGGGGAGGATTACCTTCCCGTCCTCCTGTATGCGGACCAGGCACTCGTAAAGGTCGATGCTTTTTGCGGTATTATTCCTGATTCCCTGGAAAAAGGGCACAATATGGTCGTTGCGCAGCGCTTCCTTCACCTTGTTCACCCAGTAAAAAGATTCCTTGTATTTGTTCACCAGGTCGGAATCCTCGTTATAAATGAACATATAGCCGTGCCCCATGTTTTTGGCGCGCTTTAAGGCAATATCCGCCTTGTGCAGCAGGTCTTTTTCCTCGTTTTGCACGATGCCCATGGACAGGCTGATGTTTATCATAATGTTTTTGAACTTGATGGTGCCGCTGGCAAGCACATTCTGGATATTTGTCTTCAGCATGAAAGGGGTGATGCCCTCTTTGGCGGAGAGAATTACGAACTCATCACCCGAGAGTTTATACAGCTGCATATCGGGGAGGCAGATTGCCTTGAGTTTGTCGGCCACGGTTTTCAGTACGAAATTTCCCGCCTCCATGCCGTACGCCATATTTATTGAAGAGAAACCGTCGATATTAAGCAGCGCCAGCAGCTTGGGGCCGGGCGTTTCCAGGTCTATCTCGAGTTTTTTGCGGTTCGACAATCCGGTAAAGCGGTCGGTAATGGACTGCTGTTTGAGCATGCGGTAGAGGATGAGGTTGTTCAGGGAGATGGAGGCCTGCGTGCAGAATATCTCGGCGATACTGATGTCCTTCCTGGTCAGCGACACGTGCTTTCCCAAAACATCCGTATAGATAACGCCAAGCACCGAGTACTGGGAGATAATGGGAACGCAGACAATTGAAATAAGGTCCCCGCTTTCCGTATTGCATTTTTTATTCTTAATCAGCACGCTCTTTTTGCTTTTCAGCACTTCCTGGATAATCGAGAGCGAATATTGAAAGTACTCTTCCTTTAACGCTTCTTTCTGGATCTTGATAAACGTCTTGGGGATCAGTTTTTTATTGCTTTTTAAAAAGAGAATGCCGCGCTCAAAGTTCAAGGCCTTGATCAGGTTGTCCAGTGTTTTACGCAGCAGATTCTCTTCCTGGATGATGGTGTTCAGATATTTGGCCAGCTCCAGGATGTTGGTAAGGACCGCGTTCTTGTTCATGAGTTCATTTGAGGAAAGGTTCACCAGGCTTTGGTGGGCTATGATGATTTCGTCACGCTCTTTCAATTCCTGTTCACTCAGTTTTTGCAGGGTTTCGTAAGCCCTAATGGTTTGATCGGCGTATTCTCTTTCCCTGTCGATCAGCAGTTTTTCATTGGAATGCGCGATGGTAAGTTTTTCCAGGTAATCGATATATTCGTTGCGTTTCCGGAGCGTCTGCTCCAACTCATTGATTTTTTCTTGTAAGCTTTCTATCTCTTTTTTACTCATCGTCTATTTATATTGTAGTTATTTTTTCCCCAAAGTAAAACCCAATTTTGCGGGAATATCCCCAAATAAAACTTGCCGCCTCTCCTAATTTTTTTTACACTTAAGTGTAAGCATTGTCAATGAGTAAAGACACAACAATTCATATACAAATAGAAGGCGTGGTACAGGGAGTGGGATTTCGGCCTTTTGTCTATAACCTGGCCCGCCGGCGTTCGCTTAAGGGACATGTTTTGAACGATTCAAACGGAGTCCAGATATTGGCCCAGGGTGATGTGCACAGCATCCGGGCGTTTACAACGGAGCTGCGCCGAAAAAAACCGCGGCAGTCGGTGATCGATGAGTTTCGGGTTACCGAGCTTCCCGGCCACAAGCCCCTCGGCACGTTTGAAATCAGGAAAAGCAGGGAAAACAAATCCAAAAACACACGGATTGCGCCCGACCTGTGCATTTGCGAAGACTGCCTGCGTGAACTCCTTAATCCGCGTGACCGCCGTTATTTTTATCCGTTCATCAACTGCACCAACTGCGGCCCACGCTATACAATTGTCCGCGACGTGCCCTACGACAGAAAGTTTACCACGATGCGCGGTTTTGCCATGTGTGAATCCTGTGCCGCGGAATATGAAGATCCGCTTGACCGGCGCTTTCATGCCCAGCCCAATGCCTGCTTTACCTGCGGTCCCCGGATAGAGCTTTACTCGGCCGCGCGGCAGCTTATTCTGCGGGGTGCGGACGGGGAAAAGAGCAGGGAGCTGATAGAAAAATGCGCCGGACTGCTGCGCTCGGGGCATATTCTGGCCGTAAAGGGAATCGGCGGGTTTCACCTGGCCTGTGACGCGCGTAATCAGGAGACGGTAAGCCGCCTGCGCTCATTGAAATACCGTGAACAGCGGCCCTTTGCCCTGATGGTAAAGGATGTCCGGCAGGCACGGATGATTGTGCGGGTAGGTGCGGCCGAAAAAAAAAGACTCCTGGCCGAGGACCGGCCGATCGTAGTATTGCGAAAGAAGCACAAAAAGACGGTAGCCCCCTCGGTCAGTCCGGACAACGGGTTTTTGGGGATCATGCTGCCCTACGCCCCGCTGCACTTTCTGCTGTTTACTTTTATTGATTTTCCCCTGGTGATGACCAGCGGGAACCTGAGTGACGAACCGATTGCCCACACCAACCAGGACGCCTTTACGCGGTTGGGAAAGCTGTGCGATTATTTCCTGGTGGGAAACCGTGACATCCATATCCGTTGTGACGATACGGTCACCCGGGTTCGGCAGGGCAAAGAATACATCCTGCGCCGGTCTCGGGGAATCGTGCCGAATCCGGTATTGTTGAATGAAAACTTTCATACCCCCATTCTGGCGCTGGGCGCGGAACAGAAGAACACCATCTGCCTGGCAAAGCACAACAAGGCCTTCTTAAGCCATCATATCGGGGACCTGAAGAATGCGGAAACCTATGCGTCGTTTCTCCAGGCCGTCCGCCACCTTGGTGAAATCCTGGACATCAGGCCGCAGGCGGTGGCCCATGACCTGCATCCCCAGTACCTGAGTACACAGGCGGCATTACAGCCGCCCGAAACGTTGGGCCTTCCCCCGGAACTGCCGCGTATCGGCGTACAGCACCATCACGCCCACGTAGCCGCCTGTATGGCCGAGCACAACCTCCGCGGGCCGGTAATCGGGGTGGCCCTGGACGGGACGGGGTACGGCAGCGACGGGACCGTCTGGGGGGGAGAGGTGTTGACCGCCGATCTGACCGGATTTACGCGGAGTGCGTCTATTATGCCTTTTGCCCTGCCCGGGGCAGACAAGGTGATTAGTCAGCCCTGGCGCACCGCCCTGTCTTTATTATACCGTGTATACGGTGACGCGGCGGCCTCCTACGCGGCGCGCCTGTGGCCGGAACTGGATGAAAAGGCGCTTGCGGTGGTACTCTTTCAACTTGAAGGGGCAAAGGCGAAAATTATGACCTCAAGCTGCGGCAGGCTGTTCGACGCGGTTTCAGCCCTGGCCGGTGTCTGTGGGGAGGCAAATTACGAGGGTCAGCCGGCCGTAGAACTGGAGCAGGCGATTGAAAAGGATTCGCTTTCCGGGTATACTCTGGACATCTCCCGTACCGCTGAATACTATGAGCTGGACTGGCGCGAACTTGTCGCCATGGTCACCGCTGATCGTTTGCGGGGGAAATCCCGGGCGGACATGGCCGTACGCTTTCACCGCGGGCTGGTGACGGCGTTGACGGGGCTCTGTATCCTGGTGTCGGAGCAAAGCGGAATAAGGCGGGTGGTATTAAGCGGCGGCTGTTTTATGAATATGTATTTACTTTCAGGTCTTACCGGTGCCCTCAGGAAAAAAGGGATGGAGGTGTATACCCACCATCGCGTACCCTGCAATGACGGCGGTATTGCCCTGGGGCAGGCGGTAATCGCCAACCAACGAGTGAAGGAGAAATAAATGTGCTTGGCTATTCCCATGAGGATTATAATAAAACAAGGAGACAAAGCCACGGTAGAGGCCGGCGGTATGCGCTACGAGGTAAGCATCAGCCTGCTGCCGGACGTGCGGATTGATGATTACGTGTTGGTGCACGCGGGTTTTGCCATCCAGAAATTGGACAAAGAAGAGGCCGACCGGACCCTGGCCCTGTTTGAGGAGTTGAATAACACGGAATGCTGAAATACCTGGATGAATTTCGCTCGGACAAGGTCGCGGCCTATTATATAAAACAAATAAACGAACATATGCCCTCGTTTCCCGTTGCCCTGATGGAGATCTGCGGCGGCCATACTTTGACCATCGTGAAGTACGGTCTGCAGGCCCTGCTGCCGGAAGGATTGCGACTGATCAGCGGACCCGGGTGCCCGGTGTGCGTGACGCCCCAGGGGTATATCGATGCGGCCATAGAACTGTCACGGCAGCCCGATATGATTATCACCAGTTTCGGTGATATGCTGCGCGTTCCCGGTTCCACCTCTTCCCTGTACAAGGAAAAGGCCACGGGCGCCGACATCAGGGTCTGTCTTTCCAGCCTGGACGCCCTGGAGATTGCCGCGGCGAATCCGCGGAAACAGGTGGTGTTTCTGGGCATCGGCTTCGAGACTACGGCCCCCACCGTGGCCTACGCGGTCAAGGCGGCCGCACGGGACGGGGTGAAAAATTTCTCCGTGCTTTCGGCGCTCAAGACCATTCCGAATGCCATGCAGGCCCTGCTTACCGGGGGAGAGCTTAATCTGCAGGGATTTATCTGCCCGGGGCATGTCTCAGCGATTACGGGGACGGACATGTATGAAAAGATTGTACAGGATTTCAAGGTCCCGTGTGTGGTTTCCGGGTTTGAGCCCACGGACATGCTCGAGGCCGTCGGCATGACCGTGGCCCAGTTAAAGGACGGCAGGGCCGAGGTGGATAATCAATATAAGCGTTCGGTTAAAGGACCGGGGAACCGGCATGCCCTGGAGGTGATAGACGAAATATTTATGTCGGCCGATACCGAATGGCGCGGCCTGGGGGTCATTCCGGGGAGCGGGCTTTCAATCCGTGAGGCCTTTGCCGCTCATGATGCGGCCAGAAAATTCCCGCTTACCCTGCAGCCGGCCAGGGAGCACCCGGGTTGTATCTGCGGTGCGGTAATGCGCGGGGTAAAACTGCCGACGGACTGCGGGTTGTTCGGCACCGTGTGTACCCCCTATAATCCGGTGGGTGCCTGTATGGTAAGTGCCGAGGGGAGCTGCGGCATTTATTATAAATACGCAAAGAAATAATTAAAAAGTGTATAAAAATTGGAGTACATTTTTTATAAATCGTATTATACTATACATATAAAATTACATGGATTATTATTTATACTACAACGATCGTTCCTATTCCCGTTTAAAAATCCTCTTTTCTCCGGGGTTTTCAGGGGCCTTTTTTTATAAGATCCTTGAGCTTATCGATTTTCCCCTTTCGGAGAAGGAGGACGTGCTTTTCCGCTTTGCCATTACCGAGCTGGTGACCAACGCCATCCGGGCCAGCAAGGAAAACAAGGTCGAAATGAGTGTAAGAATAGAATTTTCCATTTTCAATGATATTCTGCGTGTGGTGGTGCAGGATTACGCCCGGGGGTTCGACAAGAGCAGCCTGCCCTTTGATATCGATAAACGCTTACATGACGGTAACATGCTTTCGGAAAAATTCCTTAAATACCGCGAAAAACACGGGCATACCCGTTTCGGCATGGGACTGCTTTCCGCGAAAATGGTCATGGATGAGCTGTGCCTGGATTTCTTTGATAAGAACGGTGAGGGCGCGGCATGGAAGGGCGACGGCAGCGTACAGGGCACCATCATCCGCGGCAGTAAAAAGATCGATCTGCAGGAGTCCGTACAGCGACAGGACGTGGCGCGCCTGCGTAAAAGCGAGCGTTTCAGTCTTTTTGTCAAGATAAAGGTAGGCGATACCAAGGACGCCTACCTGGTGGACCTGTCCCTGGACGGCGCCAAACTGCTGATGTTTTTTAATGAAGGCATCAGTGAAAATGATATCCTGAACCTTTCCATCAAAGGCCTGGATGATAAAATGCCCCTGCCCGCCATTCGGGCCAGGGTCAAATGGATTACCGAAGTCCACGGTGTCCACCAGATGGGGGTAAAGTATATAATCGATAATGATTTTCCGTTAAAGGATCTTATGCATTATATCGCGCAGCGCGGCAGGCAGCCGTCCAAATTACAGGAAATGGTATACATTGAAGGGAGTTAAAAGTCAACCTTGAGTAAGGAAATCATCACTTTGGCTCACGGCAATGGGGGGCTTCTCACTCACCGCCTGATTGATGAAGTGTTTTCCCGTGCCTTTGCCAATCCGATACTTGACCGCAAAGGGGACGCCGCCGCTTTGGAATTGGGCGGTACGGCAACCCTTTTCACCACCGACTCGTTTGTCATCCGGCCGTTGTTCTTCCCCGGAGGGGATATCGGTAAGCTGGCCGTTGCGGGGACCGTCAACGATTTATGTGTGGCGGGTGCCGTGCCGCGGTTTTTAAGTGCCGCTTTTATCATTGAAGAGGGCCTTGGCGTAGAGGAATTACAGCAGGTTGTTGCCTCCATGCGGGACACCGCGGCCCGGGCCGGGGTCAGCATTGTAACGGGCGATACCAAGGTGGTGGAAAAGGGCGCGGCGGACAAACTGTTCATTAATACCACCGGCGTGGGAACGGCCTATTACCCGCAGGCGGCCATGGATACGGCCAATATCAGGGAGGGAGACGCCGTATTGTTAAGCGGCAGCATTGGCGACCATGCCGTGGCCGTGCTTGCGGCCAGGGGTGAGTATCCGCTGCAGCTCAATACGGCAAGTGATTGTGCCTGTTTAAACGGGTTGTGTGAGCTGTTGTTACAGGAGGTGCCCCCGGGTGGTATTCGGGTGATGCGCGATCCCACCCGCGGCGGCCTGGCAACTACACTGAACGAATTTGTCGAGGGAAGCGGCCTGGGCATTGATATCGACGAACACGCAATTCCCGTAAAACAGGAAGTACAGGCGGTGTGTGAACTCACGGGATTCGATCCGCTGTATATGGCCAACGAGGGCAAGCTGGTACTGGTCTGCGACAACAGGTATACGCAAGCGCTGCTTACGGTCATGCGCGCGCATGAGCTGGGCGGGGAGGCCGCCTGTATCGGTCATGTAGGCGGGAACTCATTACAAAAACTGGTACTCCATACATCCATCGGGGGAACACGGATAGTGGATATGCTGGCCGGGGACATGCTTCCCCGTATCTGCTGAAAAAGGAGTTTTTGACATGGTGAAAAAAGAATACGCAGCGCACATCGCGGTACCGGCCGTTATTGCGTTGATCCTGTTTTTTTTGTTCCCTTCCTGTAATCCGGATTACCGGCGGCGTTTCCCCCTGCCCGGGCTGATCAGCGTGGGCAAGCTAACCAGATTGGGCCCGGGCAGTTTTTACCTGCCTGCGGGATTTTCCCCGGAAAAACAGTATCCCCTTATTGTGCTGCTGCATGGTCTGGGCCAGACCGGAGAAAGCTTTATGTACGGCAATTCCTTTATGGAACAGGCGGATAAACACGGCTACATCCTGTGTGCGCCCAAATCGGAGCATTACTACTGGAACGAGGATATCACCTCCCCCGATATACAGAATATCCGTACCATGATTTTGACCATGCGCGCGCATTTCCCGATCCGCAGGGATAAAATATGTATGTTCGGTTTTTCGGCGGGTTCGCACTTTACCCATACCATGCTGTTGTTCAACCGTATTCCGTTCAGCCCGGAAAAATTGTTTACCGCCTATGTGGCGGGTTCGGGAGGGTCCGGATTTCTCATGGACCAGTACCGTGAACATCATACCATTCCGGCCGACCTTAAAATCCCCGGGTATATCTTCTGGGGCCGGAGAGAGGTACCGCATCCCGGGGAGGAGATGGCGGAATTCTTGCGCGGGCAGGGCTGGGATATCACCGTATACACCCACAACGGCCACCACTCCTTCGACGGTCATCTGGCGTCCCTGGCTTTCGACTGGCTTGACGGGAAGATTCCGTAAGTAAGGTGGGCGGATAAAACGAACGCGCCGCTCTATCTGGGAGAGTTTGGGTGTATCGCCGGGGCGTTTAAGGAAAATCTTGGGGCTCTGCAATGGATATCCGACGTTATCGATACCTGTGAGGAATTGGGAATACACTATAATTTTCACGCCTACCACGAGGAAGCATTCGGGTTATACTGGAGTTCCGCCTTAAAACCGACTTACGCGGGCGCGGTAAACCAGGCCCTGCTGCGCTTATTCCGGGAAAAGCAGGCAAAACAATAATCCGTGCCTGGGCCGGACTATCCGTTTACAAAGGCGCTGCGTGCCGCCTCATACCCCTTTTGGATGGAAGCTTTTTTTGCCTTACGGCCTAAAAAGGTGATGTAATTGAAACGGGGAGAGATGATCATGTCCGCATTGTCCTCCACTGATGTGGTGAAGGCATTGGTAACGGCAATCAGCATGGTCTTGATGGCCACGGTATAGATGTTGGCGGTACGGAAAGCGGGATTTTTCCAGGACTGCATAAGATCAACCGCAATAATATATTCGGCCCCCATTCCCCGAGCCGCCTTTACCGGTACGCATTCGCTTAAGAAACCGTCCACATACAGACTGCCCCGGTAGCGGAACGGTTCGAACACCACCGGTACGCAGGTGGAGGCCATAATCGCGGGAACAAGCGGACCGGAGCTGAAGTATACCCCATGCCCATCGCTGAAGTTCGTGGCCACCGCGGTAAAGGGCAGGCACAGCTCTTCAAAGGCGGCCGCCCCAAGGTGGCGCTCTAAGATCGGGATGAGGCCGCGGTGCTGAAAAACGCCCTTGAAGCGGAAGAGGTTGGGCCTGACAATCGAGAGCCAGTTTATCTTTCGTGAAATACCCTCCAGCTCTCGCGCGCGCTTGCCCGCCGCGTACAGGGCCCCTACCAAAGCCCCCACGCTGGTACCGGCAATACAATGCACGGGGATGTCCTGCTCCTCCAGAAAGCGCAGGACCCCGATATGTGCGAGGCCCATGGCCCCGCCCGAGCCCAGGGCCAGCCCCACCTTTTTTGTTTTCAGTTTTTGGATGAGGTGTGTGTCGATATTAATCTTTTCCGCAGGTTTCATAATTGACACCAGCTTACTTTTGATCCCCCGCTCTGTCAATAATCGGTAGAAATATCCCGTATAAGGTAGTATACTGGTGATGTGGAGGGACGGGGATGAAAGCCTGTGGTATCATATTACTCATACTGTGTATTCCGTCGCTTAGCGTATGGGCCCAGACCTCCAGCCAGATCCCCGCGGGCGCGAACAACTACCTCCAGGTCAGCAACTCAACCTCGGCGGGCGGCCTGGACGAATACGTGGTGGTGTTCTTTGAGATCCCGGACAGTGAGACCCAACCGCTCTATTTTGCCGTCAACGATCCGGATATCCATTTTACCGAGCCCGATGATTTCGCGGATTCCACCTCGGCGCATTCGGCCTGGAACACCCCGCCGGCAAATCCGCGCACGATTTTCTATCTTGTGGGCAGGACCGGGGCCCTCAGCAATCCGAACTCCAAGCTGGTGAACTACACGGGTACGGGTATAACACCTGTGGACAGCGGGTTGGGTAATGTGCTGCACCAGTTTACGAACAACAATACAGCCACGGATGAGGGCTGGGTCTATTTCCCGGTAGTAAATCCGGACGATGGAGAGCATATCGGAAATAAATACTATTTTAAGATCGTGGCCCGGGCCCTGGCGGACACCAACTGGATTAAGAACGGCTTCCAGGTGGATATTTCCTACAGCGGAAGCGGCGCGCCGACGGGGGTGACGGGCACCCGTTCTTTTGCCTACTCTTGGGCGATATACCTTAAAGACACCAATACCTGGGACCTGCATCCCTTTGTCCCGGATTCCGCAGCGGGCGGAACCATTGCCTTTTGGAACTGGGATATGGACAGCGGTGAACAGCTTGCCGGGTATGACAAGACCCCGGAAACAGTACTGGCACCCGTTCCACCGCGTTCGGGAGACAACAACAGGGCCGGTCAAAGTTACGGTATTGCGGCCTTCGGAGAGTCAAACGGGACCTGGCGGCTGCGTATAACGGAGGATAATACCGTTACCGTCGGTGACAATGTGAATATGGCCGAGTTCTGGTTTACGGACGGGGCCTATGACAGCAGTGTTGTGTACCGCGCTTATTCACAGCCTTATAATGATCCGGCCGCTCCCACACAAGTATTGATTTCCGCGGACGACGGCCAGGCGCCGACCGGCGGCCTGCCCGATTATGAACCCATCGTTTTACAGGCAGCGGATGCATCGGACAACCCGGTGGAGTATGTGCGCACGGTGACGGTGACGGTTTCGGGAAGCGCGGAAATAGCCGAAATTAACGGCACGGCGCAGCCCCCCCTGACACAAAGCGCCACGTTCAATACCAATGATTCCGGACAGGCCTACCTTTCAATCACGGATAGCGTGGAGGAAACCGTGACGGTGCAGGTATCCTGGGCCTGGGCGCCCGCGGGCAGCGCGTCGGTTCCGGTGGTTTTCACCAACACCCCGGCCCCCTTTATCCTGAACCGCTATACGGTGGACCGCAACGGGGACGGCTATATCGACGCCGTCCGCATTGTGTTCAACACCGATATTGATGACTCCTCGATTCCTACCGGAAGTCCTTTAGGCTACAGTATCAACGGGGCCAGCGGGCTCGGCTTTAACAGTACGACGGGCGGCCTGGACACGGCAGACGACAACGATATCTACATCACCTTCAACGACGGAATACTGACCAGCGGGGACACCCCTACGGTTTCCTATGCCGGGCCGCCGGGGACCACCGCGGACAGCGGGGCAACAGCCATGCCCTCGCAGGCCGGGGTCGCCGCGATCGACCGGGCCGGTCCCGCTATTTTAAGCGCGCGGACCTTTTCCGTCGATACGGTGGAGATAACCTTTTCCGAGAATGTGGACGACACAACATTGGACGGAACCGATTTTGTTTTCAGTGGATTCGCCACCGCCGGGGCGAACGGGGCGGGGGTGAATACGGATACGGGGGCAACACCTAATGATAACGTGGTTTATGTTTTTCTGGCCGCCCCCATCGGTACGGAAGAAACCGGCAGCGTCCGCTTAAGTG
>Ga0315536_1000659_pt1 | contig 17397 bp, 13 predicted proteins | sample SalMarSW160230MG_FD_203093 | JGI IMG/M metagenome (GOLD analysis project Ga0315536, IMG submission 203093) | Salt marsh sediment microbial communities from the Plum Island Ecosystem LTER, Massachusetts, United States - Salt Marsh Sediment SW1602-30 ... | reverse complement strand
GTGATTCTCGGGGAAGGCGCCGTCGCGGCCCAGGCCGCGGCGCGGTGGGTGTCCCGGATGGGCGATGCGACGGTGGCGCCGGCCCACGCCGGGGAGATCTCCGAGCTGGCGCACGGCGCCACCTGGGGAGAGGGACTCGGCTGCGAGGCGCGTCTCGTCGTCCTCCGCGACCCTGCCGCGGTGCGGGCAGCCTCGGGCGGTGTCGATCCGACCGGGGCGCTGGAGCCGGGGAAGGTGGGGATGGCCGGGGAGGTGCGGGCCCTCGGGGCCGGCGTGCTGTCCCGCTTTTTCACCCTCGCTTTCGTCGGCGCCGCGACCTCGACCGCCATGGCCACGCCCGCCGTATCCCCTTCGTGAGAAGATCCGACGAGTTGACGACAGGAGGAGAGAACGCTGTGGACTACGACATCGCAGATCCGGGCCTCGCCGCGGACGGCGAACTCCGGATCGAATGGGCGGCCCGGCGCATGCCGGTGCTGGCAGCGATCGAGGAGCGCTTCGTGAGGGAGCGGCCCCTCGAAGGGCTCCGCATCGGCGCCTGCATGCATGTGACCAGCGAGACCGCCAACTTGATGCGGGTCTTGGTGGCCGGAGGCGCCGCGGTGACGTTGTGCGCCTCCAACCCGCTCTCGACCCAGGACGATGTCGCCGCGGCGCTCGTCGCTGGCGGGATCCCGGTATACGCCATCCGGGGCGAGGATGCCGATACGTTCTACCGCCACATCCACGCCGTGCTCGACACCGAACCGGCCCTGGTCTTCGACGACGGTGCCGACATGACCACCGTGCTCCACAAGGCGCGGGCTGACCAGCCGATCCTCGGCGGTATGGAGGAGACCACCACCGGGGTGATCCGGCTGCGGGCCATGGCGGGCGAGAAGGTGTTGCGCTTTCCGGTGGTGGCGGTGAACGACTCGGACACCAAGCACCTCTTCGACAACCGGCACGGCACCGGCCAGTCGTCCCTCGACGGTGTGCTGCGGGCCACCAACATCCTGTTCGCGGGCCGCACCGTCGTCGTCGCCGGGTACGGCGACTGCGGATGGGGGATCGCGATGAGGGCCGACGGGCTCGGGGCCGAGGTGGTCGTGGTGGAGAGCGACCCGGTCCGGGCGCTGTCGGCCGCCATGAACGGCTACCGGGTGATGACGTCGCAGGACGCCGCCGCCATCGGCGACGTGTTCCTCACCGCCACCGGCGACATCCACGTCTTCCGCGAGGAGCATTTCGCGGTCATGCGCGACGGGGCGATCCTCGCCAACGCCGGACACTTCGACGTCGAGATCGACCTGGTGGCGCTGGACCGCATGGCGACGTCGCGGCGTCGCATCAGGGACAGCCTCGAGGAGTACACCCTCCCCGACGGCCGCCGGCTCCTCGTCATCGCCGAGGGCAGGTTGGTGAATCTGAGTGCCGCCGAGGGGCATCCCGCCGATGTCATGGACATGTCCTTCGCCGACCAGGCGTTGGCGGCCGAATGGCTCGCCGCCCATGGGGCGTCGCTCGATCCCGACGTCTACACCCTGCCGCGTGAGCTGGATGAGGAGGTTGCCCGGCTCAAGCTCGCTGCCATGGGGGGCGGGGTGGAGGAGCTCACTCCCGAGCAGGTGGCGTACCTCGCGTCCTGGCAGGAGGGGACCTGACCTCGGGCGGGGTGACGCTCAGTCGCCGTCGGGGCTCTCGATGAGTTCGAAGCGCGCCGGACGCTCGATGATGCGGGCCTCCGGGGAGCGGAGGTCGATGAGGACCCTGTCATCCTTGAGGGCGTTGGTTTCCGCGTTCCTCAGGGCCTCCATGATCTCGTCCTCGTACAGCTCCTCCTTCTCGAGGAGGGCGTCGCGCAGGGCGACCACCAGGTAGCGATGCTCGGCGAGGAGCCGGGCGGTTTCCCGTCGCGCCTCGGTGAGGATGCGCTCCAGCGTCTTGCGGGCTCGGGCGTCGCCCACGACCTTGGACACCATGTTGTCCTGGAACACGCCACGGTCCATGGCCCGCAACGACACGAGTGAATCACCCATGCCGTACGAGCCGACCATGTCGGCGGCGACCTGGGTGGCCGCATAGAGATCGGACGCAGGTCCCGTTCCTGCCTCGCCGAAGAAGAGCTCCTCGGCGACCATGCCGCCGAAGGAGATCTGCACCATGGCTCGCATCTCCGAGGCGCGGCGGGTGAACCGCTCCTCCTCGTCGCGGTGGGCGAGCAGTCCGAGAGCGTCGTTGCGTTTCACGATGGAGAGCAGCTCGAGGCGGCGGTTGCCCACCAGGTAGGCCATGACGGCATGGCCCGATTCGTGGACCGCGATCGTGGTCCGCTCCTCGTCGGTGTAGTCGACCGGATGGGGCAGCCCGATCTCGACCTCCATCTGCGCCTGCTTGAGGTCGGCAGGAGTGAGTGCGCCCCGGTCGGCGCGAAGGGCGACGAGGAGCGCCTCGTCGAAGAGCCGCTCGAGGGATGCCGGGGTGTACCCCATCGTGGCCGCCGCCAGGCGGTCCCGCTCGGCGTCTTCGTCGAGGTCGGCGGTGTGCACCTTGGTGGCGAGGAAGTAGTCGATCAGTTCCCGGCGGTCGCGCCGTCCCGGGAGACCGAAATGGAGGATGCGATCGAACCGGCCGGGCCGGAGCAGGGCCGGGTCGAGCGAGTCGACCCGGTTGGTGGCGCCGATGAGCAGGATGTTGGAGAACCCGGGCCGGATCGTGCGGAACTGGCGGTGGGCGGGGAGGAAACGGTTGGCGAAGCGCACGAGGACGTTGCGCACCCGCTCGGGCCGGGTCGGCTCGTCGAAGCTCTGCATTTGGATGAGGAGTTCGTTGACGACCCCGCCGGTGCCCTGCGCCATCGCCGAGCGCTCGACCCGGGTCTGGGCGGCGTCGCGATATGCCGCGGCCGCGTCGACGTTGCCGCGGGTGCCGCCGATGGCGTCGATCTCTTCGATGAAGCCGATGGCGCCGCCGTCGCGCCGGGCGACCTTGCGCAGGGCGCGGAAGAAGGTGCGGATCTTGCGGGAGGTGGCGCCGTACCACATCGACTGGAACGCGGTGGAGGAGACGTAGAGGAACGGCACCCCGGCCTCACGCGCCATCGCCTTGGCGATGTGGGTCTTGCCGGTCCCGGGAGGTCCTTCGAAGAGCACGCCGCGGCGCGGGTTGCCGCCCATCTCGGAGCGGAACCGGGCATGGTTGAGGAACACGTCGAGGGTGTGACGGACCTCGCCGAGGACGCCGCCCAGGCCGCGGACGTCGTCGAATCCGACCTCGATCTGTTCCGGGAGGTAGATCGTGTGGGGGGAACGGCCGTTGCCCAGCATCGGGAGCACGATGACCAGGCCGAGGATGAGGATGAGCGCCAGGCCGGGGAGCCACAAGATGGCGTTCGGTCCGAAGTTCGGCATGCCGGGCGACACCGGGTTGCCGGTGAGGATCCGCCACCACAACCACAGGCCAACCGGACCGAGCACGAAGAGGACTCGCCGCAGCCGGCGTCTCCTGTCGCGCTCCCGAGCCTCTGCCACATCGATCGCCATGTCGCCTCCCGATCTGTGCCCGTTCCGAACCCTATACCACTACGCGTGTCCGTGCGCCCACGATTGGTGACTTCACCAACAATGGGCTAGCCGGACCGACCCGGTTCGTGTCGGGCCTCGCCGATACGGTGGCGCGATGACCGTGTGTCTGGCATGTGGCCGTTGGGGGAGTGGCGAGAACGGCCTCTGCCCGCCGTGTCGTCGCTCCATGGTGAGAGCCCCTTTCACCCTCCTCCCGTCCGGGCTCGTCGTCCACAGTGGGTTCCTCCATCAGGGAGCGGCCCGCCGCCTGGTGCACCGTCTCAAGTACGGGGGCCTGACGCAGGTGGGCGCCCTCATGGGCGAGGTGCTCGCACCGCTGGTGCCGTCCTCCGCCACCGCCGTGGTACCTGTGCCGCGGGCGCGGCTGCGCCGCGCCACCCACGGGATCGACCCTGCGGAGGTCCTCGCCTCCGCGGTGGCGGCCCGCTGCGGGCTCCCGCTGGTGACGGCCCTCCGCGCCGGGCTGTGGTGGCCGCGCCACGCCGGTCGGGGTCGGGCGGGACGCACCGCAGCCCGCTACCGGGTGATGCGGCGGCTGCCGCCCGGCGCGGTGCTGATCGACGACGTGCTCACCACCGGCGCCACCCTGCAATCGGCGGCGGCCGCCCTCGGCGTCGCCCCCTGCGCCGCCCTCACCGCCACGGTGGCGAGGTGAGGCCGCTCCACCCACACCGCGGCCCAGCGTCTCCGCGGCCGATGCGGCACCCCCTCGCGCATCGCGGCGGCGCGAGTAGAGTCGGAAGTGGCCCGCCGAACAGGCCGAGCGAACCCCTGGAGACTGCGTGGCGGCACCATGTGGGGAGAGGGCGACGACCGAGGGTCGGCTCCGCCCATCGCGCCGGCAGTGCGGGCTTGCCCCAGGTTCGAGTTCCCGCCTGATTCAACAATCGATGCGGTGGCGTCGATGAATGCAACGACGAGCGGAAAGGAGCACACGTGGACGTTCGCGTGCACGGGAGGAACCTTCATGTTGCCGAAGACGTGGCGGAGATCGCCATCGAGAAGGTGCAGCATGCCAGCCGGATCTTCGACGACGGCGGCTCCGCCGACGTGGAGTTCTCCGAGCGCCACAACCCGAGCGCAACGGAGGAGAACTTCCGGGTGGAGATCACGACCCGCGTCGCCAGTCACACCGTCCGGGTCGAGGCCGGGGGCGTCGACGACCGAGCGGCGCTCGATGTCGCCGTCGACAAGTTCGAGCGCCAGCTCCGCCGACTCAAGGAACGCTTGATTCAGCGGTCACGCAAAACGGCGGACAAACGCCTCAATCCCGTGTCGGCCATCTCCGATGTACAGGAGACGGGCCACTACCCCAGGGTCGTGAAGACCAAACGGTTTGCGATGAGGCCCATGACGTCGGAGGAGGCCGCGTTGCAGATGGAGATGCTCGGACACGACTTCTTCTTCTTTCTCGATGCTGAGAGCGGCAACCACTGCGTCCTGTACCACCGACACGACGGAACGCTAGGACTGATCGAACCCGAATGACTCGCCTTCTCGTAGTCGACGACATTCCGCTCTTCCGGGCCGGGTTGACCTCGGCGCTGGCCGACGCGGGATTCGATGTGGTCGGTGAAGCCGGCCACGCCGAGGCAGCGGTAGGCCAGGCCGAGCATCTGCAACCCGACCTGGTGCTGCTCGATGTCCTCATGCCGGGGCTGTCCGGGCTCGACGTCGTCGAGAAGATCCTGGCAGTGTCGCCGGGATCGAAGGTGATCCTGCTCACCGGGAGCGAATCCGAGGAAGACCTGCTCACCGGCCTTCGCACCGGCGCTCGTGGCTACATCGTGAAGGACACCCCCTTCGAGAACCTGGTGGATGCGCTCGAGGCCGTGAACCGCGGCGGTGCCGCCCTCTCGCCGCAGATGGCGGGGAAGCTGTTCGATGTGTGTCGCCAGCTCCTGCGCCACCAAGAATTGCTCCAGGCCCGCAAGCCCACCCTCACCGGGCGGGAGATCGAGGTGTTGCAGCTCGTCGCCCGAGGCATGACGAGTCGCCAGATCGGTCGCGACCTGTACATCTCCGAGAACACGGTCAAGAACCACATCCGCAACATTCTCGACAAACTCGGGCTGCATTCCCGCAACGAAGCGGTGCTGTACGCGGTGCGCGAGAAGTTGATCTCGATCGGATGAGGGAATGGCTTTCACATCCGGTCGCGCGCCCGATTTCGTAGGCCGGGTCGTCGATGCCCTCGGAGTGGCGTGGACCACGTACACGCTGTATCCGGATCCGGCCGCCCAGGCCCCCTTCGAGTGGGCCGTTGACGCCCTCTCGGTCGATCTGAAGCACTCGGTCACGCTGGTCATCGGCCCAGGCAGCTTCTTCCACGAAACCGACGAGATCCGGGCCTCCGAAGGTGCCGTCCGGCTCGCCCGCGAGCTGTTCCTCCATGACATCGAGTACCTCCGCTTCAAGGGGAACACCACCGCCGACGGCCTCGTCGGCTTCTTCCAGGCCATCGAACTCGACGACGGGGAGGTGCGGTCTCGCGGCGGGATCGTGTCGGTGCTCGAGAAGGTGCCGGGAACCGGTATCGAGGTCTACGAACGGGGCCTGCTCGTGATGGGGGCGGGGCACGACACGGGGGAGGAAGCGGAGCACGACGCCACCACGTTGCGGCTCTCCACCGCGGCGGCGGCCGCCGCCCGCGGCGCCGCTCCCGACGAGATCGCCAACCTCCTGGTGCAGGACGACAGCCCGATGGGCGCGGTGGCCACCGAATTCCTCGACACCTATCGCGACCTCTACGACCACGCCCTCGAGGTTGCCGCCAACGACGACGACACCGACTCGACCCCGCTCCATCAGGGCGCCCACGACCCGTGGCGCGGGTTCCGCTCGTTCGTCGAGGCGTTCTTCTACCTGCCCCGCGGCGATCAGGTCAGGGTGCTCGAAGCGGCGCTCGACGACACCGCCAGCGCCGCCAATCGGACCTTCCTCGGGCAGCTGTCATCCGCCGACTTCGCCGACTTCCTGCCCGATCTGTCGGATTCGACCACCGAGCGTCTCATGGCGTTCGCCACGGTGGTGGCAGAGAAGACCGGACGGTCGCCCGGCGAGCTGATGGAAGGGCTCCAGGCGGCCCGTTCCGGCGTGCCGGGCCGCAGCGGGATGACCGAGCGGGTGAGCGAGGTGCTCGCCGCGGTGAACCGCGACCCGGTCGAGTCCGAGGACCTCATCCGCGATCTGCGAGAGCGCCTCACCCTCAGCGAGGACGTCGACCGGCTCGGTACCGACATCTTGCGCGGCCTGCTGCAGTGCGAGACCCGCGACGACCGGTTTCACCGCGTGCTGCGAGTCTGGACCGGCCGGGTGTCCCGCGCCCTCCGGGACGGCAAGTTCGAGAAGGCGCGTGTGCTGCTCACGTCGGTGCTCGACGATCCTCCGTACGCCGAGTCCCGCGACGAGATGGTGCGCGACGCCATGCGGTACGTCGCCGGTCGCGACACCCTCCAGATCATCGTGGAGCAGCAGCAGGGCAACGAGGTTCCCCCCGAGATCCTCGACATCTTCGAGACGATGGGGCTGGTGGTGGCCGACGCCCTCGTGGCCCAGCTCGCCGAGGCGTCGGACCGCCACAACCGGAGGGTGCTCACCGAGCTCATCACCCGCGCCATCCGGGAAGATCCCGCAGTGGTGCTCCCGTACCTGTCGGGGCGCCCCTGGTACTTGCTGCGCAACCTCGCCATCGCGCTCGGCAAGACCGGGCAGGCCAACGCAGTTCCGGGGCTGCTGCGCATGCTCAATCACGACGACCATCGGGTCCGGACCGAGGCGCTTCGCTCCATTCTGCGGATCCAGGGACCGGAGGCGGTCCCCACCCTGATCCGCATGATGGGCGACCCCCACGAACGGGTACGCCACGCCGCCGCCGGGCTCGCCCGCGCCGTCGACCGCCAAGGCATCGATGCCCTGCTCATCGCCGAGCTCGACTCCGATCGGCTCTCGACCGAGGCCGCCTGCGACGTCGTCGCGCTGCTGGGCTCGCTGGTCACGCCGAGTGGAGCGGACGCGCTCGCCCGGCTGGCGAGGCGCCGATTCGTGTTTCGCAAGCGGCAGCGCGCCATCCGGGACGCGGCCCGGGCTGCCTTGGAGAAGGGGTCACCATGAGCGAGAGGCTCTCGTCTGCGTTCCTGCGAGCCTTGCGACGGCTGGTCCGGCAGGTGTCGCTGTACCCGGACCGGCATCCCCTCACGACCGAGGCGCTCATCGGGTGCCAGGACGCGGCCCAGGACCTCGCCAACGTGGCGCCCGAGACCATCATCTCGATTCTCGAGAACGCCTTCTACTACGACCGCAGCCTGCTGGCCCACACCTCGCTCGAGTTCCACGTGCTGCTCGGCGAGATGAAACAACGTGAGATCGAGTCGATCACCCTGCTCCATCCGGTGTCCGGACCTGACCTCACCGACCTCGCCAAGTTCATCGCCGGCATCGCCGACGACCTGCCCGCCGACGGCACCATCCGGCTCAACGACAGCCACCTCAGCCACGCCGACATCACCACCAACCCGATGTCGGGGCTGCGCGGGGCGTACACCGAATCAATGGATGCGCTCCGTCTCTCGATCGCCACCATGGCGAGCGACCGCGAGATCGAGCTCACCTCCGTGGTCTCCGCCGTGGAGAGCCTGTTCGAGCACACGGTGTCGCAGCCGGGCGCCAGCCTGCTGCTGTCGACGGTGAAGAGCCACGACGAGTACACCTTCTTCCACTCGGTCAACACCGGGATCCTGGCGCTGGCCTTCGGGCGCTCCCTCGGGATCGACCGTGCCGAGCTGGTGCCGATCGGGGTGGGGGCGGTGTTGCACGACATCGGCAAGGTCGCGGTGTCCTCCGCCACCCTCAACTGGCCGGGGACTCTGGACGACGAGCAGTGGCGCGAGATCAAGATCCATCCCCAGGAGGGCGGCCTCGCCATCATGGCCGCCGGAGGCCCCGGTCACGAGATCGCGGCGACGGTCGCCTTCGAGCACCACGCCCGCTTCGACGGGGCCGGATACCCCGAAATCGACCGCGCCCAGCCGCCACGGATCTTCAGTCGCCTGGTGACCGTCGTCGACACCTACGACGCCATCACCACGCGCCGCGCCTACCGGCGGGCCGAGACCCCGCACCGGGCCCTCAAGGTGCTGCTCGGCGGGATGGGCGGTGCCTACGACCCCGACCTGGTGCGCGCCTTCATCCGCATGATGGGCATATTCCCTCCCGGGTCCGTGCTCGAGATGGAGGGTGGAGAGCTGGTGGTGGTGGTCGACCGGGTCGACACGGAAGGGGTCCCGCTCCCCGGGCTGCTGGTGAAGGCGCCGAGCGGCGAGTCGATCGAGCCGGAGCCCTATCAGATCGTGGTCGACCGGGTGGTGCGCCAGGTGCTGCCCCAGCAGGCCGGAGTGGATCCCGCGTCACTGATCGAGGCCTTCGGTGAGCTGAACGCCCACATCACCTGATCGCCCGCGCGCCTTCCGCAACCCGGGGGCGCTCCTAGTATGGGTGTCCCATGTCTGTCTTCAGCAAGGTCCTCAGATTCGGAGAGGGCAAGCGGCTGAAGGAGCTCGAGCAGCTAGTCAGCTGTGTCAACGGGCTTGAACCCGAGTTCCACGCGTTGAGCGACGCCGAGCTGCGGGCCAAGACCGCCGAGTTCCGGGAGCGGCTCGACTCCGGCGAAACCCTCGACTCCATCGAGTGCGAGGCATTCGCCGCGGTGCGCGAAGCCGCGATCCGGGTGCTCGGGCAGCGTCCCTTCGACGTCCAGATCATCGGTGCCGGAGCGCTCCACCGGGGCATGATCGCCGAGATGAAGACCGGCGAAGGCAAGACCCTCGTGTCCACCATGCCGTCCTACCTCAACGGGCTCGGCGGAGCCGGGGTGCACCTCGTCACCGTCAACGACTACCTGGCTCGCCGCGATGCCGAATGGATGGGGAGCATCCATCGCTTCCTCGGGCTCGAGGTGGGTCTGATCCAGGCCGACATGACCCCGGCCGAGCGCCGCCCCGCCTACGCCGCCGACATCACCTACGGCACCAACAACGAGTTCGGCTTCGACTACCTGCGCGACAACATGGCGATGCAGGCTCCCAGCATGGTGCAACGCGGCCATGCTTTCGCCATTGTCGACGAGGTGGACTCGATCCTCATCGACGAAGCCCGAACCCCGCTCATCATCAGCGGTCGGGTGGGGGAGACGGGCAAGTGGTATCGCGACTTCGCTCGGATCGCGACCCGGCTGCAGAAGGACGTCCACTACGAGGTGGACGAGAAGAAGCGCCAGGTCGTCACCACCGAGGAAGGCGTCCACCGGGTCGAGCAGATCCTGGGCGTCGACAACATGTACGACTTCTCCAACGTCGACCTCATCCACCACCTCGATGTCGCCCTCAAGGCCAAGGAGCTCTACCAGCGCGACGTCGACTACCTCATCAAGAACGGCGAGATCAAGATCGTCGACGAGTTCACCGGACGGGTGCTGGAGGGACGCCGCTACTCGGAGGGCCTCCACCAGGGCATCGAGGCCAAAGAGGGCGTCAAGATCAAAGAGGAGAACCAGACCCTCGCCACCATCACCCTCCAGAACTACTTCCGCATGTACGAGAAGCTGGCGGGCATGACCGGTACCGCCATCACCGAGGCGGGCGAGTTCGCCGAGATCTACAACCTCGAAGTCGTCGAGATCCCCACCAACGAGCCGATCGCCCGCGACGACAAACCGGATCTGGTCTACATCGACGAGGACGCCAAGTTCGACGCCCTCGTCGAGGACATCGTCGGCCGCAACGACGCCGGGCAGCCGATCCTGGTGGGCACCGTCTCCATCGAGAAGTCGGAGCGGCTCGCCGAGTACCTGAAGCGACGCGGCGTCCGCCACGAGGTCCTCAACGCCAAGCACCACGAGCGGGAGGGTTCGATCATCGCGCAGGCGGGCAGGTTCGGGGCAGTGACGGTGGCCACCAACATGGCCGGGCGTGGCGTCGACATCAAGCTGGGCGGCAGTCCCGAGGAGCTGGCCAAGGCCGAGGTGCGCAAGCGAGGGCTCGAGCCCGAGTCGGACGAGTACCAGCCGACGTATCAGGAGGCCTTCGACCGGTACACGGCGGAGACCGCCAACGAACGCGAGAAGATCCTCGAGCTGGGCGGCCTCTACGTGCTCGGCACCGAGCGTCACGATTCGCGGCGGATCGACAACCAGTTGCGGGGCCGGTCGGGCCGCCAGGGAGATCCCGGCGAATCGCGCTTCTACCTGTCGCTGGAGGACGACCTGATGCGCCGTTTCGCCAACGATCGGGTGGCGTCGATCATGGCGCGGCTCCGGATCCCGCGCGACGTCCCGATCGAGGCCAAGATGGTGTCGAAGGCCATCGAACGCGCCCAGAGCCAGGTCGAGGCCCAGAACTTCGAAATCCGCAAGGACGTCCTCAAGTACGACGAGGTGATGAACACCCAGCGGGAGATCATCTACAAGTGGCGCAACCAGATCCTGCTCGGCGGTGAGACCCGGGAGCTGATCGACCAGTGGCGGAGCGAGGTCGTCGAGCAGCAGGTGCTCGAGATGACCCGCGGGGTCGCGGCCGACGACTGGGACTGGGACGAGCTGTCGGCCCGCATGATCGCCCTCGATGGCTCCGATCTGAAACGGGATTCCTTCGACCACCCGGAGGATCTGGAGGAGTTCGAGGTGGTGGAGGCCTACCAGGACGAAGCCGAGGCCCGGTACGCGGCGCGCGAAGAGGAGATCGGCGTCGACGTGATGCGCCGCCTGGAACGCACGGTGGCGATGTCGATCATCGACAACAAATGGCGGGAGCATCTGGCCGAGATGGACTACCTGCGCTCCGGGATCGGGCTGCGGGCGATGGGCCAGAAAGACCCACTGGTCGAGTATCAGCGGGAGGGCTACGACCTGTTCGCCGAAATGGTCGACTCGGTCAAGCTCGACGCGGTCCGCTACATGTACCACGTCCAGGTGGTCAAGCAGGAGGCGCCGCCGACCCCCAAGGTGGTGCAGACCTCGGGGCCGACCGTTCCGAAGCGGGCGGTGCGGGTCACCGACAAGGTGGGACGCAACGATCCGTGCCCCTGCGGTTCGGGCCGCAAGTACAAGCACTGTCACGGCCGGCCCGGTGGCCCGCCCGTGACGGCGTGAGGCGCCGCCGCCGGTTGGCCCGGGTAGCCTGCCGCTCATGAACGACACCGATCCCCGCGCTCTTCTCAAGGAACTCCGGTCCCGGCTCGACGACGCCCGGAGGTTCCTTTGACGTCGAAGGCAAAGCCACCGAGCTCGCCGGACTGAGGGAGGCCGTCTCGGCCCCCGACCTGTGGGACGACCCGAATCGGGCCCGTGCCGTCACCCGCAAGCTGGCGCGGTACGAGGGGACCATCGCTCGCGTCGAGGGCCTCGCCTCCACCCTGGACGATGCCGAGCTGCTGCTCGAGATGGCCCACGAGGAGAGCGACGCCGCGGCGGCGCAGGAGGTAGCCGCCGAGCTGGCGACGACCGAGACGAGTCTCGGCGAATTGGAGCGGGAGACCCTGTTCTTCGGCCGGTACGACGATCACACCGCCATCGTCAGCGTCCACGCCGGCGCCGGGGGAGTGGACGCCCAGGACTGGGCCGAGATGCTGCTCCGCATGTACGTCCGGTTCCTGGAGCGCACCTCGTTCGACGTCGAGATCGATGAGATCCTTCCCGGCGACGAAGCCGGCATCAAGTCGGCCACCCTCACCGTGCGGGGCGACTACGCCTACGGCACCTTCGAGGGGGAGCGGGGCGTGCACCGGTTGGTGCGGATCAGCCCGTTCGACGCCGCGTCGCGGCGCCACACCTCCTTCGCCGGGGTGGACGTGATCCCCGAGGTGGCGGTCGAGGACGTCGAGATCGATCCCGACGACCTCAGGGTCGAGACCTTCCGTTCCCAGGGGGCGGGAGGCCAGCACGTCAACGTCACCGACTCTGCGGTCCGCATCACCCACGTGCCGACCGGCGTGGTGGTGAGCTGCCAGGCGGAGCGGTCACAGATCCAGAACCGGGCTCGCGCCATGCAGCTGCTGGCGGCCCGCTTGGCGGAACGGGCCCGCCTCGAGCAGCTGGAGAAGGTCGACGCCATCCGGGGAGAACAGACCGAGGCCGGATGGGGCCGCCAGATCCGCTCCTACGTGCTCCAGCCCTACCAGCTCGTCAAGGATCTCCGCACCGATCTCGAGGTCGGCAACGTGCAGGGGGTGCTCGACGGGGACATCGAAGGCTTCATCGACTCGTACCTGCATTGGCGAAGGTCGCAGCGTTCCGAGTAGCGAAGCTTTGTCTACCTACCGCCCCGGGGTAGCATGCCCTCCGGCGGCGGAGGGGCCCCGAGCAGCGTATCGCGAGCGTCGCCCCCGGCGTTCCGTGATCTGAGGGTATTCCATGATCCGTCTCCAGAACGTGACGAAGGTCTACGACGGCAGCGTGGTCGCCGCCAAGGACGTCAGCCTCGACATCGCCAAGGGCGAGTTCGTGTTCCTCGTCGGCCCTTCGGGCTCGGGCAAGTCCACCCTCATCCGCCTCATGATGCGGGAGGAGCGTCCCACCAACGGCGACATCTGGGTCGCCGGCAAGCACGCCTCCGACCTGGCATCGTGGAAGGTGCCGCACCTGCGCCGCTCCATCGGCACCGTGTTCCAGGACTTCAAGCTGCTTCCGCACAAGACCGTGTACGAGAACGTGGCGTTCGCGCTCGAGGTGACGGGCCGTCCCCGCAGCATCGTCCGCAATCAGGTGCCGCAGGTCCTCAAGTTGGTCGGGCTCTCCGCCAAGGCCGATCGCTACCCGCGCCAGCTCTCGGGTGGTGAGCAACAGCGGGTGTCGGTGGCGCGAGCCTTCGTCAACCGTCCTCTCATCGTGTTCGCCGACGAACCGACCGGGAACCTCGACCCGGCGACGTCGGTGGGCATCATGCGGATCCTCGATCGCATCAACCGCACCGGGACGACGGTGGTGATGGCGACCCATGATCACGCCATCGTCGACGCCATGCGGCGCCGGGTCGTGCAGCTGGACCGGGGCCGGGTGGTACGGGACCAGAGCCGCGGCGTATACGAGCGCCGGCCGGAACGGGTCGCCGCCCCCGCCACCACCGAGGAGGTCGAGGTCGTCACGCCGCCCGGGGTCACCGCTGAGGCTCTCCCCGAGCCGGCCGTCCCCGAGGCGCCGCCGGCGGCCGTGTCCCCGGAGGCGCCGGTCGCCGAGCCGCCGGTCGTGGAGGACTCCGCCGAGGAGGCCGAGGCCGACGAGACCGCGCCCGAGGCGATCGCGGCCGACGAGACCGCGCCCGAGGCGATCGCGGCCGACGAGACCGCGCCCGAGGCGATCGCGGCCGACGAGACCGCGCCCGAGGCGGCCGGTGCCGAGGAGGACCGGGCCTGATGCGGATCCAGTACGTCCTCGTCGAGGCCCTCAACAACATCCGCCGCAACGGGCTGGTGGTGCTGGGAGCGGTCGTGGCGGTCTTCATCTCCCTCTTCCTGACGTTCGGCACCCTCGTGTTCGGGGAGATCGCCCGCGTCAACACCCTGCAATGGTCGGAAGACGTGCGGGTCATCGCCTTCTTGAGCGACGACTTCCACGATGCCCCCGAGCTCCTCGCCACCGTCCAGAGCTGGCCCGAGGTCGACGAGGCCTTCTACATGTCCAAGCCGGAGGCGGCGGAGGAGGCCAAGGAACTCCTCACCGGCGCGGCGCGGCGCCAGTACGAGGAGAACCCGTCCCTGGCCCCCGCCTCGATCCGGGTCCGGCCCGTCGACCTCAACGACTACGAGACCATCGAGCGCAATCTCCAGAACGCCCCCGGGGTCTTCAAGGTGGCCTCGGCCGCCGACGCGGTGCAGCAGATCGCCGCCATCCGTGACGGGTTGAACGTCTTCTTCTGGGTGCTGGCGCTCGCCCTCGGCGCGGCTGCGGTCGCGCTCATCGCCAACACCATCCACATGGCCATCTACGCCAGGCGCGAGGAGCTGGAGATCATGCGGCTGGTGGGGGCGTCGAACTGGTTCGTCCGCACCCCCTTCCTCATCGAGGGGGTGCTCGAGGGCATCGTGGGTGCCGGACTCTCCGTGGCGGCGGTGACCGGCCTCTACCACCTCGCCCGGGACCGCCTCCAGGCGCTCCCGGAGTTCATCAATCTCGCGATCGACTCTGCCTTCTTGGTGCGCTGGGGGGTCCTCATCCTGGTGTTCGGCGCGGTGGTCGGCTTCCTCGGGAGCAGCCTCAGCCTCGCCGTGCATCGCTACGTGCGGTCGTGACCCGGGTCCGCCCCCTCGTGGCGGTGGCCCTGCTCGCGGCGCTGCTCGCCGGCGGCCCGGCCCGGGCGACCTCTCCCCTCGAGGACCAGCTCGGTGACGTCTCGGCCCGGATCGATGACCTCACCACCCAGGTCGATGCCGCCGCCGCGTCGCGTCCCGCATTGGTGACCGACCTGGTGGGAGCCCGCGATCGCCTCGCTTCCGAGGTGGACGACCTCGCCTTCATCCAGCTGCAACTCGATCGGGTCGAGGCGGACTACGCCGCCGCCCGTGCAGACCTCGCCGCGCTGCAGGCGGACCTGGAGGCGGCGTACGACCGGCTCGCCGCGGTGCGCGCCGACCTCGGGGATGCTCAGGAAGCGGCTCGGGTCTGGGCCCGCGAGCTCTACATGGGCTCCGGTCAGGTGACGCTGGGCGTGGCGTTCGGCGCCTCCGAGATGACCGAGATGCTGGTCGGACTCGAGTACCTCCACGCCCTCGCCGCCGACGGCGACCGCGCCCTCCTGCGTTACGAGTCGCTCCAGGTCGAAGAGGAGCGGGAGCGGGACCGCATCGCCGAGCGGGAGCAGGAGGTCGCGGGGGCGGTGTCGACCCTCGAGGCTTCGCAGGCGGACCTCACCACGCTGCACGCCGCCCAGGAGGAGGCGGTGGCGACGGTCGAGAGCGAGGTCGCGACCCTGCGGGGAAGGCTCGACTCCCTCGACGAGGAGATCGCGGACTTCGAGGGTGAGCTGGCGGGTCTCGCACAGGAGCAGGAGCGCCTCGAGGCCCTCATCGCCCAGGAGACGTCCAACGACGGCACCGCTCCCTCTGTCCTGGTGCGTCCGGTGCCGGGCTGGATCACCTCGTCGTTCGGTCCGCGGCTCCATCCCATCCTCGGGACGACGCGGATGCACACCGGCGTCGACATGCACGCCGCTTGGGGCGAGCCGGTCGCGGCGGCCGCAGGGGGAAGGGTGATCTTCGCCGGCGCCTACGGCGGCTATGGGAACGCGGTGATCCTCGACCACGGCGGCGGCATGTCCACCCTGTACGGCCACCTCTCCAGCATCGCAGTCGGCTACGGCGAGTCCGTCACCGCAGGGCAGACCATCGGGCTGGTCGGCGCCACCGGCCTCGCCACCGGGCCCCACCTCCACTTCGAGGTGCGGATCGACGGTCAGCCCGTCGACCCCGCGCCCTACCTGTAGCGAGCGACGATGGCCGACGCCAAGGCACACAAGGTGGTGGCCTCGAACCGGAGGGCCCGGCACGACTACGAGATCCTCGACACGTTCGAATGCGGCATCGCGCTCGTCGGGTCGGAGGTGAAGAGCCTGCGCGCCGGGCAGGCCCAGCTCAAGGACGCCTATGCCTCGATCCGGGGAACCGAGCTGTGGCTCGATCACCTCCACATCGCCCCCTACCGATTCGCCCGGGAGGGCGGGCACGACCCGGAGCGGAGCCGCAAGCTCCTCCTCCACCGCCGGGAGATCGCGCGTCTCATCGGGAAGGTGAACGAGGGTGGGCTGACGCTGATCCCCCTCTCCGTCTACTTCTCTCACGGTCTGGCCAAGGTGGAGCTGGCGCTGGCGCGGGGTCGTCGGCGCTACGACAAACGGCAGAAGATCCGCGAGCGCACCGAACAGCGCGAGATGGACCGGTCGATGCGCCGGCGATGAGGCTCAGCTGTTGGCGGCGATGTCGGCCAGCTGGGCGAAGATCGCGTCGACCTGGGAGATGTCGAGTTCCCCTCCGAGGCGCACCAGGACGGTGCCGTCGGGATCGGTGATCACCCAGAAGGGGAAGACGGTGGCCCCGAAGTGGCTCGCCTGGGTCCCGTCCTCGTCGATGATCACCGGGAACGGGAAGGCGGACTCCTCGAGGTAGGGGAGGAGGGGGTTGCCGCGGCTCTCGTCGATGGCGGTGCTGACCGTCACCAACTCGATGTCGGGGTAGAGGGCGGTGTTGTCCCGGTACCAGGTCGCCAGCTCAGGCAGCTCTGCCTGGCAGTGTGGGCACCAATGGGCCCACACCAGCCACACCCGGGCGATGCCGTCGTCCGGGTGGTAGGTGACTGTGGTGCCGGAGCCATACTCGGGGCCCTCGATCGTCGGCAGCGTCATGCCGGCGAGCACCGCCAGGTCGTTGCTGGTCTCCTCGAATGGGGGAAGGTCGCCGTTGGCGGGAATGGCGTCGGAGAACGACGATCCGAGCACGGCGGTGAGCCAGACGTCGAGATCGCTCAGTTGCGATTCGACATCGCCCAGACGGGTTCCCGCGTTGGTGACGTCGCCCTTCATCTGGGCGAGGTCGGCGCTGAGCGCTTCGACGTCGGATCGCGTGCCCGCCAGCGCCACCGCCAGGTAGGCGAGGAGAACGACGACCCCGACCCCGGCGAGGGCCGCCACGGCCCACGGCCAACCACGCCAACGTTTCCGGTCTGCCGGCGGCCCTACGACGACGATGCCGTCGGACTCCGGCGGTTCCGTGGCATCGGGTCCCGGTGGCGGCGCGGTGTCGTCCGGTCCCGGTGAGGTGCCATCGGGTTCCGGTGGCGTATGGGTGTCGTCCGGCG
>Ga0315536_1000658_pt1 | contig 17404 bp, 14 predicted proteins | sample SalMarSW160230MG_FD_203093 | JGI IMG/M metagenome (GOLD analysis project Ga0315536, IMG submission 203093) | Salt marsh sediment microbial communities from the Plum Island Ecosystem LTER, Massachusetts, United States - Salt Marsh Sediment SW1602-30 ... | reverse complement strand
TGTGACCGACTCACAACCCTCTGAACAGTCTTGTATATGATCCAATAGCAGCTTCATTGCCTGCGCACCCAGTTCGTAACGCGGCACATGGCAGGTCGTCAGCGCCGGGTTGACCAGGGCAGCAAGAGGAATATCATCACAGCCGACGATCGCGACATCGTCAGGGACGGCCCGGCTTAGGGTGCTGCACGCCTGCAGCGCGCCGACGGCAACCAAGTCGTTGAAACAGAACAGAGCCGTAAGCTCTGGATGTGTGGTCAGCAGCTTGAAGGCCGCTTCCCGGCCCCCTTCTACTATTGGCGAACAGGGGTGAATCCATTCGGGGTGGTAATCCAGGCCCGCGGCATGCATAGCTTCGCGGTAACCCTTACACCTGAGATGCCTGCTGTAAGAGGACGATGGCCCGGCCAGGAAGCCAATCGCGCAGTGTCCGGATTGTAATAGATGCCGGGTCATCATTCGTGCGCCAGCCTCGTCATCTACCATCACAACCCCATAGTTTTCTATGACGGGCTGCCGGTTGACCAGCACGGCGGCGGGGTAATAGGTTAACGCGCTGCGCAGCTCTTCCTTGTCAAGGCGTGAACTGCATACCACCACGCCGTCCACGCGTTTTTCCTCAAGGGAGCGCAGTACGGTCAGCTCTCGCTGTTTGTCCTCTTCAGTGTTGCAAAGGAAGACATTGTAGCCATTCTCGTAGGCCACGTGTTCTGCGCCGCGTGCCACTTCAGAGAAGAACGGGTTCGCGTTATCAGGTACCACCAGACCCAGCGTGCCAGTTTGCTTCGTCACCAGGCCGCGCGCAATATTGCTGGGCCGGTAACCTAATTGCTCGATAACTTCTTGGATGCGTGCGCGGGTGGAGTCGCTGATTCCCTCTTTGTTATTGATCACGCGCGAGACGGTCATCATGGAGACTCCAGCCTCGCGTGCGACGTCTGCCATTGTAACGCGACGGGACATCTTCTTCCCCCGGAGATGTTAGCGCTCACGTTAGCGCTAACGTTCATTATATGGGATTTTTATAAGCTATGTCAATAAGCGTAGTGGATCAGGACCTTCCGGACAGAATGGGGTGTAAATTAATACGACATCTGAGGTTTTGGGATCACAGGATGCAAATCTCAGTCCAGTATAGGGCAATTGCATTTAGGCAGTAGCAAGAACCTTGAGAAGATAACGCTCATCCCAGCCAGCGCGTAACCGTTTGGCCTTGATACCAACCTTGAGAGAACTTTCCTGCTTGAGCAGGTTAAGAGCAATATGGAGGAGGATGGCTAAGTTCTGGGCCGCATGGTCTTTGCGAGCGCGGTTGTAGTCCTCGTGGAAGGCCATATCAAGCACCCAATGAAGGCAGTTTTCAATCTGCCAGTGAGCCCGGACAGTGGCAAGCAGCCGGGTGGCATCGGGAGCGAGGCTGGAGATGAAGTAACGGGTAGCCTGGGAAGACTTGCCATTCTCAAGCCGGGTGGAGGTGACTTTGACCAGGCTGTGTAAGCCCGGCCAGGGTTTATAGGCATTGATATAGGTCAAGATGTCTGGGTCAGACAAGGCCCAACACTCACGCGTTTCAATCCGACCATGTCCCTTGTTCACCGTTCGGTGATAGTCGGTGGGAATCGGTGGGACGGTCGGCTCAAAGGCCGTAACGACATCCTCGAAGAGCTTTTCCTGATTGGTCTTCAAAGCCAGCACATAGTCTGCCCTTTGCTCAACAATGGCCTGGGCGATCTCAGTCTGACAGCCAATCGCGTCGATGGTAATGATAGCACCTTCTAAATCAAGCAATCGCAGCAACTGGGGAATGACCGTAATCTCATTTGTCCCCTCATCAATGCGGTCCTGCGCCAAAACCAACTCGTTTTCACTGGCCCAGACACTCACCATTTCCAGTGCCGCCAGGCCCAGTGCTCCATCCTTCGACCCGCGCTCGGTCTTCCCATCCACACTCAGCACTTCGCCCTTCAGCCTGATCCGGAGCGCCACCACCCACTCGTAAAAACGAGCTTGAAACTCCTCCGGGTTAAGCTGCCGGAACACTCTCCCAAACGTGTCATGGGAAGGGATACCATGTCTCAAGTCCAGAAACTTGGCGAACCATTCCTGCTTAGCTTTCCCAAACATCTCCATATCGACCCAGTTGTCTGCCCCACATATCGCCCCACAGATTGCTATGGTCATGATGTTTATGAGCGGATGGCTGATATTGCTCCCTGTTCGCGGGTCTCTGATCCCACCGAAATGCTCGCTGATACTGCTTGGCTCAGAAGGCATGCTGACCTCTTTTGTTTTTCGGTCATTATCCTCCTGGCTCTTCCATATGCAATTGCCCTACAGTCCAGTACACCCAGTATTGACATAGAAAACAATCTTGTGATACTATGTTCATAAATCATGAACGTTCGTGTTATTTGAACGCTTCGCGTGGCGAGGGTTGGTTTCATCTTAATAAAGTTTCCTGGGGACAGATTACATTCTTAAGCCGAGGGCAAGCCTTGCACTCAAACTAGCTACGGGTTGATTGCTTGCAGCCCACTAACCGCAGTTTTCACTCCTAAATCATTATTCTGAACTTAGCTGAGGGGATCCATGAGTTTGCTAGGGATTGATGTCGGCTCCAGTTCTGTGAAGGTCGCAGCATACTCTGAAGATGGCAAGCTCATTGGCGTCGCCAGCGCAAATCTTTCCCCGATCTATCCAGCACCAGGTCTGTGGGAAACGGATCCACTTGACATCTGGCAGGCCACCTCAACGGCCATGCGTGACCTATGCGGTCAGGATGCTCTACGCCGCGACCCACCCAAGGCTATCGCCGTGAGCGCCTCCGGGCGCGAGAACTTCCCCGCCGATGCAGAAGGGAATCCACTGGGCAACGGGATTATGGGGGCCGATACGCGCGGCGCTGAGTTCGAGGTCCCGCCGGAGGGCGAGCCTGTCCCCGAGCCCTGGTGCCTGTCCTGCGGCCACCTCCGGGAGCGGATGGACCCGGTCTTCCGCCTCGCCTGGTGGAACAAGTACCACCCCGAAATCATGGAGAAGGCCCGCTACTACTTCGGCTGGATCGACTTCGTCACCTTCACGATGACGGGCCGGGCTGTCATGGATCAGAGCACCGTCTCCCGCTATGCCGTCTACGACCTGGAAACCCTCGACTGGGTTCCTGAGCGGGTGGCCGCCCACCAGATCGCCGACTACCTGCTGCCTGAGGTGCTACCCTGGGGGGAGGTCATCGGGGAGCTTAAGCCGGAGGTCGCCCAGGAGTGGGGGCTGCCCCCCGGCGTGAAGGTCGCCCAGGGCTGCCACGACCTGAACTGCGCCGCGTATGGCGCGGGCGTCAACGATATCGGCACGGTGTGTCTGGTCAGCGGCTCCTACGAGAACATCCTGGTGCCGACCGACAGGCTGCCGACCGCCTCCATGCTGCTCAAGGGCTTATCGGTCATGCCCCAGCCCTGCCAAGCAGGACTCTCCGTTATTGCGGTGCATCCCACTGGAAATGCCGTTTTGAACTGGGCACGCGCCCTGACCGGCATCTCCATCGAGGCTGTGGAAGAGGCCGTCCACCAGCGAGGGGAGGAACCCAGCCCAGTTATGGCGGTACCGTACCTGTCGGGGTCGATGACGTACTGGGAGGATGGGCGCAAGGCACGGGGCGGGCTGATCGGTCTGACCCTGGCAACCTCCAAAGCTGATGTAGTGCAGGCTTTCATGGAGAGCATCGCCTATGACACGGTCAATACCCTTTCGTTGATGCAAGACGAAGGCATCGAAGTCAGGCGCATCCGCATCACGGGAGGCGGGGCGCGTTCGGCGTGGTGGACGCAGCTCAAAGCCGATATGACCAACATGCCGATTGAGGTCGTCAAGCATTCCGAGCCGGGCACCCTGGGAGCGGCGCTGCTGGCTGGCGTTGCGATCGGAATCTACGACGACATGGAAGCGGCCAGCGAGGAGTACTCAGGAACGAAAGCGGTCTTTGCCCCGAACCCGGAACGAGCGGCGCTGCACCAGGAACGGCTGGAGAAGTATCGAGAGCTGATGGCGCTGCTCCTGGAACACGTCTATTAGAGAAACCCAGATAGCGGGCGCTCATCACTGTTTTAACCGGCGGGCAGCCAATCGGAAAACATCCACCAGGAAAATGCAATATGAAACTAGGCACGGCGACATCGGTACTTTACCTATATTCCATTCAGGATGCCATCCCGCTGATCAAGCGTGCCGGTTACGATGGCGTCGATATCTGGGGCGGACGCCCGCACGTTTACCGGCAGGACCTTTCAGTTGAGGAACTGCAAAGCCTGCGCCAAGCCATTTTGGATCAGGGTATGAGCGTGTCGTCGTTCATGCCCGCCTTCTACCGCTACCCGCACTCGCTGAGCAACCCCAACCCAAAGGTGCGCCAGGACAGCATCGACTACATGCGCATGTGCGTCGACAATGCCGCCGCGCTGGGGGCGGAGGTTGTCCTGGTGGTGCCCGATTTCAGCCTCCACGGGCAGTCCAGGCAGGATTCGCTAAACCGGCTGATCGAAAGCATCGACACCGTCGCTCAATACACTGCCCAACATCCAGAAATCATGCTGGGCATCGAAATCCTGTACACAGACGAAACCGACCTGGTGAACTCCGCAGCGGACGCCCAGGCCATCATTGAGCAATTGGGGCACTCCAACATCGGCGCGGTGCTGGATACCGGCACGCTCAACCTGAGCAAGGAACCGATCGAGGATATCTTTAGCTTGCTGGGGGAAAAGGTGCTGCAAATCCACGCGAACGACAACAAAGGCGAACACCGGCAGCAGAACCTTATCCCCGGCGATGGCACCTTCGATTTCCAGGGGCTGACCACCTTCCTGAAGGGGATCGGATACGAGGGCTTCCTCTCGGCAGAGCTGTCCAAGGAGTACGCGGACGACGTCGAGGCCGCCCTGACCGCGACGGCGAAGCGCATGCGGGCCTGGATGCAGGCGAGCTGAGGTCGCACAGGACTCGATCGGAGAGACGCGTGAACCCATTGACTGCCTATGAGATGTGGTACGGGCGGGACGAGCCGCCGCCGGAGGTGATCAGCCTGCGGGCGGGGGCAGTCGACGTGGAGTTTCAGGATGGCGCGCTGCGCTATCTCCGCCTGGGCCAGCGCGAGATGATCCGGCACATTTATTCCGCCGTCCGCGACGTGAACTGGAACACGATCCCTGGCCGGAGGAGTGGCCTGGCCGTCAACACCTCGGATGACCATTTCCAGATCAATTTTGACTCGTTCCACGAGGGCGGGCCGCTGGCCTTCCGCTGGCACGCCACCATCGAGGGGGGCGCGGATGGCACGATCAGCTACACGATGGACGGCAGGGTCGAGCGTGACTTTCGCTACTGCCGGATCGGCTTCTGCATCCTCCACCCGGTCGACGGGGTCGCGGGCGCTCGCTATCGGGCAGCCACCCCCGAAGGCGAGCTGACTGGCACCCTGCCGGAGCTGATCGAGCCACAGCGGATGGTGGATGGCCTGGAGAGGCCCCTCTTCCCCGCCTGCTCCCGGCTCGTCGTCGAGGTAGACGGTGGCACCCAGATCGTCACCGAGTTCGAGGGCGACCTGTTCGAGATGGAGGATCAGCGTAACTGGACGGATGGCTCGTTCAAGACCTACTGCACCCCGATCATCCTCGGCTATCCTCATCAGGCGAAGGCGGGGCAGGAGTTCTTCCAGAAGGTGACCGTCAAGATCGAAGCGCCTGCCACACCTTCACGGGCCGCGCAGCCCGCCCGGCAGGAGCTGATCCGCCTGACGCTCGGCGAGGCCACCGGGGAGACGCTCCCCAAGCTTGGATTCGGCATGCCCGGCCACCACCAGCCACTCGACGAGCGGGAAGCCGGGTTGATCGCTGACCTGCGCCCAGCCCACCTCAAAGCTGAGCTTCACCTGGGGAAGCCGGGCTGGCCCTCGGCGCTGGATCGGGCGCTCTCAGCCGCTGAGCGGTGCGGCTGCGCGCTGGAGCTGGCGCTCTTCCTGTCAGACGACTCGGAGGAGGCGCTTGAGGCGCTGCGGGAGCGCCTGCGGGGGGCTGCGGTGGCCCGGCTGATTGTCTTCCACGAGGACCAAGCGCCGCTGGGCACCACCTCCACCCGCTGGCTGGAGCAGGCCCGCCGCCACCTGGAGCCGGTGCTGCCCGATACGCTATTCGTCGGCGGCACCAACGGGAACTTCGCCGAGTTGAACCGCCAGCGGCCCGACCTCTCCTTGATGGACGGCGTCGCCTACACGATCAATCCCCAGGTGCACCTGCCAGACGAGCGCAACCTCATCGACGCGATCCAGGCCCAGCATGATACCGTCGTGACGGCACTCAGCTTCAGCGGAGCGCTGCCCATCAGCGTCAGCTCGGTGACGCTCAAGCCGCCCTTTAACCAGGCGGCGACGGAAGAAGAGGCAGGCCCGGCTCCGGGAGAGCTGCCGCCTGAAGTGGATCAACGGCAGATTTCGTTATTTGCGGCAGCCTGGACGGTCGGCAGCCTGCGCTCGCTCGCCAGCGGAGGGGCCGATTCGGTCACCTACTACGAGACGACCGGCTGGCGCGGGCTGATGGAGACCGCCGCAGGCTCGCCCCTGCCTGATAAATTCCGCTCCCTGCCCGGCATGTTGTTCCCCGTCTACTGGGTGTTCGCCTTCCTCGCCCCATCGCCCGGCGCGGCCCTCCACGCGCTGGCCTGGGACGAGCCGCTCCTGGTGGAGGGGCTGGCCTTCGGTCAGGGCAGCCGCCTGGGCGTCCTGGTCGCCAATCTCCAGCCCCGCCCCCAGCCGGTCGAGCTGACGGGTCTCCCCAACGGGCAGGTGAGCATGCGCCGCCTGTACGACGAGTCGATGCTGGTGGCGGCGACCGATCCGGCGGGCTTCGCCGGGCGGGCGAGCCCGGTGGCCATTCGAGACGGGACGCTGACCCACTCATTGGAGCCGTACGAGACGGCTTTCGTCGAAGGCAGCCCTGGATAGCTGCACACTGCGTTCGCCGAGCCGCCAGAGCCAGGCTCGGCACAGAAAGCGAGGTTTCCATGGACTATTACGACGGGCGGTTTGACGGCAAGCGGGCGGTCGTCACCGGGGCCTCGAAGGGCATTGGCCGCGCGACGGCCATCCGGATGGCGCGGGAAGGCGGGCGCGTGGGCCTGATCAGCCTGCCTGAGCCAGAGCTGGACGAGGTCGCCGCGCTGATCGCGTCGGAAGGGGGCGAGGCGCTCCCCCTGGCGGCGGACGTTTCCCAGGAGGATCAGATTTCAGCGGCCATCGACGCCGCCGCCGAGAAGTGGGGCGGGCTGGACATCGTCGTCGCGAACGCCGGGATCGAGCTGCCTTTTGAGGATTCCACCGTCGACGAGCTGCCGCTGGCGGTCTGGCAGCGCGTGGTCGACACCAACATGACCGGCCAGTTCCTGACCTGCAAGCACGGGGTCAAACACCTGCTGAAAGGCGGGGGCGGCGCGGTCGTCATGACCGGCTCCCCTTGCGCGCTGAGGGGCTTCTGCTTCAAAGAGCACGCCTATAGTTCTAGCAAGGGCGGAATCCTGGCGCTGATGCAGGTCATGGCCCTGGACTACGCCCCGCATAACATCCGGGTCAACGCCTGCATTCCGGGCTTCATCGACACGCCGATGAACGCCCACGTCATGAGCGACCCGGAGCTGACCGAGTTCTGGAGCCAGTCGATCCCAATGAAGCGCCCCGGCCAGCCGGAAGAGGTGGCTGCCATCATCCTGTTCCTGGCCTCCGACGAGGCGTCCTACGTGTTAGGCTCCGCCTTCGTCGTCGACGGCGGGCAGCTGGCGGGCTGAGCTGTCCCCGGCGAGGAGGCACCGGCCTCTAAACATCACACTTGCTTATTCTTGCGTCGAAGAGAGGGAGAAGTTCCCAAGGAGGTTGTATGGAGCCAGTCAAACCGTCTCGCATGACTTGACATTGCCGCCTCACGCGGTCGGGTATGCGCCGGACACTATTTAGCTCGAAAACCAACCAAGAGGAGGAAAGAAAATGAAGAAATCGTTCATCGTGGCTGTGGCGATCATGCTGATAGCCTTGCTGCTTGCCGCCTGCGCGCCAGCCGCGCCGTCAACACAGGCCGGGGAGGAAGCGGCTCCTGCCGAAGAGGAGCAGGCTCCCGCTGAAGAAGAGGCAGCCCCCGCCGAAGAAGAGCAGGCGATGGAAGAAGAAGCGCCCGCCGAAGAGGAGGCAGCCGAGCCGATGAGCGGCCCCCAGCAGGGTGGCTCCATCATCATGGCCCGCGACTCCGAGCCGCTGTCTCTGAACCCCATCGGCGATGGCTCGGCGGACAACGGGTCGATCTTCATGATCGTGCAGATATTCGACACCCTGGTCGAGACTCAGAACGCCCCCCTTCCCCAACCGGCCCTGGCAGAGTCCTGGGAAGTGTCGGATGATTCGCTCACCTGGACTTTCCACCTGCGCCCCGGCACGCAGTTCTCTAACGGCGACCCGGTGACCTGTGAGGACGTCAAGTACTCGATCGATGGTTTTGGCGATCCGGAGGTCAACACCTTCTACTCCGGATTTGGTTCTGCCATCGAGAGCACCGAGTGCGTGGACGAGTCTACCTTTGTTATCCAGCTCAACCGCGTCGAGGGCGCGTTCCTTGACTACCTGTCGACGATGCCCGCCTCCATCCGCCCGATGGACATCTACGAGGAGCTGGGCAGCGATGGCTTCAGCGAGGCTCCGGTAGGCTCCGGCCCCTTCATGGTGCAGGAGTGGGTGCGTGGGGAGCGGCTGGTTCTGGTTCGCAACCCCTACTACTGGAAAGAAGGCCAGCCCTACCTGGATGAGATCACCATCCAGTACGTCCCGGACGAGAACACCCGAATGCTGATGATCGAGTCCGGCGAAGCGCAGATCGCCACCGAGGTGCCTTACTCGCAGATCGAGCGGATCGACGCGCTGGACGGCATATCGGTCAAGATCGAAGACGTGATGGCCTGGGATGCGGTCTGGTTCAACGTCCTCATGCCGCCCCTGGACGATCCGGCGGTCATCCGGGCGCTGAACTACGCGACGCCCAAGGAGGCCATGCTGCAATCGCTGCTGTACGGTGCGGGCGAGGTGGCTAACCACGTCATCGCCAAGGTGAAATACTGGGACCCGACGGTCCCCGCTTACCCCTACGACATCGACGAAGCGCAGGCGCTCATGGCAGAGTCGACCGTCCCGGACGGCTTCTCGATGAGCTGCCTGATCGTGTCGGGCGACCAGGTCGAGCGCCAGCAGGCCGAGATTCTCCAGCAGGAATGGGCAAAGATTGGCGTCGATCTGGAGATCGAGGCGGTGGACGTCAGCACCATCTGGGATCGCTGGACGGGTGGCGACGAGATGTGCTTCACCTACCCCGGCGCGGGCCTGTCGAGCGATGCCCTCTCCGACGACAACCTGGCGGTGGTCTTCTTCGACTACACCGGCGGAGCCGAGTCCTTCTGGACCAACTGGGACAACCAGGAGGCCATTGACCTGGTGCACACCGCTGGCAGCACCATCGACGAAGACGTCCGGACGGAGACCTTCCACGAGCTGCAACGGCTGGTCATGGACGAGTATCCTGCAGTACCCTTGTTCTTCATCAAGACGCGCACCGCGATCACCGACGATGTCATGGGCTTCGTGACCCTGCCGGTCAAGTGGTGGAACCTTGAGGATGTCTGGCTGGCCCAGTAGCGGCCACCAGTATCGCTTGTAGATACGGGTTAGCCGGACGGGCACGTTATCTGCCCCGTGTCCCGCCCGGCTGGCCCCCCACCATCAGAAAGGAGAGGCTGCTTGTCTGTCATCGTCTACATGTTTCGGCGCTTCGTGCAGTCCATCCCGGTGCTGATCGCCGTCACGCTGATCGCCTTCTCCATCATCCACCTCGTCCCCGGCGACCCGGCCCGCCTGATGCTGGGCACGCGGGCGACGGACGAGTCGGTCGCCATCTTACGGGAGCGGCTGGGCCTGGATCAGCCGCTGCCCCGCCAGTACATCGACTTCGTCACTAACGCGGCCCACCTCGAATTCGGGGAGTCGTTATTTCTGCGCACGCCCATCGGGCCGCTGATCGCCGTGCGCGGGCGCAACACGGTCAGCCTCCTGGTGTATTCCGTCGTGGTGTCGCTGTTGATCGCCGTGCCGCTCGCCATCGTGGCCGCCGTTCGAAAGAACCGGCCCATGGATCACCTGGTGCGGTTGTTCACCACGCTGACCTTCGCCATGCCCGCCTTCTGGACGGCCCTGCTCCTGGTGCTGCTCTTCAGCTTGCGGCTCAGGCTGTTCCCCACCTCCGGGCTGGGCCAGGGCGTGACCAAGTACATCGTCAGTCTGACCCTCCCGGCGGTCACCATCGGTTTTTACCTGGCCCCGGTGTTATTAAGGAGCCTGCGCGCCAGCCTGGTCGAGACGCTCTCCGCCGAGTTCGTTGAGGCGGCCCGCGCCCGCGGCCTGGGCGAGCGGCGGGTGGTTTTCAAGCACGTGCTCCGCAACTCCATGATCGCGATGGTGACGGTGCTGGGCGTGAACGTGGGCTTCCTGATCTCAGGCGCGGTCGTCATCGAGAACGTCTTTGCGATCCCCGGCCTGGGGTCGCTAATGGTCTCCTCCCTGATCGCCAGGGATTACCCGGTCATCATCGCCCTGACGCTGACCTTCGGCGTGGCGGTGGTGTTCGTCAACCTGCTGGTCGACCTCTCTTACGCCATATTTGACCCCAGGATCAGGTTATGAACGCCCAGAAATCGCGCAGCCACATTCCCAGGGCCGCCCTGGCCCGCCTCCAGTGGCGGGCTACCGCAGAGCGGCTGTTTTCGACGGTGACGTTGTGGGCAGGGATCATTATCGTGGCCTCGATCACGCTGCTCAGCGTGGCGGCCCCTTTGCTGGGTTTTGAAAACCCCAACGAGACCAACCTCATGGAGGCGCTCCAGCCGCCCTCCCCGGAGCATTGGTTCGGCACCGACGACGTCGGGCGAGACATCTTCACCCGCGTGCTCTATGCGGGCCGGATCGACCTGACCTTCGGCGTGCTCACGACCTATACTTCGCTGGTGGTGGGGCTGATCCTGGGCGCACTGGCCGGTTATTTCGGCGGCATTCTGGACACGATTGTCATGCGCGCCGTTGACCTGGTGATCTCGTTCCCGTTTATCGTCCTGATCCTGGCCATCACCGCGATCACCGGGCCGGGCATCCAGGGCGCTTACATCGGCGTGCTGGCCGTCAGCTGGGCGCTGTATGCCCGGCTGACGCGCGGCGAGATGCTCGCCCTGCGCGAGAACCAGTACATAATGGCCGCCAAAACGCTGGGCTACAGCACCGGGCGGATCATCTTCGTCCACAGCATCCCTAACCTGCTGCGCTCGAACCTGGTGTTCTCCATGTCCGATATCGTGCTCAACATCCTGACCCTGGCCGCCCTCTCTTACCTGGGCCTGGGGATCGCCCCGCCCACGCCGGAGTGGGGCGAGATCGTCGCCCAGGGCCAGCGCAACCTGTTCACCGCGTGGTGGATTTCCACCCTGCCGGGGTTGATCATCGTCCTGGTGGGGACCGGCTTCAGCCTGATCGGCGACGGCCTGGCCGACCGCCTCGGCGAGGATGGAGGCGCGGCTCTATGACAGCCACGACCCGATCCGACGCGTCCCCGCTGCTCAAGATCACCGACCTGACCATCGGCTTTGCCGACTCACGCGGAGTCGTGCTGGCAGCCGACCGGCTCAACCTCCAGGTCGACCAGAACCAGACGCTCGGCCTGCTGGGGGAATCCGGCTGCGGGAAGAGCGTCACCCTGCGCTCGATCCTCGGCCTCGTCCCCTACCCCGGCGAGGTCATCACCGGCCAGATCGAATGGATGGGCCGGGACTTGCGCCGGATTCCCCGGCGCGAGCGGGCGAAGTTCCGGGGCAAGGAGATCTCCATGATCTTCCAGGACCCGACCTCCTGCCTCAACCCGGTGTTCACCATCGGCAACCAGATGATCGAGACACTCAAGGTCAAGCTGGGCATGTCCGCCCAGGACGCCCACCACAGGGCGGTCGAGCTGCTCGACCATGTCGGCATCCCCTCACCCGAACAGCGGCTGAAACTGTATCCGCACCAGTTGAGCGGCGGTATGCGCCAGCGAGTGATGATCGCGATCGCGATCTCCACCCGGCCCAGGCTGCTGCTAGCCGATGAGCCGACCACCGCCCTGGACGTGACCATCCAGGATCAGATTCTGAAGCTGCTGGACGACCTCAAAAGCGAGACCGGGATGTCGGTCATCCTGGTCTCGCACGATGTGGGCGTGGTGGCCCAGAACGCCGACCTGGTCGCCGTGATGTACGCCGGGCGGATCATGGAGATGGGCACCGCCCAACAGGTGATCCAGCACCCGCGCCACCCTTATACGCGGGGGCTGCTCTCCGCCCTCCCGGAGATCGACGCGGTCAGGGCGCGCGAGCCGCTCACGCCCATCCCAGGGCAGCCGCCCAACCTCGCCAAGCTGCCGCCGGGCTGTCCCTTCCAACCCCGCTGTTCCCACGTCCGCGACGAATGCGAGGACATCCCGGTCGAGCTAGATCGACGCTACCCCGAACACGGGAGCGCCTGCCCGTTTGTGGATGCTGAGGTGTTCTCATGACGACCGATAACCTCAAGCCCCTGCTGGAAGTAGACGACTTGGTCAAGACCTTCGCCGGGAAGTCCTCCGTTCTCGACCACCTCCGTGGGAAGCCGCAGCCCCGCCTGATCGCCCTGGACGGCGTCTCGCTGACGCTGCCCCCCAACGAGGTGCTGGGGCTGGTCGGCGAATCGGGCAGCGGCAAGACCACGCTGGCGCGCTGCATCGTCCGGCTGGAAACACCCGACAGCGGATCGGCCACCTTTGACGGCCAGGACGTGCTGGCCGCAGGGCCAGCCGAACTGCGCCAGATCCGCCGTGACATGCAGATGATCTACCAGGACCCCTACACCTCGCTCAATCCCAGAATGTCCGTCCAGACGGCGGTCAGCGAGCCTGCCCTGGTGCACGGCCTGGTGGAGAAGGAGGGCACCGAGCGGCTCGTCCGCGAGTTGCTCGGACGGGTCGGCCTGCCCTTCTCGGTGGCCGAGCTGCGCCCACGGGCCTTATCCGGCGGGCAGCGCCAGCGGGTTGCCATCGCGCGGGCGCTGGCACTGAACCCGCGCGTGATCATCGCCGACGAGGCGGTCAGCGCGCTGGACGTCTCGATCCAGGCGCAGATACTCAACCTCTTTGCCGAGCTGATCCACGACCTGGGCCTGGCGATGATCTTCATCGCCCACCAGCTCTCGGTGATCGCCCAGCTCTCCGACCGCGTGGCGATCATGTACCTGGGACGGATCGTGGAGACCGGCCCGACGGTATCCGTCTTCACCAACCCACGCCACCCTTACACCAGTGCGCTTCTGGATGCGCACCCGCAGGTGGGGGAAGAGAAGAGACAGGAGCCAGCCCTGACCGGCGAGATACCCTCGCCTTATGCGATCCCCAAAGGCTGCCGCTTCAACACGCGCTGCCGCTTCGCCGAACCTGAGTGTTTCGAGGTAGACCCGCCTCCGGTCGAAGTGGCCCCCGGACACGTGGCCTGGTGCCACGTGCTCCCGGAAACCCTGTCGGGGACACACCGGTCGACGGACTAGGGAGCAGACGATCTGATATCTCGAGCACGCAAACATGAAAGGAGCCAGACACGATGTACCCCGTCAATTATTCGAAGTTCTGCTACTACAAGATCGAGCCGGACGACCTCGACTCGCTGGAGCCGGAAGCCGTCGACTTCCTGGGTGGCTCGCTCCAGCGGATGTGCGGCATCGGCATCGACGAGCCGCCCTGCCAGCTCGTCTACGAGGATTTCTTCCCCGGCTACGAGTACCGCTGGACGACCTGGGTCGATCAGCTCGACTTCGTGACCGAGGGCAAGGCGGAGATAACCTATTACCAGCCACCGGGCCTGGAGGAGAAGCTAACCGTGGTGGTCGAGGCCCCCTGCCTCTACCTCATCCCGCGCGGCACGCCGATCGTCTGGAAAATCCTGGGGGACACAGTGTTCCGTCACATCTCCGTCGACATCCCCAACCCGCTGTTCCCGACAGAGCTGGCGAAGAGCCTGCAAGGCAAAGAATAATTCCCGTCGGCGCACCCCGAGGCAGATTCAGGAGCGAGAGTATGGCAACTCATCACGTGGCCTTCGAGCTGGATATGGAAATACGCCCCTCATTCCACGACGTGAGCGACCGGGTGAAGGAAATCGTGCGGGATTCCGGCATCCAGAACGGCATCGTCGTCGTTTTCTCTCAACATACCACCTGTAGCGTGATCATCCAGGAGGATTCGTTAGACGAGACTTTCAACGGCACCAAGTTCATCTTCCAGGACTTGCTGGACGTGCTCCGGCCCCTGATCCCGCCCTGTGAGAAGGAAGGCCAGTACATGCACCCCGGCCCTAAGTGCGTCGAGTATTCGGTGAATGTGATCGAGGAAGCGCCCGCCTGGACGCTCAACACGGACGCGCACCTGCGTTCTTCTCTGATGGGCCGCTCCGAGTCGATCCCGATCGTCGAGGGCGAGATAGTTTTGGGAATGCACGGGCGAATCTATTTTGCCGACTTTGACGGCACGCACGCGCGCACGCGCACCGTCCGGGTTCAGGTAGTAGGAGACTGAGGGGGTCGGCGGGGCGTCGTCAGCCTCGTCAGGTGTGGTCGCCGCACAGCGGGATCGGCCAGATGGCTTCGAGGGTGCCATCCCGGACGACGTGGAACCGGTCAAACTGGTTGATTGTCGCGTTCGCGTCGCGCACCATGATCTCGACCTGCTCGCCGACCTGCGGGATTCGCGCATCGCCGCCAAACGTGACGCGCGTATGCTCGTCGCTGAGGGCCAGCACACTGCCCCCAGCGGGCCGTTTGACCTCCGGCAGGCCCAGCATCGGGCTGATCGATTTCCGCCCGGCGTCGACGATCACCATACCGTCGGCACCGGGATAGGTCGGACGGCTGATCACGGTGGTCAGCACGCTCAAAGTGGGGTCGAACTCGCGCACGCCGTGCTCGCGGAAGGCCGTGTCCATCAGCAGATAGCTGCCCGCCTGGACTTCGGTCACCCCGTCCACCGCGGAGGCGAAGCGGTAGGTGAACGTCCCGCTCCCGCTGACGATCTCGACGTCGATCCCGGCCTCCTCGACGTACTTCCGGGTGTCGGCCAGCAGTCTGTTGGCCTTGAGGGACAGCGGCTCGCGCTGTTCCTCGTTCACCTTCAACGTGCAGTGGCCGTCGTAGCCCATCAACCCCTTGAAGCGCAGGCCCGGTTTGCTCAGGACGAGCCGGACAAGCGCCAGGGCTGGCTCGAAAGGTGCAACGCCGCACCGGTTGTGGCCGATGTTGACCTCGACAAGCACGCCGATCGAGGCTTCCTGCTCCTGGGCGGCCTGGGAGAGTGCCTCGACGTTTCCCCGGCTGTCGACGCCCACTTTGACATCGCAGCGGCGTGCCAGCGCGGCCAGCCGCCGGAGCTTGCCCGCCCCGACCACCTCGTTGGCGATCAGGATGTCCGCGATGCCCGCCTCGGCGAGCACTTCGGCCTCCGAGACCTTGGCGCAGGTCATCCCGATCGCCCCGGCCTCAAGCTGCATGCGAGCCAGTTGGGGGGTTGCCCTGAACAGCTTGACGTGTGGCCGTAAGCCGACCGGCCTGTCTGCCAGGAAGTCGACCATGCGCCGGAGGTTGCGCTCGGCGCTGCCGATGTCCAGCAGCAAGGCGGGGGTCTGGACGTCGCTGAGAGGCGTGCCTGTTTGAACGTCATCTGGGCGCATGAGTGCTCCTGCGGATTGTCGGACGGGAGAGTCCATCGGGGTGAGGCCGGACTAGTCTGGCCGCCGCCCCGGTAACGAGGCCATTATATCCTATAATGGGGCCGTCCGACGCCCGGCCCAGGCGAGATAGCCCGGAGGAAACCTGACTTGACCGGCCCGATAACCTATGCAAGAATCCAGCAGCCTTGTTTTGTGCGGGGCAGCATGGCCGGGATGAAGGGCTGATGGGCGCAGCGCAATAAATTAGAGGACGATAGATTTGCCAAATTCTAGAAATGGGCCTACCGAGCTTGACCAGGCTCTGGCCGGTTACCTCCTCTCCCTCAACCCCGGTGACCAGCTTCTCAGCATCCGCAAGCTCGCCGAATTGTACGACGCCAGCGTCGGCTCGATCTCGACCGTGATCAACGCGCTCGAAGAGATCGGGGCGGTGTCTATTAGTCGGCGCGGGCACCTGGGGTCGTTCCTGGAAGAGAAGTCGATCGGCGCGCTATGGCACGCCGCCATGGACGGACCGATGGTGATCGGCCTCACCCTGCCTTCCTTCAGCAAGTGTGAGGGGTTGGCGACCGCGATCTACTCGCTGTTGAACGGAGCGGGGATCGAGACCTACCTGATCTTCATGCGAGGCTCCGCGAACCGCCTCAATGCCTTACGGAACGGCCACTGCCACGCTGTCGTCATGTCGGCGCTGGCGGCGGATAAGCTCACTGGCCCCGACGAGGCCGTCATACTGGAGCTTCCACCGGAGACCTTCACCGGCGAGCACCGGGTCTTCTACCGGGACACGGCCCAGGACACGGACCATCCGTGGAAGGTGGCGATTGACCCGGAATCGCTGGACATCAGATACCTCACTGAAATGGAATTCGCCGATAGCAACGTCGAATTCTGCAAAATGACGTTTACCCAGATTGACCTTCATATGGAGGACAGCCCCGTCGACGCGGCCATTACCACCAGCGACTTCCTGGAGCGGCTGACCAGCAAAGGCATCGCCTCACGCCCCCTGTCCCCGAAGGTTCGCGCCATTGTTGGAGATCGGGTGACCTCCGCAACGTTGGTCATCAACGCAAAAGCCTCCACCGTCAGAATCGTTCTGCAAGAGATTCTAGAACCGAAAAAGATATTGGAGATTCAACAGGAAGTCATTGATGGGCGAATGGTTCCCAGATATTGAACAGGTGGGACAGGTGAAGTGATGGCTAACTCGATTGGATGGGGGTGATGGGGTAAACGGCGTGCTCTTGAGCCAAAAGCATATCCCATCACTGCATGAAACTCAATCCAACTCTCCTCGAAATCACTCTGGCTTTCCTGGTCAACCTATCCGTCTACCTGTGGGTCAAGCACGGGAAACGCCTCGTGCGTTGGTGGAAGGAAATGCACACCCGTCACCGGCGACCACGCCAACTGCGACCCCGAGAGCCAGCAGACTGTCCTCAGTGTGCAACCGGTGTTCATTGGCTGCCCAGACATCCCCGGCGGGAAGTCGTTCCCGGGTTACAGGTCAAGAGCCCGCGCGGGCGAAAGAAACAGATCGATACAAGTGGGCATGGATGCTTGAATC
>Ga0315536_1000657_pt1 | contig 17422 bp, 20 predicted proteins | sample SalMarSW160230MG_FD_203093 | JGI IMG/M metagenome (GOLD analysis project Ga0315536, IMG submission 203093) | Salt marsh sediment microbial communities from the Plum Island Ecosystem LTER, Massachusetts, United States - Salt Marsh Sediment SW1602-30 ... | reverse complement strand
AATTATTAAATTTGACTTGTTTAAGAAAAAACTATGCAAATTGTATAATAATATTTCACTGATTAACTGAATAGTATTGTCAAATGAAAAAAAACTTCTTCCAGGGTAATTTGATCCAGATTTTACTCCATGTGCTTGCCTGGACAATACTTCTCGGATTGCCTCTGTATTTTATTAAAAGATGGGACGTTGGAGCAGATTTTATCTGGCTTTACTATATCAATACAATTATCGGTGGTATAATATTTTATATTAATTACCTTGTATTGGTGCCAAAGTTCTTTTTTACAACAAGGAAATATCGTTACTATATCGTCGTCGTTATTGTTCTTGTATTTCTATACTTTGTCTCCGACAGGGCAAATGGACTAGTTTTTAAGTATGTTCCTCATCATGATAATACTGAAGAAACCAGGATGCATAATGATAGAGATAATCTGCACGGGCCTCCAAAACCCGGAGGTGTACCTGGTCGAGCGCCTTTCAGGCAAATGCATCTTTTTAATTATATTTTTACCTCTTCTTTCCTGGTTTTCTTTTCCATGGGACTTCGGATCCTGGAACGTCATACACTTACAGAAAAATTGCAGAAAGAACTTGAAAGGGAAAAACTTAATTCTGAACTGGCGTTTCTAAAAAACCAGATCAGCCCCCACTTTTTCTTTAATACTCTGAATAACATTTATTCTCTTATAAGTATTAATGCTGAAGATTCTAAAAACGCTATACTGAAACTCTCTAAATTAATGAGGTACCTGTTGTACGAATCGGAGCAGGGAAATACACGGCTAAGCAATGAGATTGAATTTATGAACAATTATATCGATCTGATGAAACTCAGGATGAGTGAAAAGATAAGCCTTTCTGTATCCTTTCCTGAAATTTATGAAGATATTAGTATTCCGCCGTTACTTTTTGTCCCGTTTATTGAAAATGCTTTTAAACATGGGATCAGTTACCGGGAAAAATCTTTTATTGATATAAGCATGATAGCAATGAAAGATTCAATATCCTTTAAATGTATCAATAGCATAATGAAATCGAGCGAAGAAGACGAACCTGTCCACTCCGGAATCGGTCTGGATAACGTAAGCAAAAGACTTAATCTTCTTTTTCCTGGCAGGCATGAACTAAAAATCAACAAGTCAGATAAATCATTTGAAGTGCTCCTTTATATTAAGTTTGGTTAGATGATTTCAGTAATCGCAATCGACGATGAACCACTTGCGCTGCAGCTGGTAACAGGCTATATCGAAAAGACTCCGGGACTAAAACTCGTCGGGCTTTTTGATAATCCGATTGATGCAACAGAGTTTCTCACAGACAAAAAAGTTGATCTTATTTTTATTGATATCCAGATGCCAGACCTGTCAGGGATTGAGTTTACACGTCTGATGGAAAAAGGTCCGAAAGTGATCTTTACAACAGCTTATGAGAAATATGCACTTGAAGGCTATAAACTTGAAATTGTTGATTATCTGCTGAAACCATTCAGTTATGAAGAGTTCCTTGCCGCTGTTCAGAGAGTCCAGAAAATAATGAACCTTGAGCAGAAAGCTTTAATAAAAGTAGATGCCAACAACGAATTCCTTTTTCTTAAATCAGATTATAAGATTAAAAGAATCAATTTCAATGACATACTGTATATTGAAGGGTTAAAAGACTATGTCAAAGTCCAGACACGCAACCAGGCAAAACCGATACTGTCATTAACCTCTTTAAAGTTGCTTGAAGCAAAACTACCGTCAAATAAATTTATGCGAGTTCATCGTTCATTTATCGTAAACCTTGAGAAAATTGATACAATAGAAAGAAGTCGCATCGTTTTTGATAAAACATATATCCCTGTCAGCGATCAGTACAAAGAGAAATTCCAGGAATACCTCGATAAAAATTTCCTGTAAAATTTTATAAAATATTTGCATTTTAATAAACTTACCTTACATTTGTAAATCAAAACAGAGAAAAATGAATAAAGTTAATACAAACTGGTGTTGGTGGCATATCAAACTCTACCTGATATTGTGAGACTGACTCCTGTTTGTATATTATAAATGATATAATCCTGCGGCCTGTCGTACTCACGACAGGCCGTTTCGGTTTTTAGAGGTACTGGTTAACATTATGGAAAATATTTAAAAATTCAGGCATGGCAGAATTCAAAATCAACACTACTTCAAGAAAGCTTCTTGCTGACATAATAACTCCTGTAAGCATTTATCTCAGGATAAGAGATATATATCCGAATTCACTCCTTCTTGAGAGCTCCGATTATCATGGGAATGAAAACAGCTATTCTTTTATTTGCATGAAACCCGTGGCTGGGTTTGAGGCTGATAATGGTTTTATTACCGAGACATATCCTGACGGGTCGATTGTAAGAACTGAAATAACAGATAACCTGATTTTTAATAAGAGATTCTCAGCTTTTTCAGACTCATTTAAACAGAATGAAATTCAGGGAGATATCCCGGTTAACGGATTATTTGGATACTTATCTTATGATGCGGTGCAATATTTCGAAAAAATTGAACTGCAACATTCTTCAGATTTCCGGCATAAGATTCCTGATGTCAGGTACCACTTGTATGAATACATAATAGCAATTAATCATTTCCAGAACACATTGCAGATAATTGAAAATAATTTTAATAATGGAGAAAGTGAACTTGACAGGATTGAGGCTCTTCTTAACAGCAGGAACCTGGCATTCTATTCCTTTAAAATTGCCGGGGAAGAAAGAGGGAACATTTCCGATGGACAATTCAGGGAAATGGTGAACAAAGGGAAGAGCCATTGTTATCTTGGCGATGTATTCCAGGTGGTACTCTCGAGGCAGTTCTCAAGAAAGTTCACAGGCGATGAGTTTAATGTTTACAGGGCTTTGCGCTCTATAAACCCGTCTCCTTACCTGTTTTATTTTGATTATGGCAATTATAAGATTTTCGGTTCTTCACCCGAGGCCCATCTTAAGATTAATAAGGGGAAAGCGTATATTAATCCCATTGCTGGTACTTTTCGGCGAACAGGAGATGATGAAAAAGACAAGCTTCTTGCCCGGCAACTTACCACCGATCTGAAAGAAAATGCCGAACATGTAATGCTTGTTGACCTTGCCAGGAACGATCTTAGCAGGCATGCCACTAATGTCAAAGTCGAAAGTTATCGTGAAGTCCAGTTTTATTCGCATGTAATACATCTTGTCTCCGCTGTTTCAGGAGAAGTTAAGGAAGGGACCACAATGTCAGAAATGATGTCTGCCACATTTCCTGCAGGCACTCTTTCTGGAGCGCCTAAATACATGGCAATGAAAATTATAGATAAATATGAAAGCCAGCGTCGTGGTTATTACGGCGGCGCTATTGGTTTTATCGATTTCAGAGGCAGGTTTAACCATGCTATAATGATCAGGACTTTTCTCAGCAAAGCCAATACACTTTTTTACCAGGCTGGTGCAGGAATAGTGGCAGTATCTGAAGAAGAAAATGAGTTGCAGGAGGTAAATAATAAACTGGGGGCACTCAGAAAAGCCATTGAAATGGCAGAAGAGATTAACTAATAATTTATTGGGAAAAGATGAAAAAGATATTGGTTGTTGATAATTATGATTCCTTCACCTATAACCTTGTGCATTATATAGAGAAGCTAACTGGTAATTATCCTTCTGTATACAGGAATGATGAAATAACTCTTGATGAGGTCGATGATTTCGAAAAAATATTATTATCTCCCGGACCAGGTATCCCTGTTGATGCAGGCATATGTATCGATTTAATACATCGGTATTCTCCGACAAAAAGTATACTTGGAATCTGTCTGGGTCATCAGGCAATTGGAGAAGCTTTTGGTGGTAAAATCGTGAATCTCAGTAAAGTATATCATGGAGTGGCAACCCCTGTTCTGATTGATTCAAAAAATGATATTCTCTTCAGGAATATTCCCGGTTCAATAATTGCAGGGAGATACCACTCGTGGGTTGTATCGAAAGATGATCTTCCTGCGTGTTTTAAAATCACCTGTACCGATGAATCAGGTTTTATCATGGGTATCAGTCATAAGAAGTATGACGTTCGTGGATTGCAGTTTCATCCTGAGTCGGTTATGACAGAACACGGAATGGATATTTTATCAAACTGGATCGATAACTGAAAAAATTATTTCAGACGATTAATTATCAAAAATTCAAATAAATAATATAAAAAGTTATGCGTGAAGTTTTAAATCATTTGTTTGAACAAAAGACTCTCACAAGACAGGAAGCAGAAAAAGTACTGACGAATATTGCCAGAGGCCTTTATTCTGAATCAGAAATTGCAGCCTTTCTCACTGTTTACCTGATGAGAAGCATTACAGTTGATGAATTGTCGGGATTTCGCGATGCGCTTCTAAACCTTTGTATAAGAATCGATCTTTCAGAGTTTGATCCAATGGACGTTTGCGGGACAGGAGGTGATGGCAAGGAGACATTCAACATTTCCACGCTTACTACTTTTGTAATAGCAGGAGCTGGTGTCAGAGTAGCCAAACATGGAAATTATGGTGTCACATCAGCTTGTGGTTCGTCAAACATCCTGGAGCATTTCGGATACAGATTTTCGACCGATCAGGATAAGCTCAGGAGGGAAATTGAGCAGGCAGGCGTCTGTTTTTTACATGCGCCTCTCTTTAATCCCGCAATGAAAAATGTTGCCCCGGTGCGCAGGGCATTAAAGATCAAGACTTTCTTCAACATGCTGGGACCAATGGTAAATCCATCATTTCCAAAGAAACAACTTATTGGTGTTTACAGTCTTGAACTTGCCCGGCTTTATAATTATCTCTATCAGCAATCATCAATGAATTACATAATTGTTTACAGCCTCGATGGCTATGATGAGATCTCCCTTACTTCCGATTTCAAATATATACTTAATGGAGTGGAACAGATTGTTAAGCCTGAAGAGATGAATTACGTCAGAGCCAGGCAATCTGATCTTGCAGGTGGCAGGACAGTAAACGAAGCAGCCGACCTTTTTATGCAAATTTTGAAAGGAGAAGGGAACAATATCCAGAATAATGTTGTTACTGTGAATGCGCAGATGGCCCTGAAATGTTATTACCCCGGGAAATCACTTGAAGAGTGCAGGGAAGATGCTGAAAATTCTCTCTTTAACAGAAAAGCATACAACTCATTTATGAAACTTATTCAATTACAGTCATGACCATTATTGATGAAATAGTAGCAAACAAGAGAAGAGAACTTGATATCATCACCGGAATCAATCCTTTAAAAAATCTTGAAAGCCTGAAATATTTTAGCCGGGAAACCATTTCTTTATCTGAGTTTCTCCTGGACAAAAATAAAACCGGTATAATTGCTGAATTCAAAAGAAAATCTCCATCAAAAGGGATAATAAATGCAAATGCATCCGTTATTGAAGTTACTTCAGGATATTGCAGGGATGGAGCTTCGGGTTTATCTGTTCTTACAGATACTCAGTTTTTTGGAGGCTCGACGTCCGATCTTATTTCCACAAGGGAAAGTACCGATTTCCCTGTTTTGCGAAAGGATTTTATAATAGATGAATACCAGGTAATTGAATCGAAAGCAATAGGAGCTGATGCAATTCTTCTTATTGCAGCCGTTCTGAACAGGCATGAGATACTTGAACTTGCCAGGCTTGCTCACTCTCTGGGCCTGGAGGTCTTACTCGAAATTCATGAGGCTGAGGAACTTATTAAGACAAATGAATATATTAATATAATAGGGGTGAACAATCGTGACCTGAAAACATTTAATGTAGATACTGATACTTCCCTTAATATCGTCAGCAGGCTCCCTGCAGATTTTATTAAAATTTCTGAAAGCGGAATATCTTCTCCCGGGATGGTAAGGAAGCTGAAAAATGCAGGATACAATGGATGCCTGATTGGAGAAAAATTCATGTTATCGGGTGATCCTATTAGAGCATTTTCTGATTTTGTAAAAGAAATAAAATTGTACGATGTTAAAAATTAAAGTATGTGGAATGAGCGATCCTTTTAATGTAAAGGAGATAGCAGAAGCAGGACCGGACTTCATGGGGTTTATATTTTATCCCCCGTCCCCAAGATATGTTGGTGACAACCCTGATATGTCTCTTTTCCTTAATGTGCCGGTTGGTATCGCAAAGGTTGGAGTCTTTGTGGATTCAGTTAAGGAGATGGTCGTTGATATTTCAAAATCAGCGAATATTGAAATTATACAGCTGCATGGCAATGAATCGCCAGAATATTGCGGGTACTTAAAGTCATTGGGATTAAAAGTAATTAAAACTTTCAATGTGAAAGATATTATTGATTATGAGATTGTTAAGTCGTATTCAAAGACTTGTGACTATTTCCTTTTTGATACAGAAACAGGAATGCGGGGCGGGAGCGGAAGAAAATTCAGCTGGGATAAACTTGCAGGATACACTATAGATAACCCCTTTTTCCTTAGCGGCGGTATCGGGCCCGAGGATAGCTGGATAATAAAAATCTTTAAGAATAAGGGGTTGTTTGGTATTGATGTAAACAGCCGTTTTGAGATTACTCCGGGAATAAAGGATGTAAACCTTGTGAGATCATTTATTAATGAAATCAGAAATTAGCCGATATGAACTTTGATGTAGATAAAAATGGTTATTATGGTGAATTCGGTGGGGCATTTATACCGGAAATGATGTATCCCAATGTTAAGGAGCTCAGCGACAATTATATGAAAATCCTTGGCGATCAGGAATTCCACAATGAATATCGTTCATTGCTAAAGAATTATGTTGGACGTCCCTCTCCTTTATTTTTTGCATCACGCCTTTCCTCATATCATCAGACAAAAATATTCCTTAAAAGGGAAGACCTGAACCATACAGGTGCCCATAAGATCAATAATACGGTTGGACAGATACTCATAGCCAAACGTTTGGGAAAAACAAGGATCATTGCTGAAACGGGAGCGGGGCAGCATGGAGTGGCAACAGCAACCGTATGTGCACTTATGGGGCTGAAATGTGTGGTATATATGGGTCAGACGGATATAAAAAGGCAATCTCCAAACGTTTTAAGGATGAAAATGCTGGGAGCGGAGGTTGTACCTGTGGTCAGCGGCAATATGACACTAAAGGACGCTACAAATGAGGCCATCCGCGACTGGATCAGTCATCCTGAGGATACACACTATATAATAGGCTCGGTTGTTGGTCCCCATCCATACCCTGATCTTGTGACAAGATTACAGGCTGTGATAAGTGAGGAAATGAAACAACAGGTTAAAGAAGTATCCGGGAAAGATGATCCTGATTATATTGTCGCCTGTGTAGGCGGTGGCAGTAATGCAATAGGATCTTACTATCATTACCTTGATAATAAAAATGTTAAACTGATCGCCGTGGAGGCTGGAGGAAAAGGCATTGATTCGGGCGAAACAGCTGCAACTATGGTGAAAGGCAGGCCGGGAGTAATTCATGGCAGCAGAACAATGCTGATGCAGGATGATGACGGTCAGATAACGGAACCCTATTCCATTTCCGCCGGACTTGATTACCCGGGAATAGGTCCTATCCATTCTTATCTTCATAAAGTCAACAGAGTGATTTTTGAACATGTAAATGACGAAGAGGCTCTTGAAGCTGCATTCAGGCTTACACGACTTGAAGGAATTGTACCGGCACTTGAATCTGCTCATGCCCTTGCCTGGCTGGGAAAATATAAATTCCATAAAGATGATGTGGTTGTAGTAACGCTCTCAGGAAGAGGAGATAAAGATATGGCAGCTTATATCAGATATATGGAACAGGCAGGTCATGGCATGTCAGAATGAATACTAAATATGATTATTGATGAATCGGATAGATAAACTATTTAAAGAGAAAAACGGGAATATATTATCTGTATATTTTACAGCCGGCTACCCTTTCTTTGATTCGACAATTGAAATTATTGAAACACTGGCTGAAGCAGGAGCTGATATTGTTGAGATCGGGATGCCTTTTTCCGATCCAATGGCCGACGGACCGGTAATTCAGAAGAGTAACCAGGCGGCTCTAAAAAACGGCATGAGCCTCAAAGTGCTTTTTAGTCAGCTGCAGAATATCAGAAAAAAAGCAGATATTCCACTGTTATTGATGGGATATCTTAACCCGGTGCTGCAATTTGGTATGGAAAACTTTTGCAGGAGCAGTTCGGAAGCTGGCATTGACGGTGTTATACTGCCTGACCTTCCGCTGTCAGTCTATATCAAAGAATATCAGTCAGTTTTTGAAAAATATAATCTTTATAACATATTGCTTATTTCCCCACAGTCGGATAACGAACGGATAAAGTCAATTGACAGGATAACCCGCGGGTTTATTTATATGGTCTCTTCATCATCCGTAACAGGAGGGAAAGGAAATTTTTCTGACGATCAGTTATCCTATTTCAACAGGGTAAAAAATCTTGAACTTAAAAATCCCGGACTAATTGGTTTTGGAATATCAAACCATACCGCTTTCATGGAAGCATGCAAATATACCCGAGGAGGGATCATTGGAAGCGCCTTTGTAAATGTGCTTGGTATGGATGGGGATATTGCTGAAAACATAAAGAAATTTGTAAAAGAAATCAGAGGTTAATTATCGATCCTCAACCCAGTAAACCCTGGCTTTAGCCCAATCCTTTGGGGACTAAAGTTCCGCAAGAACTTATGACCACTAACCCCGGGCTTTAGCCCAAAAATCCTGAGATATCAGTCTGATAGAAAACAGGGGTACATGTTAAAAAAATACCTATAATAGCACATTGACTATTAAAAAAACACCCCATTAGTCAAAAATAATATAAAAATATTTGATTTACCCCCAAAAAAATATATGTTTACGCAGAAATATCAAATATATTTAATAAATATTAATTTGCAGATTGATGAAAATTTTCAGGAAAAGATCTCTTTTGCTCCTTGTACTGTTATTTGCCTGCAGTACAGGTTTATTTGCTGCTGATGGTGTTGCCATTGACACAGGGGCAACCGCATGGATGCTTACATCCACGGCACTTGTCCTTCTTATGATTCCCGGACTTGCAATGTTTTATGGAGGACTGGTACGTTCAAAGAATGTCCTGGGAACTATAATGCATAGTTTTATTGCCATGGGGATCATAAGTGTTTTATGGGTTATATTTGGTTACAGTATGAGTTTCGGCAAAAATATACTGGGAGGGTGGTTCGGATGGAATCCTGATTATTTCTTCCTGAAGGGGATCGATACAAAAATTATGGATGCTGGAATACCTGAATATGTCTTTTCCATGTTTCAGGGTAAATTTGCCATTATCACTCCGGCACTTATTGCAGGTGCATTTGCAGAGAGGGTATCATTTAAAGCTTATTGTTTTTTTATTGCCATATGGGGTCTTCTGGTATATAACCCTCTTTGTCATTGGGTTTGGAGTTCCGATGGATTCATTTACAACATGGGTGCAAAAGGGGCGATTGATTTTGCCGGAGGAACGGTGGTTCATATTTCAGCAGGTATCAGTGGGATGGTTGCCGCTCTGTATCTTGGTTCACGACGGGGATATCCTTACCAGGTTATCCGACCCAATAACATGGTTATAACAATGCTTGGAGCAGGATTACTCTGGGTTGGCTGGTTCGGATTTAACGCCGGCAGCAGTATTTCATCGGGTTTAAGCACAGCCCAGGCACTGACTGCTACTCAGGTGGCAGCGGCCTCCGGAGCTTTAGTATGGGTTATAATAGAAAGTTTGCACCAGGGCAAAGCCACGGCTCTCGGATTTGCTTCCGGAATTTTGGCAGGACTTGTCGCTGTTACCCCGGCAGCAGGAGTTGTCCAGCCTTATGGAGCAATGATACTTGGAATACTGGCTTCCTTTATCTGTTATGGGGCTATTCAGATAAAAAACAAACTGGGATATGATGACAGCCTCGATGCATTTGGCATACACGGAGTAGGAGGTGTTGTAGGAGCATTGTTACTGACTTTCTTAATTCGTCCGTCGTGGATGAAAGAAGCAGCAATTGCAGCGGGAGGAAGGTGGACAATATGGAACCAGTTTGGAATACAGGCTCTTGCAGTTGGTATTGCAATTTTCTATGCAGCATCAATGACTTTCCTGATAATATTTGTTCTGAACAAATTTATTAAGTTTAAATCATCAGAAGATGATGAGATGGCCGGCCTCGACAGGGCATATCATGGAGAAAGAGGATATGGCATGTTAAACCCCAGTTAATCAGATAATTTTTAAATGTCAGAGAGATGAGATTAATTACAGCAATTATAAGGGAAGTTCAACTTGACAGAGTCAGGGAGGCTCTCATTGAGGCCGAGATAAAAAGAATCACTGTAAGCCGGGTTTCTGGTCATGGTCAGCAGAGAATAGAAGAGATGTACAGGGGACAGATCATTATTCCCGATTTGATCCCAAAGGTCAAAATTGAGATAGCGGTTAATGACGCATTTGTTGATATAACAGTTGATACTATTCTGAAATCTGCCCGTACAAACGGCGCAGGAAGTGTTGGCGACGGGAAAATATTTATAACACCGCTTGAAGAATGCATAAGAATCCGTACCGGTGAAAGAGGCGGTACTGCAATATAATTATGGCAGGGTTCTCTGAATAAGCTGCACAGATGTCCCTGGAAATGATTGCATTTTGTTCGGCAAATTCATAAATTTGTTACCTGCATAAGCTGTTAAAGGAAGCAATAATTACCTGAAAAAGACCAAAATGGAATCAACAAATAGTTTTTTAACACTCGAAAGTCTGGCTACTCTGGGAGGAACCACACTGGCTACAATTGTAGTATCAAATACCTACAGGGTAATCTTTAAAAAAGACCCCAAAATATTTGCTATAATATTTTCAATCGGGATTTGCCTTTTATTTGCTGTTTATTCCCATGCTGAACCTATGGCCTATCTTGTAGCTGTAATTAATGGCTGTCTTGTTTTCTGTTCCGCGTTTGGCTTAAATAACCAGGTAAACAGGTTAGCTGTTAAAGGCGATAAAAACGAAGAAGTTAACAGGTCAAAGCAAATATCCACTAAGTTTTTTGGAGCCTGGTAGGGTTAATATCCTGTTTTGCAGGATCCTTATGATGTCACATTCATTAATCTATTCTCTTCCCGGCAGTCGGCCCTGGTTTTAGGGAATGGATCTCTTTTATATTGACAATAATAACTGCAATGGGTTTATTGAAACCTAATTTAGCAGACATTGCCACGGCCTGTTCATATAATTCGCCGCTTTCATATACTGAGGCATCTCCATTAAATCTGTAGCCATCTAAAACATCTCTGTTTACAATGGAAACAGAAACTTTTGATCCTCTTTTTATATTTCTATAAGTAGCCCCCCCTGTGCCTTCGTTAAAAATAAGAGAATTATCAGATAATACACGTGTTGACCTTTTTGGTGCCACATTGGGTGTCCCATCTTCATTGACTGTCCCTACAAAACATTGTTGTGTAGCGATCATATCTTTCATTGCCTGTGTAAGTGTTGCCATAGCTTTTTCAAAAATTTATTTACAAATTTAATTGTGTCATCTCAAAATTACGAATTGTATTGACAATCCTGGCAAAAAAAATGCTTTCAGGATTATTTGACTTAGGCTTATTCTTGTAGTAACTTGTATCATCAAATTCTTTAGGCTTGCATTTAAAGTAAAATGGCGGATTGGTAAATATTAACAGTCAGTATAAGGTCCTGTTATTTTGTTTCCTGGACTTTTTATAAAAGTGTAAAGATCAAATTATAAAGAAATGAATCTCAATCTGAAAATTGTCTTCTCACTGCAGTTATTTTCAATAGTGATCATTTTAAATTCTAATGGTCAGACTGCGCAATTAAATGATGATAAATTGAATTTAACTGATTTGGGAAGGGAAATTGAAAATTCTGTAAGTTTCAATTTAACAAATTTAAACTACGAGCAAATAAAAGCTACTTCAGGGCAAAAAGTCAGTGTGAAAGCGATCACCCTTATTATAAATGGGGATACCCTGGAGCCCACGGAAATTAAAACAAGGGGAAAGTCAACACTCTATTTCAGAAGAAAAAGTTACAGTTTTTCTCTTAAATCCGAAGCATCGTTCAGGCATGGAAAAAGGGTTGAGTCTTTTAAAAAGTTTTATGTGGTAAGCCTTTCCATGGACAAGCACTATAGCAGCAACCGGCTGGCTTTTGGAATGATGGAGGCTGCTAAACTATTTGACCTTTTTTATTCCTACTGTGAATTGCGAATCAATGGTAATAGCGAGGGAATCTGTATGATCATAGAAAGACCAGAAGACTGGGCGATGAAAAAAAAGGGTTCTCCCGTAATTATACGTAGGGGATATAACAATAGTATTGATAAGATAAAAACAGACAAAAAAACTGAAAGCGAAAAGGCTAAAAAGTACAAGAGCTATTTCAGACAGATTTACAGGTCTTTAAATAAATATGAAGGAGAAGAACTTTATAAGACTCTTTCAAACTGGCTTGATATGAATTTATATATGAAATGGCTTGCTTTCAATTTCTTCGTCAGGGATGGCGACTATACAGATGAAGTCTATTTTTTTGTTGACCCTCTTTCTGATAAATTTAGCATAATCCCCTGGGATTATGATGATTTATTTTCTATAGCTCCGCATGAAGGAAATGTTGAAAACAGAAAGATTCTCGTGGACAAGTTATTTTTTTCGACGGAAGACCTGTTGGATAAAAAGATAGTCACCGATCCTTATCTGTATAAGATCTACCTTATTCAGCTTGGGGAATTGATGCAACAGTTGTCACCTGGTGTTATAAAAAGTGTATTTGAAAACACCTATGCCGAGTTGTACCCCTATTATTCGAACAACGAGATAATTAGCCAATCGAAATATGACCGTTACAAAGACTCTGATTTACTTACCCTGAAAAGTGATATGCTGGTTTTATATGAACAATTAATATTTTACAGGAACATCTATCTAAAATATCTGGAAGAAAATAAATAATAAGTGTTTTCCCTATTCCCTGAATAAAGAGACCGCTTCTTTCATCAGAGAAGATATTGGAAGCTCCTGTGGACATATTTCCTCACATTCCCTGCATTCGGTGCATTTGGACGCCTTGCCATTTACACGAACGTAACCGGTAAGCCAGGGATTAGCATCATTCCAGATGGCGGCGTTATTAAGAGCAGCCAGTACATCAGGTATATCAACTCCGGAAGCGCATGGCATACAATATCGGCATTCCGTGCAGTCTGCTTTTGTCCTTGCGCCCATTGCATGCCTCAATTTTTCAAATATCAATAACTCATCCCTGCCAAGAGAATTCGCTATTCCCTCGTTGGCAATGCTCAGGTTTTCCACCACCTGCTCCATGCTGTTCATGCCCGAAAGAAGACTTGATACGCCAGCCTCGTTCCACACAAAGCGCAAGGCCCATTCAGCAGGACTTCTTTTAACAGGCGATGCATTAAATACTGAAGTAATTTCTGAGGGAAGATTCTGAGCCAGTTTGCCGCCTTTAAGCGGCTCCATCACAACTACCCCGATTCCTTTATCGGCAGCATATTTAAGGCCCTCATACCCTGCCTGAAAATCAATATCCATATAGTTATACTGAATCTGGGCAAAGGTCCAGTCATATTCGTCGCAGATTCTTATGAAATCTTCAGCTTTTCCATGAAATGAAAATGCAGGGAATCTTAACTTTCCTTCGGCTTTCTTTTTATCCAGGAACTCACGAACCCCAAAACTTTTCATCCTGTCCCATAATTCTCCATTAAGGCCATGTAGGAGATAAAAGTCCAGGTATTCTGTTTTCAGTCTTTCTAACTGTTCCCTGAGAAAGGACTCCATTTGTTCCTTTTTATGAAGTTGAAACAGTGGCATCTTGGTGGCCAGGTGCACTTTTTCCCGCCATCCGCCGGAGAGAGCCTCTCCCACGAAAGGCTCGCTTTCTCCCCGCTGTCCGAAAACAGCCGCATGATAAAAGTAGGCGGTATCAACATAATTAACGCCATGGTCTATTGCATAATGAAGCAACCTTGTAGCTAATGGATTGTCTATTTTTTCAGGCTTATGATCTATAGTAGGAAGCCGCATACATCCAAACCCCAGAATTGAAAGGCCAATGCCTGTTTTGTTGAGTTGTCGATAGAGCATATATTGTTCTCCTTGTTTTATAAATAAATTATTTTACCTGATAATAAATGTGCGAAAATACTCCAATAATTAATCAGGTGTTTTGATTTTAAATGATTTTTAACTTTTTCAATATTTGATTTTGCTATAAAATATAAGGTTGAATTGTATATTAATCTGTTTAGTGAATATTAGAAGCCCGAGGCTTTAAAATAAAATAACCACTGATAAAACAGTGGCTATTGGATTTTGACGCCAGCGTCAGCCTATTTAATGCCATTAAAAAGAGCGGTAATCTATTTTTACGAATTTGTGAGGATCATTCAGGTATTTCAACCAGGTCGACCATAAAGTTTATCATAATCGGGCCTTCCACAATTTCCGCAAGAAACGGAAGTACACCGGGCACTTCCTGATGGCCTACAAAATGTGATTCAGCGAGAAATTTACCATGCCGGAAATAACCAGTATAATTTAAAGTGTTTTTGTTAATGCCCGGGCCGTATAAAACACATCCGGTATGTAATCTGATTTCAGGAAGTGGCCCAACATTTACTTCTACTAATTCCATTGTTGCCATGTCCAGTTCGGTATAAGTATACGGGAAGGAGAACTTCACTTCACCACCAGGCATCATCTTCCCTTTAAATGATAATTCTCTGTAAAGGATATTACCGGGCATAAATTCCTGCGTCTTAAGCACGAAACTTTGTTTTTCGCCAAAGGTCAGCTCTGCTGTACATTCGAGAGCATTTAAAGCGGGGTCAGATAAAACAATATGCCCTTTCTTAGCATAAAAGCCAAAGCGTGTAAAACCTTGCAGGTGAATAGTCCCTTTATGAATTACCATACACTTTTTATCAGGTCCATTTATATTTTCCTTAAAACGGTCCGGAGTAAAATCCTGTTTGTTGCATCCTACAATAAATACCGACAGCAGGAAAAGGACATTAACCAACGGACCAAATCCTTTTGAGAAACGATTAAATGTCTTCATAGCTTTCAGGTTTAATTGATAAAGTTGAATTAAACCAAAATTAAATCCTTTTAAGCTGAACGTATTGTAAATTTACGACATTCCCATTTCTTCCTCGGTCCCTGTATCAGTTTGTTTTAATAAATAATCTGTTATCTTGAGTTGCAACTTCGATTGTGTTTTTCCTTTGAAACTGTCCTGGTGAAATGCCTGTTATTTTTTTAATATCTTTTATAAAATGAGCCTGGTCATAATATCCGCTTAAATAACTTATCCCTGTAAGGTCATATTCCGGTTTTTCATTGATCAGCCTGATGGCTTTGTTAATCCTGAATATGTGCAGAAGTTCTGTCGGAGAAATTCCGATATCATTCATGAAATGTCTTTCAAGTGACCTGGGAGTAATATTAAATATATTGCTTATTTGTGACACCCTTACCATTCCATTAATTCTGTCCATATAGCTTATTATTGCATTAATCAAATCAGATTTGCAGCATGCTTGTATGGCATATTTTGAAAGATATCTTTCAACGAGCTCCTTTATGTCATAAACATTATAAGCTGACTGAAGTTTTTCCAATAATTGATCTATATCTTTTTTTAATACTGACTCCCCGTTTATGGCATATTTGCAAAAATCTGAGCTTTTTATCCCGAATAAGTGGTAAAAACCCTGTGGCTGGAAAACAATACAAAATCCACCGCCTCTGTCAGTCCCGAACATATGTGAATAACTATTCTGATCATATTTTTGTAAGCCTGCAAGATGAATTTGGGGTTTATTCAGATTATAGTAGTTAGGTGAATAAAAATTCACGTGAGTGAAATTGAAGTATAATTCAACATAAGGAATAGGAACACATTTGTATATCCCTTTTAAATCGCTTTCTATATATTTATAATACCGGATAAATGGTTCAAAGAGTGCTGAAGGCTTTGCTGTTTGAAATATTTCCCGCATCCCTGACAGGTTTCAATCACTCTGATTTACCAGAGTTATTTAAGGTCAATTCATACCGGCAAAATTTTTCAAATTGCCTGGAGATTTCAACGTTTGTTTTTTAAGAACAGCTTATTCATCCAATTTTATGCAAGTTACATAATCAGTGAACAAAAGTCAAGAAAATCTTCATAATGAGACAAATAGTTACAACTCAGAGGAGGGTAAATATTTCTATTCGTACCTCTATAACCCCAAAACATTTTTGCCTCTGCACCTTTTGTGACTTTCATCCTTCACAGCTTAAGCGAAAAAAAATTGTCTTTCATACAGGTTTATTTTAACTTTGATAATAAAACAAATAGGAATCTTAGGATCATTGGTACCCTATGGCAAGCCTTATCCCGGGATATGAATACGACATCTTCATCAGCTACCGCCAGAAAGACAATAAACACGACAGGAGGATTAGTGAGTTTTCTTTTGATTTATCAATTAATGATAAGCTTCTTTATTATCCCAGTTTTTTGGATTATTTAAAATATATTTTCTTATACGTGATAATTGTCCTGTTGTACAGATAATATTATCATAGAAGCCTGACTGCCAGGAAAAATCGATATCAATCTTATGAGCATATTTTGTCACTGATGATTTATACGAACGTATAATGACCGATAATGACCCGGATTTCGGTGAAATAGATGACATGGTTTTATTTTTAATATTTGATTGATCTGGTAATGGTAGGGTCGTTGCATGCAACGACCCTACGACAAGATTTTCGTAATGTCTGTTAATAATGATGATCCCATGTATATGATTTGGCATTAGGATATATTCATCCAGGGTAATATTTGGAAAATGTTGTGGTATTTCACTCCATAATTTTAATGCAATACTCCCTATTTCTGATAGTTGCAATTCAGCATTTATAATTGTACCAAACCACTCGGATTTATTTACAGTACAAATTGTAATAAAATATTTCCCGGGGAGGGAATAATCACGTCCCGGATATCGTAAAGAATTACGAAGCCTCCTTTTTTTGTAAAAAGAATACATTACAAAATGCAGCGATCTTTACAAATATATACATTTTTATTTCCTTTTCACCGTTTCTCCTATGCTCCTTTTCACCCCTTCTAATTTTTATTTGACTCGCAGCCATTACTTTCATAAATTTATATTTCTAAACATTTCTTCGTTATGGCAAGCATAATCCCGGGATATGAATACGACATCTTCATCAGCTATCGCCAGAAAGACAACAAGCACGACGGCTGGGTGACGGAGTTTGTTGATAATCTGCGTTCTGTTCCTCGGTTTAAAGAGGTATTAAATAAAATGGGATTATCAGAATATTCAAAC
>Ga0315536_1000656_pt1 | contig 17432 bp, 7 predicted proteins | sample SalMarSW160230MG_FD_203093 | JGI IMG/M metagenome (GOLD analysis project Ga0315536, IMG submission 203093) | Salt marsh sediment microbial communities from the Plum Island Ecosystem LTER, Massachusetts, United States - Salt Marsh Sediment SW1602-30 ... | reverse complement strand
CTTCGCGGATATCCAGCGCCGCATCCTCCGTCACCTCCGGGCGGTTGTAATCGTTTTTCGCGGCCGCTTCGGCCAGCGCGGCGCAGCCGTCCAATTCGGCAAGCACGCGTGCCGCCCGCATCAGCTCAGCACGGTTCACGTTTGCGCGCGCGCATACTTCCCGGAACAAACGGGCTTCGATCTCGCGGATCCGATCCTCAGCGTGCAACACGCGCGTTTCATATTCCTTCATCTCCGGGGTTATGTAGCGCTCGGCATTGACCAGGGTTTGTTTGCGGATGTACTCCGCCGGCACCGATTTGGCCTGGCCGCGGGAGACTTCGATGTAGTACCCGAAAATTTTGTTGTACCCAACCTTCAGCGTCTTAATCCCGGTCCGCTGCTTTTCCGTGGTTTCCAGATTGGCAATCCATTCACGGGATTCCCGCGCGCCTTCGACCACCCGGTCCAATTCCTCGCTGTACCCGGGGCGGATGACGCCGCTGTGAGAAAGCGTTGCCGGCGGGTCATCCGGAATGGCTTGTTGCAGCAGTGAAAGAATCTCAGGGAACACTTCGGGGCGTTTAAGCGTATTCCCGCCGCCGGCCGGCATCCCGTCAAGCACTTCCAATACGCCCGGCAGGGCCGCGAGGGAATCCCTCAACGCGGTCAGGTCCCGCGGCAGGGCGTTGCCCGAACCAATCCGGTTCACCAGTCGTTCGATATCATTCAAGGCGCGCAACGCTTCGCGGAAAGCCGCTCTCGCCAACCCGGCATCATAGAAGGCCTGTACACTGGATTGGCGTTCGCGGATCTTCGCAAGATCCAGCAGCGGCTGCTGAATCCACTGCCGCATGGCCCTGCCCCCCATCGGCGTCACAGTTTGATCCAGTACGCCCAGCAGCGATCCCTGCACTTCACCGGTGCGCAGTGTCTCGGTTAATTCCAGGCCTCGGCGGGTTGCCGGATCCAGGATCATGAAATCCGAAAGCGAATACGTTGCCAGTTCCCGGATCCATTGCAGCGCTTCCGGCTGGGTCTCCTGTAGGTATTGCACCAGCACACCCGCCGCACATACCGCAGCCGATTGGCGTGCGAGGCCAAAGCCTTCCAGCGATGCGGCTTCGAAATGTTGCAGCAGAACCTGCTCACAGCGTCCCGGTTCAAAGCGCCATGCGGGCCATACCGTCCGGGTGCCGGATCCGTCCGCGCCACCACCCGCGCCCTCCGAGACGATCACTTCCGCCGGCCCCAGCCGGATAAGCTCCGCCCGGAGGGCAGCGGGAACGTCTTCCGATTCAAACTCTGCTGCCCTAAATTCACCGGTGGTGATATCGGTGAAGGATACGGCGCCGCGTCTTCCCTGCACAACGGCGCAGGCCAGATAATTGTTGCGTTTCGGGGATAGCATCCCCGGCTCCATGATCGTCCCCGGGGTGATAACCCGGGTTACCTGGCGGGGCATCAATCCCTTGACCGCCTCCCCCACCTGTTCACAAATTGCCACATGGTACCCGCGTTGGATCAGCCGGGAGATATATGATTCCGCAGCATGGTACGGGATGCCCGCCATCGGTACGCGGGCTCCTTTGGCCACATTTCGGGAGGTCAGCACGATTTCGAGTTCCCGCGATGCGGTTTCCGCATCCGCGTCAAATGTCTCGTAGAAATCTCCCAGACGGAAGAACAGCAGTGCGTGGGGATACTTCTTCTTGACGTCCAGATATTGTCTTCGAATGGGTGTCAGATCGTCATCCATTATCCATCCCAACCCAAGCCTTTCTTCCGACGGTCCGGGGGCGGCCGGCCTGCGGGCGATTATATCCGGCGTAGACTGGGATGGGCGGCATACACCGCAATCGACAACAGTAACCCCAGCCCGGCCGAGAGTGCCAATCCGGTGACAGGCCCCAGCACCTGGGCTGCCGTTCCCGCCTGTAACGCGCCGATTGGCACCGCCCCGAAGAATGCCAACAGATAGATGCTCATGATCCGTCCCCGCAAGTTATCCTCTACGAGGGTTTGAATAATCGAGTTAATGGAGATGTTCTGGACCACCAGGCCGAAACCTGTAAGCACCAGAAGAAGCAGTGACAACGCATAGGAACCCGAAAAAGAGAAAGCCAGGAGTGAAAACGGGAAGATGAGGCTGCCAAGCATTAACCGATCGGACCGCTTCTCCAGATATGCGCGGGAGGCCATAAAAAGCGCACCCAGCACGGCACCGATTCCGACTGCGGCATTCAGCAGCCCAAGCGCGGTTTCACCCTGGTGCAGGACTTCCACGGCAAATGCCGGCAGCAGGGTCGAAAAGGAGAAAGTAAATATACCGGTGATTATCGTGATCAGGATCAACGGCAGGATGACCGGGTGGCCAAAGGCATAGCGAACGCCGTCACGGACCTGGCGAATCGGCTCCTCGCCGGCAACCTGAACCGCCGGCGGGATGCGCATAAGTAATAACCCGGCCAGGACAGCGAGAAAAGAGGCCCCGTTCACACCAAAACACCATACTGCACCCCACGCCGCCAGTATCAAGCCGGCAGCCGCAGGGCCGATCACCCGCGCCAGGTTGAACATAGTCGCGTTCAGGGCGATCGCATTGGGCAGATCTCCGCGCTCTTCGATGATCTCAATCGTAAAGGCCTGTCGTGCGGGTGCATCCACCGAGTTCACCACCCCCAGCAGCGCAGCCATCACGAACACATGCCAGACCTCCAACCGGCCGGCCGCCAGAAGGGTCATCAGCAGGAAGGCCAGAACCATGGAAGCCGTCTGTGTGTACAATAGGATAGACCGGCGCGGGACCCTGTCCGCCAGTACTCCTGCCGGAAGCATCAGGAAGAAGGTCGGGAGACTGCCGGCAAAAGCCACCGCTCCCAGCAGGAACTTTGAACCGGTCATCTCGTAGACCACCCATTGTTGGGCGACCATCTGCATCCAGGTACCAATCAACGAAACCGATTGACCGGCAAACCAAAGCCTGTAGTTGGGATGACGCAGTGCCCTCGCAACGGATAACGCGGGGAAATGTCCCCGCCTTTTAGGTGTCATTCACGTACCTTTTATGCTTTTTTTCGGCCGGGATTTTCCACTTCGCGTATGCTTTCGGAGTATAATCGATTTCATAGCCATAATTTGTCCGGATCGGCATCGTAGGCCTGTTTTTTGCACGGTTAGACGGGTAATGCCGTATCTGGATTCTGGATATTGAGCTGGCTGGCCGGGGTGGAATGGATTCAAACCGGATGTGATCCATTCGATCCCCAATCCGGTATCATGTTCAGGAAGGTGAGTGGTCGGTGTATAACTACACTCCCATTAACGATTTCACCGCCCAATCCGAAGAAAAGCCCCTCCGGATTCTTTACATCGAGGACTATCCGGATAACCGGTTGTTAATCCGGCGGGTCTTAATGGCTGAAGGGTATGACGTACTCGAAGCCGGTGACGCCCAACAGGCGTTGAAGCTGGCCCTTTCCGATCCCCCGGATCTGATCCTGATGGATATCAATCTTCCGGAAGTGGACGGATACACACTCACGGCAAGGATCCGCGCCACCCCCCGGCTTGCCCACATCCCGGTTGTGGCCCTGACGGCCAATGTCATGAAGGGCGACCGCGAACGCGTGCTGGAAGCGGGGTGTGATGGCTATATTCAAAAGCCGGTGGATATCGATCAACTACCCTGGCAAATTTCCAAGTACCTGCGCAAGTCCCGAGGAACATAGACTTATGGAAACCCGGCCCGATCCCTCCCCTGCACCCGTTCCCACTCCTGATCCGGCGGAATCCCGGAAGAAGAAGCTCGTCAACCCGAAGGAGGCCACCATCCTTGTCGTGGAAGACAACGTTTCCAATTTCGTCCTTATGGCGCGCATGCTGGCTTATCTGGGGATCCATTGCGAGTGGAAGACATCCGGGTACGAAGTCGTCGAATACGCCCACACGCTTCCGCGGGTGGACCTGATCCTGATGGACATCCGCTTGCCGTATGAAGACGGATATGAAGCTCTGGGAAAAATCCGTACTTCCCTTTACAAGGATATTCCCGTCATCGCCGTAACCGCCAACGCCAGCCAGGACGAGTTGAACCGGGCGCGCGCATCCGGGTTTGACGGTTTCGTTGGTAAACCATTGGATCCCGATAGATTCCCGGACCAGATCCGTCGTATGCTGCAGGGCGAACCGGTCTGGGAATATTCATAATAAGGGAGCGTTCCCTTTAGGAGCACCCGGGTATGGCTGAGCAATCTGCAATTCGGTCGAACCCATTAAGGACCCTTCTGGCCCCGCGGAATATGGCGTTGGCCTTCGTCGGCATCCTGTTGCCGGTACTTATTCTGCCCGCCATTCTAGGATGGATCGGTTATACCCAATCGCGCGACAGCATCAAGCAATCCGCCGGTGCCAGTCTGGTCGTGCAATTCGAAGGGGTCAGCGCGAAAACCCGGATTTGGCAATCGGATGGGTATGAAAGGATCCAGGCAATCTGCCGGAATGATGCCGTGGTTCAGGCGGCTTCCAAACTGGAATCCACGGACAGTTCCAAAACGGCGTTCTTCAACACCATTTATCTCTACGAGCCCGAGGGGAGGATGTTCTCCAATTTCGTGGTCGTCGATCCCGCCACGAGCAAGATCGTGGCATCCACCAATGCCGCCTGGGATGGCTTGGCGCTGGTGGGCACCAGCGCGATAAACCCCACCCCCGATTGGACCCTTCCCTTCTCCTATCTTCAGGTCAATCATTCCATATTCAGTACCTCCACATTCGCCGTCCTGACCGCCGCCCCCCTGCAATCATCTGCGCATAAATCGGATTTGGTACTGATCGGCCTCCTTCAGAATAGTGAGTTGTACTCCATCCTGTCTGTGCCCTTGAACAATGCCAGGGCGGATTCCATTCTCATTACCTTCCACGATTCCTCCTATGTCCGCACCAATCCCGAAGCGGGCACCTTTACAGTCCTGCAATTCGTACTGGCGAGCAATCAGATCCCTTTAACTGCCGGCGCCGTATCTGAATACACGGGGATCCTCGACCAGCCGGTGATCGGGTATACCCAGAACCTCTCTATTTTCACTCTCATCGGCGATACAGAATCGCAATCCTCGCAGACCAAAATCCTGATCGAACGGAAGCAGTCGGCCGTCTATTCCAGCCTTGCGCCGATATCGACCGTCCTGACAATGATCGGTGTGGCCATCGCCCTGGCCTTAATGTTGGCCACCTTCCAGGCGGTATTCTTCATCATCCGCCCGACTCGCCGGATCGCCTCGGCGGTAAGTCATCTGGCCGCGGGGCATGCCGAAGAACAAATCCCTATGTATGGAACCTCGGAATTTGCTTCGCTGGCCACCTCGCTCAACCGCCTTTCCGGTTCCTTGCGCGACGCCTCCACGCTGGTCGGTTCCGACGGTCAAACATCCACCCGCAAGATCGTGATCTCGGCCGAACTGGTCCAGGCGCTTTCAGCGGCGGCCACAGTAGAGGATACGCTTCGGACCGTGGTGACCCTGGTCCGGGACCGGTTGGGTTCCGATTTCGCTTCAGTCTACTTGGTAGACGACGCCGGTCAGTTCGCGGTGATCCGCGAAGCGACCGGTGCCGCCGGTGAGAAACTCAAAGAGGCGGTCAACCGCTTCCCGCTGGGTTCTTATTCGATCATCGGATCGGTGGCGCAATCCGGACGTGCGCATCAGGCACCCAACGTGTCCGAAGATCCTATGTACATCCGGAACGATTTGCTGCCCGACACCCGTTCGGAAGCTGCCTTGCCGATCCGGGTCAACAAGCGAACGATCGGCGTCCTGGACGTCCATTCCAACACCTTGAACGGGTTCAACCCCCAGGATATGGAGTTACTACAATCCATTGCCGATCAGACCGGCGCCGCCATTCAGAATGCCCAAATGGTGGAAAACGCGCGCTTCAGCACGGAAGTCACCCAACAACTGTTCCGCGTCAGCCGTCTTGTCTCCTTGGCCGCATCTCCGGAAGAAATCTATAAAGCCGTTATCGACGGCATGAAAGGCACCCCGTATGTGGTGACCATCCTCCAAGCGGGTGCCACTTCCATGCCCATCACCGGCTTCTACGATCCGGTGAATCCGGATGCCGCCCAGGCGCCGGTGCCGGAAATCGCGGAAGACCCGGAGACGGTTTCACGCCTGGTTCCCTCCAACACCCCGCTTATCGTAAAAGTGGAAGCCGGCATTGTCCGCCTCCCAGGCAACATCCGCCAATATTTGGATACCCTTGGCTGCCATGCGGCGGCCATCCTCCCGCTGCGCCAGGGTGAACTCCTGCTGGGCGCGCTGCTCCTGGCTTCGCGCGATGAAAATGCGATCACCCCCGCCAGTATCCGGCCGCTGACCCCCATCACAGAATCCATCCTTGCGGCGATGGAGCGGCTCGAGCTGCTGCAAACGACCCAGGGTCGGCTTTCCGAACTCGCCACGTTGAACCGGATCAGCCAATCCATATCCCAGGCCACGGATCTGCAGGGATTGTTCGAGACCGTTCACGAACAGACCCGTAATGCTCTGGGCGATGTGGACATCGTGATCACGATGTACGACAGCAACCGTAATCTGCTGTCTTTCCCCTACGCCTACATCCGCGGCGAGACCGTCAACCTCGACACGATCGCCATGGGCGACAGTCTGTATTCGCTGGTCATCCGCAACGCCCAGCCGCTGTTGCTGGAAGAGAACGTCGAGGAGCGGGCCGCCGCCCTTGGCGTCAACCTGCCCGGCATCATCCCGCAGGCCTGGGTGGAAAAGCAGTTATCCAGCGGTGTGCGCCTCTCGGGCGTGGTGCCGCAATCCTGGCTGGGTGTCCCGCTGATCACGGCCGGCCAGGTGGTCGGAGCGCTGATCCTGTTGGATACGGAGCACAGCAACCGATTCAAGGACAACGACCTGCGGCTGCTTTCCACGATCGCCACCCAGATTGCTTCGACCATCCGCACCTCCTCCCTGCTCCAGGAATCCGAACGGAAAGCGGTTCAGCTGCAGACGGCGGCCGAGATCGCCCGCGAAACCATCGGCCTCCTGGATTTGGACCAGCTGCTTTCCCACTCCATCAACCTGATCCGCGACCGTTTCGGGTTCTACCATTCCTCGGTTTTCCTTCTGGACGAAGAACGGAAATTTGCTGTGCTGCGCGAATCCACCGGGGAAGCCGGGCGGCAAATGAAGGCCCGCGAACATAAACTCGGTGTCGGATCGCAATCCATCGTCGGGTGGGTCACGGAAAACGCCCGCCCGCGTGTGGCCGACGATGTCACCGCCGACCCGATGCACAAACCCAACCCGCTGCTCCCGGCCACACGCGCCGAACTTGGCATCCCGCTCCGCATCGGCGAGACGGTCATCGGCGCGCTGGATGTGCAGTCCACAACGCCGTATGCGTTCACTCCCGACGACATCACCATCCTTCAGGTTATCGCCGACCAGATCGCCATCGCGGTTGAAAACGCGCGGTTGTTCTCGACGACGCGCGAATACCTCGCCCGCCACCGCTCGCTGTACCAGATAACGACTGCCGCCGCGTCCTCCACCTCGCTGGATAACGCCCTCTTCAGCGCCGCGCAGGGCTTGCGCGTCACCATGAACGGTGCGCGGGTATCCCTGTTCCTTATCTCCCCGGAAAAGGACATGCTGATAGTCCATGCCCATTCCGGATTCAACTCGCGCGAGATCGAATCGATGCGTGTACCCATTGGCCAGGGCGTGCAGGGTTGGGTGGCCAGCAACAAGCAGCCGTCGCTGGTAGCCAGCACCGCGGCCGACTCGCGCTACCTGATGATCGACCCGGACATTCAATCGGAATTGTGCGTGCCGTTGATTCACCGCGATGAACTGCTCGGCGTGCTGGACATCCAAAGCCCGCATATCTCGGCGTTTTCCGAAGATGATGTGCAGCTGCTGGGTACGGTCGCCGGGTCCCTCGCGGCAATCATGTCCTCAACCGTCTTGTACGAACAGGTGACCCAGGAACGGGAACGCCTGCGCCATCTTTACGAGGAAGCGATCGGAATGGCCGGCCCGCCATCCGGTGACATGGAGAGCCTGATGCGTTCCGCGCTGGAACGGGTTCGCAGCGTTTCGGGAGCAGATTGCGTCTCGATCGCCTTCCCGTCCGGCAAGGACGAGGTCAAGATCGAGATGTGTACCTGCGAGCCGCACCTTAAGCACATCACCGGGCTTATCGCACATTACGGCCAAGATGTGCTCGGTGAAGCGCTCTCGACCAACCAAACGGTCAAATACACACCCGCCTCGACCGGAACCCTTTCGCGTTCTCTGGCCCAGGCGGGGATTAAAACCGCGCTGGCGCTCCCCCTGCAATGGACCGGACGAACGATCGGCGGGCTGCTGCTCTCGCGGATGTCTTCCGAGCGTGCCTTCTCCACCGAGGAAGTGCAATTGGCCAATCTGCTCGCGTTGCAGGTCGCGGCCAATATCGAAAGCGCTCGGCTCTTCGATCAAACCCGCCGTCAGGCGGAACGCGAACACCTTTTGTTTGAAATCACCAGCCGCATCCGCCGCTCGGTGGATATGCAGGGCATTCTCACTACCACCGCAAGCGAACTCAGCCGCGCGCTCGGCGCAAAACGCGCCAGCATTAAAATCGGCTTGGCGGACACCACCGGCCCTGAAGACGGGAATGGCGATGGTCAGGAAGGTCCGCCGTGATGACGGCGCTTGTGTTTCCATTTATATTTCGGGATCGTAGGTTGACGCATTCCCATTGCGGTCCGCCGGTCGGGAACCTCCGCCTCCGGCTGAAGACCGCTGGATAAGGGATTAAAGGGCAAAGCCATGCTGGATCGGATCACCCGCTTTTTTCCTCCTGTTTCCAAGAACCCGGATGAAGCCCGGCAGGAGAACCTTTTCTACCTGGTGATCATCGGCCTTGCGCTAACCGGCGCGCTGTTCGCCCTGGTCAGCGGGATCATCGCGCTTGCCAGCGGCGGCCCGTGGGTGGGCGTGATCGCCGGGATCATCGTCCAGCCGGTGTATTTGACCGCCATTTTCCTCGCGCGCCGCGGCCAGGTCCGCCTGGCGACATACTTCCCGGTGGTCAGCATCTTCCTGGTGATGGTTTATGCGTCGATCGCGCTTGGACTGGGCCACGCCATTTACATCGGTTACGCCATGTCCACCCTGACCGCAGCGATCCTCATCAGCACCCGGAGCGGTATCTTTTTTGCCTTTCTCAGCATGGTAGCGCATCTGGTCGTCGGCCTGCTGCAGCAGGCCGGGACTCTTACGGTCCCCGAAGGATACGCACCGCTCGGCACCATCTGGCCCGATGCGGTCGGTCTGGGGCTGGGCTTGGCGGTTCTCATCAGCATTTCCGCCATCTACAACCGGGAGATGCGCGTCTCGCTGCAGATGGAGAAGCAACTGGCCGAAGCGCTGCAAAACGAGCATCAGGAACTCATCCGCCGGATTGCTGAAAATAAAACGCTGCTCGATCAGCGGATCATCCAGCTCCGGACCCTGGCAGAAACCTCGATGGCGGCCGGTGCCGAACAGAAACCGCTGATCCTTCTGCAATCGGTGATGGAAGTCCTGCAGCAGCGTATGAATTTATCTTCGGCGTTGATTTTCCTGCTGGAAGAACCCGGGCCATCGCTCGTCCTGCGGGCCGGATCCACGCCTGAGGCGCAACGGTTAATCGGCCGGGGATACCGCCTGCCGGAAGAATCGACCTCCCTGGTCAAGCAAGCCGCCGACAATAAGCGCATCTTTTCCGAAGGCGACCGCCCGCTGGAGAAGGACAATTCGCTCTCCACAGGCCGCTCGGAATTGGTCATCCCGCTTCTGATTGGCGACCGGAGCCTGGGTGTGCTGGATGTCCAATCCGAAACGGTCAACGCCTTCGACGACTCAGACATCCTGACCCTGCGCGGTATTTCTCAAACACTGGCCCACGGCCTGGAGATGGCCCGGCTCAACACTCAATCCCAGTCGGACCGTGAAGAAGTCCGCGCGTTGAACCGGCGCTACATGTCGGAAGCTTGGAAGGACATGGATCAGTCGTCGACGGATCTCTCGCTTTCCGTGGAGAGCAACGCAACCGACGGCGAGGAAATCATCACCCTGCTTGCGCCGTCTTCGGAGACGGCGGTCGTTCCCAGCAGCATCGCGCGCAGCGCGGACGGTTCCCAAATTACCGCACCGCTAATCCTGCGCGAACAGGTGATCGGCGCGCTTACCCTGGATACCGGGGATAAGGAAATTACCCAGGACGATCTGACCTTCATCGAAGCCGTCACAACCCAGGCGGCGTTGGCCCTCGAAAACGCGCGCCTGTACTCCGAGCTGACCCAGCGCGCCTCCTATCTGCAGACCGCAAACGAAATCGCGCGCGACGCCAGCACAACCCTCGACCTCGATCTGCTGTTGCGCCGCGTGGTCGAACTCATCCGGGAGCGGTTCGGCTTCTCGCACGCCGCGGTATACCTGATGGACGAGCAGGATCAAGCCGCCGCCGCCTTCGCCGCCTCCGGTCAGGCCGGCGCGGAACTGGTTGCCCGGCGCGCGTTTTATACCGCGGATTCTCATTCGGTGGTCGGCCATGTACTGGCCACCGGAGTGCTCTATGCCGCCAACAATCTGGAAAAAGATTCGAACTACCAGGCGGACCCGCTGCTCTCCGACACGAAGTCGGAACTGGGCATTCCGCTGATCGTCGCCGGGCGGATCATTGGCGTCCTGGATATCCATTCCGCCAAATCCAATTCCTTCGGCGCGGATGAAATCGCGATCCTGCAAACGCTCTCCGGACAGCTGGCGGTTGCCGTGCAAAATGCCCGCTTGTTCAGTCAGGTATCTCAGCGTGCGGAACGCGAACGGAAAGTGGTCGAAATTACGAGCCGCATCCGGTCCTCCAACGACATCTCCTCCATTTTGCAGACGGCCGTCGGCGAGCTCCGGCGTGCGCTCGGTATCTCGAGCGGCACCGTTATGGTGGGGCCGGTCCGGCCCTCGAAAGCCGATAAACCCAAGGAACCCGCCGGCTCGAGTCCATCCTGACGGTACCCCCTCCCATCCCTCCCCCATTTCGCCTAAAATGCGAAATGGGGGAGGGATGGGAGGGTGAAGGAGCGGGCGCGAATCACGGCAGCGGACAAATGATTGACAGGAAGACAGGATCCGGACTATGACAACCATCGTCGCCATCGCCAATGAAAAAGGCGGAGTCGCCAAAACCACCTCAACCCTTTCCATTGGCGCTGCACTCGTCGAGAGCGGCCAGGAAATTCTGCTGGTGGATCTGGACCCGCAGGCCAACCTGACCCTCGCGCTGGGCATACAGCCGTCGCAAATCCGCCGGTCGGTGGCCGATCTCCTGCTCGGCAACACGCCGATCTTGAGTGTCTCGCGCGAAACCTCCGTCCCCGGCCTGGATCTGATTCCCGCTTCCGGAGAGATGCTGCTGGTCGAACGGTTCCTGTACGTCCGCCAAAACTACGAACATCTGCTGCGCAAGGCGCTGGCGAAGGCCAGCATGTACAGCATGGTGCTCCTGGACTGTCCGCCCAGCTTGGGCGCTTTGACCATCAACGCCCTGACCGCATCGAACCTGCTGATCATTCCCACCCAGTGCGAGTTTTTCTCCGCGCATTCGCTCCGCGAGATGCTGGACCTGATTCGCAACATCCGCCAACGGTCCAATCCGACGCTGCGTTACCGGGTGATGATTACCATGCTCGGCAAGACACGAGTCCATCGGGCGCTGCAGGAACAAATCCGTTCCGCGTTCGGTACCGCGGTCTTTGCGACCGCCATTGAGAACGACACCAAACTACGCGAATGCCCGGTGGTCGGAAAACCGATTACCGAGTATGCCCCCGAAAGCCGGGCTGCGCAGCAATACCGCGCCCTGGCTCAGGAGTTGGATGATTATGTCCATCAAGCGATCGCTTAATAAGCTTGAGACCCTGTTTTCCGGAGTCTCGGAACCCGAAATCCCATCTGAGCCCGTGCGGAAAGCGCGCCGGAAGAGGGAACCCTCCGCCGCGCCCAGCGGCTGGGTGTGGGAGTTCGACGCCGAAGGCACCAGCCTGTGGTGTTCGGATGAGATCTTCCCGCTCCTGGGGCTGCGGGCCTCACAAACCAAAGGACGCCCGTTGGAAGACTGCGGACTACTTCCGGAATCCGCCCAGAAATTGCGGGCGTCCATCGACTCGGGCGAGCCGATTGACAACCTGTTCCTGACCGCGGCTCACCGTAACGGATCGATGATTCTGCTTCTGATGAATGCGCTGCCGCGGATGGACGACGCCGGCCAGCCCGCAACCTACCGGGCCGTCGTTCAAGTCCTGCAATCCCCCGCAGTCGTGCCCACAACGAGGCGCAGCCGCAAAGCGCGTGAACCGGAGGCGCCGGCACCAGCCGTGAAGCGGACTACCCGTCGGGCGGCTGTTGCGACCGCGCATGTTCCGGCGGAACCGGCGCCGCAAGCCGCTCCTTCCACAGCGAAACGGCGGACCAGCGCGGTCAAGAAAGCCTCCACCCTGTCCGCCGCGGGTCCCGATTTGTTGCAGGCCATTCCCGGAGCGCAGAAAGCGAAACTACGTCGCAAGACAGCAAAAGCCGTTGCTGCGGAAGCGCCCGAGTTGGCGCAATCCAAATCCGAATTACAAGCGGAAACGGTCGTTCCCGCCCCTTCGAAGAGACGAAGCCGTAAACCGGCGGCCGCTCTTGCCGAACGCGCTTCGAAACGCCGGGTCCTCAAACCGGCTTTGGAATTTCCCGAGATCGAGGAAGTTCCGGAAGCCATTGCTCCGAAGAAACGAACACCCAAACCTGCTGCGGAACCGTCCACCCCGTCGGCAGCTCATACTGCCAGGAAACGCGTCGCCAAATCCGTCGCGCCCAGTCTCCCTGGTATCACAACACCGCCGACAGCGCCGAAAAAACGACGCAAAAAAGCGGTCGCCGCCGCGATAGCCCCCGCCGAGCAAAAAACTCCTGAATCCGCCGCGGTGAAAAAACAGATCACCAAACCGTTCGCCACAACCGCCGGCACGCCGGTATCGGAAACTCCGGCGGAAGTTCCGCTCAAGAAGCGCCTCACCAAACCGCTGGAGCCGACCGAATCACCCCCGATTAAGAAAACGCCCTCGGGAGCCGCACCGAAGAAGCGGATAACCCGGCCGATCACGGCCGAAGAGGACGAGCCTGCCGCCATCCCGGTAAAGAAAAAACCCACCAAACCGCTTCACGAAAAGCGCTCGGTTCCAAGCATTTCGAGCCTGCTTGAATCCGGAGCGGTCGCACCCGACACACATATGCGCAGGCCGTCGTTGGAAGAACTCCTGCCGACGATCGCGCCTTCCTTGAAGAAAACCTCGGAACCGGACCAGGCTGTTCCACCGGCGGCTACTATAGTTGAACCGCCCTTACCCAAGGCTGAATCGTCTTCCGGGCCGGCAATCGTCGAACCGCTGGAAGCCTTTGCAGCCCCGCCCGCCGAACCGGAAGCCGTTATACCGGCAGAATCGATCCCGTCGGCACCTTCCGTCAATCCGTTTATCCCGGAGGAGAAAACCATCCCCGATACGCCGGATAAGGAGCCTGAACTTCCTGCGTTCCTCCCGCCGGCTTCCGATTCAGAAACGGCGGCACCCGTTCCGGAAGGAAAACCCGAGCCGGCGATTTTCGAGAAACCGGTCGAACCGATGGCGCCGAAGGCACCGGAACCCGCTCCCGAGAACTTATGGGCCACACCGATGATGGCGGCCGCGACACCCCCCGCGGAAACAGCTGATGTGCCGGCGACAGCGGAGGCTCCCATCAAGGAACCGCCGCCGGCAGTTCCGGTAATTCAGCCACCCGCCACCATCCCGATTCCGACTCCCGCACAGCCCCCGGCTGCGGATAGCATCCAGCCGCCTGCATCGGACACCAAACCCGAATCCGCGATCCTTGCCGCGGCGATGCAAATCCCTCCAGTGCCGCCCGCGCCGCCAGTGAAGAAATCCGGGCCGTTGCCTCCCTTCAAGGGAACCGGTCCGTTATCCTTGCGCAGCCTGGCGGCTAAATCCCAGACTTCCGATCCGTTCTCCATCCAACCGGTTCTTTATCACGATGACCTGGGCGGGATGCAACGCCTGGAATCGTACAATACACCGGAGACTCAAAAAGCGCTGACCAGCGGCGAACTCGTCGTCTCCCAGCCGGGCGGTGACGGGCAAACAGACCTAAATTCGGTGATGGCCGTCCCCATCCGGCTTCAGGATCAGGTCCTGGGCGTGCTTGAGTTCCGTGATGAAGAAGGCAAACGTTTCTGGACCGATGAGGACCGGATGTTGGCGGAGGAAATCACCGATCAGCTGGCGCTCGCGCTGGAGAACGCGCGACTGTTCCATCAGGCCGCCGCCCGTACGCAGGAGCTTGCGCTGGTCAACCGCGTTGTATCTTCCGTCGCCGGCTCCCTGGACCTGCTCACCAGCCTGGATACGATTGCTTCGGAGCTTGCCCGCGCATTATCGCTCGGACATGCCAGCATATCCCTTTTAAGTGAAGATAAATCCACACTGACCCTGGTAAGCGACCAGCCCGGACGCATGGATCGCTCCAGTCCGACGATTTTTGTCTCCTTGAAGGATGCGCCCATTCTGCAGAAAGCGATCGTGGAGCGCGGCCCGACGATCTTCACCGGCGTCAGTGAGAACCCGCTGCGTCCGCTCCTTCCGGGTGAAAAGCACGAACACCGAACCCGGACTCTCGTGCTCCTGCCGCTGGTCGCCGAAGGCAACACGATCGGTCTGGTCGGCATGCACCTCCTGGAAGAGGGGCGCAGCTTTGCCGCTGACGAATTGCGCCTTTCCGAAACGATCGTATCCCAGGCGTCGACGGCCATTCAGAATGCCCGCCTGCATAACCAGACGGAACAGGCCCTGCATGAAGCGGTCAACCTGTTCCAAACCTCGCAGCGTCTGCAGAAGGCCAGCGGCGAGGAACAACTGATGCAGGAAGCGCTCGACTCGTGCCGGACCGCCGTCGCCTTGAACAGCATCTCGATTCAGATCTTCGGCGAGGAAACCGGGCAGACCTACGTAGAGCAGGTTGCCCATTTGGCCGATGCGGATCAGCCTTCGGTGGAAGACGGGACACGGTTCCCCGGCGTACTATACCCGTTCTTCGACTTGCTGCAGAGCGGGCAAACCGTGGTGAGCAACCATGCCGAGGATGACGACCGGCTTTCGGGGATGGTGCGGCCCATTTTAGCCGATCTCGCGATCTCATCGATGGTCGCCGTACCATTGCGCGTCCGCGGAGAGAACATCGGTATTCTCCAGGCCGTTCGCCGGGTGGCCAATCCGTTCTCGCACAGTGAGGTTCGGTTCCTCGAGACGGTCGGCGCCCAGCTATCGGTCGCGCTCGACAACTACCGCCTGCTCAACCAAGCCCAGCGCCGCGCCCAGCAGCTGGAGATCGCGGCCGAAGTCAGCCGGCTGGCCACCTCGACTCTGGAAACCGGCACCCTGCTTTCCCGCGCGGTGAACCTCCTGCGCGAACGGTTCGGTTTTTATCACACCGCTATCTACCTGCTCGACGAACAGGGCAAGTACGCCGTCGTGCGCGAGGCCACCGGCCAGCCCGGCGTACAAATGAAGGAAGCCAAGCATAGCATCGCCGTCGGATCGAAGACGATCGTCGGACAGGTGACGGAGAGCGGAGAACCGTACGCCGCCCAAGATTCTTCCAAAGATCCCTATTACCGCGCGTATCCCGCACTGCCGGATACCAAGACCCAGCTTGCCTTGCCGCTGAAGATCGGCGACCGGATGCTGGGCGCAATGGACATCCATGTCGCGCGGACAAACGCCTTCCTTCCGGCAGACATCGCCGTACTGCAATCTCTGGCAGACCAGGTTGCTGTCGCGCTTGACAATGCCCGATCCTACGAAGTGGAGCGCGAAGCCCTTAAAGAAATGCGCGAAGCGGATCGTTTGAAGACCCAATTCCTGGCCAATATGAGCCATGAGTTGCGGACCCCGCTGAACTCGATCATCGGCTTCTCACGCGTCATCCTGAAGGGAATCGACGGTCCGATCACCGATCTTCAGAATCAGGACCTCACCGCCATTCATAACGCCGGGCAGCACTTGCTTGGTCTGATCAATGACATTCTCGATATTTCCCGGATCGATGCAGGCAAGATGGAATTGGCGTTCGAAGAAGTGGAAATGCGAAACCTGATCCAAAGCGTGGCTTCGACCGCGCTGGGCCTGATCAAGGACAAGCCGATCCGCCTCTCGCAATTCATTCCGGACGATATGCCGCTGGCACGGGCGGATCCGATCCGCGCCCGCCAGGTGCTCTTGAATTTACTTTCCAACGCCGCGAAATTCACCGAGAGCGGCAGCATTGTCATCGAGGCGAAACTGCAAACCAATCCGGATAATTATCCGGAGATAGTCGTCAGCGTCTCCGACACCGGTTCGGGCATTCCCGCCGACCATTTCCCGAAGTTGTTCGAAGCCTTCTCGCAAGTAGATGCCTCTCCCACCCGCCGCACCGGCGGCACAGGGCTGGGCCTCTCGATCTGCAAGCGCCTGGTGGAGATGCACGGCGGCCGGATCTGGGTGGACAGCATCCTCGGCAAGGGATCAACCTTCTACTTCACCCTGCCCGCATTGCAACCGAAGGTCGCGCCCGCTGCGGATTCAACCCCGACAGCCGTCAACCGAAAGAATGTCATGGTTGTGGAAAACGAAGCCGGTGTAGTCCAGTTATACCGGCGCTACCTGGAACCCCGCGGCTATACGATCGTCGAACTGTCAGACGGCGCGCGCGCGGTTCCGATGGCGCGCGAACTGAGACCGTATGCCATCCTGCTGGACGTCAACATGCCTTCGCCGGACGGGTGGCAGGTGCTGGCGCAACTGAAATCGGATCCCGTCACGCGCCCGCTGCCGGTAATCCTGTGCACCATTACCGAGGACCGCGGGCGCGGCCTCAGCCTGGGCGCCGCCGATTACCTGGTGAAACCCATCCTCGAGACGGATCTGGTGGCTTCGCTGGAAAAGCTTGAAAAACCCGATCGCAAGGCTTACAACGTACTGGTCATCGAAGATAATCCCGAGGAAGCCCAGATTGTGCAGCGCATTTTAGAGAAGTTAAGCGGATTCTCTATCCGGATGGTCGCGGAAGGAAATACCGGGGTGGAACGCGCGGAAAGCGATCAACCCCAGCTGATCCTCCTCGATTTGCAGCTGCCCGGATCGACTGGATTTGATGTTCTGGCCGCCCTGTGCGCGAATCCGAAGACCAAGAACATTCCGATCATTGTGCTTTCCGCGGCGGATATAAGCCCGGAGCAGGTGGAAAGCATCTCCGGCCAGGTCCAGGCAATCCTGCGAAAGGAACAGTTCTCCGAGCATGACCTGCTGGAAAGCATCGCCCGCGCGTTAAAACTCT
>Ga0315536_1000655_pt1 | contig 17446 bp, 16 predicted proteins | sample SalMarSW160230MG_FD_203093 | JGI IMG/M metagenome (GOLD analysis project Ga0315536, IMG submission 203093) | Salt marsh sediment microbial communities from the Plum Island Ecosystem LTER, Massachusetts, United States - Salt Marsh Sediment SW1602-30 ... | reverse complement strand
TTAGAACATCAGGAGGAATTTTTTGTTGAGATAAATTATATTCAGCTAACATATTGGGGCCGAATGATTCATCAATTTCATAAAGAAAAATTGCTTGTGGAGACATATAATCAAATCCTATGCTATAAAATCAAATTATTTTATTCAATTATTTTAAGTTAGTTACGGTTTCATTTTAAATATTTATTTTTGTTGTATAATATTATTAATTAGCTTTTTTCTTTCTTTTTTGCAGCATTTGTTTCAAAATGGCGTATTTTGGATAATACTTCTCAAATACAACATCAATCTCATCAAGTGGAAGATCAGCATGCACGCCCCGATCCAAGATATATTCTCCATATTTGTTTCCATCATGGTCAAATTTGGGAAAGACAGCATCATTTTCTCCATCAAACTCTACCATTGGAATGAACCCCCCTTTAATAGCTGTATCGGGATCAAAAGAAGGAGTTAGTTTTACCCATTTATTATTAAAAAATAGTTCACTATATCCATGATAGTACATCACATCTGTTTCCATGAAATCAATGACTTTTTGTGAAATTTTGTGATTAATCAAATCAACGAGATGGATTCTAGCCGGTATATTCACTGTTCGGGCAAAAGTGGATAAAAGAATTGATTTAGAAACACAAAAACCGTGCTTACGTTTCAAAGTTTCACTCGCTATGAAGTTTGTTTTATCATTTGGTAAATATGTCTTCATATTATATTTAATCTCATTTCGTACCCAGTAGAATAAAGCTGAGGCTTTTTCAGCATCATTTTTCGAATTTTGAGTTATTTCAAGAGCTTTTTCATTTACAATCTCTTTATCATAATCAAAGAGTTCGCTTACACATAAGTAAGGTTTCATATCTTCCATATGGATTAAAAATAATAATCACATTAGAAGATTATTAAAACAGTACTTAAGGGCTCTAAAGAGATTAAAATGATAGTCTAAAATTTTTTATTCATAAGAAAACATATTTTGATTATGAAAACATTAATTACATATTTTACAATGAGCGGTAGAACAAAAAAAACTGCAGAGGCTATTGGAAGTGTCCTAACTAATTATGAAGTGAGCTACTTTCGGATGGAACTAACGGGTAAATTTATAGAAAAAATAAAAAAATTAGATAAATTCGAGCATGGTGATTTTTCGGAAATCGACTCTGGATTTGATAGCCTCGACGCTGCAATTTATGATTTAATCATTATCGGCATGCCAACTTATGGAGATAAACCCCCTAAAGCTTTTGATGAAATTGTGAAAAGAATGAAAAATTTTAATGGAAAAAAAACAATAGTTTTTAACACGGCGCGTTTTACAGGTAAAAAATCTCTTGATTACATGAAAGCAAAAGTTGAGGGAGTAGGTGCTCAAGTAATTGATCAAGCTAGATTTCGAAAGCTATTTTGGATCGGAGTTAAAAATGCCATGAAATTTGGCAATCAAATCAACGAGAGATAGTAATTTATTTATAATCTATATATTAATCCTTCAAGTAAATTTTGGACGTTTTCAATTTGAAGCGGGTTATTATTTAAGACTAATTCAATTTGAATTGATGATAGAATCCTTCCTTTAATTATAATTTCTTCTTTTCCTCTAATATTTTCAAATTCAATACTAACTCTATTCTTATCAAAATTAAACTTCTTTATTAGAATCCCATCAATTCCAAAGACAAATTCATATTTAAAATCTACAAATAGATCCCCGAAATGCTTTCTTGCATATGAAGTTGCCAAAATTGCAGTTCCTACACCCCAATCGAACGTAATAAATCCAGGAATTCTTTCGTCCCGTCCAGAATGACCATAATTTTCGCTAATGCATCCTTTATCAATCCCTTCAATGGTGTCAATTCCCTTTAAATTTCCAGGACATATGTTACTATATTCTTTTAATAATTGTAATGCCCAAGATGCTCGTAAAGCTGCAATTCCCCTCTCCATATATTCCCATTTTCCAGTGTCTAAATAATATTCCATATAGGTTTTAACAAACAACCCCTGTCGTGCGTCATTTAGTTCTGCATCAGCATTTTGCACACCAAATCCTCCAAAGGTATTAAAACTTATATATGGCATGTTCCAAACCTGTTGAAATAGTGACAAAACGTTAAGCACCCTCTCTCCATCATCTAGATATTTTTTCTTTTTTGTAATCTTGTATAACCCAAGAAAACCTTCTGCACACCAATAAATAGAAAGATTATTCATGACAAAACTATGAGTTCTTTCATCATATACATATTTTTGAGGATAAGTGCAGGAATAAAACGCTTCAAAATCAAACCATTTATTTTTAGGGATAATTTCCTTTGACAAAAAATTAGCAATTTTTTCACTTATTTCAATTAATGTTTCATCTCGTGAAATATGGTAATATTCTGTTAGGAACATTAATGAAGCTCCAGAACTTGCAGAATTCTTCAAATCATCTATTATAATTGGATCTCCATTCTTATCAAAATCTATAAAGGTCGGAATTTCTCCATTTGTTAACTGAATGTTCTTTATTAGACTTGCCAATTCTTTGCTCTTTTCCATGATATCTTCGTTTTTATCATTAAAATCAATTACAATCTTATTTAGCCAATACATTGATAATGCAGCATCCACCACATGAAAATAATCGATCGGCCACCATGCTTTAGTGCCATTCACTGTTAAATATTCAGATGTATTATTCGAACTAGGTAAAATTATACTAGGAAAAATCCCGTTTCTTCGAGGTAATTGAATGATTAAATTTTGCATTGCTTTACTCTTTGCAATAAGATCTTTATTATCCCAAAATTCTCCAAAATATCTCATTCCATAGCTAGTTCTTATATTTAGGAACCAAGCATTATTATAAATGGCTGCAGATTTATTCTTTTTGTTGAAATTATTTTTAAATTCGTCAATATTAGATTGATTAAAGAATTTAAGGGGAAATTTTTCATTGCCTAACCAAGATCCCACCCAAAAACCTCCTGCTTCGGTATCATTGATCTTTAGATCACCCCATAAGGAGTGTCTATTAAATAATGCGTCTAATCCTTCTTTTACATTTACATCATAAGGGAGCACTTGGGGCTCTAAATTTTCATAAAACAAACGTCTTCCATATTTCTCCCATAAGAATTTATTGATGAATTGGATTATCTCTGATTCTTTTTTGTCTTCAAAACTGATTATGTAATATCGGAATGTTAAATTAGTTAGTTTTTTAACTTTAAAAGATTGAGATTTCTTATGTTTAAATAAAACGTGCCTATAAGGATGATAATTACCAAAATTATAAGAAATATAGGGTATTTTTTTATCAGTGGTATCGAGGTTCATACCTAAGAAAGTTTGTAAAGGTCTATTTTGAGTTAAAGTCTTAAGATCTGGGAAAAATGCAAAAGCAAGATTATTTTTTTTATATATTATCACTGGTGAGCGGAATACATGATCTCCAACAACCAATGATTCATTTGGGCAAAGATGTGGCACCCAACTGAAATCTGGATTTTCTTTCAATAAGATCTGATATTTTACACCTAATTTGGAGAAAAATAAATTTCGGTTTGCAAAGATTTGATACCGAACATGGAGGATATTATCTTCTTCCAGACAATAATCCAATTTCATATCAAAATCTTCATCATTTAGATGGAAGTAAATTTTTTTCTTTTTACTCTTTAGGAAATTGTACTTTTTACTGATAATTTCATCCTTTTCAGTCATTTGTAACGTACTAAATCCAGAGATATTGCTTAGAATTGGGATCCATTCATCTTTAAGCTTATATTGAAGATTTTCATTAATGATATTATCTTCTTCGGATAGCAATACTCTAAAATTCCCACGTTCTAACATATAATCAGTAATTATTATCACCAAAATCTAAAATGAGATATTTTGCAAAATGATAATACTTTCCTCATTTTAAACTATTTTAATTAAAACTAAAAATTAATGAGTACATATTCTTTAAAGATTTAAAGAATAAATTAAATAGTAGAAAATCATGAAGCTTAAAGTAGGATTAATAGGCGCTGGTAGTTTTGGATACTTTCATTTATCAGGGTATAAAAAAAATGTTAATTGTGATATAGTTGCCATTGCTTCCCGATCTGAGCAAAGTGCAAAAAAAACGGCAGATAAATTTGAAATTCCACGTGTTTATTGGGGAAATTCTTGGAAAAACATGTTACAAGAACAGAATTTAGATATAGTTTCAATTTGTTCACCTAATTATTTGCACGCACTAATGAGCATAACAGCTTTAGAAAATAATTGTAATGTAATTTGTGAAAAACCAATAGCAATCACTAAAACAGAATTAAATGATATAGAAAATATTTTAAGAAAGAAAGAATTGATTTATTTCTCGTCTTTTCAGAAAAGGTATATGATTGTTGTTCCCTATATCAAAAAAATAATAGAAAACAAAGTTCTTGGAGATATTCATTTAGTTCGATACTTTTTTGGGCATCGTGGACCTTATACGTCATGGCATGCATCTTCGGAACAAAAATGGTTTTTTGATGCTAAAATGGCAGGCGGAGGTGTTTTATTAGATTTGGGAGTACATTGCATAGATTTACTTCGATATCTTATAGGAGAATTTACTGAAATAGGTGGATACAACTATAATACCAGTTGTAAAAAGATTAAATATGAAGATAATTGCAATGTAATTTTTAGATTCAATAATGGAACTCTTGGGAACATTACGGTTTCATGGTGTTCTGAACCATCAGAAATTTTAGAATTATTTGGATCTGAAGGAACTTTAAAAATAGATTTGCAATCCAGCACCCCTTACACTTTTCAACCTCAAAAATTGAAAAAGAATACATGTCTTAAGGAAGCTCTGGGAGTAGACTATAATGTGAATATAATTCCGCAACATAAATTAATTGATCATTTTGTGAGTTGCGTATTAAATAAAAATCAAGAAAATCCTAATTTTCATGATGGTAAGAGAGCCGTGGAATTTATCTTAGAGTCATATAAGCTAAGATCATAAACTTCTATTTTATATAAACCTTAAATTAATTAAAAAAATTAATACAAACTAAGTTCCCCAAAAGTAGTCATCTCCAATTCTCAAAGCTATAAGAAGATTCCAATTTTATAAATTATATATAAACCTAAATAGCTTAAAAAAAATGGAATATTCCTAATTATATGGTTGTTTATTTTGCATTCTTATTTCATATTTATCAACCCCCCGTGCAAATTCCACTTGTTGTTAAACAGATCGTAAATGAGTCCTATAGACCTATACTTGATGCCCTAAGAACTCATCCGGACGCTAAAATCACGCTTAATATCAATGGTACTTTAACTGAACAATTACACGATTTTGAGTATAATGATATTATTGAAGGGATTGCCACACTTGCATCTAAAGGTCAAATTGAGTTTACAGGGTCGGGAAAATTCCATCCTTTATTACCTCTAATCCCAGAACCTGAAATTGAGCGTCAAATAAAGCTTAATGAAGAAACTAATAGATTTTTTTTTGGGGATGTGTTTAAACCGAAGGGATTTTTTCCTCCCGAAATGGCAATATCAGAGAGCGTTATATCTGCAGTGCGAAAAATGGGTTATGAATGGATAATTATGAGTGGAATTGCAAATACATTACCAGAGTTTCCCACCACAACTGTATCTCAAGATCAAAATGGCTTGAAATTTATTTTTCGGGATGACTACATTTCTATTGATTGTGCGTTTGATAAAGTTAATACTGTTGACGAATTTATAAAGCGCCTCTATTACAAGAATACTTCTGATGACTATTATGTTGTTATAGCTATGGATGGAGAAACATTTGGTCACCATGTTAAGCACGCTATTGAAAACTTCTTAATCCCTTTATTTAGGAATGTACCTAGTCGGCAAGATGTTAAAATGTGTACGGTTTCGGAGATTATTGATAGATTCCCTGCAGGAGGAACTCAAAACCCCCGTGAATCTAGCTGGTCAACAATGCCTTATGATTTAGCTCATAATGTCCCGTTCCCCTTATGGTCTGACCCGAATAATCAAATCCATTTTGAACAACATAGATTTTTTATGTATGCTCTTACTTTAATTCATTTATCATACAAATATCGAGAAAGCATGGATGCGGAAAGGAAAAGTATTTATGACAATGCAAGAAATTTATTAGATCGAGGGATACATTCATGTCAGCAATGGTGGGCATCAAAAAGACCATGGTACTCTTCAGATATGATACTGAGAGGGTTAAATGAAATATTAATGGCGAGTGTGAATGCTAAACGTAGCCTCCCAGATAATATACCTGAGATAACAGCTGCGATGAAATTAATTATGGAAGACATGTTGAAAGCTCAGAATAGAATAATACTTTCACTTTAATTTTTCCGTTCAAATATGGAATTTGAGGATTAATTAATCTTGGTTTATCGAAGAGAAAATAACCTCTAGCTTATATTTATCATAAATTTATTAAAACATCTAAATACATTTCCAAGAATCAACTATTAATTGATATTCAAAAAATTCATCGTGAATTTTATATCTGGGATCATTTTCCTTATTTCCAACTTTAATGAGTTCTCCTATTAACTCAACATTAGTTTTACAAGTGATCTCTTCCTTAGAATACACGACAATTTGAAGAGTTTCATCTAGATCAATATAATTCATATATGGATGGTTAATAGTTTTCATTGTAAAATGTTGCCACATTACATTAGAAATCTTGCCTTGAATTTTTACTTTCTTGCCGACATTTCGTTCCAAATCACTTCTTTTAGTCAACATGATTTCATTTCTTCTTATTTCCAAAAATTACGGGAATAAACATAACGTACATTTATATCATTTGAAAAAAATTTATCTAAAACAACATTTTTTAATTTTTCATAGATACTTGTCATCTTTCACCACAGATTTAGGAATGATTCACAATCTAGAAGAGATAAAATCGATGAGATCGACAACTTGAATTTTCTCTTTTATCTGAGCATCCATTTGTTCATAAGCATCTCTTAGATTTCCTATACAGAATGGACAACTAGTTGTTAAAATATTAGCTCCAGATTCAATGGCTTCCATTACTCGTTCCTTAGAAATGTCAATTGCTAGTTCAGGGTACTGGCTCTTAACCCCCCCTCCCGCTCCGCAACACCAAGCATTATTCCGATTTCTTCTCATCTCGATTAACCTTATTCCAGGGAGCTTCCTAATTACATCTCGTGGAATATCATATAAATTCATATGTCGCCCTAAATGACAAGGATCATGATACGTAACGAGTAACTCTTCACCTTCTACTGCTTTAAATGGAATCTCATCATTTTTTAACATCTCATTCAAGATCTCAGTTATATGTTTTACCTCAAATGGCAATTCTTCTCCCAAGATTTCTGGATAATCCTTTTTAATGGTTCGATAACATCCTGCACATGCCGTAAATAAAGTTTTTATACCCATTTTCTTGATGTTTTCCACATTGTGATTCATTAGATCCTTAACGGATTGCTCATCTCCTAATCTCAGGGCTATTGATCCACAACACCAATCATCCTTAAATAGTGCGATCTCCTTTCCAGCAGCTTCAAATATTTTCATCATATTTCTGAGCGTATCTGCTTGCCGTAATGGCATTGTACAACCTGCGAAAAAACCTATTTCCCCCTTATCTTTTATATTGGACAAGCCTTCTGTCCATTTATATTTATTTTTCTTTGATTCACCATAAGGATTTTTCATTTCATCATCTAACATGTAATCCCGTAATTTAGCATGGCGATCAAGAGGAGCGAATCCCGCTTCAACTAAATCCTTTCTCAATGCGTCCCAAACGCGCACGTGATCTATCCATTTACTCGTTGGTAGGATAATATTCTCATTTTGGCTCATGTGGCACACTTCTGTACAATTTCCACATTCAGTGCATTGATATACGAATTCAGCTAACTCCTTGCTTAATGGTAACTTCCCTTCCAATACGCTCTTAAGAATGTTCATTCGTCCACGCGAAAAATAAATTTCAAATCCCTCTTCTCCTTTGGCCTCTTTAACAGGGCAAGTTAAATATCGACCAACAGCAGGTCGAATGGCAAATCCACAATCACCACATCCCATGCAGCTCATTACTGCTTCCCATTCTTTCTTTAAATGCTTTAATTCACTCATTTTTTATTTATCACCCCAAAAATTGAATTTCCCTCTACTAATTATCATGTTAGGGTCTAATTGTTTTTTTATGTTTCTCATCATATTATAATACTCTTCGGTGTATGCGCCTATATCTACCATTGTCCTTGACATGAAGTCTCCCATCATGTACCATTGCACCCCGTGGCGCGTAACTCGTTCTAAAAACGATTTCCATAACTTTAAGTTAATTTCTTCTATAATCTCATGTGTTTCTCCATTAAAATAACTACCAAAACTTGTAAATCCGCAAGTTATTTCAACATTATTCCCATCTATTAAAAGAATTGGTCCGCTACCAGATATTGGTCTTGTTTTCGTAATTTCAAAAATCTTTCGCATCTCTTCATCATTTTCCATGTCCCATTGATCTATATCATTCATTATATTAGGATAGTCATTGATGGGGCAGAAGCATTCGCCAGTAAGAGGTTCCATTGCTGGAAAAATACCCCATAAATTATGATAAAATTGCCAGTGTCCTTGCTCAGTGTAATGCCATTTAGCCATGTTTCCATCAGAAATCTCTGGTCCAAGATATTCCGTTTTATTATCCTCCATGATGCTGTCCAGTTGTTTTACTTTTTGTTCCAGTTCTTGTTCAGAATTTGCTTCGATGGTGTAAAAAATAATACCTCGTTTCTTTTTTAAATCTTCAAACATGGGAAAGACGCCTTGTTCCGTAGATATTCTAATGATTAAATCCATGATGTACATAGCATCGTATACATCAATCCCTTTATGGCGAATTTCTGAGAGTATCTTAGCTGAAACTTCTCTTTCTTTTCTAGGGAGCTGAAAAGATTTATATTCTGCGAATTCTGGTCTTGGAAAAACTTGTAAAGAGACTTTTGTTTTTATTCCGAAAATACCATTGTCTCCGCAGAAAATTCCGGCAAGATCAGGTCCATTCCCAAATCGGTTAAAAGGAGTTTTAGAAAATTTATTTGCTTGAGATCCTGTCTCGATAATATCTCCAGTAGGAAGAACTACTTCTAAGGAAACTAATTGATTCGTGCACGCACCATATTTGGCACAACCTCCACCTCCAACAGAATGATGGGAAATACCTCCCCCAATTGAAGCGGTCATACCTGATCCTGGTCCCATACATCCCGTATACAATCCGAAGTTACATAGGTATTCATTTAGTTTCCCCCAAGAAATCCCAGCTTCAACAGTGACTATCAGATTTTCTTCATCGAGATTAAGGATATTATCCATGCGTTTCATATCTAAAAGAATCCCCACATCCCCAATCGGTTTACTCCCTCCGAATTCACAATCTCCCCCTCCACGTGGAATAACGGGAATTTTATTTTCATTGGCAATTTTTAAAATCTCTGAGATTTCATGAGCATCTTTCGGCCTAATTATCATCTCAGGTACACCTTGCAAGATGGGATCTACATTTCGAGAATAAGCATGCCTTACATAAAGACTGTTTGAGATGTACTTTTCTGAAACAATTTCTTTAATTTTTTGATACAATTCTGTCATGATTTACATCTTTGAGTTATTTTTAACTAATCTATATTGATAGGATTGAATCTACTGGAATATATAAATCTTAAAGAATTACTTTGAAATAGATTTACATAAAAAAATCACCTTAAATCATTAGACTACTAAGGATGGATTTACTTGAAACTTGATAAAAAATATATTACCCTTTTTATAATTGTAACAGCTAGCATTATTCCTTTAATCCTTGGATATAAAAGGAATTACATTTTTATTCCTTTTTTTGATATACATGTGATTTTTTACCTATTTATCGGTATTATTGCTGTGTTTCTCCTTGGAAGAGTGATCATTTCGAAAGTATTACAAGATGGACCAAGTATCTCTCAAATGAAAGATCATGATGTGATAAAAGCATTTTTTAATCAAAATAAAAAGTTAGTATTAATTGTACTTTTTCCAATGACAATGTTAATGGAGGAATTTATCTTTAGGTTTTATGCTATCTTGATTTTATTAGACATTTTGTTTCAGAACTACTTTCTAGTAATATTGTTTTCTAGCATTATTTTTGCTCTCTACCATCTTCATTTTTGGTTTAGGTTCCGGAATCTTAGAATATTTATCTCTTACTTTATATTATCTTTCTTTTTGGGGTTATTAAACGGATTCATTTTCATATATTTCGGTTTATTATTCTGCTTTTTTGTTCATTTCGGACTCGCTTTTGAAATGTATTACCATATATATGTTAAATACTTCAAGAATAATAATAAAACATAAATTTTCTCTTGGTTTCTAGATAGTAACCTAAATCTTAAAGTTGAGAATGAAATTATGAAATTGTTCTTTCGAAATTTAACAGAAAAAGATATACCCGCAATCTTGGATATAAGTAAAGACATGTGGGAAGGAGATGATTACATTCCCTATGTCATAGAGGAGTGGTTACTTGAAGAGGGTAATTTAGCCTATGGTGCGTTTCTGGAAGAGGAAATGAAGAATTTAATCGGATTTGGGCGTGTAAAAATGTTTCCAAATGGAGTAGCTTGGTTGGAAGGAGGTCGAGTGAAAATTACTCATCAAAAGAAAGGAATAGGGCGTGATTTGATGAAGTATGCAATAGATTATGCGATTCATGCTGGAGCTAAGGTTGCTCAATATGACACATCGTCAAACAATCTAGGTTCGAAATCTTTAGCAAGATTTCATGGATTTATAGAGAAAAAAAGAATGGAAGTTTTAGAATGTAAAATTAATGAGTTAAAAGAATCAAGAAGTGAAATTTCTGAAATAAAGAAAATAAATAATGAAGAAGCAAAACAGATATATAAAAAAATGGATATTGGTCCTGGAGATGAATTGAATATAGGGTGGTCATACATCCCTCTACCATATTTAGAGGATAACGATGCAATATGGTGGACTATTCCTAAAGCAATTTTGCAAAAAATAGACATTAAGAAATCTGATCAAACTGAAAAACCTAGGGAAAATGAAATATGGATTATCGCATATGGTGATCCTCTAGCGATTTGCAATTTACTATCTTATACAATAACTCATAAAATTAATAAAAAGGAATTCGATTTAATCATCCTTTATTGTAAAGTTGAGGCTGTAAAATATGTAAAGGAACTAGGCTTTCAAGAAGTTTTTTGGGAAGAAAAACCTGAAGCGGTTGTTCTTTATGAAAAAAGATTACATGATTATTTATGAAGAACATTAGACTTTTTTATATTCTTAAATAGAATAATAGTCATAATTATCTATTTTAGAAAATTTTAAAAAATCATGATTTCGACTCCTTCAGCAGGATATAATTTTCTTTTCATAAGATCTACTCCGATTTCCGCTAATTGAGATGGATCAAATTCCGGATTAAGTTCAAAATATGTTATAAATCTCATTATTTTCGCATTTTAGATTTATTTAGGATTAGATTTCAGAGATGTAGTTTTCAAAATTACATCAATTTCACAAAAGTGTAAGTAATTATTTAAATTTTACAGAATTGGAAAAAAAAATTTAATAAAAAAAGAGTGTTTTATTGTGCAATTTCAATTGCATTAGCTTTATATCCTTTTCCACAATATACGCAAAAAACATTGCCATTCTCATGCAATTTTTGTTGCATTTGCTCGGTAAATTGATTCCCACATTCACTGCAATAAGCAGCATCTGGCTGTATCGGAGTCACGTGTTTTAAGACATGTTGGGTTTCGATTCTCGGTTCTTCTACTTGAGCAACTGACACATCAGGTTCTATCTCTGGTTCTTTCTCATTTTTAACGAGTCGAGGTTTACCTGTAATGCCATAATAGAGCTCTTCAAAGAGTTTATAAAACCCTAAAAAGATTGCTTTTAAGAGGAGGTATACCCCTTTAAGGACGTAATAGATGAGATATGCCGCGCCTTTTAAAACGTAATAAACTATGACTCCTGCAAGTATGAGAACTGCAACAGCTCCTACTAATACCAATACTTGACCATATACGGGGACGGATAAAAACCATTGTAAAAATTCTTGCCAATACAGAAAAGCTTGATCGGCAATTGCATTCCACTTAACCATTCACTTATCACCTTAATTTTGTTTAAATATTCTTTTTTTGCTTAAATAAAAAGTATATCAAGTGAATGATAAGGTATTTGGAGTCCATTAATTAATTAGGAGTCCAATTTTTAATTGTTAAAATTTTTTAGGTTGAGTTGTGCGACTTTCCGAAATCAAACATCATCTTAAAAGCTTTAAGTGCGTGGTCAATTTGTGTCATAATAGATAATGAAAACTTGCCAGAATACTTCAAGAAATAATCCAAAACCCATCTAGAACCGTACACGCAAGTGATAATTGGTTTTCCCGTGCTTCTTGACAATAATTTCATATCTCTTAATTGTGGGGAAATTGGGATGGAATATGTTTTAATCGGCATTTTGGGAACAGCAAATATGTTTAACAATGCATCAACATTTGAATCATTCATTAATAATTTTAAGGAAGGTCTAAAGGTAGAAAAGGAAGAAGGTCCTAGGTCTACAGGATTTCTTGCAGATATCCAATTAGGTGCTATTAAACTAATTTCTTCCATAGTAGATTTGCTAAGATTTGCCAAGTTTAAACCCATTTTATCAATTAAGTCACAAGCCAACGCCCCCAAACTTCCAGATGAGGTTGTTATTGCAATATTTTTTCCTTTCGGCAAGAACTGAGTGGCAAAAGCGTTGGCAATATCAAACATTTCGTAGAAATTATTGATCCGATATATTCCTTTAAATTGTTTAAAAAAAGAATCATATATTTTATCATTACCGGCAATTGAGCCCGTATGACTTTGAATTGCCTTTGAACCAATATTACTTCTTCCATTTTTCATAACCAAAATGGGTTTTGACATTGATTTCATCCGGTGTATAAATTCTGCCCCCCGTTTTACTCCCTCTAAATATAATGTAATAACTTTGGTATTTTGATCTTTCTCAAGATAATCCAGGATATCAATTTCATCAACATCAACTTTATTTCCTAATGTAATTATTTTGTTTAATCCAATTTTTTGACTTGCGGCCCAATCAACAAATATATTTCCGAGTACTCCTGATTGCGCTATTACTGAAATCTTCCCTCTTTCTACGGCTTCTTCAAAATTTATCTCAGTAGTTGTAAATTTGTTCATAAAATTTGTAACACCAACACAATTCGGTCCAATGATTCTAATGTTTTCATTCTTAGCAATATCTTCGATTTCACTTTGTATATTTGAGAGAGTTGCATTCCCTGTCTCAGAGAATCCTGCACTTTCGATAATGACTCCTTTTACCCCTTTCTTTACACATTCTTTCACAGATTGCAGCACGTGTTCATTATTAACGACAATTATTGCTAATTCAATATCTTCTGGAACTTCACCAATATTCTCGTAAGCTTCGTGCCCAAAAATTTTCTTTTTTCCTATATTTATCGGAAATGTTTTGAACTGTGAATTCAGCAAGTAGTTTGTCATTGAATGACCGAATTTAATAGATTCTGAAGCACCTATAATTGCTATACTTTTTGGGTTGAAAAAAACATCTAAATCGTTCATTATCTTCACTAGCATTAATTTAAAATATATTTAAATCTGTGTTACATTTCACTTAAGCATTGAGAATTAAATCCAAAACTGAGTAGTTTAAATTATTCTATACAAAATAATATAAAATATAAGAGGAGACCGAATTGAGTATATCTCAAAATTTACCCAGAATAGTCCAGTCAATTAAAGCTTCGTGTCCTGTATGTAATTCAACAAAAGAAATTGACATACCATTAGAAATCATTAGTGAATCAAAACATTTGACGACGGTATCCATTGCTAAAGGAATGATATGTGAACATCATTTTCAAATATTCATTGATAAGAATTTTGCGATTCGAGGATATCAAAAAGTTGATTTTCAAGTTATTGATATGAAACCACAAAAATCAAACATGACTTTAGAAGAAATATACCAAGAATTCTGGGAATTCATTGACGATGATAATTCCACTTTTAGTTCCTTTATATCAAAGGATAATAGAAGATAAACTTATTTAGAGAGATAGAGTTAAAAATAAAAGACTATCTTGTTCAATATCGTCCTAAAAATTAGTTTCATGTTAGTTTAGAGACAAACACTTTTTAATCAAAAACACCTATAAACCTTTAATAATATCAATATAGTCCTTGAAATTTTTACTAATTTCATTATAACAAGATAACATGATTTTCCAAGAGATTTAGAAAATGAATTTAGGAGGATTAGTTAAGAAGGAATTTAATAGAATCAAATCAGATAAACGAACTCTAATATTATTATTTGTTATTCCTATAATTCTGATCGTAATATTTGGGCTTACTGCAGGAGGGGGGCCTACTAAATTTTTTACGGGAGCTGTCATTACTAGAGATAGCATGCCAACCAATGATGCTTTTCCTGAAAATTCTTCTATTTACGATGAAACTTTTATTTCTGTTATGGAACATAACACAACGACTTGGGATCTTTATCGTTCCTTTAATGCTACAAATCTTGAAGAATTTAGTGAAGCATTTGATAGCTGCTTATATTACCTAAAAAATGAATTAATAGATGTCTTCATAATATTACCTGAAAATTTTTCTGAGTCTATAGAAAATAATACCAATCCAGTTATCTTTTATCACATTGATGGGACGGATAGTGGTGCCATAAGTGCCATTGAAGTTGCTTTCCAAGAACCATTAGCAATGTTTAGAGTCGAAATAGATTTTTTAACAAATTTTACCATAATGATTCCGCATTTGGAATTCGGTCCTCCTTCTTGGGAATCTCAAATTCTAAATTATGCTCTGCCTTTAATATTGCCCATAATAATTATAGCCACGACCATGAATTTGACGGCATTATCCATTGTATCAGAAAAACCCCTACCAAGGATGTTAATTACACCTACCACGAAAAGAGAAATATTGCTGAGTAAAATAATTGCCAACTCCGTGATAATGATATTGCAAGCAGCCGAAATTTTTACCTTGACTGCTTTTTTCGGGTTATATAGTTTGGGCTCGCTGTTTTATTTATTTCTTGTTCTCATAATGATAGGATTTAGTGGTATATGCATGGGATTATTTATCTCCACGCTCAGTCCAACTGAGCAAGGAGCAAATCAGATGTACATGATGTTACTTATTATAATAATCATATTTTCTGGTACCATAATTCCCGCTGAATCTCTTGGAAGTAGCATGAGAATTATAGTTGATGTGTTACCGTTGAATCATGCCTCAATTTTGATTTCAGATATTACGATGCGAGGTCTATCTTTTAATGCAGGACACGTGATATTGTTAAATTTAATTTCATTGGTTTTCCTGATTCTTGCATATATTGCATATAAATTTAAGAAATTGGAGGTGTGAAACATCCAGGGAAGAAAGGAACCTTCAAAATTAAATATTTTAACTAATGCATTAAGAACAAGGATTCTCCGGGTACTAAATCAAGTCAAAAAAGAATTTCGAATGCTATGGACGGATAAATTTAATATTTTCATTGCCTTAGTTGTCCCACCTTTAGTTATAGCGTTATTGGGGGTAATGGGAAGTATTTCAAGCACGATACCAGTGATGCCTATCAATTGTGTAGTCGTTTCTTACGATTCCAATACTTTTATTAATGAAAATAATTTCACAGAATCCAGAATAGATAACTATCACGGACCATATGTGAATGCGGTAAACAAATCAGAATTATTGAATTTAGTTCACTTTTATAATGCTACTACGGATATATATGGCATGGAATCTGCGAGGGAATTATTAAACACGAAGCAAATTGAAATTATTATTGCTATTCCAGTTGATTTTAGTGAGTTATTAACTTTGAATTACCCCGGATTGATCGATTGCATTATAGATTCTTCAGATCCCCAAAAAATTCAAGATAACATTAATGCTGTCTTCGATTCAGTTAAAATTTTTGTGAAAGATAATAATCTTACTCCTCAATTCGAATTAAGAGGATTTGAGGAATTTGCTATCCCAGAAAACTATAGCCCCAAATTTAATAATAGTATCGTAATGACTCTCTCTTTCATGGTCATTGGTGTCGGAATGGTCCTTACCATTTTAGTCATTGTTCATGAACAACCAATCGCTCGTTTACTCTTAACACCCATAAAAAGAAATGAAATACTCCTTGCTAAGTACATAACTTATACACTTGTTTTGCTTATTCAAAATATATCATTAGTTGCTACTGCACTTTCATTTGGGTTATATATTGTTGGATCAGTATTTGATCTATTTTTAGCTTTATTTGTGTTAGGATTTGCCGGACTTTCGTTAGGAATTTTTATAAGTTCAAGCAGTAAAACAAAAACCGAAGCGAATCAATTATTCTTTGCTGTCTTTTTAGTTTTAGTTTTATTGAGTGGTATTTTCGTTCCAATAAGTGCTATGCCAGTTTATTTACAATTCGTAGCGTACATTTTACCATTATCTCACGGTGACCCTCTGATAAACGGGATTATAACCAAAGGAAAATCCGTATTTGGATTTGATTTCTATGTTCTATTACTAGTTAGTATAATCCTTGTCGTATTTTCATTTATATTATTTAAAAGACGGAAATATGAGGTGTAATGTCCGATATCAGAAAATTCATTAGAAATTATGGTAGAAGTTGAAAAATTAAATGTTCATTTCGGTAAAAAACATATTGTTCGCGATGTTTCTTTCAATGTTAATAAAGGAGAAATTATTGGAATGTTTGGAATTTCTGGAGCGGGAAAAACTACAATTATCAGGGTTCTTACTTGTCAAATTGTTCAAAAATATTGGAGTGGAAAAGTTAATGTAACAGGATTATCCCCTCATAAAAAAAGAAATCACGGAGTAATACTTAGTAATATAGGTTATGTTCCTCAATTGGAGCAACTAAACTTATATTTTGATTTATCACCTTTAGCCAACGTTGAAATTTTCACTTCAACTTATGGTATGGGTAAAATAGAAGCGGTTAAAGTAGCAAAAAGTTTATTTACAATCTTAGATATTCCAAAAGACACGTGGAATAAGCGTGTTAAATATATGAGTGGTGGAGAAAAGAAGAGATTATCTATGGCTATTGGATTGATTCATAATCCAAATGTACTATTCTTAGATGAGCCTACAACTGGTGTTGATGCATCTAAACGGTATGAAATCCTTAGTTATCTTAAGAAATTGAATCAAAAGCTCCAAACAACGATGTTCATCATCACACATGACTTGGAAGCAGCACTTATCTGCGATAAAGCAGCAATATT
>Ga0315536_1000652_pt1 | contig 17492 bp, 17 predicted proteins | sample SalMarSW160230MG_FD_203093 | JGI IMG/M metagenome (GOLD analysis project Ga0315536, IMG submission 203093) | Salt marsh sediment microbial communities from the Plum Island Ecosystem LTER, Massachusetts, United States - Salt Marsh Sediment SW1602-30 ... | reverse complement strand
AATTAACCGTGGAACAAGACAAAGTGAAGTCTTCCGCTAACTATCTGGATTCCAACTGGGAGGGACGCCGCAAAAACGCATTCGTCTCCGAGGCGGATCCCAACAGGCGCAAGCTGGTCGAGCAGCTCGAAAAAATGAGCAAGCAGGAAAAGTTCTTCCGCGCGATCAAGGTGACCCGCCGGGAGCAGTATGTCAACCCGGAGTGGGAAGCCTATCAACGAGGCAGGCGCTAACACACCCGCCGCGAGGTGATCATGGCCGTCATCGATTTCAATCCCGAGGACCTCGGCAAGTTCCTGAAGGAAGTGGAAGAAGCGACCGCCCAGATTCAGAACGCGGCGGAAAAACTCGCCAAGGCCGTCAAGGATGTGGAACCCAAGTGGAACGGCGATGCCCAAAAGGCCTTCCTCCGCTTCTACGGCGATTGGCGCAAGGGTATCGACCTTCATACCGCGGCGATGAAAAAATCCGCCGGACAGCTCAAGCGGATGGCGGAGGAGCAGCAAAAGTAGTACGCGGATCAGGTACACAAATCTCACCGCCAAGATGCCAAGGCCGCAAAGATTTATTAAATATTTTCTTTGCGCTCTTAGCGGCTTGGCGGTGAGATTTTTATTGGTCTCGATACGCGGTTTCGCCGCTACTCGATCGGCTTCAACCTCTATTGCCCGTACTTATCCGTATACCGCTTGTGCAGCTGCGCGACCATGTCCTTCGGGATCGCGATCGGGCGCCCGAGCTGCATCGCATAAAACACCGTCCGCGCAATGTCCTCGACCATGACCGCCGCCTTGACCGCGGCGCCGGCGTCCTTCCCGATCGTGAACACGCCGTGATTCTGCATCAGGATCGCCGGGCTCCCTCCGATCGCGTGCACCACCTCGCGCCCGATCTCCTCACCGCCGATCGGCGCGAACTTGCCGACCGGGATCTCCCCGCCGAATTCGTCGCAGATCGCCGTGAGGATCGCCGGGATCGGCTTGCCGACCGCGGCGAAGGCGGTGGCGAAGTTCGAATGGGTGTGGACGATGCCGCCCACGTCCGGTCGCTGCTTATAGATATAAAGATGGGTCGGGGTGTCGACCGAGGGGTTCAGCTTGCCCTCGATCCGCTTGCCTTCGGGATCGACGATGACCATTGTCTCCGGCGTCAGGGCCTCGTAGACCACGCCGCTCGGTTTGATCACGATCAATCCCGTTTTCGGATCGCGCCCGCTGACGTTGCCGGACGTCCACGCCACCAATCCGTTGCGCGGGAGTTCCTTGTTCCACCGGCAGACTTCCCTGCGAAGTTTTTCTAGCATAGTGTCTCCTTCCACCCCTCACCCCTAACCCCTCTCCCAGTATAAGCTGGGAGAGGGGAAGCCGGTGCATTTCCGGCGCGGCAAGGGTTCAGCCCACTACGCCGTCCCGGACCCGCTTGAGAGTCTTTATCACCGGTTTTTCCCCCTCGGCTAAAGTCATCGTACAACTTCACATACTCTGCATACAGGACTGCGAAGAATCTCAATCCTCGCCTTACTTAAGGCCGCCCACGGCGGCTCTCTCGATGACAAGCCCCTTCTTATAGCGTTTCATGAACAGCCCGAAGCCGGCGACGTCCTTTGGATCGGGCGCGATCGTCGAGCTCTTTTCCGCCGCAAAGACTCTGTCGGCGAGATACGTTTCGAGGGTTTCTTTTTCCGTCTTATGCAGCATAAAGGAAGCCAGCAACGCCATCCCCCACGCCCCGCCCTCGCCGGCGGTTTCCATCACCGAGACGGGGACGTTCATCGCCGCCGCCATGATCCTTTGACCGACGTCCTTGGTTTTAAAGAAGCCGCCGTGTCCGAGGATCTGGTCGATCTTCACTTTCTCCTTTTCGAAGATGGCCAAACCTATTTTCAAGGCGCCGAGCGCCGAGAACAAATGCACGCGCATGAAATTCGAAAGCGTGAAACGGCTTTCGGGCGTGCGTACAAACAACGGGCGCCCTTCCGAAAGACCGGTGAGATGTTCACCCGAGAAATAATTGTAGGCAAGCAACCCGCCGCAATCCGCATCCCCGGCGAGCCCTTTGGTATACAGCATTTCAAACAGCCGGGATTCGCTCGTCTCCAAACCCAACGCATTGGCGAATTCCTGGAACAGGGCGACCCATGCGTTGAGGTCGGAGGTGCAGTTGTTGCTGTGCACCATCGCCACGGGCCTGCCGGTAGGAGTCGTCACCATGTCGATCTCGGGGTACAGCTTCGAGAGGGGCTTTTCCAAAACGATCATGGCGAAGACGGAGGTTCCCGCAGAAACGTTACCGGTCCGTTCCGCGACGCTGTTGGTCGCCACCATGCCGGTACCCGCGTCGCCCTCGGGCGGGCAAAGCGGGATGCCCGCCGGCAATCTGCCGGTGGGGTCGATCAGCTTCGCGCCCTCTTCGGTAAGCGCCCCTGCGGCTTCCCCCGCCATCAGGATTTTCGGCAGGATGTTCTCGAGCTTCCACGGGATCTTTTTCGCCTTGAGCTTCGTGTTGAACAGTTTGAGCATCCGGGCATCGTAGCCGTTGGTTCCGCTGTCGACGGGGAACATGCCCGAGGCTTCGCCGACGCCCAGTACTTTCCGCCCCGTCAATTTCCAATGGACGTAACCCGCCAGGGTGGTCTGGAAGTGGATATTCCGGACATGGGGCTCTTTGTTCAGGATGGCCTGGTAGAGGTGCGCGATGCTCCAGCGTTGGGGAATATTAAATTGGAACAGCTTCGTGAGTTTCTCCGCCGCCTGTCCGGTGAGGGTGTTCCGCCACGTGCGGAACGGGACGAGCAGCTCCCCGTTCTTATCGAACGCCAGATAGCCGTGCATCATGGCGCTGAAGCCTACAGCGCCGACGGTAGGGAGCGGAACGCCATACTTTTCCTGCACTTCGCCGCGCAGCTTCCGGAAGCTTTCCTGCAAGCCCGTCCAAACATCCTCCAGGTGGTATGTCCAGACGCCGTTTTCGTACCGGTTTTCCCATTCGTAGCTTCCCGAGGCGATGGAGGCGTTATCTTCGCCTATGAGTACCGCCTTAATCCGAGTCGAGCCGAACTCAATGCCCAGCGTGGTCTTGCCGCTCTCAATGGCTTTATGAATCTCGTTTTGATTCATGCCCGTCTCCTATGATTGGGTCTGGCGTCGCGTCCGAACGAATGGTCCGGCGCCTCCCGGATGGCCATCTTGTTTTCACCCACCGTCTTAACCTACCCCAACCGCCCGCCCGCTTTCCATGAAGCGGAAGAGGCCGGAGGCTGCACGAACCTGTCCCGGAGCGAGGCGAGAGGATCCCGGCGGAAAGGGTTAGGTCAGTTCCACAATCACTTTGATCCCCTCACGCCGGACCGCCGCTTCGAACGCTTCGCCCGTTTTTTCAAGCGGGAAGCGGTGGGTGACGAGCGAGCGCACGTCGACGCGTTTGTTTTCCACGAGCTGTATCGCGCGCGGGTAGGTGTGCTTCATGCGCCGGATGAGCAGGAAGGTGATGCCCTTGCGGCGCGCAACGGAAGCGCGGAAGGAGGTGCGGTCGTCGTCCGGAATACCGCCCAGGAGTATCCGCCCGCCCGGTTTGAGAATATCGATCGCCGTTTCCACCGCGCCGTTGGCGCCGGCGCATTCGAAGACCACATCCGGCGGCTCGATCCCGCTTAAGGAAACAGCCGATTCTTCCACCAGGCGGCATTCGTCCGCGCCGAGCGCGCGCGCCGCTTCCAATCGGTGGGGCAGCACTTCGGTGGCGAAAATGTGACGGACCCCGAACAGGCGCACAAGCTGTAAAACCAGCAGGCCGATCGGGCCGCATCCCAGGACCGCCACGCGCATCTCGTGCTTCAGGTGGGCCAGGTCGACCGTATGCAGCGCCACGCCCAGCGGTTCGAGCATAACGCCGTCGGCGAAATTCAGCGTCTCGGGGATGGGGAAGCAGGCGCGGCGCGGCCAGGCAATGTACTCGCGCAGCGCCCCGTCCTGCCGTCCGTGCCCAGCGAACACGACTTTTTCACAAAGATTGGGATTTCCGGCGCGGCACAATTCGCATTCCCCGCAGGCGACTGCCGGATCGACGGCCACCCGCAGGCCGGCGTCGGTGGTGCCGGCGAATTCATGCCCGAGGATAAACGGCGCGGTGAGCCGCGCGTCCCCGATCCCCCCCTGCTCGAACCAGTGCAGGTCCGATCCGCAAATGCCGACCGCGGCCACCCGGATGAGGTCTTCTCCGTCGACGGGAAGCGGAACAGGTTCCTCGTGCATCCGCAGATCGCCGGCGGCGTGCAGACGGACGGTTTTCATCACCCCGCCGCGCTTACCGGTGGCGGTAGACATCCCACTCCAGATACCGTCCGAAGGCTTCTTCGACGGCCGGCGCGCATTCGGTAAGGCTGACCGCCGTGTGATGTTCGAACCCGTTGTTGCAGATGTATGCCAGCAGCTTCTGGAAATTGGGGATTTTCACTACACCGTACCCGCCGAATGTTTCCAGCGTATCGGGCGTGAGTTCCCCTTCGCCCACATAGGCCGCGATCACCCCATGCACATCGTCGGTCGAGACGCGGCAATACGTAAACGCGCCGCTTTTTACCCGCCCAACGACGGTGCCGTAGGTGTTTTCCTTGCCGACCGTCCCGGCGATGATCGCCTGGTAATCCATGGCGGGCGAACCGCCCGGCTTTGCGTCAACGAAGAAATCTCTGGGGAGATTCGAGCAGTGGAAGATGACGGCTTTGTCGGGATCGCCGCCGTAATTATTGTTCCAGTCGACCAGCGCCGAGGGCTTTCCGGTGGCGAGCACCATCGCGTACATCCCCACCAGGCCGGAGATATCCGTCTCGCAGGCCGAGGGCATCAGCTGATTGCTCATCATGCTCATCAGCGTACAGGGCACCACGCCGTAGAATTCCTCCATCGCCGTCCAGCATTGCAGCGCGCTCGCCGCCAGCCCGTTCTCTTCCATCCAGCCGTCGATTACCCGCCCGAGCTTGGCCATCTTCACCAGTGCCGGCGCGGCAATCCCCTTGGTCGGAACGTAAGCCTGGATGGCTTCCAGCTTGGCTTTCACACCCGAGTCGGTATCGGCGAGCTTCTGCGCGCGGCCGAATATTTCCGACAAGTCAATCGTCTCGACCGAGATCCCGCTCCGCTCGAGCAGCTTCTCGCTGTAGCGGACGGTCTTGAAGGCGGCCGGCCGCGCGCCGATTGCGCCCAACCGCGCGGAGCGCAGCCCGCGTACGATCCGGCACGTCCCGGCGAACGATCGCAGATCCGCGCGGAAGGCGGCGCCTTCCGGGTCCATCGTGTGTTCGCTGGTCAGGGAGTAGCGAATCCCGTACTGCCGCAGGTTGCTGGCGCACGACATCTTCCCGCAGAAGGAATCCCGCCGGTCGGCGGAAGTCATTTTGGAGGCGTCATCCGGGAAGGCCTGGATCAGAACCGGCACATCCAGGCCGGACCAACGCAGCGCGTTGGCGATCGCGGTTTCCTCGCCGAAGTTCGGGAGCGTGACGAGGATCCCGTCGATTTCCTCGCGGTGCGCCTTGAACAACTCGGCGCACTTGCGCGAATCGCCGATGCTGAAAACGGCGCCGTATTGCGTATCGGCCGGTGTCAGGCAAATCGCCCGGATGCCTTCCTGTTCCAGCACCGCCAGGATGGTCTTGCGCCCGCTTTCGCTCAGGTGGCCGGGGAAGAAACCGCGGTTGCCCACGATCACCCCCAGCGTCGTTTGCTTTGCGTCAACCTTCATGAAATCCTCCAAAAACCCGTCGGTCAAGTTACTGCGGATTTACAATCCTTTGGCCAGCGCATAGTATACGTCGTTCCAACGCAGTTCTTTGCGGAATTCCGAGAGGTTCGTTTCCTTGCCGATGGCGAGGAATTCGATCCCGGCGATTTCCGCAAAATCCTCCAGATGTTCCCGGGTGACCACCTGGCTGAATCCGGTATGGTGCGCGCCGCCGGCCGCGATCCACGCCCCGGCCGCGACCTTCAGATCCGGCCGCGGGATCCACACCACCCGCGCCACCGGCAGTTTGTCCATCGGCATGTCGGGCGGAACCACATCCACCTCGTTCACGAGCATCCGGAAGCGGTTGCCCATGTCCAGCAGAGTCGCGTTGACCGCCGGCCCGCTCCCGACGCCGAATACCAGCCGCGCCGGATCCGCCTTGCCGCCGATGGAAAGCGGGTGCACTTCCAGCGAAGGTTTGGTGTCGGCGATCGACGCGCACACTTCCAGCATGTGGGCGCCGAGGACTTTCATCCCGTTCCCGCCGAAATGGTAGGTGTAATCTTCCATGAAGGACGTGCCCCCCGTCAAGCCCGCGCCCATCACCTTCATTGCCCGCACGAGCGCCGCGGTTTTCCAGTCGCCCTCCGCGCCGAACCCGTACCCGTCCGCCATCAACCGCTGAACCGCCAGGCCGGGCAGCTGGATCAGGCCGGTGAGATCTTCAAAGGTGGTGGTGAAGGCATTGAAACCGCCTTCCTTTAAGAAGGCGCGCATTCCAAGTTCTATCTTGGCCGCCTCGCGCAGCGCCGGGTTTTGCTTCCCTTCCTTGCGTAATGCGGCGCCGACGGCGTACGCATCCAGATAAAGCCCGATCTGGGCGTCGATCTCCGGCGGCTTAACCGCCTCGACATACTTTACCAACTCTCCCACCCCGTACCCGTTGACCGAATACCCCAGGCGGATCTGCGCCTCGACCTTATCCCCTTCGGTGACCGCGACGTCGCGCATGTTGTCCCCGAACCGGGCCACCTTGCCGCCCTGCGCGTCGTGCCAGGCGCAGGCCGCGCGCGTCCAGGTTCCGAGCTGCGCCTGGACGTCCTCATCCTTCCAATGGCCGACGACGATCTTGCGGTTAAGGCGCATCCGGGAACCGATGAAGCCGAATTCGCGGTCGCCGTGGGCGGACTGGTTGAGATTCATGAAATCCATATCGATCTCGGACCAGGGCAGTTCTTTGTTGTATTGGGTGTGCAGATGAAGGAAAGGTTTGCGCAGGGAGGAGAGGCCCGCGATCCACATCTTGGCCGGGGAGAACGTATGCATCCAGGTAATCACCCCGACGCACTTCGGTTCGCGGTCCGCCTGCCGGCATACCTCAAGGATCGCCTCCGGGGTGGTGACGACCCCCTTGTATTCGACTCGGACCGGGATGCTGCGCGACTGCGAAAGCGCCCCGGCCATCTCCTGCGAATGCTCCGCCACTTTCCGGAGAACGGCCTCGCCGTACAAATGCTGGCTGCCGGTGACGAACCAGACTTCATAATCCTTCAAGTTGATCATCGGTTTCCTCGCCTTCTACTGCGTGTCCTTTCCGGATTCCATCCCGCGTGCGGGATCGACTCCGCGAATACGGACGCCGCTTCGATCGGCTTTTTCCAGTTCGACCGTCAGCATCCGCTGCTCTTGTTCTTCTCCTGCCGATAGGATTGGTTCTACCGCCCGGCAGACTCCATCCGCCGGGCGGGATGGGCGACGGGGATAGCTATGGCCACGACCCGCAACGAGACGATGACCCGCGGGTGTAAAAACACCGCCCGTCGCGGCGCGCGCCATCCCGGGATCAATATTTTCGTCTGGCCCGGGACTTTCCACCACCCGCTACGGATGACGAAGTCGTCGCGGATGAAGCAGCACATCCTGCGGGCGCCGTGATGGCGATCACCAGCATCATCCCAATCGCCGACAACATGCTGGGAGCGCCGCTGCGCAGAACGCCGATGTGGTTCCGAAAAAAAGCTCTTCCATCTTCCGGAACTTTAAGAACCCGTGTTCCCATATCCGGTCGACCACCGGATTGCGCGCGATGGCCTGGAGCGGGAAGAACAGCCGGCTCTCGGTGATCGATCTCAAGGAAAAAACCGGCCTCGTCGTTTTCAGGCTTCGCTCCCTGCCATGGCTTTCATGACCTTTTCCTCGTCCGTCTCCCCGACAAATTCGCCCACCATCTCGTGGTCGCGCAGGACGACGACGCGATGGCTGGTCCGCATCACCTCTTCGAGTTCCGAGGAAATAAACATGCAGGATTTTCCCTCTTCCGCCAGCGTCAGGACCAGCTTTTGGATCTCGGCTTTGGCGCCGATGTCGATCCCGCGGGTCGGCTCGTCGAGGATCATCACCTCCGGATTGGCGGCCAGCCAGCGGGCGAGGATCACCTTCTGCTGATTGCCGCCCGAGAGGTTTTTCACCGCCTGGTCCGCGGAAGGGGTGCTGATGTTCAGTAGTTGGATGTATTTTTCCGCAATCGTATATTGCTGCTGTGTGTTCAGGAAGCGGAACCAACCGCGGCTGGCCTGCAGCGCCAAGATGATGTTTTCCCGCACGGTCAGGTCGTCGACGATCCCCTCACCCTTTCGGTCCTCCGGGCAAAGGACCACGCCGCGTTTGATCGAATCGAGCGGGGAGAATTTTTTTACCGGCTGATTTTCCACCGTAATGGCTCCCGCGTCCGGTTTTTCGGTACCGTACAGCAGCGAAGCTACCTCGCTGCGCCCCGACCCGAGCAGCCCGGCCAACCCGACCACTTCCCCCCGGTGGAGGTCGAGGTCAAAAGGCTTGATGGCGCCGGTGCGTCCCACCCCGCGCGCGGTCAGGCAGCTTTCCTTTTTAATCGTCTTCATCGCCCGCAGTTTGATTTTCGTCATTTCATCCAGGCCGCTCAGATTCCGGCCAATCATCTTGGCAATCAGGTCCAGGTGCGGCAGCTGGCGGGTTTCGAACGTCCCCACCAGTTTGCCGTTGCGCAGAACCGTAATCCGGTCGGAAACCTCGTACACCTGTTTGAGGAAGTGGGTGATGAACATGATGCCCACGCCCTGTTGTTTGAGCTGCTTCATAACATCGAAGAGCTGACGTGTTTCATCCGCATCCAGGCTGGAGGTCGGCTCATCGAAGATGAGAATTTTTGCGTTCGAGATTTCCAATGCGCGCGCGATGGCCACCATCTGCTGAATGGCCACCGAATACAACCCCAGCGGTCGCGTGACGTCGATATCCACCCCCAGTTCCAGCAGCAGCTTTCTACCAAGCGCGTTCATACTCGACCAGTCGATCCCGTAAATCCGCATCGGTTCCCGCCCGATGAGGATGTTTTCCGCAACGGAAAGATTCAGGCACAAATTATTTTCCTGGTACACCGTACTGATCCCCAAGTCCATGGCGTGCTGCGGTGAGCGCACACGGGTATCCCGCCCGAACAGGGTGATCGTCCCTTGATCCTGTCGCTCCACACCGGTGAGCACCTTGATCAGGGTGGATTTTCCGGCGCCGTTTTCCCCCACCAACGCGTGGATCTCTCCCCGTTTGAGCGAGAAATCCACACTCTCCAGGGCCTGGACGCCCGGGAAGGATTTGAAGATTCCGGACATCGTAAGGATGGTGTTATCGGTTTCGGCCATTGTTCCACCTGCCTTCCGGGAAAATACCGGCGTTCCGGGGGGAGAAGCAACTCGCGCCGTCTCTCCCCCCACTTGTGCAACTTCCGTTGAAGCTTTTGTGCTTTGAGGAAGCTGCCCGCGGGGAGTACTTGCGGTTGTCGAAGACATCCGCCAGATTCGCATAACTGACGCGGAAGACACTTGCTTGGACAGGAACCCACTTGGGCATCATTTCACCATTGAACGCCTTCCGCGCGGCTTCAGAGACCTAAGGTGCCTGGAGCGGGTTGCACTCAAAGGAAACAGTCAGCGCACCCTCGAGCAGGGCTTAAGCAACCCGCAGTCGCATCGAAGGTTCGGACGTTGATACTCATGACCAGATCCAGTCCGGCTTCCTGGGTGGCCCGGATGGTGCCGAGCCCCATTCCGGCATTCTGCGTGAACATGCCCTGGATGCCGGTGCTCTGGAAACGGCGCCGATCAGCTCGACGACGTTCTTGGAGGCGCTGCCTTCGAGCAGTTTTTCCATTTCACCCGAGCGCATACGGCTTTCCCCGGCGAAGTCGAGGCCGATACAGGCGGCGCACAGGTTTTCCGGCGCATCGAAGCGGCGGTGTTTGCGGACGACGATCTTGCCGTCAGCCTCGGTTTCCTTCAGCACGTCATCCCAGCCCGTGGTTTCCAGGGCGTCGAGCGGGATGGCATTCATTCCCTTGCCGGTGATGAAATGACAGAATGCCGCACCCGGTTCTTAAGTTTATTCTTTACATCGTAGAATTTCAAGTAGCGGCATAATTCACCCGCGGTTTTCTTGAAGGCGGCGGTGTGGGCGGTGCGCCAGCCGCCTTCCGAACCTTTCTGCATGAACCCCGCCGCCTTTTCGCGGTACATGGACCATTTCTTCCCCGTCTACCTCCTCTCCTCTTTAGGAATTAGGCGGAATGGCTTCGCCCGAGCTTAGGCGGATTATTAGTTCCGGCCGCAGCCAGATCGTCTCCGATTTCACCGGAGGACCGTTCTCCTCCCGCCGGGCGGTGATCAATTGGCTGAGCAACCCCACCGCCGTGCTGCCAAAATTTTTCAGGTTCTGCCGGATGGTTGTCAGGGGCGGCCAGAAGTATGCGGCTTCGGGGATGTCGTCATACCCCACCACGGCCAGATCCTCCGGAACCCGGCGCCCGAGTTTTCGGCTGGTCTGGAGCACTCCGAGAGCCATCTGATCGTTGCAGACGAAAACCGCGTCCATCTCCGGAAAATGTTCCAACAGGTTTTCGAGCCCGATGGCCCCGCTGGAGGTGGACCAATTCCCCTCCGCGATCTGCCGGTCCTCCGGTTTCAGACCGGCGGCGGCCATCGTTTCCCGCCAACCCTCCAGACGTTCGCGGGCGCTCCACCACGTCATCGGTCCGGTAATCACCCCGATATTTTTATATCCGCGCGAGAGGAGATGCTGTACGGCGAGTTGGCTGCCGTAGCGGCTGTCGACGTTCACGACCGAGACAACCGGCCGCGGGCGGGTTTCGAGGAAGACCACCGGAACCGGGAAATGTTCCTGTTCGAGCCAGCCCAGATTCCCGCCGATATCCTGGGTCGCCCAAATGATGCCGTCCACTTGACGGGAGAGAAAACCGTCGATCAACGGCTGGACATTGTCTTTTTCCGGTTGATTGAGGAGGCTGAGGTTGAGGGAATATCCGGCTTCGTTCGCGCCGTGTTCTATGCCGACCAGTGTCCGGCTCGGGCCGTAATAATCTATGCCGCTGGCGACGACGCCGATGGTGTGACTTCTGCGCTGGGTCAGGCTGCGGGCGATAGCATTCGGCCGGTATCCTAATTGGTCAATTGCGTCCTGAACCCGTTGGCGGGTATCCGGAAGGACCCCGGGGAGATTATTAACAACTCGCGAGACCGTCTGGGTGGATACCCCGGCGGATTGGGCTACATGCCTGATCGTCACTCGGTTGGTTGACCGGGTACGCATGCATTTTTCCTTTGCCAAAACCCCTATTTATATCCGTAATATCCATGTTACCGGTAACGTTAGCGCCAACATTGTAGATCATCATGATATTAAGTCAAATTAAAGTATTTGGTACATATGAATGCGGTGGATTAGTTAATTTCGATGCCAGTTTTTTTTAGAATCCAGAAATGTTAAATAATTACCGGTATTTAAAAGGTGGCTTTTTCATAAAAAAAAAGAATAACTCGGAGTGACCTTTTTTTGGATGATTTTAATGGGGGGACCGAGTTATATCACCAGCCGCCCCGCCCGCTGCGAGACCGTGATCACGGCTTCCATTCCGGAAGGAAAGTGCAGAAAATCGTTTTCAATGCCGTCGCTGAAGATGACGCCGGTATCCGGCGTATGCGAGACGATCTCGAGCGGGGCGTTCGGGGTGATCTTGCCAAACACGATCTTCGCGCCGGAAGTTTTACTGGGAAAAGGCTCCCGGACGCTGAAATACAGGTATTCGGCCTCCCAGTCAAATCCAACGTCGGGAGGCGGTTTTCCATCGGTGCGCTTCCACGACCGGGCAATTCCCTCGGCGCCGGCCAGGATGCTCTTCAGCCAGCCGGTCGAACCCAGCCCGGTGGAGATGATGATTCCGCTCGAAGATTGTCTTTCCTCCCGCGTCGCATGCCGGATCGAGTAGCGCAACGAAGTGTGCGACCGCGGCCCGATGAAGAGGTCGTTCACCGCAAAGAGAACCTGGCCGTTCGCGAGCCGGGCCTGCGCCATTGTGATCGACCGGATTTTTCTGCGCTCCGCGAAAACATCCGGAATGACCAGCGCGAGATCTTCCACCCGGAAGGGGAGCAGGACCCCGTCCCAGCGGTCGGGATCCGGATTCACGCCGAGCACCGGCTGGTGATTCAGATACTTGAGGGTGTTGGCCACCAGTCCGTCCTGACCCAAGACGACGATGGTATCCTCTTTTCCGAAAAGGAAATTCGGAAGGAAGGACCGGTCGACCACCTGGACCCTCCCCCAGCGGGAGAGGCTTTCCTCCGCGGCCCGCACCTTCTCCTGATAGCACCGGTGTTCCCGTTCGTAATCCGAGAAATCCGCGCCCAGGTGCTCGACATAAAATTGCGCCTGCGACCGGGTGTTGTACCGCGCGATGAGCTCATCGAGCCGCGTTTTGCGGACGATGAGGATGATTTTATTTTCGGTCGCCCGGTTCATCCGCCGGCCCGCCTTCCCGCCGCTGCATCAGCTCGCGCAGGAGATCCGGCGAGATGTTCAACTGGCCGATCTTTTCCGCGCTTTCGGCCAACTGGCGGAAAGCCTGCGCCACAAGATGCCCGGGCGCCATCCCGACGCTCGCCAGGGATTGCACGATCGACGGGTTTACCCCGGCCAGCGGTTTAAGCATTGCCGCCAGGCCGTACGCCCGCGCATCGGATTCAGTGCGCGTGTTTTCCGCCGCCTTTTCCACCAGCTCCTTGCGTTTCTTCTCCAGGCTGAGAAGCGTGGTAATTTCCAATTCGCGCATCTCGCGCCGCTTCTCCTGTACCGCGTGTTCGGCATCCATCTGCGCCTCCAGGACCAGGCGCTTTTTGTTTTCCACGGCGATCTCCGTGTTCAGTTCGTTTTCCTTTATCGCGCGTTCCTGCTCGACGGCCGCATTGCGCCGGACGTACACCGCTTCGTCGGCGCGCTGGAGCAGTTGCTCGCGGATGTCGGCTTCGAGCGCGCGCGCGGTTTCGGGCGAGGGTTTGATCGCGAGCACGGCCAGGTCAAGGATTTCGACCCCCATCGATTGGATCAGATCCGAACCCTGCAGATTCTGGCGAACCTGGCGGGCAAGCACATCCGTGGTTAGCAGCAGGTCCTTAAGCGGCAGCGCTTTGACCGCGGTGCGGATCCACACCCGGACGTGATTGATGATCCGCTCCTGGAATTTAACCGGATCGTCGGAAACGTATTTGCGCGCGGTTCCGTCGAGGGTGAAGTTGGCGAGCTGTGAAAGCTGCCGCGGATTGGAAACGCGGAACGTAACATAACCCTGGATGTCCACTTCCTGGAAATCCGCCGTTACTTCGTTGACGATGAAGTGCGCATCCTTGCTTTCCAGCGGGATGAGGACAAGCGACGCCGTGGGCGCAAAATAGAAAAAGGAAAGCCCGGCGCCTTCCCGGACGACTTTTCCGCCGCTGTACTGGAGAATGTAATGGTTCGGTTGGACCTTTAAAAATCGAAAACCCAGCATACTGCCTCCTTATCACGATCTGCCGCACACTCTCGAATGGTGCTAGTTTAACGTATGACTGTGAAAAGGCCAAAGGGTGTTCGACCCGGGTATTCGGTTATGCGAGGGATACCAATACTGTCTTGCCATCCGGCGGACACGCTTTCGGGAAGGCAATCCGTACAAAGTGTATAATCCCCGCCGGAGATCCCGATGCCCGAACGTCATTCGAAGAATTCCGCTAATCCCGCATTGCGCGCACCTTCCGCCGGCATCACCGTGAATGCGGCCCGCCTGCTGGCGGCCCTCCTGATGCTCGCCGGGATCGCCACCGCCTGCGGCGCCGCGGACAATTCGGGGGTCGAAGCCACGCATGCCGCACAGACCATCGCCCGGATGATCACCGATGTGGCGTTTCAAAAGACCTCGGCGCCTTCACCCTCCCCCACCGCCTACACGGCGCCCGAAAACGCGGCGACCGCAACCACCGGCCCGGTCCTCACCCCGACCGAGATCGCCACGGTCGAACTGAGCACGCCGGATCCGCGCCTGGGCCGTTCGACGTATTCCGGATCCACCCCGACCACCGATCCCGTCTCACTCCAGACGCGCACCCTCACCCATCATGAAAACGCCGCCTACTTCGTCGGCGCCACCGGGAACAGCGCGGTCGCGGCCGGTTCCGACTTCACCCTCACCTTGATCATCCGCAATGTCGGATCCAATACCTGGTATCCGAGCTACCTGGTCTACTGGCACTCCGGCGCGCGCATGGGAGCTCCGGCGTACATCTTTCTCCCCGAAGTCACCGCGCCGAACCAAACCCTGTTCCTCGCGATGAACCTGAAGGCGCCCGAAAATCCAAAAACCTATTACCAGCGCTGGTACTTCCGCGATCCGCACGACACCCAATTCGGCATCGGTCCGAATGGTGACGAATGGCTGGTGGTGTATATTGAGGTCGTATAGGCGCGATCCGCGCGGCATGGGCAATCGATCGTCAACGATGGACCATCGGCCATCGTTTTTTTTTGCAAAACGCCGTGACGCGCGGTTGGATATTGGAATTTACGAACGCCGGTAAAAAAGAACCTGGTTTTGTAATTTTACAGCCGAGGTTTACTTTCCTGCCAAAGTGAGTGACCTTCCCATTCCCGGGAGGGATTGCTACCGGTTCAGATAATCAGCCGATTCTTGGATTCCCTGGAAGTGGAAAACCCTGTCAGTAAAAACCCAAGCCCAATGTCCCGAATCACCTCCGGATTACGTTAACCCTGATAGAAGCTATCCTTATTTCTTCGAGGCGGCCCAATGCCAAGGGATGAACAATCCCTTCAATTTGCAGGCGGCGCAAAGGGGAAAAATCCCGGCGCCGGAATACGGATGGAAACGGCGCCCGCGGCAGAGGCCTTTGAAGCCGTCTACGACCGTTTCTTTCAGCCCGTCTACCGCTACATCCTCAGCCGGGTGCGGAATGTTCCGGAAGCCGAGGATCTTGCCTCGCAGACCTTCCTGACGGCGTTGGAATCCTTCCCACGCTTCCGGGAACAGGGGCGGACCGCAGCCTGGCTCTTCACCATCGCCCGCAACAAAATCGTCGATTTCTACCGGCAGAGATCGGCTTCCCCGCTTCCGGATGATGAGGATCCCGCGGTTTTCGCCGACGATTCCAATATCGGCTGGGACATCGAATTCCTGCTTTCGGTGCGTATGCGGATCTCAGCCCTCCCGGAGGAAGAGCAGGAATTGATCCGGCTGCGGTATGTCGCGGATCTGTCCTTTTCGGAGATCGCCGCGCTCCTCGGGAAGCGCGAAGACGCCGTCAAGAAATCCCTCTACCGCCTTATCGCCCGGGTGCGAAACGAGCTGGAGGACCGCCATGAATAACGAAGACATGGCCCGCCCATGGGAAGATGCGATCCGCGCGGCCGTGCGCGTGCGCGACGCCGATCCGGGTTTCACCCGCCGCTTGCGCGGGGAGCTGATGCGAAAAACCGTAAAGGAAATCCCTATCCGTCGCAAACCGGCGTTCCGCCCGGCATGGGCCGCCACGATGATCGTGATCGCCGTCCTTCTCGGCGCGTTCCTGGTGATCGGTCCGGAAAAAGTGGTTGCCGCCCTGCAATCCCTGTTTGGGTATGTGCCGGATGCGGGTTTCTTGCGCATGGACCAACCGTTCCGGATCCTCGAAAGGGAGATAAAGGAGGAACGGTCCGGCGCGACGCTGTACATCCGCCAGGTTTTGGCCGACGGCGGGCGGACCGTGGTGGTCTACGAAGTCGATTGCCCCGGGCCGGAAACCCAGTGGCTGAAAACCTCGACCTATTGCACGGATGCGCCCAGCTTGCGGCTCCCCGGAGGCGCCCGGCTTGAAGCGCTCGGCCTGTCGGGCCGATCCGGACTGCCGTACTACCGCGAGCGGGCGGAGTATGCCGCACTTCCCCCCGATGCGGTTTCCGTCGCGCTGATTCTGCCCTTCCGCGCCAAACCCGGTGATCCCGCATGGCCATGGACCGTGGAGATTCCGCTGACCTCCACCGCGCAGAGCGCCACCGTATATCCGGTATGGGAAGTTACGCCGGCCGTGCCGGCGGCCGGCACGGAGGATCCGCTTGGGCAGGGGATCCGCTTCACCGTGGACCGCATCGTGGCGATGGAGGAGAACTACCTCCTGGAGGGATCTTTGGAATGGGATCCCGCCCGTTACGCATCGGCGGCGCCGGATTACACGCAATTGGAAATCGCGGACGGCAATGGAGAATTGTGCGCCTGGGAAAAAGTCTTACCGGATTCTGTATCCGGCGGAGCCGGGAATTGGGCGGCGTGGGCTGTCCGATTTAACCCCCGCGGCCGCCCCGGCCCGTTTACGGTAAGCGCCAAATCGATGATCGTGGAGAGGCCGGCCAGCGCTTCTTTCGAGATGGATTTCGGGCCCGCGCCCTTTATCGGACAGACCTGGGCGCTCGACATTCCGATCCGGGCGGCGGGATACGCCCTCCGCGTGACATCCGCATGGATCGACGGCAACAACGGAACCGTCTTCGTCTTTTTCTCCTTCGCGGGAGAGCGGAACGCGGTCGCCGCGGGCTGGGAAGATGCCGATCAACAAACGACTCCGATCGGTATGGACGGTCTGGAGGGTTTTTCGATTTTCGACATCGGCGCCGAGTACGGCCACATGCCCGTCGGCCGGCACACCATCCGCGTCTTATCCATCCGCCTGATGCTGAGCGGAGAATGGACCGTCCGGCTGGAGGGGATTCCGGCGGAATGAGTGGAAGCTTCCGAAGATCCGCCGGAGGGGGTCGCAGATGCCGGCCGAATGCGAAGGAACGCCGGATATAGGATACCGGTTTGGAATATTTTATATCCAAGGAGAAAACATGAAAGCAAACGGATTGTTTTTCGGAATCGTCGAATGCCTGTGCCTGGGATTGCTGGCGGGTTGCGCCACCGCCGTGGAATCGCCGGGTAATTCGGAAGGGCCCGTCCCGCCGTTGCAGCAACCCACACCGACCCCTTATCTCCCGGCGGAACCAACGCCGGAATCGACGACATCCGCACCGGCCATCCGCGCGATCGCAGCCGGCTCCGGAGTCACCCTCGCGTTGACGGATTCGGGGGCGGTGAAATGCTGGGGATCGGGACACCTGTGCGATGGCAGCACGGTGAATAAACACGCGCCGGTCGATAAGATGGATCTGCCCGGCGGCGTGACGGCCCTCACGGCCGGCGGCGGGCATGCCTGCGCGCTGATGCAAGGCGGCGCGGTGAAGTGCTGGGGCCAGAACAACTTCGGCCAGCTGGGGAACGACACGCGCACCAACAGCAGCGCCCCAGTGAACGTGGTGGGACTTTCCACCGGGGTCATCGCGGTTGCCGCCGGCGGCAGTCACACCTGCGCCCGGTTGGACAGCGG
>Ga0315536_1000649_pt1 | contig 17539 bp, 15 predicted proteins | sample SalMarSW160230MG_FD_203093 | JGI IMG/M metagenome (GOLD analysis project Ga0315536, IMG submission 203093) | Salt marsh sediment microbial communities from the Plum Island Ecosystem LTER, Massachusetts, United States - Salt Marsh Sediment SW1602-30 ... | reverse complement strand
TGATGGAGGGCGCCTAAACTGCCGAAGTTCGAGTGGATCAAAAAAGTGCTGGTGCTGGGAAGCGGCGCCATAAAAATCGGCGAAGCCGCCGAATTCGACTATTCGGGCAGCCAATGCCTCAAAGCCCTGCGGGAAGAGGGCATCGAAACCGTTCTGATCAACCCGAACGTGGCGACCATACAGACTGACCCACGCCTCTCAGGAAAAGTGTACCTTCTCCCCGTTACGCCTGAGTTCGTGGAAAAAGTCATCAAGAGAGAAAAGCCCGATGGCATTCTTCTGGGTTTTGGGGGGCAAACGGCGCTTAACTGCGGCATTGAGCTGGCGAAATCTGGTGTCTTGGAAAAATACGGCGTGAAAGTGCTGGGGACGCCTGTTGAAGCCATAGAGGACACGGGCGACAGGGAACGCTTCCGACAAGTAATGATTAAGGCTAAGGTTCCGCCGTTGAAAAGTAAGGCTGCCAACACGGTTCAGGAAGCCATGGACATCGCCAACCACTTAGGCTACCCTGTCATAGTTCGAGTGGCGTACACTCTCGGCGGCAAAGGCGCAGGCGTAGCCCACAACGCTTGGGAGCTTAAGGACATAGTCAAACGTGGCTTAGCTCAGAGCCGCATAACTCAGGTGCTTGTAGAAGAGTACGTGGGTCACTGGAAGGAACTCGAGTACGAAGTTATGCGCGACTACGCGGACAACTGCTTGATTGTCTGCAACATGGAAAACCTAGACCCCATGGGCGTCCACACAGGCGACTCAATTGTGGTGGCGCCTTCACAGACGCTGTCAAACCGCGAATACCACTTCATGCGGTCCGCCGCCATAAACGCCATCCGAAGCCTAGGCATAATCGGCGAATGCAACATCCAGTGGGCTGCGCACCCGAAGTCCGAAGAGTTCCGCGTCATAGAAGTCAACTCACGCATGTCAAGAAGCTCGGCGTTGGCAAGCAAAGTAACCGGCTACCCACTGGCGTACATCGCCACTAAACTGTCCATAGGCTATCTTCTCCCCGAACTCATAAACAAAGTAACCGAGGTCACCACCGCCTGCTTTGAACCCGCGCTTGATTACGTCACCATCAAAATCCCTCGTTGGGACCTGCAGAAATTCAAGAAGGCAGACCGCCACATAGGACCCCAGATGCGTTCCGTTGGGGAAGTGATGTCCATCGGGCGCTGCATGGAGGAGGCGCTGCAGAAAGCGGTGCGGATGTTGGACATCGGCAAGATGGGGCTGGTGTGCAACGACGAAGATGATGATGAGCCTGAAACCGAAGAGCAAATCAAAGATGCCGTGGCTAACCCGACTGACGAGCGCCTTTTCAAGCTAGTTAAAGCCCTGAAAATGGGCATTTCCATCGACGAGATTTATCGTTTAAGCGGTGTGGACCCGTTCTTCCTCCACAAAATCCAGAACATCATAGACATGGAAAAAGAACTCTGCAGCTTGAACCTCGGCGAAGAAGACGCGGCAGAAACCGTGCGAGAAGCAAAGCGCCTAGGCTTCTCTGATGAACAAATCGCCGTCTGCCAAAACACCACTGAAGCGGCCATACGGAAATTCAGAAAAAGCGCGGGCATTATTCCGTCGATAAAGCAGATTGACACGCTGGCGGCGGAGTGGCCTGCTAAAACTAACTATCTGTACTTGACGTACGGCGGAGACGAGGACGACATAGAACTAAGCAGCGGCAAGAGCAAGGTTATCGTTTTGGGCGCCGGCGTCTTCCGCATAGGCTCCAGCGTGGAGTTCGACTGGTGCGGAGTCAACACCATATGGTCGCTGAAGAAAAACGGCATCCAAGAAGCCATAATGGTCAACTACAACCCTGAAACCGTCAGCACAGACTACGACATTTCCGACAAACTGTATTTCGAAGAGTTAACCACTGAGAGGATTCTGGATATTTACGAGAAGGAAAACCCGATGGGCGTAATCGCCAGCGTCGGCGGTCAGATTCCGAATAATTTGGCGTTGAAGCTGGCGAATTCAGGCGTGAAGTTACTGGGTACCACGGCGGAAAACATTGATTTAGCCGAGGACCGCTCGAAATTCAGCGCGCTCTTAGATCAGCTGGGAATTCCTCAGCCGGGCTGGAGCAAACTCAAGTCGATAACTGCGGCTAAGCTGTTCGCGGAGCAAATAGGCTACCCCGTCATCGTGCGTCCCAGCTATGTGCTGTCAGGCTCTGCAATGCGCGTGGCTTTCAATGAGTCAGCACTGGAAAACTTTCTTAAATTGGCAACCAAGGTGTCCCGTGACCAGCCAGTGGTTATCTCCAAGTTCGTCAACAACGCCAAGGAAGTTGAAGTGGACGGCGTCTACGACGGCGAAACCTGCTTTATCGGCTCTATAATGGAGCATGTGGAGAACGCGGGGGTTCACAGCGGCGACGCCACCATGAGCATTCCGCCGCACACGCTTTCTGCTGAAATCCAGAAGAAGGTTGGGGATGCCACGGAGAGAATTGTGAAAGCCCTGAAGATTAAAGGACCTTACAACATTCAGTACCTCGTGAAAGAGGGCGTGGTCTACGTTATCGAGTGTAACTTGCGGGCTTCACGGTCGATGCCTTTCGTGAGCAAGACACGGGGCATAAACCTGATTGAGCTTGCCACGTTGGCGATGCTTGACAAGAAATATGAAAAAGTGCTTAAGACATGTGGGTTGCCGCCTACCAACCATTTCGGCGTGAAGGTGCCTCAGTTCAGTTTTATGCGGTTAAGCGGCGCGGACCCCGTGTTGGGTGTTGAAATGCTCAGCACAGGTGAAGTGGCGTGTTTAGGCGAGACCTTCGATGATGCGTTTTCGAAGGCGTTGCAGTCTGCGGAGTTCCGTATGCCCCCCAAGGATGGTTCGGTGCTCATAACGGTTGGCGGTGAAGAGCCGAAGCGGCGGGTGGTGCCTTTGGCCCGGGCGTTTGCGGAGATGGGTTTCAAGATTTACGCTACTGAGCATACGGCGGCGGTGCTGAAGGCGGCGGGGATAAGCAGCGTTTCCGTGTTGAGTAAGGTTAAGGAGTCGGGCGAGAACCCGAACATTCTTGATTACCTGCAGAACCAGAAGATAGATTTGGTCATTAACGTGCCTATGGCGAATAAGCAGCGCAACTACTCGGACATGTTGACGGATGGGTACCTTATCCGTCGGCAGGCGGTGGAGTTTAACGTTCCTGTGATTACGAATTTGGAGTTGGCTTCGGCTCTTGTGCGAGTGTTGCAGCAGAGAGACCATAACGGGAATAGCATTCGGTCTTTGAACGAGTACATGGACGAGTTGCCGTGGAAGCTGTGGTGAAACTTACTATACATATGCTCTAAACGTATGCAAACTTCCAAAAGCCTTTAATACGCGTTTATTCCATTCCGTTGGGTACTGGTTGGAGGTAAACGAAACTCAAAACCAAACAAAATACCCGAACAATCGACGAGATAAACGCGAAAATCAGAAAGGGCGATGCCCAAGTTTTAACCGCTGAAGAAATGAAACGCCTCGTTGAAAGCAGCGGCGTCGAAGTTGCTTTCCGAGAAGTAGACGTTGTAACCACAGGAACTTTTGGAGCGATGTGTTCTTCAGGCGCCATCATAAACGTTGGGCATTCAGACCCGCCAATAAAAATTGAAAAAGCATGGATCAACGGCGTTCCAGCTTGCCATCCCGGTGCTGCCGTGGACCTGTACATCGGCGCCACCATCATGTCGGAGCGGCAGCCTTTCGAGTACGGCGGCGGACACGTGATTGAGGACCTTGTGGGCGGAAAAGAAGTGGACTTCAAAGCAACGGCTTACGGCACCGACTGCTACCCAAGGACGCAGGTTAACACTCGCTTGACAAAGGATGACTTGAACCAGTTTTATTTGCTTAACTTCCGCAACTGCTATCAACGCTATAACTGCGCCGTGAACGGTCGCGACGAAACGATTTACACGTACATGGGCAAGCTGCTGCCGCGGCTGCGAAACGCCACCTATTCGGGCGCGGGCGAATTAAACCCGTTGATGAATGACCCTGACTACGAAACCATAGGCATCGGAACCCGCATTTTCCTAGGCGGCACCCACGGCTACGTGATTGGCGAGGGAACACAGCATGACCCCACGAACCGTTTCGGCACCATCATGGTCCGCGGAGACGCCAAACAGATGAGCCCAGAGTTTCTGCGGGGCGCGGCGTTCACGCGGTACGGCACTACGCTTTACGTTGGGCTAGGCATACCCATCCCCATCCTGAACGAGGGCTTGGCGAAAAAGACGGCCATACGAGACGAGGAAATCTTCACAAGCGTGGTGGATTACGGCGTTCCACGCAGGAGCCGCACAAAACTAGCTGAGGTAAGCTACAAGGAGCTGAAGTCAGGCAAGATAACCGTAGGCGACCGGCGAATAAGAGTAAGCTCGCTGTCAAGTTTGAAGACGGCGCGGAAAATCGCTGGAACATTGAAGTCGTGGATTCAGAACGGCGAGTTCTTCCTGACGGCGCCTGTTGAACGGTTGCCTGTTGACACCGTGTTTAAGCCGATGAGGCAGACCGAGGAGACGCCGTTTGTGGCTAACGTCATGCAGAAAGCAGTGACGTGCAGCGAGCGCGAGGCGGTACAGGCTATAGCGGAGCGCATTGTGACGCAGTCGGTTAACCACATCGTCGTGGTTGACGGCAGCAGCAGGCTTACGGGCATCGTGACTTCGTGGGACATTACGCGTGCGCTGGCTCAGGGCAAAACAGCGCTGGCGGACATCCTCACTCGGCACGTTTTCACGGCGAAGCCTGATGAGCCTTTGGAGACCGCGTCGAAGCGGATGGCGCAGCACAACATCTCCGCGTTACCCGTGATTGACAATGAAAAGAAAGTGTTGGGCATAGTCACGGCTGAGGATGTGTCCAAGCTTTTGGGAAGGTGAACAACGAATGGTTCGAATATTACTTAGGTTCTCGGAGAAAATAGTTGAGGAGCCGATAATATCGCAGATAATCTTAGAGCTGAAGGTGCCCATCAACATAATCACGGCGCACGTGAATTCGAAGGGCGGCGAAGTCTTAGCTGAAGTGCCTGATGAATCGTTGGAAACGTTGGTCCGAGAGTTCCGCAAACGAGGCGCCACCGTCAGCATACCCAAACTCATCGAGGTGGACAGCGAAAAATGCTTAAGCTGCGGCGCCTGCGTAACCCTATGCCCGGTTGAAGCCATAACGATGGATGAAGACGGCTCAGTGGTTTTCAACAAGGAAAAATGCCTCGGCAGCACATGCAGCGCCTGCGTGGACGCCTGCCCCTCTAGAGCCATAAAATCGGTGAAGCAGAACAACACGGAACTCGGAGCCAACAACACGCACTGAAGAGCGCAAGAAATGAAGAACCTTCACCGAGAAGCCTTTACCCTCAAAGAGTCGCAGTGCCACGTAATTGCCGACACGCAAGCAGGCATCCAAGCAGCCAAAACCTCGCTCAAGCATCACCGCCAGCAGTTGGAAGCGTACGTCAAAACCAACCCCACTTTTCTTCACACACTCGAACCCGTTGCCGCGCCCCCTGACCCGTTGGTTGCCAAGCTGATGGCGGAAGCCGCAGAAAAAGCATCGGTCGGACCCATGGCAGCCGTCGCAGGCGTCCTGGCAGACCTAGCGGTAAAGGACATGGTCAGCTCTGGCTGCGAGGTGGCGGTCGTGGAAAACGGCGGCGAAATCTCCGCAGTATCAGATGAGCCGATTGACGTGGCGGTTGCCGCGGGAGACGAGCCTCTGTCAAAACGGTTCGGCTTCAGGCTTACGGAGTTTCCCATAGGTGTCGCCACGAGTTCGGGACGGTTCAGCCACGCTTTTAGCTTCGGGGAGGCAGAAGCAGCAACAGTTTTCTGCAAAAACGCCGGGTTAGCGGACGTTGCGGCAACAGCGGTGTGCAACGTGGTGAAAGGCGAGGACTGCCAAGCCGCCATCCAAGCTGGGATAAACAAAGCCCTGTCCATTCAAGGCGTCGAAGGAGTACTCATAATCTACAAGGATTTCACGGGGACAGCCGGCAAAATTCCCAAGATAATCAAGGTTGATCCGTTCCACAAGCCCTAGAGAATTTGCGAAAACTGAATCAAATCAAACCCGTAAATGGCAAACCAGCATATTTGCCGTCTATTTGGATCCTAATAGAGATTCTATGCAGAAACTATAGAGGGGTAGGTCTTATTGGCGTTTTTCACAACCAATAGCATGCAGAAACAATCGTTCCATCGGGTTCCATGCTGTTTAGAGCATATAAGAAGGCTATGGTCTTTTCCGAGCACTATTGATTACTGGAAGTATTTTTTGATTTCCGCCAGCGTCAAAACAGTAATACCGTTCGCTTTCAATATTTTCTCGGCGTTTTCTATGTCGCTGGCTCGCAGTATTAACGCGATTTTCCCGTTCACGTGCACCGCAGATGAATAAGCGTATTCAATGTTTATGCTGCCGTCAGCCAGAATCTTAGTTATCTTCGAGATTTTGTCTTCGTCCCCGATGAAAACCGCGGTTACCTCCGTGTTCCTTCTTGATTTCGCAAGATTATAATCCACATCCTCCAGAACCATCGTGGCTTTCTCTGGATCCCCCGTAACCATCCTGACCAAACCGAACTCGCCAGCATCCGCAATCGACAACGCGAAAACCTGAATCCGATTCCTATCCAACTGAGCCATAGCTTCAGAAAGAGAACCTGGCCTGTTGTCCAGATAAACGCTCACCTGTGGTATAGGCATGGCGACACCACGATTCAATTAGCTTCAGACAATATTTATATTTTCACATAAAGTATAGTTAACGGTTCGCTACTTGGGAGACAGCTCACTTGCTAAGGTGTACCGAAGTCTCAAAACGCTTTGGAGGACTTCAAGCATTAAAAAAAGTCAACTTAACAGTTAACAAGAACGAAATCGCAGGGCTTGTCGGACCCAACGGCTCCGGAAAATCAACCCTGCTCAACCTCATAAGCGGCGTATACAAACCAGACTCGGGAAAAATCACCTTCTTAGATGAAGACATATCAAAACTTCCACCCTACAAAACATGCTCCAAAGGCATAACCAAAACCTCACAAACCGTCCAATCCTTCCCTGACATGACCGCCATCGAAAACGTCCTCACAGGAGTCCTCTTCAACCGTAAAAACGGCACAGAACAAACCGAAGCTCGCCCCAGAGCAAAAGAACTGCTCACATTTGTGGGTCTGAGCCAAGAAAAATTCGATTTACCCGCCAAAAACCTGAACGTCGTTGAATTAAGGCGCATTCAACTCGCCAAGGCTCTGGCAACCTCGCCCAAACTGCTGCTTCTGGACGAACTCCTCACGGGCTTAACCCCGAGAGAATGCGACGAAGCCATAAAACTAGTTAAACTCATCAACAAACAAGGAATAACAGTGCTGATAGTCGAACACGTCATGAGAGTAATCATGGGCTTATGCAACCACGTGACAGTGCTGCATCACGGCGAGAAAATCTTTGAAGGAACCCCGAAAGAAGTCGTTAACGATGAACGAGTGGTGAAAGTGTACCTCGGCAAAAGATTTTCACTCTGCGAGGATTAAAATGTTAACCGTGAAAAACATATCCGCCTCATACGGCATGGTTCAAATACTTCGAGATATCTCGTTCGAAGTTAAAGAAAAAGAAATAGTCACCATAATCGGCCCCAACGGCGCAGGAAAAACAACCCTTGTCAAAACCATCATGGGCTTATTGCATCCAAAAAACGGCGCAATCAGTTTCAAAGGAGAAAACATAGAAAAACTCCCCCCATACGAAATAGTGAAAAGAAAACTAATTTTGATCCCTGAAGGAAGAGAAATCTTCCCCAGACTAACCGTGGAAGAAAACCTTAAGCTGGGCGCATATACAACCAACAGCAAAGACGCAGTAAAAGAAGCCAAAGAAAAAACCTATCAAATCTTCCCCGTGCTCAAAAAGAAAGAAAAAACCTTAGCGCAAAACCTCAGCGGCGGCGAACAACAAATGCTCGTAATATGCAGAAGCTTGATGTCGAACCCTGAATTTTTAATCTTAGACGAACCCTCTCTAGGATTAGCACCCTTAATCGTGGAGAAAGTCCTTGACACCGTGCGCAAAATCAACGAAGAAGGAGTAACCATACTCTTAGTTGAGCAGAACATCCGCGATTCCCTTGACATCGCCGACAGAGGATACGTTCTTGAGCAAGGCAATATAATCCTAGAAGGAAAAAGTAGAGAACTTCTAAATAATAACCACATAAAAGAGGTATACATGGGTCTATAGGAGAAACAAAAACATGGCAAATGGCAAATACTGGAACGAAAAAATCGAAACCATACCTGTTCCAGAATTAAGAAAACACCAACTTAGAAAACTCAAAGAACAAGTGAAACACTGCTACGAAAACAGCACGTTTTACCATAAAAAATTCAACGACGCAGGATTAAAACCTGAAGACATCAAAACTCTGGAAGACATCCAGAAAATCCCCTTCACCGTAAAAAACGACCTCCGAGACAACTACCCCTTTGGCATGGTCACCGTTGACCCCGCGGACATCGTTGAAATCCACGCCTCAAGCGGAACCACAGGAAACCCCATAATCGGAGCTTACACCCAAAGCGATGTGAATGCGTGGCAAGAACTCATGGCAAGATCCATATACACCACAGGCGGAAGAAAAGAAGATGTCATCCACATAGCCTACGGTTACGGTCTATTCACAGGCGGAATAGGATTCCATTACGGCGCTCAAAAAATCGAAGCCGCCATAGTCCCCATAAGCGGAGGAATGACACAAAGACAAATAAAACTCATGCAAGACCTCGGCGCCACAGTGCTCTGCTGCACCCCAAGCTTCGCGGTTTACCTCGCCGAAACCATGATAAAAACAGGCGTCAACCCGAAAAAAGACCTGAAACTCAGAATCGGCCTCTTCGGCGCAGAACCCTGGTCCGACAAAATCAGAGAACGCATAGAAGCAGACCTAGGAATCGAAGCATTCGATGTGTACGGCCTCACAGAGCTCTGCGGCCCAGGCGTTTCCATCGAATGCAATCAACACAAAGGGCTCCACATATGGGAAGACCACTTCATCATAGAAACCATTAACCCTGAAACGGGTGAAGTTTTGTCTCCAGGCGAAGAAGGCGAACTTGTCTTCACAACCCTAACCAAAACCGCCATCCCCATGCTTCGTTTCAGAACCCGAGACATCTCGGTGATAACCACGGAAGCATGCGCGTGCGGCCGCACCCACGCCCGAATGATGAGAGTCCGCGGAAGATCCGACGACATGCTAATCATACGCGGAGTCAACGTGTTTCCTTCTCAAGTGGAGCTTGCCGTTATGAGCTTTCCTGAATTGGCAGCTCAATACCAGATAGTGGTTGACAGACCCGGCGCATTAGACACTTTTGCCGTGAAAGTGGAGTTGACCGAGAAAGCCTGCAAAAACCGCAAGCTGGACCCCAACGTCTTGAAACGCGGCATCCAAGGAAGAATTCACGGCATCACCGGCTTATCAGCGGAAATTGAAATCGTGAAATGCGGGGAACTCCCCCGAAGCGAAGGAAAATCAAAACGAGTCTTAGACCTCCGCAAGGGCAAGATGTGAAGGACCAAAAACCAGATGACCTCCAAGATCGCGTTAAACAAACCCCGCAGTTTTGTTCTGCTCAACGGCGATGAGGCGGTTGCCCGAGGTGCCGTGGAAGCGAGTATTAAGCTAGCTGCTTCTTACCCTGGCACCCCCGCAACAGAGATTTTGGAGGCCATCGCAGAGGTTGCAAAGAATTTTGGGATTTACGCGGAATGGAGTGTTAACGAGATAGTTGCCACGGAAGTGGCTGCGGGCGCTGCGATGTCAGGCGTCAGGTCCATTGTTTCTATGAAGCATGTTGGGTTGAACGTGGCTGCCGACGCGGCTATGACTTTGGCGTACACTGGTGTTGAGGGCGGCATGGTTGTTGCGGTCTGCGATGACCCTGCCATGCACAGCAGCCAGAACGAGCAGGACACGCGGTACTTTTCGGTTCACTCCAACCTTCCGCTGATGGATGCAGGTAGCCCTCAGGAAGCCTTGGATATGACGCGGAACGCCTTTGAATTAAGCGAGAAGCTGCATTTGCCCGTGATTGTGCGGTTAACTACTCGGGTTGCTCATGGAAAAGCAAGAGTGAGGCTTGGTGAGATTCAGAAAATTACGCGGAAAGCCGAGTTTGATAAGGATGGGTCACGCTGGGTGATGGTGCCTTCCAACGCGATTAGGCAGCACCGCATTTTACAGGGCAAGTTAGCTGAAGCCAAAAAGCTTGTGAACAATTCGCGTTTCAATTTTGTGGAAGATAACGGCGCAGAGGTTGGGATAGTTGGAAGCGGCGTAGGCTACTATTATGCGCGGTCCGTTTTGGATGTGAGCAAGTTTTCGTGGTTGAAACTGGGGTTCGTGTATCCGTTTCCTGCGGATTTGGTGAAGCAGTTTGCGTCTAAAGTGAAAAAGTTGATTGTGGTTGAAGAGTTGAGGCCTTACCTTGAGGAGAACATGCAGCGGTTGGGAGTGGAGTTTTTGGGTAAGGCGCACCTGGGGTTGGAGGAACTCGGCGAGTTTACTCCCGACGTGGTGAGGCAGGCGTTTGCGAGGTTGAGCTTATGCGCTAAGCCCGTGGAGCCTGAAGTTTTGGATTTGCCGCCTAGGCCTCCAGCTTTGTGTCCCGGCTGTCCGCATAGGGCTTTCTACTATGCTTTGAACATGGTTAGCCAGTTTGTCAGTTGTGACCCGCAGAGGTGTGTGGGCTGCGTTGTCTGCGAGTACGCGTGTTCGATGGAGAAGGAGAAGGTTTTTAATCCGTTGAAGTCGCGCATACGCGCCATAAGGCTTGATCCGCTTTCTAACGCGGCGATCGTGTGTAGAGCCTGCAAAGACGCGCCTTGTGTGGCTGCTTGTCCCGAAAAAGCGTTGACGCAGTCGCTTGAAACTGGGGTTGTTAGGGTGGATGAGGACAAGTGTAACGGTTGCGGCTGGTGTATTGAAGCTTGTGAGTATGGGGCTATTACTTTGCATCCGAATACGCAGAATGCTATTGTCTGCGACGTGTGTGATGGTGAGCCTGCGTGTGTTCAGTTTTGTCCGGATGGTGCTTTGAGCCTTTCAGGAAAAACGACGGATAAGATTGTTACGGGTGATATAGGCTGCTACACTTTAGGGGTTCTTCCGCCTGTGAATACGGTTCAGACCTGTCTTTGCATGGGCGCGGGGGTTTCGCAGGCGGCGGGCATGTTTCATGCGGGGGTTAAGGATAAGGTGTTTGGGGTTATCGGTGACTCCACTTTCTTCCATGGTGGGATGCCTGGCTTGCTTAACATCGCGTATAACAAAGCGAACGTGTGCGTGGTTGTTTTGGATAACCATGTGGTGGCTATGACGGGGCACCAGCCGACGCCGGGTTCGGGTAAAACCGCCATGGGCGCGGGTTCAAAGATAATCAGGATTCAGGATATTGCGAAAAGTTTTGGCATCGACAACGTGAAGGTGGTTGATCCATACGACGTTAAAGAAACAACAAAAGTGTTGCGGGGCATGCTTGACTATCAGGGTCCCTCAGTGATTATTTCTGAAAGGCCTTGTCCCCTTAAGATTAAAAGAGGTCCGGCGCGGGAGGTTTTGAAAGAATGCAACGCATGTGGCGAATGCGTCAACGTTTTCGGTTGCCCAGCCATCTCGTTAACTGCAGAGCGCGCTGAGATAGACCCAACTCTCTGCTGGGGCTGCGGTGTCTGCGAGCAGGTTTGCCCCTTCGACGCTATAAGGAGCACTGGTTAAGATGAAGTGGGACATAGTTTTCTCAGGCATAGGCGGACAAGGAGTGGTTGTTTTAAGCGACATTTTCTGTGAAGCCGCTCTGATGGACGGGTTTGATGTGGCGAAAGCAGAGGTTCACGGCATGGCCCAGAGAGGCGGCTCAATCGTGGCGTACGCTCGGCTGGGGGAGAAGGTTGAGGCTCCTTTAATTGAGCGGGGAAGAGCCGATGTGATCCTAGGGTTTGAGATGCTTGAAACTGCTAGGGTTTTGCCGATGCTTAAGGCTGATGGCACGGTGGTTGTGAACACGAAGTACATTCCGCCTAATATCACGTTTACAAGTAGTACTTCTAAATCATTGACTCAAGAACAGCTTTTGAGCATGATAAAGGCAAAGGTGCATGCAGTTCATGAAGTTGATGGGGTTGGCATTGCTACCAAACTTGGAACCGTGCTAGTTGTGAACACTATTCTTCTCGGGGCTTTGTCGGCTCTCCCAGAAAACCCCGTGAAGCCAGATTCTTATAAGAAAGCCATGGCAGCGCGACTCAAAGAAAAATATGTTGATTTGAATCTAAAAGCGTTTCAACTAGGTAGCGAAAGTGTGACGTTAGGATAATCTTATAAACAATTTCTTAACAAGAGTAGAAAATACAATTGAAAATAGAGGGGAATATGAGTGAATAAAAGAATACTAGCCGCAGTTGCAATTGTTATAATTGTAGTCGCAGCATTCGTCGCATTATGGCAACTAAACGTTTTCACACCAGCGCAAACAATTAACATCGGTGTTGTTGCAGGCATGCAGACCGCAGAAGGGCAGGACATCAACCGTGCAGCTCAACTCGCGATTGACGAAATCAACGCTGCAGGAGGTGTCTACGTTGCAGACTTGGGCAAAAACCTGAACATGAAGCTAGTACTAGCAGACACAGGTGACGAGACTGGCGATACGGCTGCTCCAGTGACTCGCATAATCACAGATCAAGGAGTGGATGTTCTCGTTGGTGGAGCTACAACTGGTGGAACACTCAAAGATCAAATTCCAGCAATTGATAATCGTGTTCCATACATTATTACGGGCGCATCTTTGAATCTTGTGACCAGACGTGGCAGTTTGCCGTCGGACAACGCGTTGTACGTTGATGATGCTGAAGGAATGAGTTACATGTTCCACTACTGCACAACAATTTCTGATTACAGCACAACCGTTGCCCACTTCTTAGCGGATAGCGTAAGACCCGCCATTGGTTCAAGCAGAAATCTTAGGCTTGCAGTTCTCTACCGTGACGACGGATACGGAAGAGGCGTCAGAGATGTGACAACAAGCATAATAACAGCCGACAATTTGCCTATTGACATTGTTGCAAACGTATCATACGCTACAGATGCCACAACATTCCAGTCGCCACTCATCTCAGTCAAAGATAGCAAACCTGATGCTGTCTACGTTGCAGGTTTCATTGCAGATACAGCCGAAGTAATCAAGGAAGGCATAAACGATGTCGGATTGAAATCGCTTTACATAGGTGTCGAAATATGCGAGGACCCGCAATACTATGATCTTCTAGGCGAAACTGGCAATTACCAAATCTTAGAATCGAAAATTGCTACGCAATGGCAAGGAGACACATGGTATTTACCAAAAGTCGGAACTTACGTTGAAGACTATACGGCAAAGTTTGACGGCAAGGTTCCTGGAATGTTAGGCGCTGACACTTACGACGCAGTTTACATCTACAAAAACGCTGTTGAGCAAGCGGGAACCTTGGACAAAGCAAGCGTTAGAGACGCCCTGGAAGCTACTGATATGCCGCAAAGCCTGCTTATAATGGAGAACCAGAAAATCACATTCAGTTCAGGCACAAACTATCATGAGATCTTGCCAAAGACTTTCATTGAACAGATGATTTGGGTGTCAGATTCTGGAAAACTGTTGCCTTACGTTGTTTACCCTGATTCGATGCCTGGCATAAGCTCGTTCAAACAAGCTGATTTCGCTTTGCCACCAGACTATGAGCCGGGAAGTCCATAGGCTTCTCAGCTTTACCTTTTTCTTTTCTTTTCGATTTATCACGTATATTTTAAATAGGTAATTTGAGAAAATACGTGAAGTTGATTCCACATGATTACCGCTGGACTTGCTCAGGCTCTGCTCTTTGGAGTCGCCAACGGCTGCATTTACATTCTTTTAGCGACGGGACTTAACCTTATATTCGGCGTCATGAAGCTGGTCAATTTCGCGCATGGTCAATTGCTTATGGTGGGTGCGTTCGTTGCCTACGAAGTAACCACGGTAGTAGGTCTTAACCCGTACGTGTCTATTCTTGTGTCCATGGGTTCTGTGGCTTTGATTGGAATCGTACTTGAGAAATTTGCTTTCCGCAAGATACGCGGAACGGATAAATTGAACGAAATTTTCATCAGCCTCGGATTAATCTACGTTTTTCAGTATTCTGCGACTTTATTGTGGGAAAACAGTTACACCATCCGAATTCCAAGTCCTCTTGCAGGCTTAAGTGTTCCACTAGGCGAAGTATCATTAAGCTACGATATAATCCTCGCCATGATTATCGTAGTTGTAATTCTTATCGGGTTAGTGTTCTTAACTAAGAAAACTAAGATTGGCTTAGCCATGAGAGCAACCAGCCAAAAAAGCGATGCATCCATGCTGATGGGTATAAACATCAACAGAGTGTACCTCTTCACGTTTGCGGTTGGCGCCGCGTTGGCGGGCGCCGCAGGCGCAATTTACGGCATACTTTTTCCATTCAATCCAGCCATAGGAGCACTTCCAACAATCAAAGCCTTCGCGATCATCATACTGGGCGGACTAGGCAGCATACCAGGCGCAGTGGTAGGTGGATTGCTTTATGGCGTTGCTGAGAACGTGACGGGTTATTTGACGAATAGTACATGGCAAAATGCAGTTGCTTTCGCCTTGCTGATAGCGGTGCTGATAATCAGACCGACGGGGCTTTTCGGCGAGAAAGGTGAGTAAATGAACTTCAAAACAGTCTTACGAGCAGTCACGAATGTTTTTCGACTGAGGAAGTTTCAGTATGCCCTAGCTGTCGTAGTTGTAGTAGCTCTTCTCCCACTTTTCGTGAGAAATGACTACCTCGTGGGTTCAGTCTTTACAGATATGATTATTTTTGCGCTTTACGCTTCAAGCTGGAATCTTTTGGCTTATTCAGGGCAAGGCTCTCTGGGACATGCAGCTTTCTTAGGCATAGGCGGTTTCGCCTCAGCCTTGCTAGCGACTAAATTAGGAGTGCCGCCTATCGTGGGGCTTTTCGTAGGCGGGCTGATATCAGCAGGCATCGGATTTCTCGTTGGTCTCGCCTGCGTTAGGTTAAAAGCATGGTTCTTGGCGATGGTTACCTTCGGTTTTGCGGTAATTACCGTGACCATAGTCAGCCAATTTGACAACATATTCGGAGGCATGATAGGCTTTGCCACCCCAAGCATCGTTCCCCGAGGGACCCCATTCTTTTACGCTACATTGGCAATAACCACGGTCTCGATTGCGACAATTTACTTGGTGATGAAGTCTAAATGGGGTTTAGCCTTCAAAGCCATACACGAGAACGAGTTGGAAGCAAAAATGATTGGCATCAACACAGCAAAATATAGGCTGTTAGCATTCGTCATCAGCACTTTTTTCGCGGGTGTGGCGGGCTGCCTTTTGACGGAAAACCAACTTATTATTTCGACAGATATTTTTAAAATAGACAACTCTTTTCTCCCACTTATCATGGCAGTAGTCGGCGGGCTTGGCACGTTGGAGGGGCCAATAATAGGCTCAATCGTCATAACATCGATTGAAAAATTCAAGGATGTCGCGAACCCGATTTTGCAACCGCTAAGCCCACTTTTTCGAGGAGTCACAATCGTTGGACCCACCTTAACACTCGTGGGTTTGGGGATTTTCCTCATCTTGGTCGTTCTATTTCTCCCTCAAGGAATTACCTCTCTTCTCCATAAGATATACGATTATTTACGCGAGGGAGAAACAACAAAAAAAGGAGCGCAAAAAAATGAAGGGAAATGACCATTTTAGGGAGCATTTAGGCGTCAAAGTTCTCGAAGTCAAAGACGGCTACGCAAAACTTTCTTTAGAAATAACAAAAGAACACACGAACTCTTTAGGCGCTGCCCACGGCGGAGTCATTTTCGCACTGGGAGACTGTGCTTTTGCTGAAGCTTCCAACTCCGGGGACAATGTCGCGGTCGCGATTCAAGTAAGCATAAACTTCCTGAAACCCGCATTTGAAGGTGACGTCCTCACGGCTGAAGCAGTCAGAGTTTCAGATGGAAGAACACTCGGACTGTACCACATCACCATCTCCAAACAAGACAAGAAAATCGCCTTCTTTTCAGGACTAGCCTTCAAAACATAACCCGCCCACAACAGCAGCACCCCCTACACTCCACCCATTTCCATGCACCTCAGTATATATAGAGGGGGTATAGACAAAAATCACACGTCAGCCACGCTAAGCAAGACGGAAACAACTTAAATCTCACCAAACAAATACTCTTCTGACAAACATTCACTTAAGGTGAAAAGGCATGAGAAGCGACGAAATGAAACAAGGAATAGAAAGAGCCCCACAAAGAGCACTCCTAAAAGCGCTAGGATTAACCGACCAAGACATAGCCAAACCCTTCATCGGCGTAGCAAACAGCTACACCACCATCGTCCCAGGACACATACACCTAAAAAACATCGGCGACGCCGTCAAAAGCGGCATCGAAGAAGCAGGCGGCACACCCTTCGAGTTCAACACCATCGCGGTTTGCGACGGCCTAGCCATGGGACACCAAGGAATGCGCTACTCCCTCCCTTCACGCGAGCTAATCGCAGACTCCGTAGAAGTCATGGTACAAGCACACCGCTTAGACGGCGTAGTCCTCATCAGCAACTGCGACAAAGTCACACCCGGCATGCTCATGGCTGCAGCACGCCTAGACGTACCCGCCATCTCGGTCACCGGCGGCGCCATGTCATCGGGCAAGTTCCGCGGCGAAAAAGTCGGCGTAACCAACGTCTTCGAAGGCATGGGCAAAGTCATCGCAGAAAAAATGACGGAGGAAGAACTTGCGCGGCTGGAGAGTGTGGCTTGCCCCGGTTGCGGCTCATGCAACGGTATGTTCACAGCCAACACCATGGCTTGCCTGACCGAAGCTTTGGGCATGTCGCTGCCGCACTGCGCCACAGCATTGGCGACAAGCGCAGAAAAGCTGAGGATAGCAAAGAAAACAGGTGAGAAAATCGTTGACCTCACCTGCAAAAACGTGAAGCCTTCACAGATCCTAAAGCAGGAAGCATTTGAGAACGCCGTTGCAGTGGACATGGCGCTTGGAGGCTCCACGAACTCGGTGCTGCACCTTTCCGCCATAGCCCGCGAAGCAGGAATCTCTCTGCCGATGCGAGTTTTCGACGAGATAAGCAGGCGTGTTCCGCACTTGTGCAGCATGGTGCCAAGTGGACCTTACGACATGGAGGATCTGGACAACGCTGGAGGCTTGCCAGCTTTGATGAAAGAGCTTGCGCCCTTGCTTCATCAAGACGTGTTTACGGTTGCCGGCTGCACCGTTCGCGAGAACCTGCGCGAAGCTGAAGTTTTGAACGCCAAGGTGATTCGCCCGTTAGCTGATCCCGTTCACAAAGGTGGTGGAATAGCCATCTTGTCAGGCAATTTGGCTCCGAAAGGCGCCGTGGTGAAGACCATAGCGGTTTCGCCTAATATGCTTA
>Ga0315536_1000648_pt1 | contig 17557 bp, 8 predicted proteins | sample SalMarSW160230MG_FD_203093 | JGI IMG/M metagenome (GOLD analysis project Ga0315536, IMG submission 203093) | Salt marsh sediment microbial communities from the Plum Island Ecosystem LTER, Massachusetts, United States - Salt Marsh Sediment SW1602-30 ... | reverse complement strand
TGCAGGACTGAAGCTAAGGGACGGTGAGCGCAGCGAACACCCCCGCTTGTATGAGAAGGGGAGAATCCACCTATGCTAAAGCTACGGTGGACAGAGTGGGAGAAGAGGTGAAGAGGAGAAGAGGAGAGTCAGTGATATAGATTGCCAACCAACAGCTTATTCTACTTTCTTTGCCTCCACCCCGTTTAAGAAGAAACCCGTCACTTTACCATCGGGGGAAAATCTGAACCTTGCCATCCCCCTTGACTCCTTAACAAAGAAATCCGAATCGGTTGTGAAATAAAGTGTCCAGGGAACGCCGTTCCCTGATTTTAGACCCAGATAGTTCCCCTGAGACACTATCTCATATTTCCGTCCCTGCATATTATACCTGCCTGTATATTGATTCATCAGTATATCGGTAATTGTTATGGGGCTTTTTATTTCAGGCAGGTAAAAATCCTTCCAGCCATAGACGATGGCCACACTATTCACTATCTCATCAATGATGGTCCAGTCTTCTGAGTTGATCATCACTGCAACTCCGTCACCACTGTCGCGACATCCGTAATATGTGCTTAAAAAGCCTTCGTTGCCGCCATTATGGTTGAAATACTTGTATGATCCTGTCACCCTTGAATTGACAAACACTCCAAGCGCAGCATCATCAGCAACCGGCGTAAGCCTGAATCTTGTCATCTCAGGCGACAGCACCTTCTGCGACAATCCTTTCCAGGCCAGTTGCGTCTCTATCACATATTTGCACAAGTCGGTAGGATTGGTCCAGAGTCCGGCGGCAGCCATCTCGGGATAGATATGATACTTTCCGGCAACTTCCTTGCCGTCAGCTTTGTATCCGGTAGCCAGCAATTCAGCCTTTATCCCGTCAGGAGGCTGGCAATAGCAGCTGGATACCATTCCTAGCGGATTAAGTACTTCTTTTTGCATATATAGGTTGTAAGGAATGCCGGTCTGATCGATCACCATAAGTTGAAGAATGGTCGTCCCTCCACCAGAATAGATAACGCGTTTCCCCGGTTCTTCAATAGATCTGATGGCCGCCGTATTGGCAGGCTTCTCCCCGTTAAGCACCTCGATCAGGGTCGGTATTTTCTTTCCCCTCTCGTATCCGGGAAAACCATGAACGGTTAATCCGGCAGTATGACTCAGCAGCTCCTTAACAGTAATTACAGTCACTTTTGAATTATCATCGTATGTGAACTTCCATGATTTAAGGAATTTATTAATATCACTGTCGCAGTTTATCTTCCCGCTCTCAACGAGCTTCAAAACGCCAAGGCTATTGAGCGACTTGCTAATAGAGGCAGCCTGGAAAAGAGTCTTTTCTGTCACAGGTCTCTTCTCACTCACATCAGCCATCCCATAGCCCCTGGCCCACTCAATTTTATAATTATGGATAACAGCAATACTGACTCCGTTAACCCCGTATTTCTTCATCCTGTCGAAGATATTCCAATGGTCGTCACTACCTGTTTGTACCCATCCTGCAAGATTATTCTCCACGGTTCTAATCTTAGCTTCCACTTCAGGAGGGTATCCTATAGATTGCGAATTCACTGACCGATAAAGCAGGGGAATCAGTGATACGAGAATGATAAGAATCTTTTTCATTTGCAAAGGTTTGTATAAAGTTATGAAAAAGACTAAAAATAATCGTGGGTGATGCATCTTGAATATGTGAAAAGTTAAGGGTGAGGGGGTGAGGGGGAGAAGAGGAGAAGAGAAGAGGAGAAGAGGAGAAGAGGAGAAGAAAACAAATCCCACGCGAAGCATGGTGGTTGTTTTCTATTTGCAGGACTGAAGCTAAGGGACGGTGAGCAAAGCGAACACCCCCGCCTTGTGAGACGGGGTGAGGGGGAGAATGGGTGAATGGGAGAATCCATCTTCGCTAAAGCTACGGTAGACGGAGTGGGTGAAGGGGAGATTGGGAGTGTGATTTATGATTTGTGATTTTTATGGTTGCAGGGTGCCCCTTACCGGTCGCCGGATTTTTCTCTAAGCCATTTAAAATAATCATCCATGAATTGTATCTTTTCGAAGTTGGGCACTGATATGAGCCCGGGGTGTGCACCTTTCAGATACAAAACAGTCTTCTCCCCTTCCTTATACACAGGCCATGCGGGCAGGTTAAGGCCATTGGGATCACCTGACTTTGCAAAATTGGTCCAGTACTTTATCATAATATCAGAGAGGGCATGTTCTTCATCAGTCACTTTTGCATCAGGGTTTTGATTCAGGTGCCCAAAGACATAAGCCATTTCTGATGCATGTGCTGCGCCTTTCTGAACAGGTCCATTGGGGAAAAGAGGTACAGGCCTGAACTGATCAAAATAATAGACGAATACTTTTAATTTGCCTGTTTCTGATTGCAGGCGTGCCCATGTATACGATGGCCAGGCAAAGGCTGTCTCACGGAAAATGTCGGAAAGGGAATGATATACCTCCAGGCTGTCGTGGCCCGGGTATAGTTCCAGTGCCCTGTCTGCCAGGGGACCAAAACCTGATCTTATGCTCTCTGCATACTGTTTGGGATCTATAGCCCGGACGAACATCGAACCTTCATCGGAATTGGTTCCTATAATAACATTCACATCGTTGTACTTTCCTTCCTTATAGAGTTTGTACTGGTCACCGGTAATAACATAACCGTCAACCGTCGGCCAGAAGCCGCCCATCTGCGACAGCGGATCGTCGAGCCATTTCTCATACGGGGTCGCACGCAGTTCTGCGATGTTCTTTGCGCCCATTCTTTCAGCAAATTCCAGTCCGGTCTGTTCGGAGCCTTTCAATGAGGCAATATATGATGTGCTCCTACTTTCATTCACAGGAGCAAATGAGCCGCCGCTCTCGCTGATGGCTCCGGCAAATAGACCTTTTGCCAGTGGCGAGGCACAAAGCATGCTTACTGATATAGCGCCTGCAGATTCCCCGAAAACGGTCACCCTGGCAGGATCACCGCCGAACGCTTCAATATTATCCTGCACCCACTTAAGTCCTGCTAACTGGTCAAGCAGCCCGTAGTTTCCCGATGTTCTGTTCTCCGATTCTGCCGATAATTCCGGATGTGCAAGAAATCCCAGGGCACCCAGACGGTACGCCACACTTACAAGGATAACACCTTTTTTAGCGATGTTCTCACCATTGTACATGGGAACTGATGTAGCACCATTGGAAAAACCGCCTCCGTATATCCATACCATGACCGGCAACTTTGCTTTCGACGAAACGGCAGGTGTCCATACATTGAGATAAAGGCAATCTTCCGACATGTTAATATCACCCATCCATTGTACCCTTGGCTGAACTGGAGCGGGAGCAAATTTATCTGCTATGAGAACCCCTTCCCACGGTTTAACGGGCTGAGGAGCCTTCCACCGCAGATCGCCTATCGGTGGAGCAGCAAAGGGAATCCCACGAAAGACAGCTACGCTGTCTTCAACGGTACCCTGTATGATTCCATCCTTAATAGTCACCTTCGCTTCTGGAAGTTTTTCGTTGTTACATCCGGATAAAACCATGACAATCGAAACAATAATTAACCTGAACAATGTTTTCATGAAGTAAGTTTTTAGAAATTACAATTCAATTATTTTGTTAAAGATCAAAAAATATATTGACTATTATTAACAACTTATGCTTTCAAAGAGTGGTGTCTGAATCTATTGTTTGATTACTTCGATAATATCTCCCTTTTTGGTTGACAAATCATATTCGTAAACTTTCCTTAGTGCTAAAGGGGACAATGTTTTCTCAGAATGTATCAAAGGTTTCAGGGGATCGGCGGTTTTATAGAACGGATTAGGGTTCTGACCATTGGCCTCCTTAAGTCCTTTGCCTTTTAGCGAGACATAGGAACGAATCCTGCAGTTTCCTCCCAGTGAAGATTTTATTCTCGTAGCCGAAATTTCGCCATTCTCCCATTGAATATCCACTTCAAAACCGCCCCTGGCTTTCAGTCCTGTTACACTGCCGTTTTTCCAGGCACCGGGAAGGGCAGGCAACAGATGAATAGCCCCGTCATGGCTCTGTAACAGCATCTCGGCGATACCTGAAGAACATCCGAAATTACCATCAATCTGAAAAGGAGGGTGCGCATCAAAAAGATTGGGATATGTACCCCCCCTCTGTTTTCCGTCGGGCTGGATTGAAGGGGTTAACTGGTCTTTAATCAATTTATATGCATGATCACCATCAAGAAGACGTGCCCACAAGTTTACTTTCCATCCCATGGACCATCCTGTTGATTCATCTCCTCTTGCTATCAGAGATGTCCTCGCTGCAGAAAACAGTTCAGGTGTTCTGTAGGGAGAGATCTGGTTGGACGGGAAAAGGCCATATAGATGAGAAACATGCCGGTGTTTGTCATCCTGTTTGTCCCAGTCATACATCCATTCCTGCAACTGTCCCCATTTTCCTATCTGCATTGGAGGCAGACGTTTCAATGCTGCATCCAGTTTCCCGATCAATTCCTTATCAGTATTAAGGATTTTGGCAGCTTTTATAGTTTTTGTGAATAAATCAAATACCAATTGATTGTCCATAGTAGTACCGGCAGAGATTGAAGATTCAGGATGTACTGACGGAGAATTCTCAGGTGATACCGAAGGGCTGACAACAAGCCACTTATGCTCAGGCTCTTCAACCAGAAAATCGAGGTAAAATATGGAAGCCTCCTTAACAACCGGGAAGGCTGACTTCAGAAACTCATTATCACCATTGAAGTCATATTTGTCGAATAAATGCTGGGAAAGCCAGGCTCCACCCATGGGCCACATTCCCCAGAAAGCTCCGTCGACCGGTCCATTGATTCGCCAGATATCTGTATTGTGGTGCAGTACCCATCCCCTGGCACCATACATATCTTTTGCCGTTTTTCTGCCTGTCTGAGAGAGTTCGTGCACCATCTGTATAAGCGGTTCGTTCATCTCAGTAAGATTGGTGATTTCCGATGGCCAGTAATTCATCTCGGTATTTATATTTACTGTGTATTTGCTATCCCAGGGCGGAGTGAGCTGGTCATTCCAGATACCCTGCAGGTTGGCAGGCTGGCCACCGGGCCGTGATGAAGAAATTAACAGGTAGCGGCCGAACTGAAAGTATAATGATACCAGTTGTGGGTCATTACCTTTGGCGAATTGCTCAAGCCGGATATCGGTAGGATTGTTAACAGAACTGGTTACTCCAAGATCAAGTCTTACCCTGTTAAAGTAGCTCTGATAATCAGCAATATGATCACTGACTGCCTTGTCGTAATTTTTTTTCAGAGCATTCTGCAGGTATGTGTTTACCCTTTCATCGGCATTGGCGGTTATATCATTATAATTCTTAAAATTAGATGCCATTGAAATATAAATGGTTGCATCATCAGCATTGGAAACATTCAGGGTCGTATCAACAGCAGACACTGCGCCTCCATTAGTTAAGATCTTTACTTTTGCTTCAAACTGTACATTCCCTTTTACATTTTCAAAATCGTTTGTTTTTCCCGCTAAAACCAGTTCGTTATTTCCTGAAGTCGAGATAGTTACTTTGGATGGCCTGTCCAGTGTTGCAGAAAAACTAACTGAGCCGGGTTTGTCAGCGGAGATCCTTACAATAATAACCTGGTCGGGGAATGAAGAAAATGCCATTGTTTTGTAATTTACTCCGTTCAGGCTATAATGGGTAGTTACTATAGCTTTTTCAATATTAAGTTCGCGATAGTATCCGGAATAATTTTCATGTCCCGGGAATAATAGTTTAAGGTTCCCGACAGTCTGGTATGGCATCCCCTGAGAAATTTTGCTTATAAATTTCTGGTTGATAAGATCCTGTGCCTCCTTGTATTTACCTTCAAAAATTAATTTTCTAACCTCGGGCAATGCCTCTTTGGCATTTGGATTATCATTACGGTTTGGCGATCCGGCCCAAACGGTGTTTTCATTAAGCTGAATAACTTCCTTATATGGATCTCCAAATACCATGGCTCCCAAACGTCCGTTTCCTATTGGTAAAGCTTCGACCCATTGTTTAGCCGGATGGATGTACCAAAGCTTTAAAAGGGATTCAGTCTGGGCAGTAACATTAAGAATTGACGCCAGACTGATTAACAAGATTATGATAGTCTTCATAGGTGGTTGGTAGTTAGTTATTCGGTCCATCTATAATTAATTTTTAAACCGGATCCAGTCAACCTCAACAGGATTATTATCTTTCAGCACTACAACCAGGTTATGAATACCCTTTTGATATTTTGACAATCGTGCATCAACTGTATTCCAACCTGTACCTTTAGAAATTTTTACTTCAGCAAGTAAGATGCCGTCTGCTTTATCTATACGAATTTGCAGGGTACCTCCGGTTTGCGAAAAGGCTTTTACCTGTACCGATTTAAGCTTTTTATTTCCAAAATCAACGGTATTGTATTGTATCCATGCATTCTGTTTGTCGAGTATGGTCTTCCAGCCATTAAATGTATTGAGTGTATCAAGGAAAGAAACGGAAACTCCTTTATTGCTTAACTGGCTATACCGGTCGATTTCAATTTTTTGCAGGGCACTGGTTACTCCCACACCGCGAAAAGTGGGTGTTACTTTCCTTATCGTACCGTCAGGGTTAAAGAAGAGGCTGTCTATCCTTACAGACCTGTTCTTATCAAATTTTGGTGACAAGTCATTATGATGATAAAACAAGTACCACTGATTATTGAATTCGACAACTGACTGGTGGTTGGTCCAACAACCTGTTGGAGATTCGTCCATTATTACACCTGTCACCTTAAAAGGCCCCATTGGATTATCAGCCATTGCGTATTCGAGCCTTTCGATTTTATTCTGTACATGCGGGTATGTCATATAATATATGCCTTCCCTTTCGAACAGGAAAGGACCTTCCTTCAATCCTTCCCTGGGAAGATCCCTAACCACCTGTGGATCAGAAGCAAGTTCAAGCATGTTCTCTTTCAACTTTGCAACAAATAAATTCCCCATCGAGTAGTATAAATATGCCTGGCCGTCTTTATCGATAAACAAACAGGGATCAATGCCATGGACATTTTTAATTGGTTCGGGTTGTGGTGTATATGGCCCGGTTGGATTGTCTGCAACAGCAACCCCTATTCCAAAGCCTCTGCCAGAACTACCCCTGGCATTTGCAGGGAAATAGAAATAATACTTTCCGTTTCTGGCAATACAATCAGGGGCCCACATGCTGAAAGAGGTTGAATCCACCCAGTTCACTTTGTTCTGACTTACAATAACGCCATGATCGGTCCAGTCGGTAAGGTTTGAAGATGAGAATACATGATAATCCTGCATGCAGAACCAGTCTTTGCGGGGAAATTCCTCAGGAGCAGGAATATCATGAGAGGGATATAAATAAACCTTGCCGTTGAAAACTCTTGCGGAAGGATCGGCAGAAAATTGATCCCGGATAATTGGATTTTGTGCAACTAAACAATTCAGGGAGAGTACCGTTAATGCAAAAAATAAAAATATATGCATGTAATTCTTCATAATATAAGTTTTTTCAGTTATTACAGAAATTGTCTATAATCCAATAAATAAAGTTCAAAAAACTTATCAGGGATCAGTTTCAATTCTGTCATTAAATTGTTGTAACTATTTAGATACCATTTCATTTACTGCATTTGATAGAAATATATATTCTGAACATATATTTATAACATATTCATTTTCACCCCAGAAGAAAGGCCAATCCTCTTTGTTTTCAAGGAAATCAGGCTGGAACAATAATAAGCCCGGAACCACACCACCGGCGATAAACGTGAAATCGGCCCTGTTGTTTCCATAGGCCACTTCCTTGGAATGTGTTCCGACAGCTGAAACAAAAGAAATATTTGAATAAGGGTGACAGCCGAAGATATAATTCAGACCTTTATAAACATATTCCGGGCTAACAATATCAGGAAAATATTTATTAGCATAATAATTAGTGATGGCAAAGCTTATCACACCGCTGTTTCCACCCCATCCTCTTGACATTATGGGAACTCCGTAAGGATTTTCTTTACCATATCTGTCGATCATTTCCTTATACTTAACAACATAACCTCTTAATTTGGTTTTAAAGTCATTGTCCATATAGGGTAACGCCTGCAATGCTGCTGATATACCACCTCTGCCGGCAACTGACCTGTCGAGTGACGGCCACAATAATTCGGCAAACCGCTTTGAATATTTATCTTCTTTTGTTGTGATATATAGTTGAAGTGCTGCAGACATTTCACTTCCGGTAACAAACATCTGTCCTCCTGGTTGATTAGTATTCTGAGGCTTCTCGAGGTTTTCATCCCACATTGTCTTTGCTGCGGCTAAACATCTGTCCGCCAGAGATTTATTATAATCTTTCAGTGCACGACTTGCTGCAGCCAAAGCAGCAGCAGTTGAATAGTCCAGGAAAGAAGATCTGTTAGTGAATGCCCATCTGTCATCCATAGTTCCGCTTGATTTTCCATCTGATTCATAAGGTTTAAGATCAGGATTATACGGGAGGTTATCAGTTTCATTAATTGCATCACCAAGATGATGATACTGGTGAAGGTTTGGAACAACAATTCCTCTCACCGGATGGCCGATATTTTCAACCTGGGCAACAACGTTCAATGCTCCGTGTTCTATCTGCTGCAGAATATCGGGTTTGCCGTCAGGACGATGAATATCAACATAGCGGGTTGCCTGATCAATATATGTTTCATCGCGGTCAACTTTGAATTTCTCCCATGTATCAACGAAATTCAATAAAACACCTACGTGTGATAAGGTCTGAATGTCAAAGTCACCAGCATCAAACCAACCACCGACATTTAATCCCGGAATGCGTTCATAATCTTTATATTTAGTATCGGTAGTCGGTCCCATACTGTAACCATCAAAATGCTTATGATTTACAGGGGCCTGAAGCGCATCATCGAGAAAAGGAGCACCGTGCCAGACCCTGTAAGCTTCATTTACCATCATGTGATCCATCTGCACAGGGAAGTATACATCCAATGTCGGATGCCATATATCGCTATAAACATTGGGATCAATTACAAAAGTATTGGTTGATTGATCACCGTACTTTATAAAATAAATGCCAGGATCTTTGACAGACGTAAAATCAAACTTAAGATAATTATATCGTAAATAATTACCCCACTGAGTCACATCTGCAGTTAATTTCTCAATAAATTTCCCCTCAGGAGTGACCTGGAAAAGTGAAGCTTTTTTTAATGGAGCATCATTCTTATCAAGCTCAATAACAGCGACCTTTTCCTGACCAGGACAATAACCGACCTGAGAAAACCCGATAACAGGGACTCTTTTCCAGTTTGGTATTGCATATGGTTCAAGATACCATTGCAGCACATTCCCTGTTTTTTTTGCAGGAATTAAACTGCGTACTATAAACCACCCGTTTTGTGCCAGATTACGTCCGTCAAAGAGCATCAATTCTGCGTCCAGTGCCTGAATCTTCACAAAATTTTCAGGATCTTCAGGTGCCAGTAAAATTGTTTTGCCTGTTGCAAGCGGACCCGGAACAATAAATTCATTTCTTCCTCTGTCATCAAAGGTTGAATGACCTGCATATTGAAGTATTTTATTACTCAGTGGTTCCATTTTAGTAGAACCCGACGGGTATAAGGGAAATTCATGTGGCTTTCCATCAACCATGTAGGTTTTTCTAAAATATGAAGAAGGTATAAATTCGAGGTTGAAACCTGCACGACCTTCAAGTTTTTCAGGAAGAGGTTTATCAAGAATAACAGTTATAAGCACTCCATTATCTTTTGGGGTAACACTTATTTTTGAATCAAAATCATAATCTTTGTACCTCAATCCCAAACTAATTGTGTTGGTTGCCTTGTCAACTTTCCTGTCAACCACAGCAGGCACCAAATCCCATTGTTCAGGGGTATTCTGTAGCCTTACAGCTCCGCCTGTTGCAGTCCTGACACCATGATGGATAAGTTCTATTCCGGCATTCTTTTCATCATTGAACATCCCGTTATACTGATTGCTAAAGACAAACACGTTTACTCCGGGAGTTTCAAAATATCCCAGATCATTCAATTGTAGTTTTTGACTAAAGGATTTGTTTGAGAATATTATAAGCAATGCTCCTGTAATAATTATTACAGAAAACTGTTTGAATATCCTGGCTATGGATTTATTCCTTTTACCTGGCGCTCCAGCAGAAACATAAATGTTTTCAATTTTGTTTTTCATTTTAATTATTTTTAAGTTATTGATTCTATCCTGACTGCTTGTCCAAACACAATAGTGTATACACCCAGAAGAAAGTAGAAATCGATGATGTTTAAAAATATTTTTTTCTCATCCCTGTATTTATAATAATTCGTGTCCCATTTTATTCTATTTTGTAATCTGATCGCCTATATGGAACCAGTCAAAATCAACAAATCCACCAGGGGTTTTTGTAGAATAATTAAATAATCCAAAGCGATAACCCATAAAGTGAGGCATTGAATATTCCATTTTAAGCTGTGTCCCAATAGGTTTCCATGTTTTACCATCGAGGCTGTAAAAGAAACTTGCAACATCTGCTTTGTCCCTGAAATCACACTCAGCTTTCAGATAAGCGGTTTTTTGTGCGAGAGGAACGCTTTGAACTTCCACAGGCCTGCCTGATTGGGCATTTACCATCACAATCGATTTAGTTCCATTATTGAATTTTACTCCCACCAGACCATATTTCCGTTGCAAAAGGGCAAGTCCGGCAAAGTCACCATCCTTCATGTTTGATATATCTATTGATGTTGAACCGGAGCATTCTGGTCCGAAGGTACGCTGTGTCAGTGTATTTCTTGCCGTTACGAAAACGGTGTCAATTCGACCGGTCGTCAGCCGAAGGTAACCTTTTCGCTTTGTAACTGACCAGAGATTATTATCGGGGTTGTGGTTCCATTGCCAGACAAGAGGAAGGGCACGGTCCCCATTTCTACGATTAAATTCATCGGGAGCAATAATACCTGGGATCAAACCTTTGCTGGCAGGAAGATCCAGTGTGTCCGGAACCTTCCCGTCAATACCTATAACAGGCCAGCCATCTTTCCATTCTACAGGTACAAGATAAGGTATCCGACCAACTGAACCATAATCGCGGAACAGATAAGCAAACCATTTACCATCGGGGGTGTCAATGAGCCCCCCCTGGGCTACACCCTTATCCTGCAGGGCAAGCCTTCCTTCCCATGGACCGCTTATCTTATCAGCCCTGTGAACAACAACAGTACGCATTCCTCCTCTTGGCCAGGTGATGTTAAAAAGATAATATTTACCCTTTACATAAAACAATTGAGAACCTTCGCCAAGACCACTCTCAGGTGGTGATGGCACACTTACATTCTCAATAAGAACCTGATCTGTACCAGACATGGGACCAGAGAGATCAGCATTCAGTTCCACTATTCTCAGTTTAATATTCCCATAAATCATATAAATGCGGCCGTCATCGTCAAAAAACAATGAATTGTCGTGAAAACTTGGACTGAAAGACGATACTTTCCATGGTCCTTTTTCGATATCCATGGTTGAAAATATGTAGGTCTTTCCTGTTGTTTGCGAAAATGTGCTGATGTAATAGGTATCATTATGGTAACGGATACTGCTGGCCCAGGTACCTTTCCCATAAGCATCTTTCCCATTATTAAGTGTGAGCGCGTCAACATTGTCGAGGATGTCGTATGCATAATTAACTATCTTCCAGTTAACCAGGTCTTTTGATTTCATTATAGGTACACCCGGGCTCATGTGCATTGTGGTACTGCTCATATAATATATGTCGCCCACTCTGACCATTGACATATCCGGGACATCGGCAAAAATAATGGGGTTCCGGGCTGAATTAACCTGTGCAGAAACAGTGAAATTTAAAGAAGCAGTAATAAGTACCGCCAAACAAAAATATAGTGTCTTCATAGATTGATATTAATGAGTCTTAAGATAGTAACAAGTTATTTGATTACGGAAAACTTTTGGGTTGAAGTATCATGTTTATTTTTGATTGAAAAAATATAAACTCCATTTTCTAAAGTAGATATGTCAAAAGAAAGTGGAGAATATCCGTTATAATCCACAAACGAATTTAAAATTTTTCTACCCATCATGTCATAAACAGCAATTTCAGTTTGCCCGGCAAATGCCGGACTCAAACTAACATTTATTTTGTCTTTTGCCGGATCAGGAAAAATTTTTATTTCACTATTACCATTTTTTAATTCTGAAATTCCGGCAGTAGCTTTTGCAAGTATAACAGCCGTTGTAGAAAGTGGAGGAACTGTAATGATAAAAGAATTTGAAATAACTGTTACAATATTCTTTTTCAAGGCATTGTCGGTATGTGATTTGAACGTTTCAGTTGCAGGCAAGTTTGATAATTCTAATGCAGAATAGGTTCCGATACCTACTGAAAACCCATTTATATTTATGTTTGCATTACGTGGTGTATTCATGTCGCGGTTCACAATAATTACGGTCATCGAATCGGCTGATTCATTCACAGTAGTATAAGCTGAAACTATATTTTCGAGCGAAGATGTACTTGAAACACTATAAGTTTTTGCGTATCTGCTATATAAGTGCAATGTTTCCCACATACCTGTTTCCCAATTCCAGGGAGAGAACAATTCAACACCATTGTTTGCGAATGTACCAAGCGTCGAACCATACACTACAGAGCAAACATTCGGGTTTTTAGAAGAAGGTCCCCATTCGCTAATACCAAGAGTGATGCCATGATTCGCACCGAAATATTTAGTAAGCCAATCGTTAATACGTTGAAAAATGTATTCTTTAGTTTGTGAATTGTCCCAGCCTCCATCAATTGTTTTCACCCCATTAGCGCCGGGATATACATAATTTTTGTCGTAATACACCCTGTGTAGTTGCAAAGCATCCAAATCGGAGGGTGCATACGGATAATTATGCAAATCCACTACATCGAGCAGCCGGATTCCGCTTGCTTTTTGTTCATCAGCTAAACGTTTTATAAAATATTCAAGCCAGCAATAATATTTTCCGTCTATTGTTAGTCCTTCATCTCCCCATTTATACCATTGCCATTCACTGGTAGTAACCGGACCACAGATTTTAATTTCAGAGAATAATGCGCGTGCTTTTTTGGCGACTTCTATAAACCTGTCTATAAATTCCGAAGCGGGAATGAGAGTGGGCATCACATCGTCGTGAGTTCCATTCCATATATCCGGTTCATTATCCATACTCCAATAAAGAAATTTGTTCTTGTTCAATCCGATTCCATTGGCTCCAAACCAATGGTTTAAAATTTCAACTGTTGAATCAGCAGGCCAATTCATCAGGTATTTTGAGGGATCACCTTCAACCAGTGCTTTGCCTGTAGGATTAGCTGTATTTGGAGTACCGCCTCCGGCCAGATTTTGACCAACACCCTCCCACCACTGCGAATTGTTAAAGCTCCAGTCGTCGAAATTATAGTCCTTGCTCGAAGCTACTTTACCTATCAGTTGAAACGCCCACATCACCTGCATATCGGGTTGATTCGCCTCAACATTTTTCGAAGTTGCGTCCCAATCGTAACTGTAAACATTGTTATACCAGTCGGGGTGACTTGTAATCTTCCTGCGCCAGTTATATTTGGTGGCATTATTCCCTGCATTCATGCGGGCAAAACGTAAGCCGGCATCTTTATAAAATTCAGCTGGTTTATCAAAACTTTCATTTCTCCCATAGATATATGGAGAAACAGTTTTTTTATTCACAGCAGCATCTATTGTAATTGTAACATACTGTGCATGAACTGAAGTCAGTAATAAACTACTTACCAGGGCCAACAAATGACTTATTTTTATAAATCGATTTTTCACGCAAATTATTTATTTAGATGCTAATATATCTAAGGTTCTTTTATACTTCATAATTATTTTTACTTAACCTCAATAAACTCAGGTTCAAACGGTGCAATCGTAAAATTACCACTGTAATCTTTATCAAAAAGAATGCTTCGTGAGTTTCCTTTCATCTGAATTTCTTTTGGTTCACCGCTTACATTCAGGTATAAGAAATGGTTTTTATCTATTTGGCGTGCCATAACACCACCTGGCACTTGCGGACCTTTTTTAATTGAAAGTTCAACTATCAATTCATCAAGTAAGGTACCAAGTATTTCTCCTTTTGCTGGCAGACCAACATAAATAGCCCTGCCTTTGCCGTATTTATTAGAGGTCATAATTGGATAATCCTTATCGAGGCTGGTAATTGTTCCGATAACTTCGGCACCTCTGAGATCAATATTATCAAACCTTGCTGATTCTGTATCAGTGGCCTTCCCTTTATAGGTAACCTCAAGTTTCCTGCCTTTGTATCCTTTTCGTGAAATTTCGTTCATGGCCTCGGTTTCTTCGTAACCTCCCAGCCGAATGCCAAATACATCGCTTAACCTGCCCGGGCGGCTAGTTGCAAAAACTTGCCCCGTTGTATCAACTATAGCTGAATTATCAGTCATAATAACTGTTCCTCCATTTTTTACGTAGTCACGGATTTTATTGGCTGTTGCTTCATCCATTACGGCAACACCGGGAACAAACAATAATTTGTAATTCAATGAACTGCGGCTGATCTCTACAACACGTGTATCCATGTTTCGCCAATAAAACATATCGAAGCAGGCTTGTAGCTGGTTATCATGTTGTTCGGGAAAATAAGCACTTGCAATCTGGCTGGGGAACGAAAATGCAAGCCCGACTTCTGCCTGAGGTTTGTAAGGGAAGTATTTTTCTATCTTTTTAAATTCTGTGGCAATTTGTTTGTATTCATCGTATTTGCGGTTTGGAACGCCATCCCAGTCAAGCATTCCTTCCAGATACTGTTCCTCACCAGCCCACATACTCTGCCAGGTCCATCCGCAAACCATCTGGTTACCATACATCAATGTTGCATAAGCCGATTTTCTGATGGAATTAGGAACGGCTGTCATTGTTGTAAATTCAGTACACCAGAAAGGGTTTGTGCTTTCGAACTGAATACGGGAAATTCCAAACAAAGCATTCATAACACCCCAATTGGTTGTTAATGAAAGTCCCGGGTAGAAACCACAGCCTTCGCGTGTCATTTTTCCGGAATAAGCTATTTGGGAATAGTCAAAATACTTCATCGGGCTGTAATACCATGCATTTGTATTAACCAATACATTGGGCGCATTGGCATTTACCTTGTCAATGACCTTAAAAAGTAACTGATTAATTTCATCTGAAACAAAACGTCTGAAATCGAGCATTCTTTCAGGCACATCGGTAGGGTGAGTTGCTACAGGGAAGCCAATTTCTTCAAACTGGTTAATCCTTCTCGACCACCGTTGAGTTGCCCAGGCTTTGTTTAAATTATCAACTGTAGAATATTTTTTCTTTAACCAGTTTACAAACCTTTCTCTCGCAGTTTCTGAATAAGATATCCGGCCATCACCAGATTCATTGTCGATACCAAAAGCCAGCAAAGCCGGATGTTTTCCATACCTCTTTGTAAGTGTATCTGCGTAACGTAAGGCATGCTTTTGATACATCGGATCTCCAATATCTTCCATGTAACGATGGTTAGGATAAAGAACATCCCCGTTTGCATCAACAATATCAATTGAAGGATACTTGTGATGCAACCAGATGGGTGCTGGCCGTATAGCAATATCAAGAATGACCTTGATACCGGCCTGGTTCATCATATCCATAACATTATCAAACCATTTAAAATCAAAGTTTCCATCCGAAGGTTCATAACTATCCCATGCCAGATGACCCATCCGGACAATGTTAAGCCCGGCGGCTTTCATAAGCTGAATGTCATTTTTTATTTTTTCAGGTTGCTTATTATCATGAGGATGATAGTTGGCTCCAACATATAACTTCTGGGCATTCATAAAAAACCCTGTAAAGCAAAGTATCGTTGCTAAAAACAGAGTCTTATTTCTTCTTGCTTTCATTTTATAGTTATAGTTTTCGTTTAAAGTATTTGTTCGAAAGAAAGTTCAAATTAATGAATATAACCCGATTACCACTTTCTTTCCTTTAAAACTTATTACTATATCGAATTCTTCAACTGCATCCTTTCCGGTGCCTTTGTTTTTGGCCAAGAGTACAATGTTGAAATTGCGTTCTGCAATCATTCCGGGAAATGTTCTATTCCTGTCATTGATTGCCAATTTTTGTTTAACAGTAAATAAATATTATGTTATTTTAAGAATCTTAGTGATTTTATATATATAGTACCCTCTTTTCCAGTTGGAAATTTAATAAATACATCGTGGTGTCCCGAAACATTTTTCACAGTTTTGGAGAAAGTTTTCAGGTTCATTTCACCTCCGGTTGCACTTACAGGAATCGTTGCAATCAATTTGCCATTCTTCAGATCATCCAGCCAGATTTCAAGTTTCCCTTTTGCACCTGAAGAAGCCACCAGTTCAACTGCTGATGGAGATTCTTTACCTAATTCAACTCCAGAAATCATTAACCATCCTCCATTTGGTGATGTGTTAGTTACTACTTTCTCTGATTCTTTTTTAATAGTTTTTACACCAAAGTAGTTGCTGTAACCAGCAACAGGAAGAGAAGTGAATCCATCTTTGCAAATAAAGAAATCAAAATCAGCCGGTTTGCCTTCTGCAAATAAACCCACACTTGTACCTACCCAGGAGTTATAATTTGGCTGAACCTTATCAAGAATTACAGCACTTATCGGATCTCCCAGTGAATTCCATGTAATGCCATCGCTGCTGCAGAAGCCTGTTAAACTGTGTTCATTTCTTTCCAGTTTTAACCAGACTCTGTTGCCCCACTGATTCGAAATACTACGGGTTTCTTTACCTAAAGTAAAAATGATCTTTTTACCGTCATTATAGCCGGTATATAATCTGGCAATAACCCGCTGATTACCGTTGGTGAGGTAAATTCCGGCTTTCGTAGTGGAATCTGATGCATTGAGATCAACCCTGGTTACTACCGTGTAATAGTGGTCTGTTTCTTTCTGAACCAGATGTGCACGCTCGTTGTCAGGTGTCAGTCTCACCCAGCCTTTTCTATCTGTAAGAGAATAGCTGGCCGCAGCTTTTTTGGTTAAAAAATGCCATCCTAAATCCAGCTTATCTTTGTCGAAATAATCGCTTTGAACACTTCTCCACAAAATACCCGCTTGAGGAAGGTTTGGTTTTTCCAACGGTTGTGTTGTAGGAGCCAGTCCCCATGGACGATCATCTTCCCAGATAACTTGAAAGAGAGAAGTTTGACGGCCAAGGCCGGACCAATCATCACCATTATATTTTTCATAGCTCTGTGCGATGGTCCACCAGGTTCCGTCAGCAAGTTGAACAGGTGCCGACATATGGTTTGGACGACGGTAGCCAACATCAGGATCTGTGACAGGTTTGAAGAAGTTGCCAAGCCTTTCCCATTTTGTTGAATCGGCTGTTAATTCTCTTGTTCTTAAAACATACTGACCTCCAGATACATCGCCGGCAGGGAAATAGAAATAGTATCCGTTTCGTTTACACATCACAGGTCCTTCTGCCCAACTGTACTGCAGCTTTGCGTTTA
>Ga0315536_1000646_pt1 | contig 17599 bp, 14 predicted proteins | sample SalMarSW160230MG_FD_203093 | JGI IMG/M metagenome (GOLD analysis project Ga0315536, IMG submission 203093) | Salt marsh sediment microbial communities from the Plum Island Ecosystem LTER, Massachusetts, United States - Salt Marsh Sediment SW1602-30 ... | reverse complement strand
AGTCGTTTCAGCCTTTTTTGATATTCTTTTGACCTGCTGCCGGAAATAATGCCAATTTTATAACCTTTTTTGACAGCAAGCTGAATTGCGTATCCATCGCGAAGATTTACTGTCCTTCCCGGCACACCAAATGCATTCAGACTGATAGTCTGAAGGGATAATACACCATCAATATCAAAAACAAATGCTTTGACCCTGACAAGGTCTTCTTTAAAATTTGACATCCGTTATGACTTTTTATAGTAATTAATTATAGACCATGTCATATCATCATATACCTTTTGTAATTCCGGAGAGAAAGATAATAATTCCATATGTTTTTCAATTGTATTGTGATCATTTCGTACAGCAGGTCCCGTCTGTGAATTTTCAGGTCCGTTTTCCGCAGCTTTTAACACAGTCTCTTTTATCAGCGGTTCAAGCACTTCCAAAGAAAATCCTGCTTTTTTCGCTATGTCCTGTCCCACTGTCAGCATATGGTTTGTAAAATTGCAGACAAAGACAGCAGCAAGATGAAGCATTTTTCTGCGATCAGCATCAACAAAATATGCTTTCCCACCAATCGATTCCGCCAGATTTTTCAGAACTATTGATGATTCATCATCCGACGATTCCAGCAGGAAAGGAAGATCAGTGAAGTTGATTTTCCTGTCTTTGGAAAATGTCTGCAATGGATAAAAAATGCCTTTGTGCGTAATATTTGAAGGAAAAACATCCATTCCAAAACTACCGGCCGTATGTGCTATTAATGTTCCTGGACTGAATTTTAGTTTATTCAATACACTTATTAATTCATGGTCAGGGACTGCAACAATAATCACATTTGTAGAGTCAGGAAACTGAAGGTCCGAGGACCAAAATGCCTCACATGCAACAGCCAGAGAGCGGCCGTAACTCTCAGTTATTGAAGCAACTCTATCAATTTTCCAGCCCGCATAAAACAACTCTTTGCACAAAGCATATGCTACTCTGCCTGCTCCTGCAAAAGATATGTTTTCCTGATACATATTTCAATTTTTCAGAAATATACAAAAATGTCACAGAATTTTACATAAGTAACAGGCAAAGAAGCGATAATCTTCCTGAGAAGATAATGAATAATTTAAAATAGTGTAAAAAGAGTGATTATTTTTTCCCGTAAGGATTCACACTAATATCAGTTCCATGTACATCATAAACCTTGTAATAGGACTGATATGCAGAACTGCTTGCCTGCATTACGTAATTACAATTCCAGTATGCGCTTCCCGTGACGTTAAGTATATCGCCTGATTTATAATTGGCCAGGTTTGGAAACACTCCTGCCGGATTACATAAATTATATTGTGAATATGGATCAACAGTAAGGTAGAAGTAAATACTGGTTCCTGTATCATTAAAATAAACATAGGCAGGCTGTCCTACCAGATTGAAGAGAACGTCACCATCGCAGCCGCATTTAGCCTGTTTCTTGCAACCCGTATAAGAAAAAACAGGAGCAAAGATTATAAATACAACTAAAAGTCTTCTTATCAGGTATCCTCTCATCTCAGGTCTTACTTTTTCAATTACAATTATTCAACGCACAAAGTAAACCTTTATTTCAGTTATTACAAAAAAATAAGCCGTCAAAACATAATTATGGCGGCTTATCTATATGGAGTTAAAAACAAAATCAGGCCTGGGCGGTAGGACCACCAAAACTCAGTGGCATGGAAGGTCCTGATCCCTGCACCTCTTTTATGGTACCATGTACCGATTCATATTTCGCAATATTATCCTGAAGTGCAGTAACAAGTCTTTTTGCATGTTCAGGAGTAACAATTATCCTCGATTTGACCTGTGCCTTGGGTATTCCCGGCATAATCCTGACAAAATCGATGACAAATTCAGAAGCAGAATGCGTTATCACTGCAAGGTTTGAATATGTTCCCTGAGCTACCTCTTCATTGAGTTCAATGCTAATTTGCGACGGGTTTTTAGGATCTGTCATAGCCTTATTTGTTAAAAATTAAATCTCGGTTTCCGCTTCAGCTTCCTGATCTACACCGACCAGGTTTTCATATTCCTCGAGCGAACCGACAATAATACTATTATACTGACGCTGACCAGTTCCGGCAGGAATGAGGTGACCTACAATAACGTTTTCTTTCAATCCTTCGAGTCTGTCAACCTTTCCCAGAATTGCAGCTTCGTTCAATACCTTGGTTGTTTCCTGGAAAGAAGCAGCTGAGAAGAAACTCTTTGTCTGCAGCGAAGCTCTTGTTATACCCTGCAGAACCTGGCTCGAAGTAGCTGGAATAGCATCCCTGGCTTCAACAATTTTCAGGTCGCGACGTTTAAGTACCGAGTTGTCATCCCTCAGTTTGCGGGCAGAAATGATCATGCCGGGGCGGAGTGTCTGAGAATCTCCGCCATCAACGACAACTTTCTTTCCGTATATCCAGTCATTTTCATCCATGAACTCAAGCTTATCGACTACCTGTCTTTCAAGGAATTTTGTATCGCCCGGATCAACGATCTCAACTTTACGCATCATCTGACGAACAATTATCTCAAAATGTTTATCATTGATTTTTACACCCTGCAAACGGTAGACTTCCTGAATCTCATTTACAATATATTCCTGTACTTTAGTTGGTCCCTTTATTGCAAGAATGTCAGCAGGGGTAATTGCCCCATCTGAAAGCGGTATACCAGCTTTAACGTAATCATTTTCCTGAACAAGTATCTGTTTTGAAAGAGGTACAAGGTATTTCTTTATTTCATCGGTTTTTGACCTGATACTAATTTCCCTGTTTCCTCTTTTTATCTTCCCGAAAGTAACCTCTCCGTCAATTTCAGAAACAATAGCCGGATTTGATGGGTTTCGTGCCTCGAATAATTCGGTAACACGGGGAAGACCTCCTGTTATATCACCAGATTTACCTACTGCACGAGGTATTTTTGCAAGTACTTCACCTGCTTCAACCATCTTGTCGGTATCAACTACGAGGTGAGATCCCACAGGAAGGTTATATAACCTTAATTCTTCACCTTTGGGAGACAGAATTTTGATGGCAGGGTTTTTAGTTTTGTCCCTGCTCTCAATAATTACTTTTTCTTTAAATCCTGTCTGCTCATCAGATTCTTCGCGGAAAGTTATCCCTTCAATAAGGTAATCATAAGCTATTTTCCCGGCTAGTTCAGAAATGATAACTGCATTAAAAGGATCCCATTCACATATAAGTTTACCCTTTTCAATCTCCTGTCCCGGTTTAATATAAAGTTTTGAACCATATGGTATTGTATGCGTTGTAAGGGCGATGCCGGTTTTCTTATCAACAATTCTAAGTTCTGCAAGACGGCCAATTACAATATCAATATCTCCTTTTTCGATGTCTTTTTTAGGTACAGTTCTTATCTCATCTATCTCGGCAATACCAGCATAACGTGCAACAAGCCTCGATTCAGTGGTTATGTTTGATGCAGTACCTCCGACATGGAAAGTACGAAGAGTAAGCTGGGTACCGGGTTCTCCAATACTCTGAGCAGCTATCACGCCGACTGCCTCACCTTTCTGAACCATGCGTCCGTTTGCCAGGTTACGTCCATAACATTTTGCACAAACACCTTTTTTAGATTCACATGTCAATACCGAACGGATCTCAACCTGTTCGATCGGTGAATCTTCTATTTTCTTAGCCAGTTCTTCGGTAAGTTCCTCACCCGATTCAACAATCAGCTCTCCTGTAAGAGGGTGATATACATTGTGGACAGTGGTACGTCCAAGAATTCGTTCGTACAACGATTCGACAACTTCCTCATTCTTTTTTATTGCAGTAGCAACCAGGCCTCTCAATGTTCCACAGTCTTCTTCATTAATTATGACATCTTGCGAAACGTCAACAAGCCGACGTGTAAGGTAACCTGCGTCAGCTGTTTTAAGAGCAGTGTCGGCAAGTCCTTTACGTGCACCGTGTGTTGAAATGAAGTACTCCAGAACCGATAATCCTTCTTTGAAATTTGAAAGAATAGGGTTTTCAATAATCTCAGATCCTGTAGCTCCCGATTTCTGAGGTTTGGCCATCAGACCCCTCATCCCGGATAACTGACGTATCTGTTCCTTTGAGCCTCTTGCACCTGAGTCGAGCATCATATAAACAGAGTTGAATCCCTGCTTATCGTTTGAAAGCTGCTTCATCAGCGACTGGGTAAGCCTTGCATTAACATGTGTCCAGATATCGATTATCTGATTATATCTTTCGTTATTGGTAATGAATCCCATGCTATAGTTGTTCAAAACCTCCTCGACCTGCTCATAACCTTCATCAACAAATTTTGTCTTTTCTTCAGGAATGATGACATCATCGAGGTTGAAAGACAAACCGCCTTTAAATGCAGAATGGAACCCGAGATTCTTTATTGCATCGAGGAAATCAGCTGTTTTTGCTGTGCCTGCAAGTTTAAGAACACGACCTATAATGTCGCGCAGCGACTTTTTGGTAAGTATCTCATTAATATAGCCAACTTCGACAGGAACATACTGGTTGAATATTACTCTTCCAACAGTAGTTTCAATAATATGATTAATATACTCACCATCTTTCCTGTCGTTTACTTTTACCTTTATAAAAGCATGCAGATCTATCTGACCTTCGTTATATGCTATGTTAACCTCTTCGGGCGAATAGAAAGTCAGCCCTTCTCCCCTTACTTTTTCTGTGGCAGTACTTTTTCTTCCCTTGGTAATGTAATACAAACCAAGCACCATGTCCTGAGAAGGAACAGTTATTGGGGCTCCGTTAGCAGGGTTAAGGATGTTATGTGAAGCAAGCATAAGCATCTGGGCTTCAAGCACTGCACCATTTCCAAGAGGCAGATGAACAGCCATCTGGTCACCATCGAAGTCGGCGTTGAAAGCTGTACACACCAGAGGATGAAGCTGAATGGCTTTTCCTTCAATAAGTTTTGGCTGGAATGCCTGTATACCTAGTCTGTGGAGTGTAGGAGCCCTGTTTAACAAAACAGGATGACCTTTAAGTACATTTTCCAGGATATCCCAGACCACAGGATCTTTCCTGTCGACGATCTTCTTGGCAGATTTAACTGTTTTTACAATACCGCGTTCAATAAGCTTACGTATAATAAACGGTTTGTAGAGTTCTGCTGCCATATCTTTTGGCAAACCGCATTCGTGCAATCCCAACTCGGGACCCACAACAATAACTGAACGTGCTGAATAGTCAACCCTTTTTCCAAGCAGGTTCTGGCGAAATCTACCCTGTTTCCCTTTCAGACTGTCGCTGAGAGATTTCAGGGGCCTGTTTGCATCAGTTTTTACGGCATTTGCCTTCCTTGAATTATCGAACAATGAATCCACTGCTTCCTGGAGCATCCTTTTTTCATTTCGAAGAATTACTTCAGGAGCCTTTATTTCTATAAGTCTTTTCAAACGGTTGTTCCTGATAATAACCCTTCTGTAAAGGTCGTTCAGGTCGCTTGTTGCAAAACGTCCGCCATCGAGAGGAACCAGGGGTCTTAATTCCGGCGGGATTACAGGAACCACCTTTATGATCATCCATTCCGGATTGTTAACCGACTTGGAATCTCTGAATGCTTCAACAACCTGCAGACGCTTAAGTGCCTCGTTTTTACGCTGTTGCGATGTTTCTGTATTTGCCCGGTGACGAAGTGAATAAGACATCTCGTCGAGATCGATACGGCTGAGAAGTTTATAAAGAGCCTCGGCACCCATATCAGCTACAAACTTATCAGGGTGATTATCTTCCAGGTACTGGTTTTCCTTCGGAAGCGATTCAGTAATTTCGAGGTATTCCTCTTCTGTAAGAAAATCGAGATATTTTATACCATCAACAGCTTTTATTCCAGGGTTGATGACAACATATCTCTCATAATATATTATTGAATCGAGCTTCTTGGTCGGCAGGCCGAGAAGATACCCTATTTTATTAGGCAATGAACGGAAGTACCAGATATGAGCAACAGGCACAACGAGGGAAATATGCCCCATTCTTTCGCGACGTACCTTTTTCTCTGTAACCTCAACACCGCAGCGGTCGCATACAATTCCCTTATAACGGATCCTCTTGTACTTTCCGCAATGGCACTCGTAGTCTTTTACCGGGCCAAAAATCCTCTCACAAAATAACCCATCGCGCTCAGGCTTATAGGTACGGTAATTTATTGTTTCGGGCTTCAGTACTTCACCACTTGAACGATCAAGAATTTCTTCAGGTGAAGCCAGTCCTATCGAGATTTTTGAGTAACTGGTCTTTGTTTTGTTATCTCTTCTGAATGACATATGCTGAATATTTTTTAATACTAAAACTAAAAATTCCTTACCTCGCGAATTACTTAATCAAGTATTACGCTAAGTCCGAGACCTCTCAGCTCGTGCAGGAGAACATTAAGTGATTCCGGTATGCCGGGTAAAGGCATTGGTTCACCTTTTACAATTGCCTCATATGCTTTTGCGCGGCCAACAACATCATCAGACTTTATTGTCAGTATTTCCTGAAGGATATGAGCTGCTCCGAATGCTTCGAGCGCCCAAACCTCCATTTCACCAAAACGCTGACCTCCAAACTGGGCTTTCCCACCGAGTGGTTGCTGAGTAATAAGTGAGTACGGTCCGATAGAACGTGCATGCATCTTATCATCAACCATATGCCCAAGTTTGAGCATATAAATTACTCCAACAGTTGCAGGCTGGTCGAATCGCTCGCCGGTGCCACCATCGAAAAGGTATGTCTTCCCGAATTTCGGAAGTGCTGCATCTTCGGTATATCCGGTTATCTGATTAATAGTTGCACCATCGAAAATAGGTGTCGAGAAGGTAAGACCCAGTTTCTGTCCGGCCCAGCCGAGAACAGTTTCGTAAATCTGTCCCAGGTTCATCCTTGAAGGAACACCCAGAGGGTTCAGAACAATATCAACCGGGGTACCGTCTTCAAGGAAAGGCATATCTTCAGCACGCACTATCCTGGCAACAATACCCTTGTTACCATGACGTCCTGCCATCTTATCTCCTACCTTAACTTTACGTTTCTTGGCAATATATACTTTGGCTAAACGCACAATACCTGCAGGCAGTTCGTCGCCGATAGTAATGTTGTATTTCTTACGTTTGTAGACACCGTCAATCTCCTTAAATTTAATAATATAATTATGGAGAAGTTGCTTAATACTATCGTTTTTCTTCTTATCAGTGGTCCATTTGTTAGGATTAACATTCATGAAATCAACTTCCTGAAGTTGTTTTAAGGTGAATTTACTTCCTTTTGGTATCACATCAACATTCAGGTAATCCTTAACACCCTGTGAAGTCTTGCCATTTACAAGAATGAAAAGCTTATCCACGAGTCTTGCTTTCAGCTCATCAATACTTCTGTTGAAATCAGTTTCTATTTTGTCAAGCAGTGGTTTTTCAACAGCTTTGGCTTTCCGGTCCTTAACAGCCCTGGTAAACAGTTTCTTGTCGATGACAACACCTTCCAGTGACGGACCTGCTTTAAGGGATGCATCTTTAACGTCGCCTGCCTTATCGCCAAAGATAGCGCGAAGCAGTTTCTCTTCCGGTGAAGGATCAGACTCTCCTTTTGGAGTGATTTTACCAATAAGTATATCTCCGGGTCTGATATGAGCTCCAATCCTAATAAGGCCATTCTCATCAAGGTTTTTGGTAGCTTCCTCACTAACGTTTGGAATGTCTGAAGTAAGTTCTTCAAGACCACGCTTTGTATCGCGCACCTCAAGCTGATATTCGTCAATATGGACTGAAGTGAAATAATCTTCCTGCACAACTTTCTCAGATATAACGATAGCATCCTCAAAATTATATCCTTTCCACGGCATGAATGCCACTTTAAGGTTTCTTCCCAGGGCCAGCTCACCATTCTTTGTCCCGTAACCTTCTGTCAGAACCTGTCCTTTTTTTACTTTTTCTCCTTTTCTGACTACCGGGATAAGGTTGATACAGGTATTCTGGTTTGTCTTTTTATATTTTGGAAGTGTATAACGCTTTATATCATCATCGAAGCTTACGAATTTCTCTTCATCGGTACGGGTGTACCTTACTACTATCTCATTTGAATCGACGAATTCGACCACTCCGTCGCCTTCTGCGGTATAGAGTATGCGGCTGTCTTTAATCACCTGTGCTTCCAGGCCTGTGCCCACTATCGGAGCTTCAGGGTTAATAAGCGGAACAGCCTGCCTCATCATGTTAGAACCCATGAGTGCCCTGTTGGCATCGTCGTGTTCAAGGAACGGGATCAGCGATGCGGCAATTGAAGCAATCTGGTTTGGAGCAACGTCCATCAGGTCGACCTTATTTACCTCTTCGAATGGATAATCAGCTTCGTATCTGCATTTTGCCCTCGGGTTTTCAAAATGTCCGTCATCAAGCAAAGCAGCATTAGCCTGGGCTATCATTTTTTCTTCTTCTTCCTCCGCACTCAGCCATACTATGCCAGTTTCGCTGAAATCAACCTGGGCATCCTTAACCTTGAGGTAAGGTGTCTCAATAAAACCAAGTGAATTTATTTTGGCATAGACACACAATGAGGAGATAAGACCGATATTTGGCCCTTCAGGTGTTTCTATCGGGCAAAGTCGTCCATAGTGAGTATAATGCACGTCCCTAACTTCAAAACCTGCTCTTTCGCGCGAAAGGCCTCCGGGCCCAAGAGCTGACATACGGCGCTTATGCGTCATTTCAGCCAGCGGGTTGGTCTGGTCCATAAACTGCGACAGCTGGTTTGTTCCAAAGAAAGAGTTAATAACCGATGAAAGTGTTTTTGAATTTATCAGGTCGACCGGTGTAAACACCTCATTATCCCTTACATTCATTCTTTCACGTATTGTACGTGCCATTCTGGCAAGGCCTACACCGAACTGAGCATAAAGTTGTTCACCAACAGTACGCACTCTCCTGTTACTCAGGTGATCGATATCATCGATATCTGTTTTGGAATTAATGAGTTCAATAAGGTATCCGATGATCTTGATTATATCTTCACGGGTGAGGATCTTAACATCCATTTCGGTATTAAGCCCCAGTTTCTTATTGATTCTGTAACGACCCACTTCACCCAGATCATATCGTTTATCCGAGAAAAACAGTTTGTCGATCACATCGCGTGCTGTAGCCTCATCAGGTGGTTCAGCGTTTCGCAGCTGACGGTAGATATAGATAACTGCCTCCTTTTCGGAGTTACATGGATCTTTCTGAAGAGTATTATATATGATTGCATAATCGGAGAGAGAAGTATCATCTTTGTGCAAAAGAATAGCTTTTGCGCCTGAATCGACTATCATATCAACATGTTCAGATTCGATGACCGTTTCTCTGTCGAGTATTACTTCATTTCTTTCAATTGACACAACCTCGCCGGTATCTTCATCAACAAAATCTTCGATCCAGGTTTTAAGTACCCTGGCAGCCAGTTTACGTCCTACGAGTTTCTTGATATTTGTTTTTGATACTTTATGTTCTTCAGCAAGGTTAAAAATCTCGAGGATCTCCTTATCGCTCTCAAAACCAATTGCGCGGAGAAGAGTTGTTACCGGCAGTTTTTTCTTCCTGTCGATATATGCATACATCACGTTATTAATATCCGTGGCAAATTCTATCCAGGAACCTTTGAAAGGAATTATCCTGGCAGAATAAAGCTTAGTTCCGTTTGCATGTATGCTCTGACCAAAGAAGACCCCGGGTGACCTGTGTAACTGTGAAACAACCACCCTTTCAGCGCCATTAATAACAAACGTGGCACGATCAGTCATATATGGAACTGTACCAAGATATACATCCTGGATAACTGTATCAAAATCCTCATGTTCGGGATCAGTACAGTAAAGTTTTAGTTTTGCTTTTAGCGGAACGCTGAAAGTAAGTCCGCGTTCAATACATTCTTCTATTGTATAGCGAGGAGGGTCAATATAATAATCCAGAAATTCTAGAACGAAATTGTTCCTGGTATCAGTTATCGGAAAGTTTTCAGTAAAGACTTTAAAAAGTCCTTCTCTTTTCCTGTTTTCGGGAGTAGTTCCAAGCTGAAAAAACTCACCGAATGATTTCAACTGAATCTCCAGAAAATCAGGGTAATCAATCTGTTTTTTTCTGGATGCGAAACTTATTCTTTCGGTATTTTTTGAGGACATTTATTAAAAGATTAAGTGAACTTATAATTTAAAGAACGAAAAGGCTTAGTCCCGAAAAACCGGGACTAAACCTATAACCCATCAATCAGGTGTAACTTATTTAAGTTCAACTTCAGCTCCAGCTTCTACTAATTGACCTTTAATTGCTTCTGCTTCATCTTTGGATATACCTTCTTTTACCGGAGCGGGAGCAGAGTCTACTACTGCTTTAGCTTCTTTAAGACCAAGACCGGTTATATCTTTAACCAGCTTTACTATCTGGAGTTTCTGACCACCTGCATTTTTGAGAATAACATCGAATGATGATTTCTCTTCTGCAGCAGGAGCTTCGCCACCAGCTGCCGGTCCGGCAACGGTAACTGCAGCTGCGGCGGGTTCAATGCCATACTCTTCTTTCAGTATTTTAGCCAGTTCGTTTACTTCCTTAACAGATAAGCTAACCAGTTCGTCTGCAAATTTCTTAAGATCTGCCATTTTTATCGATTTTTAATTTGATTATATTTTACTTTTCTTCTCTTTTTGATAGTGTTTCAAGAACACCGTGAATTTTATTTCCACCTGACTGGAGTGCTGATATAACATTTTTGGCAGGTGACTGCAAAAGCATTATTATATCACCTATCAGTTCTTCTCTTGTCTTTATTGAAACGAGTGTGTCGAGCATATTATCTCCCACGTAAACTGATTCCTGAACGTATGCACCTTTAAGTACAGGTTTATCATGCTTCCTCCGGAACTCCTTGATCAGTTTTGCAGGACTATTGCCGGATTGTGTAAACATGATGGACGAAGTACCTTTAAGAACCGGGTACAGTTCTTCAAAGTTCCCATTAGACTGCTCAAGTGCTCTTTTCAGGAGAGTATTCTTAACAACAATAAGTTTAATATCGTTTTCAAAACACTTTCTTCTTAGGTCACTTGTATCAGCGGCATTAAGCTGAGCAGTATCAGTCAGATAAAAGTGGCTGTACTCTTTTAATCTCCCAGCAAGGCTGTCTATGATAGCATTTTTTTCTTCCCGTCTCATTATTTCTTCAGTTTTTACTTAACTAATTAATCATCAAGACCTTTCGGATCGATCTTAACACCCGGACTCATTGTGCTGGATATGAATACACTACGTATGTAGGTACCTTTCGCTGCAGCGGGTTTAAGTTTGTTTACAATTGAGATAAACTCTCTTGCATTGTCAACGATCTTATTTGGTTCGAATGAGACTTTTCCTATTGAGGCATGAATGATTCCGCTCTTGTCAACTTTGAAATCAATCTTACCCTGCTTCACTTCTTTTACAGCCTTACCAATTTCCATGGTAACAGTTCCACTTTTAGGGTTCGGCATCAGTCCTCGCGGACCGAGAATTCTCCCTAACTGACCGACCTTTCCCATAACAGACGGCATGGTTATTATAACATCCATGTCAGTCCAACCCCCCTTGATCTTTTCGACATAGTCATCAAGACCAACATAATCAGCACCGGCTTCTTGTGCTTCAGCTTCCTTATCGGGTGTACAGAGCACGAGTACACGTGTCTCTTTACCTGTTCCGTGAGGGAGTGAAACGACACCGCGAACCATCTGGTTGGATTTCCTCGGATCTATACCTAACCTTACGTCTAAATCAATTGAAGCATCAAATTTGGTTTTGGTCATTTCCTTAACCAAAGAGGAAGCTTCTTTCAATGTATAAAGTTTGTTCTTATCGAGTTTTTCAAGAGCAAACTTTTGATTTTTGGTAAGTTTAGTCATTTTTTCTCCTAATTAATTATTTTACAGGAAATTCACCTCTGACGGTTATTCCCATACTTCTGGCGGTACCAGCAACCATTCTCATAGCAGACTCAAGCGTAAAACAGTTTAAGTCTTCCATTTTATCGTCAGCAATTGTTTTAACCTGGTCCCAGGATATTGATGCAACTTTGTCCCTGTTAGGTTCCTGCGAACCTTTTTTCGCTTTAGAAACTTCGAGCAGCTGAACAGCAACCGGTGGTGTTTTAGTAACAAAATCGAATGACTTGTCACCATAAACAGTTATTACAACCGGTATCACTTTCCCAGCTTTGTCCTGAGTCCTCGCATTAAATTGCTTACAAAAATCCATTATGTTCACACCTTTCGATCCTAAAGCAGGACCGACAGGAGGAGATGGATTAGCTGCTCCGCCACGAATCTGTAACTTGATAATTCCAGCTACTTCTTTTGCCATAATTTAAAATTTGCGTGTTTATTGCGAGAGCTTGGCAGTTATTCAGGAAGCATTATGAATATTACAACCGCCAATATCTTCTGTTAATTTTCCTTTTCTACCTGCATAAAACTTAGCTCAAGTGGTGTTTTTCGTCCGAAGATCTTAACCATCACCTTAAGCTTTTTCTTTTCATCATTCACCTCTTCAATAATTCCCGTAAAACTGTTGAATGGTCCATCAATAACTTTAACCGATTCGCCAACAAAGAATGGAACATTCAATTCCTCATCGCTTGCATTCAGTTCATCAACTTTTCCGAGAATACGGTTAATTTCAGATTTTCTGAGCGGAACCGGCTCACCATCCTGTGAGCCAAGGAATCCGATTACATTTGGCACATTCCTTAATAAATGCGGTATTTCACCAATAAGAACAGCTTCAACCAGAACATAACCAGGGAAAAATGTCCTTTCCTTGCTTATTTTCTTACCTGCCCTTATCTGATAAACCTTCTCGGTCGGGATAAGAACCTGTGAGACATATTCTTCGAGTTTCAGACGTACCACTTCACTATCGATATACTCCTTAACCTTTTTTTCCTTTCCACCGATAGCCCGAAGCACGTACCACTTCTTTATATTCTCACTCATTGGAACTGCTTAATGTTTAGTATAACAAACTGTAAATAAACTTCATTGCATGGCTAAAGATAAAATCCATGCCGGCAACTAAAACTGCAAATATCAGAGTAGCCACCATGACAAGCACTGCACTGTTCTGGAGTTCGCTGAATGTCGGCCAGGTTACTTTGTGCACCAGTTCTGTGAATGATTCCTTGAAATATCCTTTTAAATTCATAGTACTAAAAATTTTGCACGGGAGGAGAGACTCGAACTCCCGACACCTGGTTTTGGAGACCAGTGCTCTACCAACTGAGCTACACCCGTATTTGTTTTGTACGGTCCGGTCGGACCGGACCGTACAAAAAACATATATCCAAAACCGTTATTCCAAAATCTCAGTTACCTGTCCGGCGCCTACAGTTCTGCCTCCTTCACGAATAGCGAAACGCAGTCCGACATTAATAGCAACAGGATAGATAAGGTCAACAGTGATTGTAACATTATCACCCGGCATAACCATTTCTGTTCCTTCAGGAAGAGTGATCTCACCAGTAATATCAAGCGTCCTAACATAGAACTGAGGACGATATTTATTATGAAACGGAGTGTGACGTCCGCCTTCTTCTTTCTTAAGAACATAAACCTCTGCTTTGATCTTTGTATGAGGAGTTATTGAACCTGGCTTTGCAAGAACCATACCTCTTTTGATCTCTTTCTTGTCAACACCACGGAGAAGAAGACCTACGTTGTCGCCTGCTTCACCTCTGTCGAGTATCTTGCGAAACATCTCAACACCAGTACAAACTGATTTGCGCTTGGTAGCACCAAGTCCGATCAGTTCAAGTTCATCACCTGTAAGAACAACGCCTGTTTCGATACGACCTGTTGCAACGGTACCTCTACCGGTAATTGAGAACACGTCCTCAACAGGCATCAGGAATGGTTTTTCATTCTCACGCGGAGGAATAGGAATATATGAATCAACTGCATCCATCAGTTCCATCACTTTATCTTCCCACTTCTTTTCACCGTGCATTGCACCAAGTGCAGAACCACGGATAACAGGAGCATCATCACCATCAAATTTATAGAAATTCAGAAGATCACGAACCTCCATTTCAACAAGTTCGAGAAGCTCTTCATCATCAACCATGTCTACTTTATTCATAAAAACCAGCACCTTAGGAACGTTAACCTGGTGTGCCAGAAGGATATGTTCACGTGTCTGAGGCATCGGGCCGTCATCGGCAGCAACAACGAGTATTGCACCATCCATCTGAGCGGCACCTGTTACCATGTTCTTAATATAGTCAGCGTGTCCCGGGCAGTCAACGTGCGCATAGTGACGGCTAGCCGTCTGATATTCAACGTGAGCAGTATTAATGGTAATACCCCTCTCCTTCTCTTCCGGGGCATTATCAATTGAGTCAAAATCTCTGATTTCAGAGAGACCCCTCTTGGCAAGGACCATAGTGATCGCTGCCGTCAAAGTGGTCTTACCATGGTCAACGTGACCAATTGTACCAATATTTACGTGCGGTTTCGACCTGTCAAATTTTTCTTTTGCCATAACTCCAAGCTTATTAAATTTAGTTTATCTATAATCAATTTATATCATTTTTTCTGTTGAGCCGGAGGGGGGAATTGAACCCCCGACCCCTTCCTTACCAAGGAAGTGCTCTACCCCTGAGCTACTCTGGCCGCAAAAAGTGAGCGGGAGACGGAACTCGAATCCGCGACCCTCAGCTTGGAAGGCTGATGCTCTACCAACTGAGCTACTCCCGCTTAATATCGTCCAAGAGAACCGTCTCCTCTTTCATAAATGCCACGAGGTTCCGGCCTTTTTCTGTTCTAAGTGGGGAGAGCAGGATTCGAACCTACGAAGGCATTTGCCAGCAGATTTACAGTCTGCCCCAGTTGGCCGCTTTGGTATCTCCCCCTCTTAAACCAGAGTCTTACTCCTAAGACACACATTTACAAATCTTTCAAGAGCCGATGAAGGGATTCGAACCCCCGACCTGCAGATTACAAATCAGCTGCTCTGACCAACTGAGCTACATCGGCAATTTAAAGAACGCCCCGCGAGAGCATAATTCACCCTCAAAAAACGGTTTGCAAATGTATGAATTAAAATTTTACTAATCAAAATAAATCAATATATTTTTGAAATAAGAAAAATCAGACTCCTCTCTTCTTTTGTTTGTGTTTGGTAATCTGCTTTTTAAGAGCCTCAATCACATCATCGGTTGCCTCCTCAAATGTCTTGCTCTGCTTCTTTGCAAATAAAGGTCCACCCGGTAACTCCAGTCTAATTTCGCTAATTTTGTTCTCTCTGTCCTGATCTTTGACAAGTCTTAAAAAGACCTCGGCATTGACAATATCTTCTCCGAACTGGGTCAACTTTTCCAGTTTCTGATGAACAAAGTCGATTAGCTTTTTGTCGGCATCAAACCGAACTGAATGAATCTGAATGTTCATAGTAGTACCTCCTATTATTTGATTAATATTTAGGCCCTTGGATGAGCCTGTTTATATATTTTTTTTAGTTTTTCAAAAGTATTATGAGTATAGATTTGTGTAGCTGAAAGATTTGCATGCCCGAGAAACTCCTTAATTGAATTAAGATCAGCTCCCCTGTTCAGCATATGAGTAGCAAAGGTATGCCTAAGTATATGAGGACTTTTCTTCTCAATAGTGGTAACCATGGCCAGATAACTGCTTACAGTATTATAAACATATTTATCATATAACTTGTTCCCTTTGTCTGTAACAAAAAACCACCCCTCTCCCTTCTTCTCTATATTTTCATCCCTTTTGCTGATATATTCTTCCAAACGCTGAACAAATGATTTCACAAGCGGTATTATTCTTTGTTTATTCCTTTTGCCTGTTACTTTAACTGTACCTTCAGCCAGGTCAATGTCACTGTCGCGGAGACCTGTCAGTTCGGATCTCCTCATCCCTGTCATGTACAGCATCTCAATAATCGTATGATTCCTGATCCCTGCAAAACTATCTCCAAAATTATACTCATCCAGAAGCTTTTCCAGGGCTCTTTCTTCAACAAATACAGGAAGCGTTTTTTTCCTTTTTGGTAAAACAATCTTTTCAAGAGGATCGCTCTTTATAATACCTTCTTTCCTTAAATAGCGGTAGAACACCCTGAGACATGAAATTTTCCTGTGAACACTAACTGTTGCATAGTTGTTATCAAGCATGGTAACTATCCATAATCTTATGTCGTGAGAGGTGACGGCAACCGGATCGTCCGGAAGACCCTGTTCCGATAAAAAAGAATGAAACTGATCCAGATCGTTTAAATATGAACGAACAGTATGCGCAGAATACCGCTTTTCGATTTGCAGATATTGTAAGAACGATTCCTTATGGTTCATGAAGGAACCTCCATATCTGTTATGTTAAAAAATAAGATGCCACCAGGCGAATTACTCTTCGCTTTCCTGCATCTTCTGAACGTACATAGCCTTCTTGATTTCTTCTCTCCGGCGTACTGAAGGCTTAATAAAAGCCTGACGCGAACGTAATTCACGAATCACTCCCGTCTTTTCAAATTTTCTCTTGAACTTCTTTAAAGCTCTTTCAATGTTTTCGCCTTCTTTTAATGGTACAATGATCATAGTAAATAATTCAGTTTTTAAACGAGGCGCAAAGTTAGAAATAGAAAAAGTCTTTTCAAAACATTTATGGGAATAAATTATCCATGAGACACTGTTTTTAAGATTTATACATTATTTATCAACTCTATTTACGGATTTTGTATTTAATAAAAATACTAAATTTACCGGAGACCTGCAAGAAATAGGGTAAAAACAAACCACATTTATCAGTTTAACTTTTCCCCGATTGCCGGAAAGTGAAAAGGGAGTTCATAAACTCACCACCTAGGGGGGTGAGTTCATGATGACAAAGAAGCTGACCTGCGGAAAAGAAGGTAGTGAATTCATGTTACTCAAAACTTACATAAGGCCGGATCTTTTCGGCTTTCTCAGCAGATATCAATTTATTCTCAATCAGATCACTCATATTCCTCATCCTACCCTCCAGCTCCCTGTATTTAAGAATAGATGTAACTTCATATTTATCAAGGTACCGTAATCGTGAAAGCTCTCTAAAACCGGCGGAATTTATCCTGGTTTTCTCTATGACGGAAGTATCGGCATAAACCATTCCGTTTATTATATCAAACGTTTCCAGAGATAGCCCATAGACCTCCTTCAGTTGTTCAACAGAAACATAGCCACCAAGCAGCTTCCTGTACTTGATTATCCTCACTGATAAGACAGGACCAATCCCGGGGAGAGTCCTGAGCAAAGCCGAATCACAATTATTAAGATCGATTAACGGTCTGTGGAATCTGCCTGAAGTATCTACAGTGCTTTTTCTTTTATCAGAATCGGGCTTAATTTGAACAAACGGGATAAGTTCATTTGCTTTTTCCTCACTTATGCCATACACTTTTACGATATCCCCAGCTTTTCTGAACTTTCCTCCCTTATTCCTGTAATTGATAAGTGTATTAGCTGCTTTGCCACTCAGCCCAGCCTTAATGAGTGTGGCATAATCAGCAACATTTGGATCAAAAGCAATTGGGACTGTTCCGCCAGAAATAACATTATCGTTC
>Ga0315536_1000645_pt1 | contig 17611 bp, 6 predicted proteins | sample SalMarSW160230MG_FD_203093 | JGI IMG/M metagenome (GOLD analysis project Ga0315536, IMG submission 203093) | Salt marsh sediment microbial communities from the Plum Island Ecosystem LTER, Massachusetts, United States - Salt Marsh Sediment SW1602-30 ... | reverse complement strand
GTTCAAATTTAAGCAGATCTAAGGGTTCCTGGTACCCCGCAATCCCACCATTAACCAGATGTTCAACAGGTCTTTCACCCACCGATTATTTTGGCAGAACTATGGTTGCAAATCTTCCGGACAGCATCAGAGTAGGTGTTATAAATGTATCTGTAGCCGGTTGCAAAATTGAACTGTTCGATAAAGATAATTATCAGGATTACGTATCAACTATCACAGAAGAATGGTTAATTAATATAATTAATGAATATAACGGTAATCCTTATGAATATCTTGTTGATATGGCAAAATTGGCTCAGCAAGATGGGGTCATTAAAGGTTTTCTCCTGCATCAGGGAGAGTCAAACACAGGCGATAGCCAATGGACATCAAAAGTAAAAAAGATTTACGACGATTTGATAAATGATTTGGAACTTAATCCTGATTCTGTACCTCTGCTTGCAGGGGAAGTTGTGAATGCTGATCAGGGTGGTGTTTGCGCGAGTATGAATTCAATAATTGCACAGTTACCTAATACCCTTCCGAATTCATATGTCATTTCTTCAAGTGGATGTACGGACGGACCCGATAATCTACATTTCAATTCGGCAGGTTATAGAGAACTTGGGAGACGATACGCAGTAAAAATGTTATCGTTGTTAGGTTATGATGTTCCTGAAGTATTATCTACAAAATGGGTTGGAACCTGGAGTACTGCTCCGCAATTGGTTGAAACAAATAATAATCCACCTTCACCGGGTTTAAGTAATAACACGATTCGGCAAATTGTTCATGTTTCAATAGGTGGCAATACATTGAGAATGCGATTCACCAATGAATTCAGCTCAAATCCTGTAACAATGAATTCGGTTCACATTGCTGTTTCAACGGGAAGTGATACAATCGATCCGGCTACAGATAAATCCTTACTTTTTAATGGAGATACATCGGTTACAATTCAACCAGGTTCTATAGTTACATCAGATCCATTTCAATTTGAAATGGAACCGCTTGCTAATGTTGCAATCACCATCTACTTTGGCAGTACATCATCGGATGTAACGGGTCATCCCGGATCGAGAACTACATCATATATACTTACAGGTAATACTGTTTCAAATGAAAATTTTTCAGGAGCTGTAACAACGGATCATTGGTATATCATAAATACTATTGATGTAATGGCTCCGGATTCGGCATATGCTGTTGCTATATTAGGAAACTCAATTACAGATGGACGGGGTTCTGGTACAAACAAACAAAATCGCTGGCCTGATGAACTTTCCCGGAGATTCCGGGAGAATCCCGAAACAGAATCAGTAGCCGTTCTAAACGAGGGAATTGGTGGAAATTGCGTACTTGGTGCCTGTTTGGGTCCTTCCGCCTTGAGCCGATTTGACCGTGACGTATTAGAGCAAAGCGGTGTTAAGTGGTTAATTATTCTTGAAGGGATTAATGATATCGGTTACGGTGCACCGGGTACAGGAAATAATTTAATTGATGCTTATACTCAAATGATTCAATCAGCACATGCTAATGGAATCTTCGTGTATGGAGCTACGTTGCTACCAATGAAAGGATCATCTTACTATACTACGCAGCATGAAGCTGAAAGACAAATAGTAAATGAATGGATTAGAACCACCAATCTTTTAGATGGTGTTATCGATTTGGATAAAGCTCTGCGTAATCCGGCGGATACATTAAGTCTCTTACCCGAAGCCGACGACGGGGATCATCTCCACCCGAGTGAAACCGGCCACAGATTGATGGCTGAGGCTGTTGATTTAAATTTATTTGTTGGGAATGATACATTGGTATATATCGATAATAGCCGGACAATTTATTTTGAACCTGAATGTGCAACCGTTGGGGAGAGCTGGACTATATTAAGCGACGCTCAGGCTTCAAATGGAAAGTACGTAACAGTTGAATCTGGTGTACAAAGTCTTAACGAAGCACCCTCAGATAGTACTGGCTATATTGTTATTCCTTTCTCTGTTGATACCTCCGTTAATTTTTCAGTATTTGCCAGGTTAAATGATCCGACTTATGATGATGATTCATACTGGGTAAAAATGGATGATGGAGAGTTTGTAATGTATAATGGATTGGTAACAAGTGGATGGCAATGGTTAAAATATAATGATTATATGCTGACAGAAGGTGATCACACTCTTACTATCGGTTATCGTGAAGACGGAACCAAACTTGACAAAATATGTATTACAAATTCCGGTATTGCTCCAACCGGGATGGGCGAAGAGGCAGTAAATCTTTGTACTCCAACAGATGTTGGAAATTTAATGAAAGCACCTGCTAATTATGCTCTGGAACAGAATTATCCAAACCCATTCAATCCGAGTACTAATATCCGGTATAGTATAGCTAAAACTTCTAAGGTAACATTAAAGATTTTTGATTCTCTCGGGAGAGAAATCCGTACACTTGTAAACGAAATCAAATCTGCCGGAAATTATACAATTAAATTCAATGCACGAAATTTACCGAGCGGAACATACTTTTATCAGATCAAGGCAAACAATTATTTAGAAACTAAAAAATTCATTTTACTTAAATAAAATATTTAGTGTAGAGGATAATTAACAACAATCTTAAAATTAAAATTATGAAAAAAATATTTATACTAATTTTATTTCTAGCACAACAGTTTGTTTTCTCTCAGAGCGTAGTTATTAATGAAGTAATGTCTTCAAATTCTTCAACAATTTACGATGAGGGCGGCGAAACCTCCGATTGGCTTGAATTATACAATAGTAGCGTCAGCCAGATAAATCTCGAAGGTTATTTTCTTAGTGATGATTCACTTAATACTACTAAATGGCAATTTGGAAATGCAGTTATTGATCCGGGTGAGCGTCTGATCGTATTTGCTTCTGGGAAGGACACGATTATTAATTACTGGCATACAAATTTTAAGATAAGTGCTTCTGGTGAGGAAATAATATTGAGTGATGCATCCGGTTCAATAGTTGATATGATTAATGTGCCGGTTTCATATCCGGATATTTCTTTTGGAAGAACAAGTGATGGCTCAACATCGTGGATCTTTCAGTTACCCTCTCCCGGTTCTGAGAATACCGGTAATGAAATACAGGGTTTTTCCGATTCAGTTTCCGTTTCTCTGCCAGAAGGATTTTATCAATCAGCAATTTCAGTTGAACTTTCTGCAGGTACAAGTGATATTTATTATACTCTGGATGGAAGCAATCCAGATTCCGGTTCACCTAAATATTCCGGACCAATAACCATCAGCGAAACCACAGTTCTTAAAGCGATAAGCACACAAGCAAACCACCTCCCTTCCCCGATTATTTATCAATCATATTTTATTAATGAAGAAACGGATCTTCCAGTTATTTCACTCATCGCAGATCCTATTGATCTTTTTGATCCCGATTCTGGTATCTACACCAATTTTACAATGGATTGGGAACGTCCGGCACACGTAGAATTTTTTGATGACGATAAAAATCCGGGATTTTCAGAAAACTGTGGCATTGATATTTATGGTAGTCAGAGTGCAAATTGGGATCAAAAGTCAATTGCAGTAAAATTTAAAAATGATTACGGTGTTTCAAAAATAAATTATCCTCTTTTCCCGGGTTTCTGGCTTAACACATTTAAAGCATTTGTTCTCAGGAATGCCGGAAATGACTGGCAATATACGCATATTCGTGATGCAGTCATGCAGACACTGGTCAAAGACCTTGATATAGATTATCAGGAATATCGTCCTGCTACTTCATTTATAAATGGTGAATACTGGGGGATCTACAATATCCGTGAAAAAATAAATGAGCATTACATTGCTAACAGGCATGGTGTAGATCCGGATAATATCGATTTGTTGGAAAACAATATGAATGTCATTGTGGGAGATTCCCTCAGTTATCGGCAATTGATTGATTATATCAGTACAAACGATATGACGACAGATGCAGCGTACTCATTTATAGACTCGGTGATCGATCTGGATGAATGCATCCTCTATTTTGCGGCACAGGCTTATTATGATAACCTGGATTGGCCTGCAACTAATATCAAGTTTTGGAGGGAGCGGAGTGCATTCGGTAAATGGCGCTGGATTCTATTTGGTGTGGAATTCGGTTTCGGTCTTTATAGTCATGATTATAAGGAAGATCATATAGCATTCATGTTTGATACAATAGAAACACGTTACACTGGTAAACCATGGCCAACATTGCTTCAGCGAAAATTAGTAGAAAATCCTACAGTAAAAAATCGATTCATCAACCAGGTTGCTGACTTGTTGAACACGAATTTTAAAAGTGAACGAGTTGTATCGGTTATTAATACACTTGCAGATCACATTGCTAATGAAATTCCAAAACACAGAGCTCGTTGGGGACTTACCGGTGAAAGTATTAATGAAAAAATGATACCATTTGCACAAAATCGTCCGGCATATATGCGAGATCATGTGCGCAATTATTTTAATTGCGGAGACGACGGTATGATTACAGTTAATTCAACATCCGGCGGATCGGTGCAACTCAATACTCTCAAATTTCAATCAACCGAGTTGCCTTTCAGCGGAATTTATTTTCGGGGTAACGAAATTCGTTTGAAAGCAATCCCAGGACCCGGTTATAAGTTTGACGGGTGGAGTGGCTCTGTAACATCCAGCGAAAAATCAATATCGGTATTGGTTATCGGATCAACAAATTTATATGCATCTTTTTCGATTGATACTTCTGCCACAAAAGAAATTGTTATTAATGAAATTAATTACAATTCGGCAGAGAGTTTTGATTCCGGAGATTGGGTTGAGTTATACAATTATAATGATCAAGTAATCGACATTAGTAACTGGTATTTTTCTGATAGTGATAGTAACCATAAATTCATTTTCCCGGAAGGAATTGTTATAGAGCCTAAGGAATATTTAGTTTTAGTAGAAAATGACAGCGCTTTTTCAGCACGCTTTCCAGATGTGAATAATTTTATTGGCGAAACAGGATTTGGTTTAAGTGGTTCTGGTGAATTTATAAAATTAGTAGATGACAAAGAACAAATAATAGACTCACTTACTTATAATGACACTTTACCCTGGCCCCTTGAGGCTGATGGAACCGGAGCAACCCTTGAACTAATAGATGCAAGTAAAGATAATTCTTTAGCCGAAAACTGGCAGGCTTCAAAAGATCATGGAACACCGGGCAAAACTAATTCTGAAATTACCTCTACAGAAGAAAATGAATATGTTGGTATTCCAAAGGAATATAATTTGTTTCAAAATTATCCTAATCCCTTTAATCCCACGACAAACATTAATTATTCTGTACCCGGAAGAAGTTACATTTCATTAAAGGTATATAATCTTCTTGGACAGGAAGTAGCAACATTATTTGAAGGAATGCAGTTGGCCGGGAATTATACTGTAACTTTTAACGCCGAAGAATTATCAAGCGGTGTTTATCTGTATCAATTAAGAGCGAATGATTACATAAGTACAAAAAAACTAATTTTATTAAAATAATGTTTAAATAAATTTGTTAATATTTCAGTGAAAAAACTACAATTAACAATCCTAATATGGAGTTACTATGAAAATTTTTACGACTAATTTAAAAGGGAAATTGTTCCTGTATTCTTTCTTTTTATTCAATTTACTTCCAGGTTTATTTTTAATTCAGGTCAATGCGCAGACTTTTTCTGTAAGCGGTAAAATAACTGCATCAAGATTTCCTGTACAACAAGCTAATGTTACTTTCATTGATAACTCAGATACTACAAAAAAATATTCCACTTTAACTGATAATTCCGGGAACTACCTTATAGATCTGCCAACTGCAGTAGAATCTCGTGAAAATAATCTTCCGGATAAATTTGAGCTGGAACAGAACTATCCTAATCCTTTTTCCACTTCAACCGCTATTCCATATAACATTCAAAAACAGTCGGATGATATCCGGGTAACCATATATGATATACTTGGAAGAGAGGTTAAAGAATTTGCAGTCGGTCAGCAATCAACCGGGTTCCATAGTGTGCTATGGGATGGAAAGAATAACTTTGGACAAAAGGTCACAAACGGAGTTTACTTTTACAGGCTTCAGGCTGGAGACGAATCCCAGGTAAAGAAAATGGTTTTTAATTCTGGAGGGAAAAATTTTGTTTCTCTTCCGGGAATTAATTTTTCACCTAAATTAAACAGTGACAATGAGAATAATAAATTTAAAGATGAAACCACTTACACGGTTCGGATTGAAAATGCGGATAATACTTTACCTCTTATCATCTCAAAACAGCTTGATAATATCCAGGTAAGCAGCAATACAACAATGAATTTTACAGTAGATTATATATTAACTGCCGCTGTTACTTTAGACAGTCTACACCAAAAAATCGGGGGCTTTGGGGCATCAAATATACTTTTGTGGCGACCCGATATGACCGATTCAGAAATTGAAACTGCTTTTGGTACGGGAGAAGGTCAGCTTGGTTTTTCTATTCTCCGAATAATGGTTGAAGCAGATAAAAATCGCTGGAGCCTTTATGTTCCCACTGCAAAAAAAGCTATTGACATGGGCGCTATAGTAATTGCTTCACCATGGTATGCGCCGGACAGTATGGTTGAAACAGTAAATGGTATAGATAGAGTCCGGCACGATATGTATGAAGAATATGCTGCTCATCTCGATTCTTTTGTTACATTTATGGCTTATAATGATGCGCCTCTTTATGGAATATCCATTCAAAATGAACCGGATATTACAGGGAATTGGACTAGCTGGACAGCCAATGAAATGTTTACATTTATGAAAGAGAACGCCAATTCAATTCACGGGACAAACATAATGGCACCTGAATCTTTTCATTTTTCCCGTAGCTATTCTGATCCAATCTTAAATGATTCTGCTGCCTGCGCAAATACAGATATTGTATGCGGGCATATATACGGCAGCGGTCTGGGTGTCTATCCATTAGCAGAAGAAAAAGGGAAAGAAGTGTGGATGACAGAATATTTGATAAACAGTGACGGTAATGGTGCAAATATGGATACTTCGTTAGCCAGCGCTATCGAAACAGGTAAAAGTATTACGAATGCTATGAATTCAGATATGAGTGCTTATGTATGGTGGTATATAGTCAGGTTTTATGGTCCTATTGCAGATGGAACATATGTTAACAAAGGAACTGTTACAAGGAAAGGTTATGTTATGTCCCAGTTTGCCCGGTTCATACGTCCCGGTGATTATAGAGTCGATTGCTCTATTTATCCAATGTCATCAAGCGTTTATCTTTCCGCTTATACAGATAACTCATCTTCCAAGAAAGTTATTGTGGCTGTAAACTCAAATTCCAGTGATCAGGATGTGGCTTTTACTTTCCGGGATGGTACGGTTAATTCATTAACACCATATACGACCACACTTACTAAAAATGTAGAACAAGGAGATGATATAATTGTTAATGATAATAAGATTATTATTACATTAAAAGCTTACAGCGTTACAACTTTTGTATCTAACTAAAATCGGAAGGGATTTATTCTATTAGTAAATGAATTTGCAACCGCTTGCGTAGCTTTAAATCCGCAAATAACCATACGGTTTTATTTAATGATGCTGGATTAGCAAGAGGTATGTATATTTATCGATTAAAAAGTGATAGTTTTGCAGAGACAAAGAAACTTATATTGCTTAAATATAAATCAATTTTTATCTATTTAAGTACTAATTTCATAATTATTGGATTATTCTCCCGATATTTCTCTTTTTGCAATAATTTGCTCTCACCGAAGTGTTGAAGGGGCATAGTTGGTTCGGCAAAAAACGAAAAAAATTTGTAAATTCCAGCATATATTTGAAACGATTCAATGTTCAAATTGAATTGCTTATCCTGTACAAAAATGTGCTAAAAAAATTAGTACGAAAGGTACTCAAATGAACCGCCGAGGAATTCTTATAAAAATCTCCCCTTTTGATTCAAAGCAAGTTTTAACTAGAATCAATAAACAAACACTATCAATTTTCTTAATTTTTTGCTTCTCCTTTTTCACATCATTTTCAACTTTCGGTCAGCCAATTGCAGATGGACAAGATAAATTTTTAGGAAACATAATTGGCAACGGTTTAAATATACCGTCAGACTTTAGTAATTATTGGAACCAGGTAACTGCAGAAAATGCAGGTAAGTGGCAGAATGTTGAAAGAAATCAGGATGAATATTACTGGACTCAGCTTGATAGTATTTACAACTATGCAATCGAACATAATTTTCCTTATAAGCATCATACTTTAATCTGGGGAAACCAGCAGCCCCGCTGGATAAACGAACTTGATTCTGCAGAACAGTACAAGCAAATTGTTGAATGGATTTCACTTATTGGGCAAAGATATCCTAAGGCAGATTTTTGTGATGTAGTAAACGAACCTCTTCCAGATCATAATCCTCCTGATGGAGGGGGATCCCGACCTCGTGCAAATTACAAAAATGCTCTCGGAGGAGATGGTGTAACCGGCTGGGATTGGGTAATCAATTCATTCAAATTAGCACGCAAATATCTTCCTAACACCAAACTGTTAATTAACGATTACGGTATCCTCAACAGTACCGAAAACACAAATGCTTATATAAAATTAATCAATATATTAAAAGACAGCAGCCTGATTGATGGCATAGGTTGTCAGGCGCACGGGTTTGAAGAAACCAGTGCAGTTTTAATTAAATCTAACCTCGATAAGCTTGCACAAACCGGTTTACCAATTTACATAACTGAACTTGACATTAATATTCAGGATGACGAACAACAAAAAGTAAAATACGAGGAATTATTTCCCCTTATGTGGGAACACCCTGCAGTAAAAGGCATTACTTTGTGGGGTTATATCCAGAATCGCACCTGGAAACCTTTTACATACCTGCTTACTAATAAACTTGTTGAACGCCCCGCTATGAAATGGCTTCGTTCATATCTTTTATCCTCATCAAAGACAAGTGGTTCTTATTATACAGGAAATTACCCGAATTTATTTGCAGAGTTATTAAATAAAAGTGATGATGAAATAAATACGAAAATAGATTCAGCCTTTAGCCAACTGTTTTATGGTGATGACAAAACCGAACGTTTGTACTATCCGGTTGAGCCTGATATGGCGTACATTGAAGATATTAACAATACTGATGTAAGAACAGAAGGTATGTCTTACGGAATGATGATCGCTGTTCAGATGAATAAGAAAAAAGAGTTTGATCGTCTGTGGAAATGGGCAAAAACTTATATGCAGCACCAGGATGGACCAAGTAAATATTATTTTGCATGGCATTGTAAAACAAACGGAGAAGTACTTTCATACGGTTCTGCTTCAGATGGAGAAGAATGGTTTGTGATATCTTTGCTATTTGCTTCTGCAAGATGGGGCGATGATGAAGGTATTTTTAATTATAAAGTCGAAGCTCAAAATATCCTGGATGCGATGCTTAATAAAAACGAATCTTCTGATGATAGAAACGTTGTTACAAATATGTTTAACAAAAAAGAAAAGAAAGTTGTTTTTGTTCCGGATGGTTCCGCAGATGATTTTACAGATCCGTCTTATCATCTTCCCCACTATTATGAGCTATGGGCAAGATGGGCTGATAAAAATAATCAGTTCTGGTATGATGCTGCCGATACAAGTCGTGAATATTTTAAAAGAGCAGTTAATCCTGAAACCGGTTTAGCACCGGATTATACAAAATTCGATGGAAGCCCTTATAATCCATTTGGCGGCGGTAATAATAATTTTCAATTTGATGCCTGGCGTACAATAGCAAACGTTGCAATTGATTACACCTGGTTTGCAAAGGATGACTGGGAAGTTGAAGAATGCAACAAACTCCTGAATTTCTTTTATTCAAAAGGAGTAAAAACTTATGGAAATAACTTTACTCTGGATGGCAAGCAATATTCGAATGCTCATAGCACTGGGTTAGTTGCTATGAATACCGTTGCTTGTCTTGCCTCAACAAGCGATAACACGAAAGATTTTGTTGAAGATTTATGGAATGCAGAAGTTCCGACCGGTAAATACCGGTATTATGACGGTATGTTGTATATGTTAGGAATGCTTCAGGTAACTGGAAATTTCAGGATTTATGATCTTAAAGAAACAGCAAAATGAAAACAAAACTCTCTATATTATTTGTAATTGTATTTTCACTCGCTTCTTTTAGCAAGGTTAAACTGCCAAAACTGATAAGTGACGGTATGATTTTACAACGAAATACCAATGTAAATATTTGGGGATGGGCAGATGCAAATGAAAATATTTCTGTAAGCTTTATTGGTTCAACTTATAACACAATTGCTGATAACGAAGGAAATTGGAAAATTGTTTTAGCCAATTTGAAGCCTGGTGGTCCTTATCAAATGCAAATTAATTCCATTACCATAAATAATATACTTGTTGGGGATGTTTGGATTTGTTCTGGTCAATCCAATATGGAACTGCCGATGAGAAGAGTAAGCTGGAATTATCCCGGTGAAATTGAACATTCGGGAAATAAATATATCAGGCAGTTTCTTGTACCTGACAAATACAATTTTGATGAACCTCAATATGATCTGAGTTCAGGATCATGGAAAAGTGCGAGCCCTGAGAATACTCCGAACTTTTCTGCGACAGCTTATTTTTTTGCTAAAGATCTATATAAAAAATACAAAGTGCCAATCGGTTTAATTAATTCAGCCTTAGGCGGTTCACCGGTTGAATCCTGGATAAGTAAAGATGCATTAAAAGAGTTTCCCAAATATTATAATGAAGCAAAATTGTTCAGGGATAGTCTTCTTATAAAAAAAATTGAAGAGTCTGATAGAGAAAGAAGCAATGCATGGTACACTTTATTGCATAAAGAAGACGAAGGATTCAATGATCCTGAAAACATCTGGTACGATACTAGTTTAAATGATTCGGATTGGTCGATAATGGAAGTCCCCGGTTATTGGGCAGATGAAACTGATTTAGGACAAGTGAACGGAGTTGTCTGGTTCAGGAAGAAAGTAGAAATACCTCCATCGATGGCAGGAAAACCGGCTAAACTTATTTTAGGAAGAATTGTAAATGCAGACTCAGCTTTTATCAATGGACAATTTGTTGGAACAGTAAGCTATCAATATCCACCAAGAAGATATGATATTCCTACAGGATTACTAAAAGCAGGTGAAAATACAATTGTTGTTCGAGTCATCAGTAATATTGGTAAAGGCGGATTTGTATCTGATAAACAATATGCTGTTGTTACAAAAGATACTTCAATCAATTTAACAGGAGAATGGAAATATCGTCTCGGTGCTGAAATGCCTCCGCTTGAAAGCCAGACATTTATAAGATGGAAACCAATGGGTTTATATAACGCAATGATTGCACCTTTGTTAAACTATAAAATCAAAGGAGCAATCTGGTACCAGGGTGAATCAAATGCAGGAAGACCGCAAGAATATTTGAATCTTTTTTCCGCAATGATTAAAGATTGGAGAAATAAATGGAATGAAGGTGACTTCCCTTTTCTTTTCGTTCAACTCCCGAATTTTATGGATAAACAGGATCAGCCTTCGGAAAGCAATTGGGCATTGCTAAGAGAAGCACAACTTAAAACGTTATCATTACCCAATACCGGGATGGCGGTAGCTATCGACATCGGTGAATGGAATGATATTCATCCCCTTGATAAAAAAGATGTTGGTTACAGACTCGCTCTTGCCGCAGAAAAATTAGCTTATAGTGAAAACATTGTTTATTCGGGACCAATTTATAAATCAATGAAAATTGATGGTAATAAGATAATATTGACTTTCACCCATACCGGAAGTGGCTTAATTGCTAAAGGAGACGGTAAGCTCAAATATTTTTCAATCGCTGGTGATAATAGGCAATTTTTCTGGGCAAATGCGAAAATAGAAAATGACAAAGTTGTTGTTTGGAGTGATAAGGTTAAAAATCCTGTTGCTGTTAGATATGCCTGGGCTGATAATCCCGATGGAGCAAACTTATATAATAAGGAGGGTTTACCGGCTTCTCCTTTCAGAACAGATGACTTTTAAATAATAAATTATTTCCTATTAATTCGATTACTCAATAACTTATAAACTTCAAGTGAAAATAAGATTGAATATGTTCAATTTACCGGACAAAATATTAAATCATGAGTTTCTAACAACAACCAACAGGAGAATATAAAGTTAGTTGGGATGCTTCAGCTTATATATGTAAAGTTTATTTGTACCGGTTAAAATAAATGAAGGATTTATTCAAATGGAGCAATTAGTATTATTAAATTTAAATGATTTAATTGCAGACCGGCAACATTCTTACAAAAGGAGATCATGTGAGGAAATATTTCATTTTTATCCTGTTTATTTTTTCTTTCATTGCCAATGCTACAATATTAAGTTCCACAGGTAATGATGACTCATACATAACTACAGAAAAAAGTAAAGGAGTTTTCACTCTTTCCGAATCCGGGAAATCCACTCCATTGTTTGTAAGCACAGGAGATTATCCTGGTGTAATTCGTGTAGCAAAACTTTTCCAAGCAGACATTAAAAATGTTACCAATGCAGAACCGGAACTTCTTTCGGATACGAAACCTTCCAGCAGTGAAACAATTATTGTCGGAACGATCGGTAAGAATGAATTAATAGATCAGCTTATTAAAGATAAAAAACTAGATGTTAAGGATATTATCGGGAAGTGGGAGACATTTCGTATCCAGGTAATTGCGAATCCGTTTCCAGATGTTAATCTGGCTCTTGTAATTGCCGGAAGTGATAAACGAGGGACAATCTATGGAATGTTTGATCTCTCTGAAAAGATGGGAGTTTCTCCCTGGTTTTGGTGGGCTGATGTTCCGGTTAAGAAAAAAAGTGCAGTTTATGTAATACCGGGCAGCTATACAAATGAAGAACCTAAAGTAAAGTACAGGGGTATTTTTCTTAATGATGAAGCCCCTGCATTAACCGGCTGGGCACATGAGAAATTCGGAGGACTTAATCATAAATTTTACGTACATGTTTTTGAATTATTACTTCGATTAAAGGGAAATTTTCTCTGGCCTGCTATGTGGGGAAATAATTTTGATGACGATGATTCATTAAATCAAAAACTAGCAGATGAATTCGGAATTGTAATGAGCACTTCACATCATGAACCGATGATGCGTTCTTGGAAAGAATGGCCAAAATATGGACATGGAGATTGGAATTATCAAACCAACGACAGTACTCTGAGAGAATATTGGCGTAAAGGCATCGAGAGAATGAACTCGTATGAAAGTGTTGTTACTCTGGGAATGCGTGGTGATGGTGATGAAGCAATGAGTGAAAGTGCAAACATTGGATTAATGGAAAAAATTATTTCCGATCAAAGAAAAATTCTTGCAGCAGTAACGGGTAAAGATGTTACAGCTATTCCACAGGTTTGGGCTTTATATAAGGAAGTACAGGAATATTATGATAAAGGAATGCAGGTACCTGATGATATAACATTATTACTATGTGATGATAACTGGGGAAATATACGTAAACTTCCAAAGTTGAACGCAAAACCACGCAAAGGTGGATATGGTATTTATTATCACTTCGATTATGTTGGCGGACCGAGAAATTATAAATGGCTGAATACAAACCAGATAGAAAGAGTCTGGGAGCAAATGCATCTGGCTTTTGAATACGGTGCAAACAGAATCTGGGTTGTAAATGTAGGGGATTTAAAACCAATGGAATTCCCGATAAATTTCTTTTTGGATTATGCCTGGAATCCCGATAAATATTCTGCTAAGGATTTACCAGAATACTATAAAAATTGGGCTGAAGAACAATTCGGTTCTAAATTCTCAAATGCAATAGGAAATATTATTTCCAAATACACAAAATATAATTCACGCAGGAAACCGGAATTGCTATCACCTGAAACATACAGTCTTGTAAATTATCGTGAAGCAGAACGTATTGTGGCAGAATACAACCGACTAAGCAGAGCTGCGCAACAAATTTATAACTTCCTTCCAGCTGAATACAAAGATGCATTTTATCAACTTGTATTATATCCTGTTGAGGCTTGTGCAAATCTAAATGATCTCTATATTACTGCTGCAAGGAACCATCTCTATGCCAAACAGCAAAGAGCAGAAACAAATGATCTTGCTATAAAAGTCAAAGAACTATTTGATAAAGATGCAGAGTTAAGTCATTATTACAATAAGGTAATGGCAAATGGTAAATGGGATCATATGATGGACCAGACTCACATCGGTTACACCTATTGGCAGCAGCCTGATCAGAATAATATGCCTGAAGTAAAAAAGATTGAAAATGATACCATTGCTAAGATGGGTATTTCAATTGAAGGTTCTGAAAAGTGGTTCCCGGAAAATGAAGTTGATTTGATTTTACCTGAATTTGATAAGTATAATCAGCAATCTTATTACTTTGAATTATTTAACCAGGGACAAATTCCTTTTGAATATTCAATTCAAACCGGGGAACCATATGTGCATGTAAATAAAACTGAAGGAAAAATAGACAAACAAGAACGATTATGGATAAGCATTGATTGGGATAAGGCACCTGCTGGTAAAAATACTGTACCTGTTACAATTATAGGTTCGGAAGGAAGAAAAGTCGAAATTCAAACGGTTATTGATAATCCCGTTGTTCCTAAGAAAGATGAAGTAAATGGTTTTGTAGAGAGTAATGGATATATTTCAATCGAAGCTCCGCATTTTATTAATTCGGTTGATGCTGGAAATATTTCCTGGTTATTAATCCCAAACTTAGGAAGAACTCTTTCTGCTGTTACTCCTATCCCGGTAACTTCACCGGAACAGACACCCGGAGATAATAGCCCCCATTTAGAATACCAGGTTTATCTATTTGATACGGGTGAGGTAAAAGTTGACGCTTACTTCTCCCCTACCCTGAATTTTCACAATAGTAAAAATGGAATTCAGTATGCAGTTTCTTTTGACGATGAAAATCCCCAGATAATTAATATGACGTCTAATCCAAATCCACCTGATCTGAATCATGATCCGATATGGAATAAGTGGGTAGCAAACAATATTAACACAGAAGTATCAAACCACGATATCGATAAGCCAGGTGAGCATACATTAAAGTTCTGGATGGTTGATCCGGGTGTTGTTCTTCAAAAAATAGTGATTGATTGCGGTGGTGTAAAACAAAGTTATTTGGGACCACCGGAAAGTTTTAACAGGATTATAAAAACAGATCAGGCAGAATTATAAAAATGTTTTTCATAATTTTTTCCTCATATCAGAAACGGAGAGATGGGAATGAATAAATATACACCTCTTATTTTATCTATTCTGCTCTCCGTTTTTTTTACTGAGTTGTTTTCCCAAAACAAGCCTGTGTTTGATAACCCAATACTTGCTGGATTCTATCCTGACCCAAGTATTTGCAGAGTTGATAGTAATTACTATTTAGTAAATTCCACATTCTCTTATTTTCCCGGGATACCTGTTTTCCATAGTAAAGATTTGGTAAACTGGGAATTGATCGGTCATGCTATGAACAGACCGGAACAAATGGATTTAGACGGACTTGGAGTTTCGCGGGGTATTTTTGCTCCGGCTATCAGGTATCATAACGGATTTTTTTATGTAACCTGCACTTTGGTTGATGCAGGTGGTAATTTCGTTGTAACATCGGACAAACCTGAAGGACCTTATAGCAATCCCGTGTTCATCCCGGAAATTAATGGTATTGATCCATCGATGTTTTTTGACGATAACGGAAAAGCATACATCGTATATAATAGTGTAGCTCCGGATAACAAACCACTTTATAACGGGCATAGAACAATCAGGATGTACGAATTTGATTTAGATAGTCTTAAAGTAATTGGAAATGAGAAAATTCTGATTAACGGGGGAACAGATCTGAATAAAAATCCGGTTTGGATTGAGGGACCTCATATTTATAAAGTGAATGATTATTATTACCTGATGGCGGCAGAAGGGGGAACAGCTGATCAACATTCCGAAGTGATTTTTAGAAGTGAAAGTGTAGACGGACCTTACATTTCTTATGAAAAAAATCCGATACTAACACAAAGAAATCTTGATCTTGAAAGAAAAAATCCGATTACATCTACCGGTCACGCAGATTTAGTTCAAACAGAAAATGGAGATTGGTGGGCTGTCTTTCTTGGATGCAGACCTTATCCCCCGGTTAAAGAAGGATATTATAATACAGGCAGAGAAACTTTTTTAGCCCCGGTTAAATGGATTAACGACTCGAGTGATATAAGCTGGCCTGTCATCAATCCTGATTTTGATGAAGTGCAATATCATTATGTTTATCCCTTAAAGCCTGACAAAGAATTCAAAGGAAGATCATACGGCGGAAATTTTAAAATCAGAGATGAATTTGATACCGGGAAACTGAATGTGGATTGGATGTTTCTACGAACACCTCACGAAAAATGGTATGATCTTAATGAACGAAATGGTTTTCTTTCAATTCAGCTAATACCTGAGACTTGTTCTGAAAAGGGTAATCCCGCTTTTCTGGGACATCGTCAGCAACATTTACACTGTTCAGCGAGTATTTCAATGGACTTCACACCCAAGGCTGAAAATGAAAAAGCCGGATTTCTAATATTTCAGAATGAAACTCATTATTATTTTCTATGTAAAACCATAAAAGAGAACAAACCGGTAGTTGAGGTTTACAGATCAGTTTCAGATGGTAATTCAAAAGACCAGATGGAAATAATTGCATCTCAAAATCTATCTATCGTGCAAAGTGAAAAAGAATTATACTTAAAAATTGCCGCGGATGGAAATGTTTATTCGTTTTATTATGCTTTTGAACCAACTAATTGGAATCTGTTAAAAGATAATGTTGATGCAACATTCTTAAGTACAAAGGTCGCCGGTGGATTTGTAGGTTGTATGTTTGCTTTATATGCAACATCTTCTGGTAAAAAAAGCGTAAATAAATGCTATTTTGATTTCTTTGAATATGAGGGTAATGATAAAATATATTAACTCATTATTTGATTTCTAAACAAATAATATTGTCCCTGGGAAGGAAAGAACATATATGATAAATTCTATCACGGTTTTCATTTTAATAGTTTTGTTTGTAGCGGGAACTAAATGCTATCCACAGGAAAGTGATAATTCTATATCTCAGGTCGAAATAGCGGGTTCACAATTGTTGAAATTACACTCATCTATAGTCAACCAGGATTATAATCTTTACATAAATATTCCAAGATTTTTCGATGATACAACCAGAACTTTTCCTGTAATCTATTTACTCGATGCCCAGTGGGATTTCACTTTACTCAATGCAATTTACGGAGAGCAGTATTACGATGGTTTTCTGCCTGAAGCGATTATTGTAGGAATAACCTGGGGCGGGGTCAATCCGGATCCTGATATGTTGAGAAGGAGAGATTTTACACCAACATTAGATAGACAACAACCCGTTGGCGGTGGTGCAGAAAAATTCTTATCTTTCATAAAAAATGAATTGATTCCGTTTATCGATTCCAAATTCAGAACAAAATCGGGAGACAGAACATTAATGGGATGTTCTCTTGGCGGATTGTTTACACTCTACGCATTG